>Ga0193747_1000647_pt1 | contig 10888 bp, 8 predicted proteins | sample L1m2metaG_FD_143048 | JGI IMG/M metagenome (GOLD analysis project Ga0193747, IMG submission 143048) | Soil microbial communities from a riparian zone of the East river system, Colorado, United States - L1m2 | ecosystem: Environmental > Terrestrial > Soil > Riparian zone | place: USA: East River...
CCGGCTGGGGCGGCATCGCGCTCGCGCACAACGTCGATTCGCGCGAGCAGGTCCACGAGGTGATCGAGCTGGCGCGGAGCAACGGCGCCGAGATCACCCGAGAGCCGGCCGAGACGTTCTACGGCGGCTACGCCGGCGCGTTCCGCGACCTCGACGGGCACGCGTGGGAGATCGCGCACAACCCGGGTTTCGGCCTCCGGGCCGACGGTAGCGTCGAGCTTCCTGCCTAGCCGAAGGTGAAGGCGTACGCGGAGATCCCCCGCGTGAAGCGCAGCTCGAGCTGGCCGTCGCGCTCCTGCGGATAGTGGAGCAGCGTGTAGAGGCGGCTGATTCCTGAGACCGGGATCGTGCGCACCGTCTTGCCGTCGACGAGCACCTGCACGCGGCCGGTGCCGCCGAGGACGAGGTAGACGTTCTGGGCGACGAAGTGCAGCCGCAGCCGCGCGGCGTGCACGGCGTCGATCCGCTGCCGCTCGACCTTCCAGATCCCCGAGTAGGCGAGCTCGTTCAGCGGCAGCGCGACCGGGAAGTGGTAGCCGTTGGCCCGGTCGGGCAGGATCGTCGAGCCGCCGTAGCGGTCGAGCCGCTCCCAGCCGAGGTACGACTCGGGCGTCGTCAGGTGGGTCGGCGTCTTGTCCTTGACCGAGGCGAGCTGGGCGCCTGGCATGCCGAGCAGGGCGCGGATCTTCCCCTCGGTCCCGTCGTAGTCGCCCTCGCCCGCCCTGATCTCGCGCACGTGGCCGGTCCGGTCGATCAGGTACTCGGCCGGCCAGGCGTTGTTCTGGTACGCGTCCCAGGTGTGGTAGCCGTCGTCGATCGCGACCGGGTAGCGGACGCCGAGCTTGTGGACGGCGTCGCGCACGTTGGAGACGATGTGCTCGAACGCGAACTCCGGGGTGTGGACGCCGACGATCACCAGGCCGTCCTTCCGGTAGCGCTTGTCCCAGGCCTCGAGGTGGGGGAGCGTACGGAGGCAGTTGATGCAGGAGTACGTCCAGAAGTCGACCAGGACGACCTTGCCGCGCAGCGACGAGACGGTTAGCGGCTTCGAGTTCAGCCAGGCGGAGATCCCGGCGAAGTCCGGTGCGGTGCCGTAGTTCTTCAGGTCCGCGGCCGCGGCGGTCGGCTGCGCGGTGAACCGCGCCTTCCCCCGGTGCTGCAGCTTCGCGAGCTCCTTGTCGGCCGTAGAGCTCCGCTCGAGGCTCTGGAGCGCGTGCGTGTAGTTCGGGAACCAGGTCTGCAGCTTCTGGTCGGCGTTGAAGAGGATCGCGAACGCGGCCGCGGCTATGACCACGCCGAAGGCTCGTCGCAGCTCCAGGGCGTGCCCGCGGATCCGCCCGGTCACGCGCTGCCCGAGCGCGGCGATCGCGAGCATCGGGATCGCTGCGCCGAGCGCGTAGGCGACAGTGATCACGACCGTCTGCCAGCCGAAGTGCAGGCGCGCGGCATTCGCCGAGATCGCGCCGATCACCGGGCCGCCGCACGGGACGAAGACGAGCCCGAGGCTCGCGCCCAGCACAAAGCCGCCGCCGAGGTCGTTGCCCGGCTTGCGTCGGCTCAGGCGCGCGAGCGGCCGCTCGACCAGGACGCCGAACGGCGGGAAGATCAGGATCGCGGCGAGCAGGAAGAGGAGGCCGATCGACAGGTTGCGGAGGAAGTCCTGCGGCAGGCCGAGCTTGTCGAGCAGCCAGGTTGCGACCAGCGTGAAGGTCGCAAAGCTCGTGACAAGGCCGGCGATGATCGCGTACGGCTTGCGCCTGCTCCCGCTCGCGCCGCCCGCGAACAGAATCGGCAGCACCGGGAACACGCAGGGGGAGATCGCCGTGATGACCCCTGCGCCGAGAGCGATCGGGATGAGCAGGATGAATCGCGCGTCCATGCGCTACCTCGATAGTCCTTCGACGACGCTAGGCGTTACGCCTCTGCGGCAGGAGCGGTTTCGCGCTCCGGCTTGGCGCCGTCCTGCTGCTGCTGCTGCTGGCCCTGCGCCCTTGCCGTGCCCTTCTTCTTGCGCTTGCGCCGCCGCCGGCGGGAGCGCCCCGAGGCGGCCTTCGGGGCCGGCAGGTTGTCGGCGAGCGCGTTCGCGACCTCCTGGATGGTGCCGAGCCGCTCGCGCGCTGCGTCGATCAGCTTGTTCGCCCGCGGCGTATAGCCCTCCGCGGAAGCGAGCAGAGCTGCGCCGACCTCGCGCGGCTGCTCGAGCGCGGCGTTGACGAGCCTGGCCGCGTTCTCCTCGTGCCGGTGGCCCCGCGAGTTGGCCAGCGCCCCGAGAAGCCGCTTCGCCTCCGGGAACTCGCCGCTCGCGCGGCGGTCCTGCACCTTCCGCGTCGCGCGGGCGAGCCGCCACGTCCAGCGGGCGAGGATCTGCTCGGGCGCGTCGACCTTGCCGTCGCCGAGGGCCCGCAGCAGCGTGCGGACGCCCTGGCTGCGGTCCTTGTCCCAGGTCGGCGCCTGGGTCACGAGCGTGACCAGGTCGTCGAAGCTGGCGCGGTCGACGATCATCGAGACGCGGTCGGCGAGCGCAGTCAGCCGCAGGCGGCGGTTCGGGTTCTCGGCGGCGCAGGCGCTCAGGAACTGCTCCAGCGCGCCGCGGCTCGCCTTGCCCTCGGTGAACTTCTTCACGAACTCGACCCGCTCGTCGAAGCGGACGTTGCGGCCGGCGATCGTCGCCCAGTAGAGCTGCTCGTCGTCGTCGAGGAAGCGCGGGTCGGTGCGCTGCCACTCGCGGGTGATCACGGCGAGGCGGCGCTTGACGTCCGGCGTCACGGGCACGAGCCAGGGCGCCGGCGAGAGCTTGCGGCGGGCGCGGCGCTGGACGCGCCGGCGCGGGGCCGGGGTCACCCGCGCGCCCTCGCGGTAGAAGTCGGCGTCGAGCAGGCTGTGCAGCGAGACGACCCGCTCGTTGTGCGTCGCGCCCTTGGGGACGAAGTCGACGACGACACCGGCTTCCTTGCGCGGGTGCGTGCGCATGATCCGGCCGATCCGCTGCTGGTAGACGCGCTTCGACGCGGTCGGGGCGAGGTGCATGACCACCGTCGCGCGCGGGGAGTTCCAGCCCTCGGCGAGCAGCATCGCGTTGATCAGGATGTTGATCTCGCCGCGCTCGTAGGCGGCCAGCGTCTCGGCGAGCTGCACGGGCGGCGTGCGGCCGCTGACCGCCGTCGCCTTGAGCCCGGCGGCGCGGAACTCCTTGGCCAGGTTGTACGCGTGCTCGACCCCGGCGGCGTAGACGATCCCCGGCGTGTTCTCGAAGCGGTCGCGGTAGAGGCTCGCAGCGGCCTGGTTGAGCGCCGTGTGGTCGAGCACGGCAGCCAGCGCGCGCTCCTCGAAGTCGCCGCCGACGATCGGCACCGACGAGATCGCGGCGGCAGGCGGCACGCGCAGGCAGCGCAGCGGCGCGATCAGACCGCGGCGGGCGGCGTCGCCGAGCGGCAGCTCGTCGATCGAGGCGGGGAAGACGTCGGAGACCTGCTTCGCGATCAGCTGCTCGGTCGCGGTCATGCCGATGAAGATCGGGTCGGAGAAGTTGCGGATGGCCGCGCTCGTCTTCTCGCCGAGGGCCGTGTGCGCCTCGTCGCAGATCACGAGCTGGTACGCCTTCGGGTCGAGGTCGCTCCAGTGGCGCGCGAACCAGGCGTAGGTCTGGACAGTGACCGGGTTGGCGCGGGGCAGCGACTGGCCCTTGAGGATCGCGTCGGTGAAGCGCTCGCCGTAGCCCTCGGCGGTCAGCTCGCGGTGGAACTGCGTGACCAGCAGGCGGCGGTGCGTGAGGATCAGCACGCCGAGGGTGCGGGCGGCCTCGACAAAGCCGGCGGCGGCGATCGTCTTGCCGGAGGCGGTCGGGTGGCGGAAGCGGTAGCGCCGGCTCGCTCCTGGGTCGCGGCCCGCGCGCTCCTCGGGGAGCTCCAGTTCGTCGGTGAGCGCCTCCAGGTGGACGCCGAGGTCTTCCTCCTCCTCTTCCGGCTCGACCTCCGCCTCTTCGACCGCGGCGCCGTTGCCGTTCCCGTTCAGCTCGGGCTCGATCTGCGTCGCGGCGATCAGCTCGGTCAGCATCCCGGCGAGCGCGTCGATCTGGTGGCGCCGCAGCTCGGTGCCGGAGGCGAGCTTCGGCGGCCGCTCGCTCAGGACGCGCTCGAGGCCGAGCATGAGCGCGTAGCGGATCTTCCAGCCGTACGACGGCTCGGCCGCGCCGGACTCGATCTCGGCGAGGGCGTCGTCGAGCGCTCGCCGCCGGGCGATTCCGGGTGCGAGAACGACGCCGGTCTCCTCCTCCGGGTGGAGGAAGGGCTCACCGGCCCACGCTTCGGCCTGGAGGGCGGCGGCGCTGAGACCGCCAGCCTCCGACGCTACGGTCAGATGCTCGGTCGCTTCCTGCATGTCCGGCAGCGCGTCGTGCGCTGCCCCAATCTCAATAAGAGAGCGCGCTCGCGGCAATCCCCTTGGCGAGCGTCGCAACCGGAAGCATAGCCGATCTCTCGGCGCGCGGAACCCCTCTAAATGGGCGTTCCGCTGCCGCCCATGATGCTGAAGACGGCGAACGGGTTGTCGCGCGCGACCTCCCAGACCAGCTCGCCGCCGGGCTCGGCCGTGCCGTGCAGGCGCTCGGCCAGGGCGCGCGCCTCCTCCTCGGAGGTGGTGCCGACGATCAGGAAATGGAAGCGACGAACCGGCTTGTAGCCCTCGCCCTCCAGCTCGTCCGCCAGCCGCCTTGCCTCCCCCTGGGTCGGCAGCTCGACCCGCACCTCCCATGGCGCGTTGCCGTGCTCGAGCTCCTCTTCCTCCCAGGTCTCCTGCGGCGGCTCGTCCGACCAGCGCTCCTCGTCGTGGAGCCAGCTCTCGACCTCCGAGACCTGCGCATCGATCCCCTCCTCGGCGAGCTCGGCCTGGACGATCTGCCGAGCCTGCTCGGCCTCGGCCGGGCTGGAGGTGTAGACGAAGAGCTCGCTGCCGTCGCGAGAGACCGCGAGCCGGCGGCCCTTGAGCTCCTGCGCGAGGCGCTTCGCCTCGTCGGAGCCGAGCCCGTGCTGGAGCCGGCCGGCGATCGTCTCGGCGTGGTGCTCCTCCGGAGGCTCGATGCGGATGCGGTAGTCATCGCTCATGCCGTTGGCGCCGCCGCCGTGCCGGTCCCGGTCAGCGGTTGCCCGAACATCCTCTCCGATCTGCCGGTCTGGTCGAGGAACTTGGTGATCCCCCCGAGCCAGAACGGCCAGCCCGCGCCGAGCAGGAGTGCGGTGTCGACGTCCGCCGCCTCGGCGACGACGCCCTCTTCGAGGAGGTGGTGGACCTCGTCGGCGACCGCGTCGAGGGCGGCCTCGAGGATCTCGTCCTGTGAGCGCGGCGCGTTCTCCTCGACGACGATCTCGTCCCTGCCCTCGGCGTAGTTGGCGAGCGTCGGCGAGAGCGGGAAGCGGTCGGGGTAGGCGTCGTGGAGGGTCTCGAGGACGTGGTTCGCGACGCGCGGCCCGACGATCTGGAGCAGGACCGAGGGCGCCATCGGCAGGCCGAGCCGGAGGATCGCCTCGTCGGCCTCGTCCGGCGGCGTGCCGTGCTCGAGCGCGTCGAGGACCACGCCCATCAGCCGGGTGAGGACGCGGTTGACGACGAAGGCCGGCGCGTCGGCGACGAGCACGGGCCGCTTGCGCAGCTTCTCGGCGAAGGCCCAGACGGTCGCGAGCGTCTCGTCGTCGGTCTCCGCGGTGCGGACGAGCTCGACCAGCGGCAGCACGGCGACCGGGTTGAAGAAGTGGATGCCGACGTCGGCGCCCATCTCGGCGACCGACAGGCTGGAGGTGTTCGTGGCGAGGACGCAGCCGTCTCTCGTGTGCTCGCGCAGCTCGGCGAAGACCTGCTTCTTGACCTCGAGCTCCTCGAAGACGGCCTCGAGCGCGAGGTCGCAGTCGGCGAAGCTCTCGTAGCCGGTTGAGGCTGAGACGAGCGAGGCCAGGAAGCGGGCCTTGCCCTCGTCGTAGCGGCCCTTGGCGACCTGCTCGGCGAGCTCGGCCTCGATGCTCTCGCGCGCTCCGGCGAGCGCTTCGTCGCTGACGTCGCGCAGGGCGACCGGGACCTCGAGCCGGCGGAGCACGAGCGTTGCGAGCTGCGCGGCCATCAGGCCGGCGCCGACGATCCCGACCTTGCGGATGGGCCTCGGCTCGGCACTGGGCTTGCCGGGCGGGTTCTTGGCTCGCCGTTCGACCAGGTCGAAGGCGTAGAGCGAGGCCTGCGCCTCGCGGCCTGGGAGCAGGTCGCCGACGGCCTCCTCCTCGGCGCGGTAGCCCTCCTCCAGCGTCCAGCCGGAGAGCGCGCCCTCGATCAGCTCGAGCGCACGATACGGAGCCGGCGCCGCGCCGTGAACCTGTCCGTCCAGCCTTGCGCGCGCCTTCCGTATCACTTCCGCCACAGAGTGACTGTCCCTGTGACTGTCCCTGACTCTGTCCCCGTTCGCCGCGAGCTCGCGGGCGAAGGCGAGCGACTCGTCCACGAACTCGGCCGGCTCTAGCAGCCGGTCGGCGAAGCCGAGCTCGAACGCTTGCGGCCCGGTCAGCATCCGGTTCTGCCGCATCGGGTTTTCGACGACGAACTTCACCGCCGCCTCGGCGCCGACGAGCCGTGGAACGAGCTGCGTTCCGCCCCAGGCCGGCAGGATCCCGAGGAAGCACTCGGGGCAGGCAAAGTGGCGGACGGCAGTCGAGATCGTCCGCGCGTCGCAGTGCAGCGCCAGCTCGACCCCGCCGCCTAGGCAGGCGCCGTTGATCGCCGCCACCGTCGGGTACGGCAGCGCGCGAATCCGCCCGAAGAGCTCGTGGCCGGCGCGACTGCCCTCGATCGCCAGCTCGCGGGTGGCGCCCGGGAACTGGGTGATGTCGGCTCCGGCGGCGAAGACGAACGGCTTTCCGGTGACGACGAGAGCCGCCCAGTCGCCATCCTCGAGCTCCGGCAGCAGCCGCTCGATCGACTCGAGCGCGGCGCGGCCGAAGAAGGTCGGCTTGGTGTAGTCCTGGCCGTTGTCGATCGTGACGAGGGCGATCTCGCCGGCGCGCGCGAGCACAAACTTGGTGTCAGGCAGCGAGGCTCTCCCAGACGAGGGCCGCGCCCATGCCCATCCCGACGCAGAGCGCCGCGAGCCCGTACCGCGCCTCGGGCCGCTCGCCCAGGCCGTAGGCGAGCTGCGCGAGCAGCCGCACGCCCGTGGCCGCGAGCGGGTGCCCGCAGGCGATCGCGCCGCCGTACGGATTCAGCCGCGGATCCTCGGGGTCGACTCCGAGCTCGTCGCACCACGTGAGGACCTGCACCGCGAACGGCTCGTTCAGCTCGAAGAGGCCGATGTCGTCGAGGGTCAGCCCGGCCAGCTCGAGCGCCTTGCGCGTTGCGGGCGCGGGGCCCAGGCCCATCAGCTCCGGCTCGACGCCCGCGTACGCGTAGGACACGAGCCGCATCCGCGGCTCGAGGCCGAGCTCACGCGCCGCCTCCTCGGAGGTCAGCAGGCAGACGGCGGCGCCGTCGGTCAGGCCCGCCGAGTTGCCGGCGGTCACGCGCCCGCCGGGCCGGAACGGGGTCGGCAGGTCGGCGAGGCCTGCGAGGTTGGTGTCGGGTCGCAGGAACTCGTCGCGGCCGGCGACCTGCCAGCCCTCGTCGGTGAAGACCGACATCGGCACGACCGTCTCGCGCATGACGCCGTTCTTCCAAGCCGCCGCCGCGCGTTGCTGCGAGCGAACGGCGAACGCGTCGGCGTCCTGCTTCGTCAGGCCGGGAAAGCGGTCGTGGAGGTTCTCCGCCGTCGCGCCCATCGTCACCGCGCTCGGGTCGACGAGCCGTTCGGCGACGAAGCGCGGGTTGAAGTCGACGTCCTCGCCCATCGGGTGGTGGCCCATGTGCTCGATGCCCCCCGCGAGGACGACGTCGGCCGCGCCCATCGCGATCTCGCCCGCGCCGGCGGTGACAGCCGTGAGCGCCCCCGCGCACATGCGGTCGACCGCGAACCCGGGCACCGACTGGGGCAGGCCCGCGAGCAGCGCCACGTCTCGCCCGAGGGTCAACCCCTGGTCGCCGACCTGCGCGGTGGCCGCCATCACGACGTCGTCGATCCGCTCCGGGGCGAGCTCCGGGTTGCGCCGCAGGAGCTCGCGGACGACCTTGACGCCGAGGTCGTCGGCGCGCGTGCGCCAGAAGACTCCCTTCGGCCCCGCGCGCCCGAAGGCGGTTCGGACACCGTCCACGTAGACGACTTCTCGCAGCTCACGCCCCACGGGGAGGAGCCTAGCGCTGGGGACAAAGCGGCACACATCCGGCACGGTCCCGTCACCCACGCGTGCGCATTTCCTGGTTACGATCGCTGCGGGGAGGAGGTCGGGTGGGCCTGAAAACAGGAGCCGAAAACGGAACGCGCGGGGAGCCGGACGGAGTGGACTGGGCCGCGCACCTCGCCCGCGAGGAGGGGCGCTACCGGGACGGCGAGGCGCGTCTAGCTTCCGGGGCGGCCGAGGACGACTCGGACCCGCGCCAGCGGCAGCTGACGCGGCTCGGCAACGCGGCCGGGGGCGCGGGACTCGCGCTCCTGATGCTGGGTGACCGGGAGCGCGCGGCCGAGTGGTTCGCTCGCGCGGCCGCTCGCTACCGCGAGAGCTTCGCCGACGCGCCGCCCGGCAGCTGGGGCCGGCCCATCGGCGCGGTCAAGGCGCTCGTGCTCGCGGGCGACTGGCCGGGCGCGGAGGAGGCCGCCGCCTGGGCGCTGGAGACTGGCGCCGCGGAGTCCGACTCTTCGATCGGCGGCTACGCGGGCGCCCTTGCCCTGCTCGTGCTCGGCCGCGACGCCGAGGCTCGCCGTCACGCCGACGAGATCCGCATCCGCGACGACTTTCCCGCCGACGTCGGCGACGCGCTGGCGTTCATCGCCGCTCAGGACGTGGTCGGCTGGGCGGTCGCGATCGAATCCGTTCTCGACTCGTTCGAGGCCCGCGAGGAGTACCTCGAGGACTTGCCGGTCGCGGACACGGTGCTCGTCCTACAGGCGCTCGCCGCGCGCCGCGGGATGGCCGCGGAGCTGAGCTCGCCGCTCTTGCCCCGCTAACCGACGCGCCCGGTGGGCGGGTGAAGGAAGGTCGTCATGACCAGCGGCTCGGCGCCCTCTTCCTCGGCGTCGCGCACGCGGTCGACGAAGTCCGAGACCAGCTCGAGCGCGCGCTCGGCCGTCACGCGACCGGTCACCTGGGCCGCGCGGAACGTGCCCTCGGCGCCGTGCTCGCTCCAGCCCCGCTGTACCTCGTCGAGCATCGCGGCCCGCAGGTCGCTCGTCAGGCCGGAGGCCAGCAGCTCGGGGGCGACGCGCAGCGTCCTGGCGACGGCGCGGTACGGCTTCTCGCGCCCATGCCCTTCCTCGGCGAGCGTGATCAGGCCCGCCCGCAGCAGCATCCGCACGTGGAAGTGGAGGTGGCCCGGATCGACCCCGAGCTCGTTCGCCAGCTCGCGGTTGGTGAAGCTGTCATCCCCGTTCGTCCCGAGCATCTCCAACACGCGCAGGCGCAGCGGGTGGCCGAGCGCCTTCAGCTGCTCGGGCCGGTCGAGCAGCATCACGTCGAGAATCTCGTCTGGCGGCGGCGTTGCCATGACTGCCTATATATACGGTGCGAGGCGGCTAGTGTCTAGGCGTTGAGCCTGGACGCGGCCGCGGCATCGGCAATGACGCGGGTCCTGCCGCCCGCCGAGCGGACCAGGCTGGCGGGCGTGCCGGGGTCGGGCGGCCGGCCGAATGCGCGCTCGAGCGCCTCGGCCTTCGCCTCGCCGGTGACGAGGAACAGCACCTCCGGCGCGGAGCAGAGGACCGGCACCGTCAGCGTCACCCGGTCGACGAACGGCTCGAGCTTCGCCTCGGCCGGGATCGCCCGCCTGGAGCGCTCGTCGAGGGTCGGCTGGTTCGGAAAGAGCGAAGCCGTGTGGCCGTCGCCCCCGATCCCGAGCAGGACGAGATCGAGCCGCGCATCCTCGAGCTCGGCGTCGTACTCCGCCGCGGCCGCTTCCGCGCCGAGCTCGCCGCGGATCCGATGCACCTCGCGTGGCTGCGCCGAGAGGCGGTCGAGGAGACACTCGCGCGCGAGCCGGAAGTTCGAGCGCTCGTCCTCGGGCGGCACGCAGCGGTCGTCGCCCCACCACAGCGCCGCGCCGCTCCAATCCGGTTCCGCCTCGGCCGCGAGCGTGTAGGCGTGCCCGGGCGTGGTGCCGCCGGTGAGCACGATCGCCTGCCCGGCCTGCGCGGCGGCGACGAGCGTCTCGGCCACGATCCGCGCCGCCTCCTCCACATCGGCGACTCGGACGAGCTCGGCGCCGTAGAGCGTCACAGCTCGCCGGCCGCCAGCTCGCGCGAGCGCTCCATCGCGGCCTGGATCGCGTTCAGGAACGCGGCCCGCACGCCGGCGCGCTCCAGCTCGCGGATCGCCACGATTGTCGTCCCGCCCGGCGAGGTCACCTGCTCGCGCAGCTCGACCGGGTGCACCCCCTCGTCGCGCAGCAGGTGGGCGGTGCCGAGCATCGACTGCACGACGAGCTGCGTCGACACCTCGCGCGAGAGGCCGAGCAGGATCCCGGCCTCGATCATGGCCTCCGCCAGGAGCGCGAAGTAGGCCGGGCCGGAGCCCGACACGGCCGTGACCGCGTCCATGTAGCGCTCGGGCACCCGGACGACTGCGCCGAGATGGCTGAGCGCGTCCTCCGCCAGGTCGAGGTGCTCGTCGCTTGCGTGCGCTCCCGCGCAGACGCCTGCAATGCCCTCGTGGACGGTGACGGGGCGGTTCGGCATGGCGCGCACGACCGGCACGCCGGCGCCGATCCTGCTCTCGATCGCCGAGGTCGGGATCGCGGCCGCGACGGAAAGGACGGTCTGCTCCGGAGTCAGCAGGCC
>Ga0193747_1000648_pt1 | contig 10862 bp, 4 predicted proteins | sample L1m2metaG_FD_143048 | JGI IMG/M metagenome (GOLD analysis project Ga0193747, IMG submission 143048) | Soil microbial communities from a riparian zone of the East river system, Colorado, United States - L1m2 | ecosystem: Environmental > Terrestrial > Soil > Riparian zone | place: USA: East River...
GATCATTCCATTCGTGCGCTGGATTTGAAAAGAGTTTGTCGACCAGCAGAAACGGTATCTCGAATATGAGTTCCAATATGCCATGCCGCGGCCACGTGACTGGAGGCTTGGCCAATCGAAGGGAGGCCCAATCTCCGAGGACAGACATTATCTCGTTAGAGGCTTTAATATTCTCACCTGTATAGCCCATATTAAAGATCCGACCAGGCGAGAATGACAGATATAGCAGCATCGCCCCAAGGAAAAAAAGCGTGTAAAGTTTTCGATTTTGCATTGTGAGCCTCGCCCTAGGGTGTGGGTGGTAGCAAAAATCTCTTTTAGTCCTGAATTCCGAAAAGGCTTAGCTAATACCACAGATGAACAGCGAACGCAATGATTTTGAACATGATTTTGAAAAACCATGATTTTGAAAAAATCAAGGAAAGTTTAAAAAACCCAATGCCTTGACAACTCACAGCCGCACGCGGTAAACAGTAACCTCACTTTAGCTCTAGCTGCATTCCTTAAGCGAGTCTGTAGAAGAGTTGATGCTCTTGCAGGATGGAGATGATATGAAAAAACGCTTCCTCAGGTACCTAGTTGTCTTGTTCCTCTTTTCGGCAGTCGTCCTTTCGGCGTCTTGTCAACGCAGCGGAGAGACATTACCAGGAAAGAGCAGTCCGAGCTCAACCAAGCAATCTACAGTTGGGAAAATTGTATCGACTGTTGGAATATACCGGCCCGCGGAGTCCAGATTCTTTTTGCGATTTGAGAATGGCGCGGGATTCGGTGATGTGGACATAATTTTTGGCTCCTCTGGAGACATGCCGATCGTCGGAGATTGGGACGGTAATGGTACGACTACGGTTGGTGTCTATCGCCCAAGCTCTTCGACTTTTCTATTCCTCAACAGCAACGACCCGGGTGTATCACCGACTACAGTGCAATTCGGAGGCAAGGATGGCATACCAGTAGTAGGCGATTGGGACGGCAACGGCACGGTGACCATAGGCGTTTATCGCCCCAGCGATTCCACTTTCCTTCTACGCAACAGTAACACACCTGGAGAGCCTGAGATTACGGTTAAATTCGGGACGAGCGGCGACATTCCTATCGCGGGAGACTGGGATGGCAACAAGTCGTGGACGATCGGCGTGTACAGGCCGAATACAAATACTTTCTTGTTACGGAACAGCAACACGCCCGGTTCTCCAGATATCACCGTGCAGTACGGAGATAAGGGAGACCTCCCAATCGTAGGAGACTGGGATGGAGATGGCACCTGGACGATCGGCGTGTTCAAGCCGGATTCAAACGTATTTGGTTTGCGCAACAGCAATCAAGCCGGCGAGCCCGAGATTGTCTTCTCATACGGAAGTCTTGGTGATAAGCCTCTCGCTGGCAAGTGGGCGCGAGACTAGTCTGTGAAGCGCATAGAGGCGACCGTACTTGGGGCCTTATGATGTGCGCGACGAATCAATATCAAAACACCGCAGATGAGGGGCAGCGAGAAAGCTGAGATAACAAATCCCGTCAGGAACAGCTTCGGCCTATATAGAAAGGAAACTTGATGCTGCCCCGCCGGCACAATGACTCCACGAAATGCGTAATTGACTCTTAGAACCGGATGCTCAACTCCGTCTACAAAAGCCTTCCAGCCAGGCGCCCACGAATCATTGAGCACCAACACCGCAGCACGAGGTGTAACCAACGCAACCTCGACATCATTCAGCCTGTCACTGATGATATTAGCTGTCGCATTGAAGCTCGTTGAGGATGGTTCATCTTTTGGGAATCCGACTTCCGCCTCTTTGATTCCTATCATGATGGCGCTATTTCGCGCGTCGAATCTTTGGTCCATCAGCATCCGAAGGGCTGCTGGCCCATCCGGTGCGGTTCCGATATGCGGCACAACAAAAGCTCTGGGGAGCGCACGCGTATCCTTGTAAATGCAGCCGTCGGGACCTTGGTAGACTAATTTTAGTGTGCCATCTTTGATAAGTTCTCGACCCCCCACATCGCGAGGAACCACACCGGGAGCCGTTACCAGGAGCCCAACAGAAATTTTCTCCAGCAGATCCATGGGCAGGCTGTCATGCTTGAAATAAGGTCTATAGGCTAAAGGAAGGTCTTGCGCAAAGTTCCCTCCATTCTCGACCGTGCTCCAAATTCCCGCAATATAAGTGGGTATTAAGTTTTCGTAGCCTGAACCGAAGCGCAAGCCGTAAATCGAAGCGATCTTGCCAGTTAATACCGGAGCAGATCCTTGTCCCGTTGGGGCATGGAATAGAATCGGGAGCGTACGGTAGGCCCCCTGTGACGCTCGGAGCGCACGAATGAGAGGTGTCTCGGGGCACAGCCACTCCGATGTTTTCGGCTGGCTAGGATTTATCGTCCAGGTGAATCGGATCAACTGCCATGACTGTACAAGCAAGGCCATGGACCACAGCATGAACAGAACCTGACTCCCCATCTTTAGGCTTGTAAACCTGTCCCACACTGCAGTTATTCCAAATGCCGCAAGCGCGGCTACGACGAAGCAAAACAGATAGAAGCCTGTGTAAGGATGCATCGACGAGAAAAGAGGCAGCGTGGAACGAAGCACCTTGATCAACGGCACAACGCCAAGGGCAAATGCAAGCGAGAACGCGCCCAGAATGGCAAGAAAGAAAACCGGCTTTGAATATCTAACCAAACCGACAACTGCGAGCACCAACGCGACAATTCCAGTAAACGCCAAGCCGGGAGCATCTGGAATCTTACCGGCCGGACCCGAAGCGCTCACAGGTCGAATCAAGGCTCGCGCAAAATCAAGCATTGGAATGGTGAGAGCAAGCTGGGTTTCGAGCTGCTGCCCCTGCCGGTGCACATAAGGCAGCCATTGAAATAATGGCAACCAGCAGCTTGCGCTTATGGCGGCAGCTATCACGGCAGTACACAGCGGCAGCGAGACAAGTCCGAGCGAATTACGCCATTTGTTTCGAATCAGCTTACCTAGCTCGAAGACCAGCAGAAAAGCGTACCAACCAGCCACCAAAAGCCCATTGAGATAAGCGTGCATGAGTCCACCCGCAAGCACTGAGATGCCCAGCGCACCTCCGGCGCTAACCGCCCAGGCAAAAGATCTCCGGCGGACGGCAAGCGTAACTCCGAGCATCATGGGTGGCAGCCATGCAGCCGTGAACAGGATGTGCTCAAATGTCAGGAAAAAAGCGCTGTAGCCATTTATCTCCCAAACTATTCCGCCGAATATTGCGCCAAAGACATTGCAGCCCCAACAACGAAGCAGGGCGTACATTCCCAGTCCCGCCAAAAGGAAATGTGTGAACAACAGGACATCGTGTTGGTTGATAGGCTCCAGGAAAGGTATAACGATCAATCTCGGCAGATAGAAAAAACCGTAGACGACGCTGGTTTCAGCAAGAGGGATACCTCCGAAGCTATAGGGAAACCAGAGTGGAACCTGTCCGCTGCGAATGGCATTCGTTTCAAAAACCGACTCAGGGTAAAAATATTCCGCATGATCTGTCTGCGGATAGCCCTTGCCAACGACTTCGGGACTATTACTCAAGAGCCCCAACCATGGATACTGCGCATACATGTGCGCGCCAACCATGCTGAAAGATCGACCTGAGAATGAAGGAGCAAACAGAATTGACGTCAGTGCAGCTAAGAGCGCAACTGCAACTATGTGCTCTTTTGTCTCGCGACTCAATTGATCGAACCAGCGAGCAAGGCTTGCCAGGGAATGACCCTTTTTGAACTTAACGGCTCCCCACGATGTATTCATATCGGTCAGACTTCGCTTGCCAGGATTATGTGCTCCTCATCCGCTAAATGTTGATTTAGGCGTCTATCTGTGTGACCTAACGGTTGCGCCTTTAGCTCTCGTAGTACAGAGGCATCAACCCAAATTGTTGAATGGCTTTCAAAAGTTAAGCTGGCCGTGGCGATGTGGAATCCACTCGACATTCCATTTGGCTTCGTACCGGCGCCGATTTTCATCAAATATCTCGTTGTACTTGCCATTCTCGATCAACTTCTTGAACGCGGCTTGCCCAAAGTGGTGAACAAATACGTCGGCCGCGCAGATCACGCGCAGGCCGGCGGCTTTTATGCGTTGTGAATAGTCGTCATCTTCAAACATGCCAATACCAAATTGCTCGTCCAGAGGCCCAATAAGCTCATAGGTCTCTCGGCGTAATGCAACGCAGAACATCGCCAGCATTTTTATTTCTGCTACCTTGCCATCATTGGCCCACATGTGCTCTTGGGCAAACTGTTCCATCTCAGTCCAATCCTGGTAAGGTACAGCTATCTTGGCTTCGTTCCCGACTGAGTTTGTCATCGGTCCGACCATGCCAATTGAGGGATCCTCAAGGTGGCGCAATAAGCGACTCAACCAGCCTGACGGCACGATCGTGTCGTTATTGAGCAGCACGATGTACTCGCCGGTGCTGCGCGCAATTCCCTGATTATTAGCGCGGGCAAACCCGGCGTTGTTTTGGTTGAGGATGAGCTGGATCCGTGAATGCTGCGCGGCCATATAGCGCAAATACGCGTGTGTCCCGTCAGTCGAGCAATTGTCCACCACAATAACTTCGTAATTCGCGTAATGGGTGTTGCGCAGAATACTTTCGAGGCAAAGCCTGTTAAGCTCAAGGTTGTTGTAAGTAACAATGATAATACTTGCCTGCGGCGTGGCTAACGAGAGTCCCTCTACAATCCTCTCGTAACGCTCAGACCAGGTCTGCCGGCTGGCGAAACTAATTCGACGAGCAACCATGTCGCAATCGTCTTCCATCACTGCGCGATCCAACTGTGCAACGAAGTCATCTCGGTCCTTCGCTATGTACAAGTACTCGCTGTACGAATTCAGCTCTGGCAGAGCAACGGCTACGACAGGTTTACCAGCGCTCAAATACTCGTACACCTTTACTGGATCGGTAGCGTCGGTAATCGAGTTGATCTTAAATGGAATTATGCAAGCGTCGAAATGATAAAGGTACTGAGGCATGGTCGCGTAAGGCTGCAAGCCAAGGAGACGAACATTCGGCAGCGCTTCTAACGCGGAGACGTCAACATCGGAAACCCCTCCCAGAAGGACAAATGTGTAATCCGGTCGTTGGCGGGCAACGTCAGTCATGAGCTCAATGTCGAACCAGTCGGCGATGGCTCCATAGTAGCCAATAATTGGGCCCTCGAGGTTAGTCAGCAACGAATTGGGAGAGTAGTGGGCGACATAAAACTCGTAATCGACTGCGTTGCGCGCCAGCACCTTTCGGCGGTTGTGTCCCTGCCATTTCTCGTACAGGTTCTGAGCAGTAACTACGAGCAGATCACACTCCTTCACCAGCTTTAGTTCGCCGTCGAGCAGAGGGCGTTGGATGCCCGGGAAGTTCTCCCATTCGTCCATGCAATCGTAGATCACCCTCCATCCAAAGCGCTCTCGTACCTCCAGCGCCACTGACGTCCACGAACTGATCATTACGTAACATACCGCTTCGTTCATCTTGAAAGTACGGCGCAATTCTGCCAGAGAATCCAATAACGAGGACCCGTTATCGCCGTCAGTCACCTCGCCGTAGACGTTAGGCAACCGCCGGGCGGCAAGCTTCACTTCCCATAAGTTTTCCTTGATCGTCCTCGTTTGTACTCGAGGCGAGGAGTGGTCTGGCAGACTTTGAGTAGTGCTTAGGTAAAAGACACGGTGACCATGAGCCGCGAACTGCGCCATGATCTGCTGGGGACGCTGATACCGATAATCCCAATCAATGATTGAAAAACAAATGACGTCAAAGGCCTTTGGTGTGTGGGGTTGAAGGGCCTCTTGTTTTTCTCCGATCTGGACCGTGAAGGTGTCGAGGGTGTTCTCGCTGGTCAGGGGTAGCCCCCCCGATACATTCTGCAAGTAAAAGACAGTTCCATCAGCGACCCGCTCGGGGGTGGTAATGTAGCCGTTTGCGCCGCCTCGGGCGAACAGCTCCCCATCAGGTGCGCCCGCTCGAATCTCCACATCAGTGGCATAACTCGCCTTCCACCAAAGGGCTGTGGTTCCTGGACTGCTGTCATCTTTAATGTGAACCGGATTGGGAGTCGCCCGAAGCGAGCCCACTGCAATCTTCCTTACCTCAAGCGTAAGTGTATCGAGCGTGTTTTCCGTCGTCAGCGGCAGACCACCGGATACGTTCTGCAAATACACGACAGTTCCGTCAGCGAAGCACTTTGGAGTAGTGATGCAGCCGCGAGCAGGACCGCGGATGAGCATTTCGCCATTGCACGAGCCCAAACGCAGTTCTACCTCGGTTGCGCGGATAGCATCCCAGATGATCGTTGTGGCCCCTAAGCCGCTGCCGTCGTAAAGGTGAATCGGATTAGGCGTCGCGAACAGCCAAGGAGCGGGCAGTTTCTTTCGCTTATTCAGCACGCTTACCATCACTGTGTCGAGCGTGTTTTCTGCTGTTAGAGGTAAGCCTCCCGAGACATTCTGCAGATAGAAGATGGTTCCGTCTGTGACCCATTTGGAAGTGGTGGTGCTGCCGCTGGCGCCGCCCTGGACCAACAGGTCGCCATCAGGAGCGTTGACCCGAATCTCCACCGCAGTCAATTTGGTAGCATTCCAGTTGAGAGTGGGGGCGGCCAATCCGCTGCCGTCATAAACAGGAATGGGGTTGGGTGTTGCCACCAGCGAACCCAACGCGATGCGCTCAACCGTAATGGTCACGGTGGCCAGTGTGTTTTCCGCAGTCAGCGGCAACCCGCCGGTTACATTCTGTAAGTAAAAGATGGTTCCATCAGCCACCCACTCGGGCGTGGTCAGGCTGCCGCTGGCCGCACCGTGCGCCAGTAGACTGCCGTCCAGAGCGTCAATGCGTATCTCGATTTCCGTGGCCTTAGCCGCATTCCATCTAAGGGTTACAGCTCCCAGTCCGCTCTCGGCACCTCCTTGAGTCGGGTTAGGAGTTGCCAGTAGCGAGTCCTGGAGCTGTTCCATGCTTTGCTCTCCGGACTCGGTCAACACCGTCTGATTAGGTTTTGAGAACTGCCCGGATTTTAGCGACCGGTAGCGTGTCAAGAGTCGCCAACCGCGCGAGGTGGTGATCTCTTCCAGCCGATTCTCCTTCGCGGCCAGTCGGTTTTTCGTTCTCTGAAGGGCTTGCTCTTTCTCAAACAGTTGGGCTGAGAGCGTTGCTACTATCTGCTCGTTTTCTTTGCCCAATGACACGAAGTGCTGTTTCTTCTCCGCCAACTGCCGTTCCTTCTCCGCCAACTGGCCCGCCAGTCGCTCGAGGATCTTCTGGCTCTCTTCATCCTCGACGACCAACTCTTGCGATAGCTGATTTTGCTCCGCCACCCGTCGGGACAAGCTCGCTACTGACTCCTCTCTATCCACTACCAATGCTTTCAGGGACCTTATTTCCTGCTCTTTTTCAACCAGGTCACGCTCGACAGTTAGCAGCCGTTCACTCTTCTCGGCCTCTTCAGCGAACCGAGCCTCCCAGGTCGCCGTTTTCTCTTGCGCAGCGGCCAAGTCTGCGGAAAGGGATTCGAGCTTGATCTTGAGTTCGTCTGACAGTTTGGTAGATTCCTGCACAGCTTGCCGAGTCTCAAGCTGCGATTGGTTCAGTTCGCCCTCGAGCCACGCGATCGCTTTCTCTCGCTCGACTATGACGTTTTCGTTGTTCGAAAGCTGCACGGAGAGAGAGTCAATGATCTGTTCCTTGTCAGTGACCTGCCATGAAAGAGCTTTGAGAGCGTGATCTCCATTGAGCCGAATGCTTAGGCGCTCGCCAAGCCGGTGAAATATTTCTCTGACAGAAGCCCGTTCGTCGGGCCCAGTCTCGAAAAGTTCGCTTAGCTTTTCGGGATAAGAACCGCCAACCGCCAGCACGCCCAGGCCATGCCCGTGAGTAAACTCGAACTGTGGATATCGCTGCTTGAGTTCGTCCCAAAGTCTCCACACGCCAAAGTCGTCATGACGCTCGTTTGTGTCGTGGAAAAGCACGACGCCCCGACTGCTCATCTTCGGCAGCCAGTTATCGAAGTCGTGTTTCACCGATTCGTACGTGTGATAGCCGTCAATATGCAGAAGATCGATTGTGCCGTCAGCAAAATGATTCAAACCTTCGTCAAACGTGCTCTGAACCAAGGAGGAGAAGCCGCCGTATAGTGGGTCGTGATGTTTTCTAAGACCCTCAAGGATTTCAGGCCCAAAGAATCCGGACTGAGAATCGCCCTTCCAGTTGTCGACGGCATAGCATCGACAATCTAACCCAAGCTCCGCAACAGCCTGACAGAAGGCGCAGTAGGAAACTCCTGAAAAGGTACCAAGCTCTACGATCGTCCCTGGTCGTAAGATGTCAACCAGGAACATTGCGAACGGGACATGCTCGGCCCATTCACTGGCAGCCAGCCGTAAAGGCGCCTTCAAGCAGATTGGATGATCTAAGAGGTTAAGCATCGAAGGGCTCAGGCGCGCCGTAGTCTAACATGCCGCGCAGTTGCCGAAAAAGCATCGGATTCGATATCTTGGAGTCAACAAAGCAGGTTAAGCTAATATAGGCAATGTACGAGCAATGACAAAACATCATGTTATCATTTCTGGTACTGGTCGCGCAGGAACCACCTTTCTGATCCAGCTACTTACTGCGTTAGGACTTGAAACCGGATTCCCCGACCCGAATTCGGCCATATACTCGAACTGTAACGCCGGCATGGAACAGGACATTCGTGAGCCAGAGGCTCCTTACATTGTAAAGAGCCCCTTGCTCTGTGATTATCTCAACGATGTATTAGAGGGCGGCGAGACTATTATCGATCACGCCATTATCCCGATGCGTGATCTTTTCTCAGCCGCTGAGAGCCGCAGAAGCGTGACCAGAACGACTGATCGTGCTCTATATCCTGACATAGTACCGGGCGGTCTCTGGCAGACTGATATACCGGAACAACAAGAATCAGTTTTGGTTAATCAACTGTACAAAATAATCTACACCATCGCAAAACGAGACATTCCATTGACCCTTTTGCACTTTCCAAGATTGCTTGAAAGTCCAGAGTACCTGTATGCGAAGATTGATTTTCTGCTGGGAGATATTCAGTATGAACAATTCCAAGAGGTATTCCTGCACGTAGCACATCCACGGTTGGTTCACGATTTTTACCGAGAAGGCATGGCCGACTCAGCTTTAGAAGTCACGTCAAATGGGATTCGAAAGGATGACTCAGCGCGAGACCTATACGTTGATCTACTTATCAAGGTATTAGCCAACACGATCTACGAAGATCCATCAATCCATCCGTCGAATATCGGGTCCTTCAAACAAGAACTCAGATTAGAAGGGCGCGATTGGCCGGCGGCCGCTCACACCATGATAGGAGTGCAACGACTCAAAAATGTTCGAGAACTCGCGCAACGAGCCATAGACGAAGGTATTCCGGGCGATTTCGTTGAAGCCGGAGTATGGCGTGGTGGCTGCTGTATCTTGATGCGGGGCGTTCTTGCAGCTAATGAAATCCATGATCGCAAAGTCTATGCGGTTGATTCTTTCGAGGGCCTGCCGCCGCCGAGTCCGCATCTATTTCCGCGCGACGAGGGCTTGAATTTGGATCTCTTCACGGAGTTGGCGGTCCCATTGGAGGAGGTCAAGGTCAACCTTGGCCGGTACGGCCTGCTGGACGAGCAGGTCATATTCATTAAAGGTCTTTTCCAGGACACGCTGCCCTCGCTAAACGCTGGTCCCTTTGCCTTGATCAGAATCGATGGAGACCTTTACGAATCTACCCTTGTAGCATTAAGGGCCCTTTACCCGAAACTCTCACCGGGTGGCTTCGTCATAATTGATGACTACGGAGCCATGCCTGCCTGCCGTGCGGCAGTGGAGGACTTTCGCATTAAGCACAGAATAACGTCGCCAGTGCAGGTAATCGATTGGACTGGCATTTGGTGGCGTAAGCAGGACACGCCGATGACTGGCGATTGACCGTAAGGCTCCGCGGTTCAATTAGATGTCCTCTGTTTGTATGGATGAAGCTTTCCACTTAGAATAAGCACAGGCCGCCAACGTGTGAAGGCGCTCCCGAACTAACCGTGCTGCATCGCCGAGTCTGAGGAGAGAGCCCATGGAGTACCCATCTCCAAATCATAGTTACCAAAGAAGAGGCATCGCCGCTACCAAGGCCTGAAGGCTCTCAAGGGTTGGCAGTCCTCAATAGAGTCACAAGTTATTTTTGATAACGATTTGGCGCTATGAAAATAGACTCGAAGTCGACCAGCAAGACTGACAACGATGTTCGAGAGAAGTTGAAACACTACTCGTTTCAACTAGGTCAACAGGTTGCCAGAATATCGGAATTGCGCGCTCAGGTAACTGAACTTGAAGCACAGCTAAGTTGTCAGACACAGATGATAGAAGGACTGCCTGCGCAGTTGACAGCCGCCTCCATTAACCAGTCAATCAAAGAGACTTTTGGCAGTACACGGCCCATAGGCGACTCTTCCTCTGTAGATCTACCTCGCACAGCTAGCCTCATGGCGTTACCGGAGCAAGTCCCGGTTAGCGGGACCGTTGGCTTCACCAAGATTACTTGGGACACGGGCGATGGCTCGGAAGGACAAGTACATGTCTCAGTGGATGGCGAACCGGAGACGCTCTTTGCAACTGGTCCGCGCGGTTCAAAACAAGCTTCATGGATTGTTGCCGGTCAATCCTATCAATTCCGACTGTATGCGGGAACAGAGCATAACATCTTGCTCAAAGAGGTCAGCGTTGTCGGAACAAAAATTCAACTGCTCGAAAGTCGAGACGTGGTGCGCGGCGTGCTTGACCCGCCGGCGCAAGACTTGAGTGAGGAACCCTACCTCGATGTCGGCGGGTGGGCGT
>Ga0193747_1000649_pt1 | contig 10854 bp, 10 predicted proteins | sample L1m2metaG_FD_143048 | JGI IMG/M metagenome (GOLD analysis project Ga0193747, IMG submission 143048) | Soil microbial communities from a riparian zone of the East river system, Colorado, United States - L1m2 | ecosystem: Environmental > Terrestrial > Soil > Riparian zone | place: USA: East River...
TCCTGACGGAGTTAGAAGCAAATCCGCGATTTGGTCCGTCAGGACTCGATTGATCTCTTCCGGCATCGTGCGATCGCGGCTGCGCAGCCCGGCCTCGACATGCGCGACTTTGACGCCGAGCTTTGCACCCACCAGGGCGCAGGCGATCGTCGAATTCACATCACCGACAACTATTACCCAATCCGGCTTTTCCGTTACAACCACAGGCTCAAACGCCTGCATGATCGCCGCGGTTTGCGCGGCATGGCTCCCCGATCCGACGCCGAGATAGACGTCCGGTTCGGGCATTTCCAGGTCGCGAAAGAACGCGGCGGACATGCCGGCGTCGTAATGTTGTCCGGTGTGTACTAGGATCGGTTGAAACTCAGCGCTGCGTAGTTTCATCGCCGCGACCAGGGGCGCGACTTTCATGAAGTTTGGACGCGCACCGGCGACGTTGATTACTTTGAGCATACCAGTCGACTGCTCTTATCAAAACAAGTTCCTGAGCAGATCTTCGCGACTCAACCCAAAGTGATCAGCAGCGTCCTGGAGAATACCAGCCAAGGTTCCGATCTTTATGGGATCAAGACAAGGGATGGTTACGTGGTGCTCGCCATGTTGGTTGGTGGTCAGTCGTAGCTGACTGCCGGTTTGTCTCGTGATCAAATAGCCCAAGGGTTTCAGCGTTTTAGCTAATCGTTCGCCAGAAATGTCGCGGGGCAGCTTCATGCCGCGATGACTTCTTCATGCACAAAGTGTAGTCGGATCACCCTGGGACCTTGTCCTTCTTCGAAGTGGCAACGCACCGCATCGCGCACCTGGCCGCGCAATCCTTCCAAATCCTCAGCCTCCGTAAAGATCGAAGCGCCTAAAGCCCGCGCGGTATAACCACCCTCGGGTGCGTGCTCCACAAGAAAAATCAACTCGTCCATAGTGACCTCCGACACCACAACCGCCTCTCGTTCTTCACAATCTGATTATCCGAGCGCTACTCCTGCGTCGCAGATCTCCATTCAATGCGTTCCGCGTGTCCACAACCAACGTCGCCTGCGCGGTGACTCGGCCATAATCGATCTGACTGTGGTTCGTTACTATCACGACGCAGTCCGCGGCGCGAATCTCTTCGTCGGTAAGTTCTACCGAAGAAAGTGGCGCGCCATTACCTTCGGTGTGGGCATCGTCAAATCGCAGCTCGCCCACAAAGGGATCGTGATAGCTGACCTCGCATCCTTTGCTACGCAGACGATCGATAATCGATAGCGCCGGGCTTTCACGCACGTCGTCGATGTCTTTCTTGTAAGCCACCCCCAGCACTAGGAGCCGCGACCCCTTCATCGCTTTGCTGTCGTCGTTCAGTCCGTCAGACACAAGCTGCACGACATGCTCAGGCATGCGCGAGTTCACTTCTTCGGCCAGACTGATGAAGCGTGAATCAACTCCGTGCTGGCGCGCTTTCCACGAGAGGTAATGTGGATCGAGCGGAATGCAATGGCCGCCAATGCCGGGTCCCGGATAGAAAGGCATGAACCCGAATGGCTTGGTCGCCGCCGCGCGAATCACTTCCCAGGTGTCGATGTTCAGCGCATAACAAAGCCGGGCCATCTCGTTCGCCATGCCGATGTTCACCGCGCGAAAGGTGTTTTCCAAAAGTTTCGCTGCTTCCGCTACGCGCGCCGAACTAACCGAGTGAACATCGTTCACGATGTGTGAGTACAGACATGCGGCCGCAACTGTCGAATCTTCGGTCACGCCCCCGACGACTTTGGGAATATTGTGAGTTTGAAACTGCGGATTTCCCGGATCGACGCGCTCGGGAGAGAAAGCCAGTAGGAAATCCTCGTCGATCTTGAGTCCGGTTTCGTCAAAAATCGGCAACAGCACTTCGTCAGTCGTGCCTGGATAGGTGGTTGATTCCAGAACTACTAACTGTCCGCGGCGCAGACGCTTTTTGATCTCTTCCGCCGCCGCCAGGATATAAGAGATGTCCGGCTCTTTGGTTTTTCTAAGCGGCGTCGGCACGCAGATGATAATCGCGTCACAATCCTGCAAAAGATCGAAGTCGGTACTGGCGCGCAAGCGGCCCGTATCGACCGAATCCCTTATCAGATCGGATACCACGTCGCCGATGTACGATCGACCGGCGTTTATCTCCGCGACCTTTTTCTCGTCAACTTCGAATCCAACCACGCTGAGCCCTTTGCCGGCGAACTCTGTCGCCAACGGCAATCCCACGTAACCGAGGCCAATCACTCCGACCCGGGCGCGCCGATCCTTAATTAAGTTAATGATTTCGTCTTTAACCATGAACAATTCCAGTCGCTGAAGAACAAATCATACTTGGCAGGAAGCCACCAGAACCAAAAGCTGCGATGAAGTCATTTAAGCCTAAGTGAGCATCTCGCGAGTGTCAAGAGCGATGATCGTTAACTCGGCCTTTCTCTTAATGCCTTCGCATTAGAAAAACTCAATCCAGGTTTGCGATCCGGTAATCTGACTTTATAATTGGAGGCCGTATGACTTAACCCATGGCGGGGTAGCTCAGATGGTTAGAGCGTGGGATTCATAATCGCAAACCCGTCAAAAACGTAAGTTTTTGACTTTTCAAAAGTTGCAGCCACCAAGAATTCCTTAGCATTTTGCAAACGTTGACATTCCTTACCATCGCTTATCAGTCACGTGCTGTAAATTCTGTCCACAGATTGGCCACACGTTTTCCAGTGCGGGACGCATCTGCGGCTCTCGCGAATCCAGGTCCCAGGCTTGAACTGTCTTCGGACCGTTTAAGCATCAGGCGCAACGCCCAACTGAGAACCGTTGAGCTTCGCCAATGGGGGCGACTTTTATTAGTGGCATTGCTTGCTCAACGGAAATCAACATGCTAACCGCTGTAAGCTCAACTGACTAAGACTATTAATTGGAGCTAGTTCCCCCTTGTGCTAGAGTTGATCCATGAAGCTGGGGAAGTACCGTCACTATAAAGGAAATATGTATGAAGTGTTAGGTGTTGTTCACCATACCGAAACACTCCAGAAGATGGTTCTTTATCGGGCTTTATACGACTGTCCAGATTTGAAAGAGGAGTACGGTGACGATCCGTGGTTTGTGAGGCCGTTCGACATGTTCAACGAGGAAATCGAACATAATGGAATAACGATGCCGCGTTTTGCCTACGTCTCAGAATCGTAAGTTCGGATAATCGATTGATGGTCACAGCTTGCAGGAGTAGGAGCACTTAAGGGCATACAGCAATGCGGTCCGCCCCCAAACGACCAGTCATAAATCGTCCATCTGCAGACGCACCCTCAGGCGGCACTGCCCTTCTTAATACGTGCAAAGAGCCAATCTGCGACGATCCAAGTCCGTTTCTATCCCGACTCTTCTTGCATTACCTGGATCTGTACCACTACAGGTTAGCAAAACACATTTTTCGATATCCGGAACATCTCATCTTCGCCGAACTTCGTTTGGCGACGAGACTCGCGTTGCTTTTTTCGAACGAAGTCTTTGTTCCGGCGTCGGCATATTTTGAGAATCCTAGGACACGTCGACTGCTTCGCGAATTATTGCCGTTCTGCGAAACCGGACATCTTTTCCTTTGCGCCGGCGACTCCACGCTTGCCGAACATTTCGAGAAGAAGAAGACTCGCCGATACGACGAGAAGTCGGCAGTCGAACTGAGAAATGCTTATCGAAAAATGCCCTCGATACCCGTGTTGTATCGCTCTGCCGAGATAAACACTACGAAAGTAATGAATGATTACTGGAATGAGATTTTGAAATCGGGGGAGGTCATCCCGTTAGTAGTCGCCCATTCCGAAGTTCCTCCTAACTCTAGTTTTGAAAACATATGGGAACGAATCCCCGACGTTTTAGAAGACCGCGCGTTCGTTTCGTCGCATGTGATGCAGAGTTTTGTGGACCTTGGGACACCATCCCCGTCAGAGATGACCTTACTCAATGTCTTAGATCCTGCATTCACACTTTCTTACGTCGATCCATTGTTGGCAGGCTTAGTTGAGGATCTTCTGTACACTCAACCGCCATGGACTATTCCAACTCACAAAGCGGGGTTTTCTTTTGTAGACGCAAAATCTAAGTTGATCGCTAATGGGCTGCTGCCTTTCATCGATTCGTTGGATGGGGAAGCCCTCTTACGATTACGCCTAATGGCTGAATGGAGAGTCGCCGCGCCGTATCTGATCGGGAAAACACTAGACGAAACAGCTGATGTCAAACGTGCGCTAAAGAACATAAAGCGATCTTTAATTACCAACGGAATAGCGGACGCGCCTTTACCTAGCCAAGTCGTCGGCGTCGTTACTGCATTGCCGGAGGAGTGGTTGGCCGTTATTACTGCGCTTGGTGCAACGGAAGCTGAACCGATCGCGAACGATCCGAATCGGTATGCGCTTGCTAGGATCGAAGTTGCGGATTCCGATGAACACATTGATGTAGTGATAACGTTTTTACCACGGATGGGTACAAACAGCGCGGCGACTGTTACAACGAATCTTCTCCGTTCCTATCCGGCTGTTACCAATCTTCTGTTTTGCGGCATTGCTTGCGGTTGTCCCAACGAAGTCAAGCAGGACAAGCATGTGCGACTCGGTGATGTCGTTGTCTCGGATTTCAAGGGGTTAATACAGTTAGATCACCAGGCTAATAAGTCAGGAGTTTTAGAGAATCGCAGCAGCTTGCCACTTCCATCGAGAGCGCTGCTAAACGCAGTAAGACTCTTACAGTCCGATGAGCTTGAGGACCGCTACCCTTGGGAAGCGCACCTCGACAATATTATTCGACAAAACAAGGCTTTCAGGAGACCCGCCCCCAGTACGGATATTTTAGTAAACCGGGAGGGGCAAGTCATTCGTCACCCCAGAGATCGCAGCCGCAGGCGTGGGCGACCACGAGTGTTTTGCGGTGCAATTGGCTCTTCGAATACTCTCCTGAGAAACCGTGACCTGCGAACGGAGTTCAGCGAGAAATACGACCTTCGCGCAATCGAAATGGAAGGCGCCGGAACTGCTGAAGCCGTTTGGCAGTTTGGTAAGAATTACTTAGTCGTAAGAGGTGCTTGTGATTACGGTGACGATATCGTTAAGAATGACAAGTGGCACTTTTATGCCGCCGCGAGCGCGGCAGCTTATGCACGAGCGGTTTTAGACCGAATGATCCAGAAGCGACCATGAGAGAAATTGAAATTAAAGCGCGCCTCCACGATCCAAAGTTGGTCTGGGAAGAACTCGATCGACTAGGAATCGAACCGAGCGCAACGATTGTTCAACGCGATTTGATCTTCGTCGCCAAGCCGTTTCGCTTGAGGGACATCAATGCCAGCGTGTCCCCCGTAGTGCGCATACGTGAAGAGGCGACGGGATGCACTCTTACCGTTAAGAGGGATCGTACAGATCAACTTGATAGCATTGAATATGAGGTAACTGTTAGTGATCGTGACGCAACAGGGTCAATTCTGGATGCCCTCGGTTACCACCGCGTTCTGGAGATTGTGAAGCGCAGACGTAAATTCAAATTACAAGAGTATTCCGTTTGCGTAGATGACGTTGATCGATTAGGGGCTTTCATAGAAGTTGAGGCTCTAGTGACTGAGGGCGCTCACGTGCAGAACATCAGGGACGCAATGTGGCAACTGCTATCACCGTTCAATGTTAAACAGGACGATCAAGTAAATAGAGGTTACGATCGATTACTGGATGACCTATGAACCCCCACAAGGAGACATCTTCACCATGGACAAGGTAGAGACAACCCTCAACACGCAGCACGGGAGCTTCACGATTGTATGTTACACAGGGACGCAGCGGGAACCAGACTTCGCGCTTGTGCACGGTGACGTAAGCGGTAAGGCCGAAGTGCTGACGCGCATCCAGTCGGAGTGCCTTACTGGGCATGTCTTCAAATCATTAAGCTGTGATTGCTACGAACAACTTCAAGACGCTCTCGAATTGCTTACAGCGGCTCCTGAAGGAATTCTGATCTATTTGCGGCAAGAAGGGCGCGGCATCGGATTGGCGGCGAAACTTCGTTCGTATGTTCTTCAGAAACAAGGCCTCGATACGGTGGACGCCAATCTTCATTTAGGATTCAAAGTCGATGAAAGACAATATGACGAAGCGGCTGCAATCTTAAGAGATTTGAGTGTAGAGTCCGTGTGTTTAATCACAAACAATCCGAAAAAGGCGGCTAGCTTAGAGTCATCCGGAATTCCGGTTTCAAGTTGCATCCCATTGCCGCCGAAAATCCGGGACCAAAACCGAAAGTATCTGAAAACGAAAGTGGAGCGAATGGGACACACATTTGAGGTAACCGATTGAGTCTGCGGTTACATTCGGAATGGCTCATCCACATCCCTCGAAAATCCGACGCAGTGTCCAGCAAACCCAAAAGTCTTTCTCAATGATCGGTGCGCGTTCCGGCTGAATTTCGGCGGCCGCTCTTTGGACCAGGTCAGTACGTTCCTCCGCAGGAGCTTGGGCAATCCTGTCCACTAGTCTTTCCCCTGGGAAGTGATCTGCTTTAGCACCGTTTGCAACCAAGCGGGTGCGCGGTGAAGATTGGCCTTCAATTCAGCCTTGTCCTTAGTGGTGAGTAATGACCGCAAGCGCGTTATCATTCCTTGCGTTACTCCATCTTTCCCAAAGTAGCTTAGTGCCTGAAAAACCAACGCGCTCGTTTTTCCCTGAACCTCCATTGTCTTCGGCCCACGATTGAGGAGCTTGACAGTGTGTTGGCCCAACTTAATCGTCTTCGTTCGCCCGTTTGTGCAATAAGTAATCTTCGCGGGGACTTGGGTAGAGAGTCCCAACAGATTCGCAGCGTACGCACCAGACGGAACAATTCGCAATCCATTCTTGCGAGCCCACGCGCGAGCGAGCGCATCTGGCGATTGCGTGATAGGTCGATTTAGCAGTTTGCCGATCCGTGGTAGTTCATATAAGCCACGACGAACGCGATTTATTTTGCCTTGACGGGCTAGGCGCGAAAGCGCTTGATCGACAGTTGGTCGCGGGCCTAAGTCGAGAAAATCTGCGACCGAAAAGATCTGCCCGTTTGCGGACTGAAGCCGGTCGAGAACTTTATCAGAAATGGGATTTGATACATTCATGTCTATTGTCAGAAATAGCGATCTCTTTTTCTGACATTATGATGAGGAACTGTATTTCCCTCAACTCTTAAGTAGGTTGAGTTACTCAAACGTAATCTTTCTTCCCAGCTCATTTACCTGGTTTCTATGTTTCGCAAGTTTAGCGGCCTCTGCCTCGGCCTGTCTCTGCTTCTTGGCCTCATATTCTTCGATCAGTTCATTAACTCGATTAACAACGAGTACCAATGTCTCACGGTGGACGTTTTGGACCTCTTCAATCGTGGTGCCGTCCAAAATGACGCGGTCGCCGCTCACTCGTGCAATACCGGGTCGATGCATATTCGTCCACGACGGAGGATGATCCCACGTTTGCTCGAACGCTTCTGCCCATTCTCTTGAGGGGTGCCGTGAAAGTTGGAATGGAACGGCGTACAGTGCGCTGCCTCGAGTTCCGTCCATCCTGGGCGTGGTTACATCGTCGACTATTACCCCGGTAATTTTAATCGGCGCTTTGGGGCCCAAAGTTGATCGAGGACTTTGCATCACCGGCGGATGATTGCTCGGTGGTTTACCAACAGGAGGTGGAACTGGCCGTGTGCCGTGAATTGTCGTTATGAGATCGGCATAGCCATCTTCCGAATAGGGTGTTCCGCTCAGATCAATGTAATACTTGCCTTTAAGCCACGACGGTGCGGATGAAGACCAATCGCCACGGCATAATATTGGAATAAACTTGCGGTTGTTCCGCGTGGTTGATGCCTCCGCCGTCATGATGTCTCCTTCATAGCCAACGCCGCCAGCGCGATTGTCCGATCGCTCACGATATCGAGGTGTGCATATCGCAATCACATAATCATTTTCGCGCACGGCCGTTTCCATGAATTGCGGAAGTTGGTCTCCGGGTATCGCGTGCCATTGATCGAGAGTTACGTCCACCCCGTCAGCCCGCAACCGCGCCGCAAATTCGCGAACCCACTCTTTGTGTTCGTCGTTGTCCCAAGAGTAGGAAATAAAAGCTGTTGGTGTTGTGTTCTTATCGATTCTCATTTTTGCCTAACGACTCCTCCCTCGCCTAAAACCCTAACTTACGTCTTGGCGAAATGCGAGAGTTCTTATTCTGCATTTGAGTCGCAGGTTGAAATGCAGAAAACTAGTGAGAGATTTGCTGTTTGAGTAGCTTTGGATCGATTTCACACAACTTAGCAGTTCTACGAATTCTGCTTTCAAGTGCCTTATAGGTTGCGAGCTTCTTGACTTTCTTCTTTTTCTGAGCGGATATCACCTTCTTGAGAATCTCCTTGTAACCCAAACGAGAGACCAGTCTTAAAGCCAATAATTTGAAGTCGCTGTAATTTGTGCCTCGTCTTTACCTGCCTTCTTTCCTCCATGAGGGAAACTATCCGAGTACTGTATGCTTGGAGAGCTTCCCTAAAAGCTGCATTCGCGCGCTTCGTGAAATCCTCCTGATCTTCGATATCAGGGCGCCAACCGTCTTGTAACTCGAAAGCAAGTTTTCGTTCCGCATCGTTTATTGGAGCCACATGACCAAATCCGTCATAGCTCCAGCCGTACTTAAACGATTCCGCGTTAGTATTCCAATGTACTAATGAGTAAAAGGCGGAAGTAAGACACCAATCGAAATTCAAATTATGCTTCTGCGCCCAAGCTGTAATCGCCCACCGCAACTGCAACACTGAAGCGTGCGGTCGTGTGCTCTCCATGACATCCCAACGCCACAGGTCCAACCGTTGGCCATGTTGATTGTGGAGATGCGGCAAAGCCTGCCGAAAGAAGGATAAGGAAGCCCGCAGTTCTGCCAACACTTCTGGCTCGGCCTCCCTCAGAGCCTCCAGCAGCGCTACCCGCGCCCAATACGTTGAAGAGGAATGATCTGCTGGTTCGTAAGGCATGCAGTGTGCTCCTCATGTCGGCTATTGGTTTCGAAGTCTTAATCTCACCCCTAATCCAGTGATATTAGAAGTGGCCCAGGAAATCCTTCTTGGTTGCGTCTTCGATACGTTCTTTCCACTCGATAATCATGTTGTTGATATGAAGCTTGTGTTTAAGCAGAGCAGTGGTTGAAAGGAGCGGAAGGATCGATTCCAGGAATTTGATTTTCTTTTCAAAGACGGGGACCGCACTACCCGTCGCGCTCCAGCTTCGTGGTTCTATGGTTAGACGTTCGAAGGTATCAACGTCTTGATTATGCGACAAAAAAAGTTTCAGAAAGTGGAGTCGTTCACTTGGGAAACACTCAGTAATGACACCGAAAATAAATATTATTCTCTGCCGATCCTGATGATGCTTCTCAATAAACGCTGAGATGAATGCCAGCATCCTTTCCGATATAGAAGGCTTAACCTCGGAAGCGGAGTCATCGTCATTGCGTCTAAAGAAGGCATTAACGTAATTGAATGACCGTGGGTAATCTGACTTTTCTTTTTCGAATACAAAATCGACGGCTCCGGTGATGATCTCATCGTAGTCTTCAAGTTCCCATAAGGCGGCATAGCGCGCGCCATTCATGGGTTCTGACACATAGCCATCCCCTCCATACAGCCATTCCAAGTACTTCAATAAGAAGTTGCGGTCGAGTTCTACAATCAGTTTGAGGACGGCTCCCCGATAATTTACAAGATCGTCTATAGCGGATTGATGAAGGTAAACTTCCTCCAGCAGATCCACGTGCTGTCCGAAAAGGCCCTTTATGTTCTTAAATACGTGGGTGTTCGGATTGAAGAGGTAATGGAAGTTAGCTGGCTGATCCGGTTTGCTGCGTTCCAAAACAATTTTGACTGAATTTACCAGTACGTTGGGATCAACTCCTGCGTACGACTCCAAGAAGTCAAAGTCCCTGAATAAATATAAATCAGCAGTTCGGTACAGCGAGTAAAGCTCATCCAGGTAAAACTGACTTACTTGGTTCGGTTGGAGTAGTGAAAAGAACGCCAAAAGCCACGACGCTTTCAATTTGTATTCGTTGTGTTTGAGCAAATTGTAGGCGTACCTTGGACTCGAATAGATCGAGCAAAGTTTAACGATAACACCTGGATAGATATGACCGAGCTGATTTCCGTCTTCAAGTAGATGTTTGACGACTCTCTTGAACAGCACAGGATCATCTTGGGCCAGATTCATCAATATTATTTCAATACCGCTGGCCAAGAGATGAATCTTGTAGTCTTCTGCAATGTGCTGTTGAATTTCGCGGCAAAGTTCGAAGAACCGAACATAGTCAGAGTATACGTAACCTGAAAACTCTTTCTTGAAACCTTCATCTCTGCGCTTTTCAAAATCCTCATCCCAGTCCGGAAGCAGAATGTTTGAGAGACAGTATGTTTCATTCGTAAACCGCTTCTCAAGAGTCGTGTCGATCGCGACCTTATGCTGCCTCAGAAAACGCAGGTATTGCTGCATAAGGATCGCATCCAGATAGCTAGATGGATCCAGGTTCGACTTCAGAGTTGGCAGCAGCATGTGGGAATCCATCTCCACAATTTGATTCGTCGTTTCGTTAACTGGCGTGTCGTGAAATCTCGTCGCGTGATCAACTATCAGTTGAAAGGCAATGTCCCGAGTCTGCGGCTCACAAGCCGACTTCCCCACAAAGTCCCAGAGGCGTTTTCGCAGTTCGAGCAGTTCGGGTGACGGCAGAAGGCGGAATTCTCGAATGAGAATTTTTAGACCTTCCGATCTGTGGGTCCGAAATTGGGTTTTCAGATATTTGTCGGCGATCCTTAGTAGAAGTCGCTTGTGAAGCAATCCGGTTT
>Ga0193747_1000650_pt1 | contig 10852 bp, 8 predicted proteins | sample L1m2metaG_FD_143048 | JGI IMG/M metagenome (GOLD analysis project Ga0193747, IMG submission 143048) | Soil microbial communities from a riparian zone of the East river system, Colorado, United States - L1m2 | ecosystem: Environmental > Terrestrial > Soil > Riparian zone | place: USA: East River...
CACCACGCGATGCGAGCGCTCGTCGCGCGGAGCGGAATATGGATTCAGTTGGCTAGCGCGTCATGACTAAACCGTCACACGCGTGGCTGCGTGCGTGACGCAGAGACGCACGAGCCGCGGTACGCCTGCTCTGGGATCGGAACGCGAGGTCTAGCGAGGTCTAGGTCGAAAGAGCGCGAATCGCGAATACGCGGTGGCCCTCCGGGCCGGCCTCGCGGTGGATCTTGACCTTCACACCGAATCGCTCCTCGAACGCAGAGCCGAAGAGCGTCTCGCTCCACTGCGTGGCGTTCCAGCCCGCCCCCTGGGCGCCCATGAACCGCATGACGAACTCGCGGAGGCGCTCCGTCTCCACCTCGACGCCCACGCCAACGATCTCGGTACCGTCCGGCATACGCCAACTGACCATTCCACCCACCCCCATCGTGACTAACGGCAACTTACGTCGAACGGCGGGCGTGACGCTATCGGCCAGTTGGTCTAATCAAGATGGCGGAGACGGCTACAGCCCGAGCACCTGCCGCGTGCGTTCGGCGACCTTGTCCGGGTCGAAGTCCTGAACGCGCTTCTCCCCTGCGGCGATGAGCGCTTCCCGAATCTCGGTTTTCTCGCCGACCATCGCGGCAGCCTCCGCGGTCTCGGGCAGATCTCGCTCGCGCAGGAGCACGCCCGCGTCGCCAACGGTCTCGCCGATCGCCGCCGCGTCGTAGGCGACGACGGGAAGGCGAAAACGCATCGCCTCGAGCAGCGGCACGCCGAATCCCTCGTGCTCCGAGAGCGAGACAAAGGCCGTCGCGGTGCGGTAGTACGCGAGCAACGACGCGTCATCGACGCCCCCGGCGAACCACACGGCTCCGCCGAGGCCGAGTCGCTCGATGAGCGCGACCACGCGCGCATGGAACTGCGGCTGATCGCGGTACGCACCGACGAGGATGAGCTGAGCTTCGGGATCGATGCAGCGCCGGTAGTACGCCAGCATCCGAACGAGGTCGTCCTGCCGCTTGTTCGGTGAAATGCGGCCCACGAAGAGAAGCGCGGTCCGCATTCCCTTCCACCGCGCGAGCACCGCGTCGTTCGGCGGCACCGCGAAATGCTCCCAGTCCAGAAGGATCGGCACGCGCGCGGTCTCCTCGTACCCCGCTTCGACGAGCGCCCGCCGGTTGAATTCGGATACGCCGATCCCGAGCTCGAACGCCGGCGCGATGCGCGAGAGCTGCCGCAAGCCGAGCCGCGCGAACGCCGCCGCGTGCGGGTTGATGCCGCTGAAGAATTCGGGTGGCGTGATGTTGTGATACACGAGCACGCGGCGCGCGGGGATCTTCACGAGCTGATCGACGACCTCGCTGCCCATCGAGAAATGGATGAGGAGCAGATCGTCGGGCTTGACCTCGCGGAAGAGCCGCCGATACGAGCGCACGTCGGCGACGCCGGGCTTCGCCTCGACCGCGTAGGCGAACGAGTCGTAGCCCCAGTGCCGGATCTTCTTGCGCAGGGCGAAGACGTGGTTGCTCATCGCGTCGCCGGGCGCGAGGCTCGGGTGGAACTGATGGACTCTCACTTCGGTGCATGCCCGATCACGGCGTAGTCGCGATCGCCGAACAGCGTCTCGTTCAGAAGCTTCACGTTCTCGCGAATGGGGCCCGCGGGGACCTCTTCGTTGAGGCGCCGCTCGCTCGGCTCGAACGTGCGCAGCTCGACGTCGGTGAACCCCTCGACCTCCAGATAGAACGTGAAGAGATCGGGCGGGATCGGCCGCAGGTGCTGCGGGTCCGTCCAGAACGTGTGCGCGCCGACCGTGAGCGTCCTCGGGTTCGGCGTCACGAACACGAGCGGCGCCCCCGGCGCGAGCGCGCGGCGACACGCGCGCAAGATCTCGACGAGCTCGCCGGGAAGGATGTGCTCGGCGAGATGTCGCGCGTACAGGCCGTCGATGCTCCCGGGCTCGACCTGCTTGAGATGCGTCAGCGCGTCGACCTCGTGGGCCTCCAGACCCTTCTCGCGGCACTGAGCGACCATGCGCGGGTCGAGGTCGACCCCATATCCGCCGATGCCCTTGTCGCGCAGCAGCTGCAGGAAGATCCCCCGGCCGGAGCCCAGGTCGAGCACGCGCTTCCGTCCTTTGTAGAGATCGACGAACGCCTCGGACTGCCGGCGAATGACCGGCTCGTCGCCGCCGAAGCGGGCCTGGAAGTAGACCGAATGGAGGTTCGCGGCGACCTCGTGCTCGCGCCGTTCCTTCCACTCGCGCTCGAGTCGCTCGAGCCGCGCACCGAACCGCGGCGCCATCTGCCCCTCGTAGTCGTACGCCGCCGCGAGAAGCCGGTTGATGCGCTCCTGGCGCTCGAGGATCGCACCCATCCACCAGCGGACGAGCGAGATGACGACCTTCCTCGCGTACGTGATGACGGGGCCGACGACCGGCTTGCGGCTCCGCGGGTCGTATTCGACCTCCTCGTCGAGCGCCTCGGCGAGTGAGGCGAGAGGATCCTGCAGGTCGTCTGAAAAAATACGGCGTCCGCCGGGCAGCGGAACGCGCATGAGCGCTTCGACATCGGGCCCGTAGATGCCCTTCTCGCGCTTGGTGCGAATGCGCTCGCGGACTTCGGCCATGAGCGCATCAAGATCGATCGGTTTCGGCTCCCCCATGTGGGCCGAAGAGTAGCTAGTGGAGCAGCTGAGCGATGAGCGCGATGACCGCGACCACGGCCGCGGCGATCCAGAGAACGCGGAGACCCGTCACCAACGCCTAAACGGCTCGATGCGGCGATGCGTTAGGGCGGCGTCGCTCAGATCACGTGCGAATGGTCGTGGTGGCCGTCGTACCGCCGCGGCTCGCGCGGATCGTGTACTCGCCTTTCGCCGCGGTGCCGCCAAAGCTTCCCTGATGCATGCCGAACTTGTCGGTGCGGATCTCGTACTCGAGGTGGTAGCCGGCGCCGTCGATCGTGACGGTGACGACGCTGTCGGGCGTGAAACCGGCGAGCGTCCAGAGCACGCCGTCGGGGCGTGCGGTGTGGACGATGCGCGCCTCCGATTCTTCGGCCAGTCGCGACGGGAAGGCACGTATGAAGTCGGCGATCGTCTCGCCGCCCTCGGCGAGGTACGCGGCCGCGAAGGTCGAGCCGCCACCGATCGCGTCGAGCATGCGGACCAGGCCATCGTGTGTCACGCGCAGCTCGAGGTGACGCACGGCCTCCGCCGCGACCGAGTACGCCTGCCCGTCGAGGGCCGCGTTCCGCTGTGCCCACTGCGTCTGCTGATCGAGGTCGCCGAGCGTGATCTTCCCCTCGCTCAGGATGCCGAGCGCGACCGCGGTGCTGCGGGCACCGGCCGTCGCGCCGCCGTCCCGCTCCATCAGCGTGGCGAGTCCCTCGTCGAACCACGCCGGGAGCGTGGCGTTCAGCCCGACGATCTCGTGCACGAGCGCGTGCGTCAGCTCGTGCCGGACGATCGCGTAGTCCTTGTCGTTCGGCACGTTCTGCAGGTTGATCACGATCGCGCCCTGGCGCGGAAGCGTGATCCCGCCGTTCGCCGCGGCGAGGAGCCCGGCGTCGGGTCCGCGTACGCCGAAGATCTCCTGCAGCCCGAACGCGAAGCTGTTGCGCGTCGCGAACGCGTAGACCGCGGGACGGCTCGAGAAAGTGTGGCCGAGCTCCTGTTCGAGCTTCGCCATGTCGCGCTCGATCGCGCTGGCGAGCGCGTCGCGCACCGCTGGAGTGACCGACTCCTCGACGTAGAGATCGGCGTGGTCGCTTTGCTGGCACTCGAGGTCGATACCCGACCGCGCGACAACGTTCGGAAGGTCGACCGAGCACGCCGTCGCCAGAACGCCTTTGACGAGCGTCGGCGTTTGCTGGCCGCCGCCTCCGCTCGACGCCGCCTTTCCGATCCCGGCGAACGTCGTGATGGTCAGCGACCCGGTGAGCGCGACGCCCGCGGCCCAGCGCCGCCACGGTCCGAGCCGGTCGGGGACGAGCGGACGGCTGACGAAGTAGCCCTGCCCGAGCTCGCACCCGAGCGACAGCGCGAGGTCGCGAGTGGCGCGATCTTCGATCCCGACGGCGACGGATGTGAGTCGGTAGTCGCGCGCGAGCTCGACGAGCGCTCGCATGTCGGCGAGAGCGCGGGGATCTTCGCTCGCGCGACGCACCAACGCGCGCGAGATCTTCAGCTCGTCGAGCAGCGCCGCGACCGTCCTGCCGGCCGCGTCCGTGACTCCGACGCCATCGAGCGCGATGCGCGCACCCGCCGCAGCGAGGCGCGCGACGGCCGGACGCGCGGCCGACGTGGCGAACGCCTCAGGACTGAGCTCGAAGGTGACGGTCCCGGAGCCGAATGGAGCGAGCGCTTCAAGGAACGCGTCCACGCGTGCGAGCTCCGGGGCTGAGACGTTGACGCCAACGCCGAGCCCGGGACCGAGCGCACGCCATTCCGTCCACTGAGCGGCCGCGGCCCGGACGACCCACACGCCGATTTGCTCGATGAACGCCGACGCGAACGGGAGGAAATCGCCGGGCTCGAGCAGCCCGAGACGGGGATGGCGCCAGCGCAGCAGCGCCTCGACGCGGCGGCACTCGCCGCTCCGCAGGTCGACGATCGGCTGGTAATGAAGGACGAGCTCACTGTGCGAGAGGGCAGCCGCGAGCTCGCCATCGCGGATCGCGACGGCTGTCGGCCTGCGAGGTCGCGTACCTCCCCGAACATCGAAGCGAGCAAGCCGCTCGACAACGTCGCGGGAGGGTGACCGCTTCACGCGATCGCTGCGAGCTGTGATTCGGTGACGCGACGCGTCAGGCCGCCATCGAGGAGGTCGACGAATGTCCGCACGAGGCCAGCATCCCACTGCGTCCCGGCACCCTGGCGCAATCTGCGGAGTGCCTCGTCCTCGTCGAGTCCCGCGCGATAGGGACGGTCGCTCACCATCGCGTCCCACCCGTCAGCGATCGCGGTGATGCGCGCGCCGATCGGGATGTCCGTGCCTGCGAGATGATCGGGGTAGCCGGTGCCATCCACGCGCTCGTGGTGGTGTCGGATGATCGGAAGATAGTGCGAGACGCTTCGCAGCGAGAGGCAGATGCGCTCGCCCTCGACCGAGTGCTGGCGCATCGTGCTGAACTCGCTCGCGGTGAGCGGACCCGGCTTCAGGAGTATCGCGTCGGGTATCGCGATCTTGCCGAGGTCATGGAGCACGCCCCCCTGATAGAGCAACTCGCCGTCCTTGTGCGAGAGACCCTGCGCCGCGCCGATCGCCTCCGCGTACCGGCCGACGCGCTCGGCGTGGTGGATCGTGTGGCGGTCCCGTGCTTCGATTGCGCGAGCGAGCGCGAAAAGCACGCCCTCGGTCGCGTCGAGCCGCTGATTCAGTGCGCGCTGTCGCAGGAGGACCTTCGTGCGGATGAGGAGCTCTTTGGAGTCGAACGGCTTGCTCAGGTAATCATCGGCGCCTGCCGCGATGCCGCGGAGCTTCGTGGTTCGATCGTTCGATGCCGTGAGGATGACGATCGGGATCATGCGGCGTATCGGGTGCGCCTTCAGCTGCTCACACACCGCGATCCCGTCGAGGCGCGGCATGTCGATGTCCAGCAGGATGAGGTCCGGCTCCTCCGCGGCGACGGCCTCGAGCGCCTCGATCCCATCGCGCGCCTCGCGCACCTCGTAGCCAAGATCGTCGAGGTGACCCTGGAGGAGCTCGCGGTTGGCCGCCATGTCGTCCACAACGAGGACCTTCGGCCGCACGACCGGCGCGATCTGGTTCGTCATCAAGCCGCCGTCCGTGGCTCAGCCAATCGTCGCACGGCGGCGCGCAGATCGCGTGGGGAGATCGGCTTCGAGAGAAAGATGTCGAAGCCGGCGGATTTCGTGCGGGCGATCTCCTCGGGAAGGACGGAGGCGCTCAGGGCGACGATCGGCATGCGCAGCCCGCGCGCCCGCAGGCTCCGGCAAACCTCAAGGCCATCCATCTTCGGCAGCTGTATGTCGAGGAGGATCAGATCGAAGCGGTCCGAGGCGCGCTTCTCGCCTGCGACGCCATCTCGCTCGGTGACGATCTCATGGCCATCCGACTCGAGCGCCGACTCGAACAGCTCGACGTTCATCGGATCGTCCTCAACGAGGAGAATGCGCAAGCTCCCTCCCCGTCCTCGGCCGAGGTCGATTCGCATTTCGCTGCGCCACCCGACGCAACCAGCTCTCGAGGCGGACGCGGTCGATCGGCTTCGTGAGGTAATCGTCGGCGCCGAGTGCGAGGGCCGTCGCGGGCTCCGCTTCGACGGTCACGACGATCACCGGAACATCCGCGAGTGCGGGATCCGTTTTGAGGCGGCCGAGGAACTGCTCGCCACGGCCATCCGGCAGGTGGAGGTCGAGCACGACCCCGAGGGGGCGTCCACGCAAGAGCGCGTCCGCGGCGCCCGCGAGCCCCCGCACGACTTCTGCGCGTAGGTCCACCGATGAAGCGACCGCGACGATGAGGTCGGCGTCGTGTCGCTCGTCGTCGACCACGAGGATGCGCTCGCCGGCGACCTGCTCCGTCACGACGTCGGGAAGGCACACGTGGAACGTCGTCCCTTTGCCTTCTTCGCTCTCGAAGCTGATCGAGCCGTTCATTTGCTCGACAAGGCGTTTGGTCAAGGCGAGACCGAGCCCGGTCCCCGCCGCCTCGGTCCGACCCTCGTGGAAACGCTCGAAGACCCCGAACATCCGATCGCGCGCCTCCGCCGGGATGCCGACTCCCGTGTCCGCGACGTCGAAGAGCAGCTCGCGACCGTCAGTCGTCGCGCGCAACGTCACGTGACCGCCGCCGGGCGTGAACTTGACCGCGTTCGAGACGAGGTTGAAGAGCACCTGTCGGACGCGGGTCGGGTCGAGGAACATCGGCGCAGCGTCGGCGGACTCGACCGTGTAGAGAACTCCCTTCGCCTGAGCCGAGGCGCGCGCCGCGGCGGAGACGGGCTCGAGGAGCACATCAAGGCTGAGGACCTCCGGTCGCAGCTCCAGCTTTCCCGCCTCGACCCTCGAGAGATCGAGCACATCGTTGATCAGATCGAGCAGATGCTCGCCGGCCTCGTGGATGTTTCGGAGAAACCGCTTCTGCTTGTCGTTCAGGGCCCCGTCGAGCTGCTCCGAGAGAAGTCCGGAGAATCCCAGGATCGCGTTCAGCGGTGTGCGCAGCTCGTGGCTCATGTTCGCGAGGAACTCGGACTTCACCTTGGTCGCCTGGCTCAGATCGCGGTTCGCCGACGCGAGATCGCCGTATAAGCGCGCTCCGTCGATGATGATCGCCGCCTGCTCGGCGAGAAGCTGGACGAGATCGAGGTCGTCGGTCGCGAAGAGCGGCGCGCGCCGTCCCATCACGGTGAGCGCGCCTATCCGCCGGCCACGTCCGGTGATCGGCGCCGCCAGCGCGACGCCTGCAGTGGTGCGCATGGACCGTGGCCTCTGGCTCTGGACAACCGCGGCCAGGACCTCGGAGGAAGCGAGGAGCTCGTCGTCCTCGATGACGAGGGCATCGCTCTGCTGATCGATCAAGGCGATGCGGGCCGTCTGCCCCGGAGCGGCTCTGGCGATGGCGACTTCGAGGCCGCGGACGATCATCGGCGCGGGGTCGTGTGGCGAGATCGCGGCGGCTCGCGACAGGAACGAACGGAGGGCGGGCTCGCGCCACGCGCGCTTTAGGAGGACCGGAGGGGCGAACGCGACGAGGTAGCCCAAAGCCGAGCACAGGCTCAGGACCATCGACGCGACGCTCGCGACCGCTCCGCCGACCGTCATCGTGAGCGCGGCGATGAGCGTCAGGCTGAGCGCGATCGCGCCGAAGGCCGCGGCCACCATGCGGTTCCGGGCGACGCCCTTCGCCTCGCGCGCCTCGCGAATGAGAACGACGCCGGCGTACCCGCAAAAGCCGACGAAGTACAGGAGCGCGATCGCAACGATCACCGGGACGGCCGCGGGGAGCTCCACGATCTTGAGTAGACCGATCGCGGCGGCCGCGATCCCCCCGACGAGTCCACCAAGACACATTCGAAGGACGAGCGGGCGCACGCCGGCGAAGTCGTCGACGAGGCGGAGCTGGAGGTATGGGAGCGCGAGGAACAGGACCGCCGACAGGAGGCTCAGAGCTCCGGGGAGCTGCGTACCGAGGAAGGCCGCGATCTGACTCTGCACGACGACGAAAGCGAGAGCCCCGAAGAGCACGGTCGCGTCGACGCTCGTTCGCGAGCGCTCGCGAAGCGCCGTCCGTAGAGCGCCCACGAAGACGATAAGAAAGAGCGCGTTCGTCACCAGCCGGACGAGTTCCGCCCCGTTCATCCGTCCCTCCGATATCGCTAGGCACAAATCCTTTCTGGTGACGAGCGGCAACGGGGGGCAGCGCTGTATCAGTTAACTGAATGTGGTACTCCGGTAAAGCCGGTGTACGCGGTGCGCCCCAGGGCGTGCTCTAAGCGCTCAGTTCGTCGACCTACTGGGCTCCGATCTGCTTTTGAAGGTCGAGCGCGGCCGCGTTCGTCGGGTCGGTCGCCAGGATCTCGCGAAGGACCTCACGCGCCTCGGCGATGCGGCTTGCCTCGATGAGGCGGCGCGCGAGCGTGACCCGCAGGTCGTTCGAGTTGAGGGCGGCGACACCACCGCGAAGGAAGGCGATTGCCGCGTCGGTGTCGCGAAGCTGGCGCGCCGCCTCCGACGCGAGGGTGTAGTACGACGGGATCGTCGGGAACAACCCGATGGCCTGCTGCTCGCTCTCGATCGCGCCCTTGTAGTCGCCGAGCGCGAATTGCATCCGCGCGAAGCGATCGAAGGTGTCCGGGTTCTGCGGATCCGCGCCGATCGCGCGACGCATCGCCTCATACGCGGCCTCGCGCGCACCGGGCTCGTTCTGTTTCGCGAACTCCTGCTCCATGCGACTGAGGTTCCACCAGAAGGCCGGCGTGTATGGGGATCGCGACGTCGCCTGCCGGTACGCGCCGCGCGCGGCCGCGAGATCCGGTACGAGCTCCAGCGATCGGCCGAGGTCGTTCCAGTACACGGCACGACCGGGGTCGACCGTCGTCGCGGTCCGCGCGAGCGCCACGGCGCGCGAGCCGTTCGCCGCGCCGAGCGCGCCCTCAGCCCCTTTCGCCGCGCGATTCGCGTCGATGCTTCCGAGCTGCCCGAACGCGACGCTCGCCATTCCGGCGACGATGAGCAGCCGAAGGACCGCCGGCAGCCGAAGCGGCGGCGACGCCGTCATGACGCGCGCGGAGCGCAGCTCGCTCGCGAGCGCGACGCCGACGCACACCCACGGGATCCACTGGATGCTCTGCGCGCCCGGAAGAACGAGACCGCCTCCGTAGAACGCGGCGATCGCTGCCAGAGCCACGAGGACGCCGGCCGCGTCGGGGTCGCGCGCGCGCCGCCACGCGTGGATCGTGAACGCGCCGAGCAGCGCGAAGTTCGCGAGCAGTCCGACGATCCCGGTCGTCGCACCCATGTGGAGGATCCAGTCGTGGGCCGATGTATTCGTCGTGTTCATGCCGGCGATCCCGAACCACTCGGCCTGCTGGTACCGCGGGTACGCCACCGCGAAGTTCTCGAAGCCGACCCCGAGGAACGGATGGTCGAGGAACATCTGGAACGCGGACTGATAAAGAAGGACGCGGTCGCGCAGGCCGATCCCGCGTCCGATGTCGAGGAGGCGGCCTCCGAGCGGCGTGGCCACGAGCACCACGACGAGGGCCGCCGCCGCCAGAGCCGTGGCGAGAGCGAACCGAACGAGTACGCGGCGCGAAAGCCCGGAGCGTCGCAGCCAGAGCGGCGCGATGACCACCGCTCCCGCGACGATCCCGAGAAATGACCCGCGCGTCGCGACGATCAGCATGAGCCCAAGGCTGGAGAAGCCCAGCAACCCGACGAGCGCCGCCAGCCAGAGTCGTTGTCGTGCGAATGCGAGTGTCGCGACACAGCCGATGAATACGACGGCGAGGAACTGGCCGTAGAAGTCCGGATTCCCGAACGTGGAGAAGGGTCGGGCACGAGAGTCGAGATCGGCCCACTGCACCGGGTCGTGCCCGAGCGCCTGCTGGACCGCGTAGAGGCCGGCGAGCGCCGCCGCAGCGCCGATCGTCCACCCGAGCCAGGAGGTGCGGCGCGGGTAATCGATCGAGACCGCGATCGCGACGGCGATGAGCGCGAGAACGAGGTGCGTGGTGAGACCGAGATACCGCCCCACCTCGCCGTAGACGGCGACGTACTGGTTCTCAGCGGTGAAGGTCGTCAGCACCTCGACGGCGACGACCGCGTAGAACGCGACGAAGACAGGTGACAGCGGAATGCGAAAGCCATCGCCGAGCGCGATCACAACGAGCGCCCCGAGAAGTCCCCAGGCGAGCGCGTGCGTGAAGCTCGCCTTCGTGAGGTCGAAGACGTTGAGCACCGTCGGGTCGAACGCGAGGATGAAGATCGCGATCTCGACGCAGACCAGAACGAGGGCGACCTCACGCCAGAAGACGCCGCGCGCGACGGGCCGAACGCGTCGCGCGGCGCGGGCCCGCGCCACTACAGGGCGCTCTCGAAGTCGTCCTTCGCGCGGTCGAAATACCAGAAGCCGAGGACGAAGAGCACGATCGCGACCCCCGCCGAGTACGCGAGCCCCTCCCACTGGGGAGCGAGGCCATCGAGCAACGCGCGCTGGTACGCGACGATGATCGAGGTCATCGGGTTGAGGTAGAGCAGTCGCAGCTGCTCGGGCCGGTCGCTCAGCACTGCGACCGGGAAGAGCACCGGCGTGAGGAAGTACCACGCGAGCAGCAGGATCCCGAGGATGTGCTGCACGTCGCGGTAGAAGACGGCGAGCGCGCTCAGGAGATACGCGAATCCG
>Ga0193747_1000652_pt1 | contig 10819 bp, 13 predicted proteins | sample L1m2metaG_FD_143048 | JGI IMG/M metagenome (GOLD analysis project Ga0193747, IMG submission 143048) | Soil microbial communities from a riparian zone of the East river system, Colorado, United States - L1m2 | ecosystem: Environmental > Terrestrial > Soil > Riparian zone | place: USA: East River...
GTCAGGCCGAGTTGCTTGCCGATCGCTTCGAGCGACGCGGGATCGCGATCGCCGTTCAGGCCGTAGCGAAGCTTCACCACCTCGCGCTCGCGCTCCGGCAGCTGCGCGACCGCCCGGCGGAGCACGTCCTGCTCGAGGCTGACGTCGAGCTCCTCCTCCGGCTGCGCCTCCTCGCTGGCGAACAGATCGCCGAGCGCCGCCTCGTTCTCCGAGCCGATCGGCCGGTCGAGGCTCGTGACCGCCCGCGCGGCCTTGCGCACGTCCTGCACCTGCTTCAGCGGCAGCCGAGCATGCTTGGCGACCTCTTCCTCGGTCGGCTGGCGGCCGAGCTTCGGCGCCAGCGTCCGCTCCGCCCGCGCGATTCGCTGCTCGCGCTCCGCGATGTGCACCGGGATCCGGATCGTCCGCGACTTGTTCGCGACCCCGCGCTGCACGGCCTGGCGGATCCACCACGTCGCGTAGGTCGAGAACTTGAAGCCGCGCCGCCAGTCGAACTTCTCGACCGCCCGGATCAGCCCGATGATCCCCTCCTGGATCAGGTCGAGCAGCGACAGCCCGTGGCCCTGGTATCGCTTCGCGATCGAAACCACCAGGCGAAGGTTCGAGTTGATCATCCGCTCCTTCGCCTCCTTGTCGCCGCGCTCGATCCGCTTCGCGAGCTCGACTTCCTCCTCGGCGGTCAGGAGCGGCCAGCGCCCGGCCTCGTTCAGGAAGAGCTGCAAGGCGTCCGTGGTCGCGACGGCGAGGTCACCGTTCACGTAGGTGCTCTCCTCCTCCCCGGTACGGCCGCAGTCGTCGCTGACCTCGATCTCGCGCTCGTCGAGCTGCTCGTAGAGACCGCGGACGTCGTCGTCGTCCAGCTCGTGCTCGGCGACGAACCCGTTCAACCGCGACAGGTTCAGGCAGCCCTCGCGCTCTCCCTCGGCAACGAGGGCGGCGACGGATTCCTGGAGATGATCGCTCATGACCTTTCCTATCCCCGATCGGCGCGACCTAACGCACCGTGAAGGCTAGATCAAGCCGCAGTAGCGAGCCGTGTTGGGCCACGGGTAGAAGCCGCGCCCGCTGCGGTAGGCGCGCTCGGCGACCCACATCTGCTCGAGCGGGCTCCAGTTGTTCGCCAAGCCACGGCGCAGGAGGTCCCGCGCGGCGTACGAGTGCATGAAGCCGCGGTCCATCTGCAGCCCGCCCCAGTACGGGTCGCCGCCGTCGCGCCAGCTCCCCTCGTAGCGGTGGATGCAGAGCCAGGCGCTCCGGTGCGGCGGCCGCGCCGCGAGCCGGAGGACGGCGCGCGCGTGGCCTCGCCAGAAGCGCAGCGCCCGCATGCTGTGGAGCGGAGCCATCGAGTGCGAGTGGCGCAGGCCCATCACGGCCTGCCAGTGCCACGTCGTCGTGCGCAACCTGCGTGTCACCAGCGGGTTGACGTGCCTGACGTGCGGAGTCAGGCGCTTCTGCGGCAACGGCGAAACCTTGGGTGTTCCGGCCCCGGCCGCAAGGCTCGAGGCCGCGGCGCCGAGAAGCACCAGCACGGTCACGGCTATGGGTAACAGCACACGTTTTTCGTCCACGGGAAGATCCCCTCCAGGAAGTCGCGATTTGAGGCAGCCCTCCCGGAGAGACGTCGCGCGGGCGGCACGGAGCCGTACGCCGGGGGCTTGGTGTGACCCGTTCCTCTTTCCGGGAGCATTAGACGCCCAAACTTGTGCCGGGTTAGACAACTACGTGCTTTTCTGCACGACCGGCACGGCGAACCCGCTTGGTAGCGTCGAAAGTCGTGCGCAGGCTCCTGATCCTCCTGAGCGCCGTTGTCGCGGTGGACACGATGTTCTTCACGGCGCTGGCGCCGCTTCTGCCCCACTTCGCTGCCCGCTACGGGCTCGGGAAGAGCGGCGCGGGCGTGCTCTCCGCCGCATACGCGGCGGGCGTGCTGGCGGCGTCCGTGCCGGGCGGGCTCGCCGCCTCGCGCTTCGGGCCTCGGCCCGCCGTGCTCGTGGGCGTGGCCCTGACCGCGGTGGCCAGCCTCGGGTTCGGCCTCGCGAGCGATGTGACGACGCTCGGAGCGGCGCGGTTCGCCCAGGGCGTCGGCAGCGCGTTCTCGTGGGCGGGCGCGCTGGCATGGGTCGTCGCAGCCGGGCCGCCGAGCCGGCGAGGCACGCTGATCGGAACCGTGATGGGCGCGGCCGTCTTCGGGTCGCTGCTGGGCCCGGCTCTAGGCGCGGTCGCGAGCGCGGCCGGGGTGCGCCCGACCTTCTTGGCAGTCAGCGCCGCGGGGCTCGTCCTCTGCGCGTTCCTCGCGCTGACGCCGGGCACGCCCGCCCGCCCGGAGCGGCTATCGGCCTTACGTCGCGCCGAGCGGAGCTTCTTCGTCGCGATCTGGCTCGTCGTCCTCCCGGCGCTGCTCTTCGGCGTCCTGATCGTGCTCGTGCCGCTGAAGCTGCACTCGCTCGGCTGGGGCGGGATCGCGATCGGGGCGCTGTTCCTCGCGACTGCGGCAGTCGAGACCGCGCTGAACCCGTTGCTCGGGCGCTTCGCAGACCTGCGCGGGCTCGGGTGGCCGGTCCGTGTCGCCCTGATCGCCTCGATCGCAGTCTCGCTCGCCTTCGCGGTGGCGAGCGCCGGCCCGGTGATCGCGGTGCTCGTCCTCGTCGCCGGGATCGCCTACGGGTCCTTCTACACGCCCGGGATGGCGCTGCTCTCGGAGAGCGCCGAGCGGAGCGGGATCGCGCAGGGCCTGGCCTTCGGCGTGATGAACCTGGGCTGGGCCGCGGGCGCGGTCATCGGGCCGGCGGTGGGCGGCGCGCTCGCCCAGGTGGGCGGCGACGCGGTTGCGTACCTCGCCCTTGCGGCGCTCTGCGCCGGGACGCTCGCCTACTCCCAGGCGAGGTTGCGCCCGAGCAGCTCGTAGAGGCGGCGGTTCGCCTCCGCGAACTCCCCGCCCAGTCTCGCTCTCGTCTCCGGCGCCATCGCGTCGTACTGCCGCTCGAACACGCGCGGATAGGAGCCGAGCCGGTGCGGCGCCGCGCCGAGGAACTCGAGCACGCGCCCGTAGGTCGCGTCCGGGTCGGCCGCGAGGTCGTCGGTCGGAACGATCAGCAGCTGCTCGCGCGGGAAGACTGCGAGCCAGCGCTCGAGCTGCTCCGCGTAGAGACCACGGGCCCGGTAGGTGTAGTTCCACCAGGCGTGGCTGAAGTAGGCGGGATCGGCCAGCATGCGGTCCTCCTCGCCGCGCAGCCGTTCGTCCTCCGCCGCGAGCGCGTCCTCGAACGAGAGCGGCTCCCTGTCGAGCGCGACCTCGTGCTGGTAGTGCGAGTACGCGCGGTCGACGGGGTTGCGGACGAGCGCGATCAGCCTCGCCTCCGGGACCAGTCCGGCCACGCGCTCCGGCGCGAGCGGGTGGAAGAGGTAGCTGGGGCTGGCCTCGCCGACGAGGTCGCCGCGGGCGCGGAGGGAGTTCGGGAAGTTGCCGCGGTACCAGGCCTCGCCGCGCGCGTAGTGCCGGTCGAAGAAGCTGACCTCCTTCCACGACGGCCCTGTGATCGCCGGGTGCTGCCGCAGGTAGGCGTAGAGCGCGGTCGTCCCCGCCTTCTGCGCGCCGATGACCAGGAAGCCGGGCAGCGGCCGGATCGCGGAGGTCGCCCAGCCGTAGCTCCAGACGACGTTGCGGAGCACAGTGCGCACGGGCGCCGGGATCGTCGGGATTCGCTCTGCCGGCAGGCGCACGCGCTACTCCGGGGTGACGTACGCCGCGGTCAGGCCGCCGTCGACGAGGAAGGTCGTCCCGTTCACGTACGACGACTCGTCGGAAGCGAGGAAAAGAGCGCCGAGCGCGATCTCCCTCGCGGTGGCCAGCCGTCCCATCGGCAGGTGGACTCGCCGCCGCTCGAATGCGGCCGGATCGCCTTCGAACAGGCGCGTGAGCAGCGGCGTCTCGACCGGGCCCGGGCAGAGGGCGTTCACGCGCACGCCGCGGCGGGCGAACTCGACCGCGAGCTCGCGCGTGAGGGACAGGACCGCGCCCTTCGACGCCGTGTAGGCGACCTGCGAGGTCGCCGCGCCGGCGAGCGCCACGAACGACGAGACGTTGATCACCGAGCCGCCGCCGCGCTCGAGCAGCCGCGGGATCCCGTGCCGGCAGCAGAGGTAGACGCCTTTCGCGTTCACATCGAGCACGCGGTCCCACGCCTCGGGCTCGGTCTCGAGGATCGACGCGTCGTCGGCGGGCATGATCCCGGCGTTGTTGTAGAGGACGTCGATGCCGCCATAGCGATCGACCGTCGCCGCGTACATCGCTTCCACGCTGTCCGGGTCGGTGACGTCGACCTTCTGGAAGAAGGCCTCGCGGCAGGCTTCGGCGGCCACCTCACCCGCCTCGGCGCTGACGTCGGCCACACACACCGACGCTCCTTCCTTCGAGAACAGCACCGCCGCCTCCCGGCCGATGCCGCCCCCGGCGCCGGTGATGACGGCGACCTTGCCGTCGAGCCGGCTCAGCCTCGGGCCTCCCGGTAGCGCCGCGCTTCCTCGACGAGCGCCTCGAACAGCCGCATGTCCTCGCCGGCCTCCGGGTGCCAGAGCACGCCGAGCGCGAACCGCCGCGACGGGTCCTCGACCGCCTCGACCGTCCCGTCCTCGGCGAACGCGGACTCCTGCAAGCCCGAGCCCAGGCGGCCGAAGCCCTGGTGGTGGTGCGACTTGACGGGCGCGTGCCCGCCGAGCAGCCGGCCGAGCCGCGTCTCCGCCTCGAGCGTGACGTCGTGGTCCGCGTACGCGCCGGGCGTGTGCTTGTGGTCGTCGTGCCCGACCACGTCCGGCAGGTGCTGGATGAGATCGCCGCCGAGTGCCACGTTCAGCACCTGCGAGCCACGGCAGACGGCGAGCACCGGCATGTCGCGCGCGAGCGCCGCCTCGAGCATCGCCAGCTCGGCCAGGTCACGCGCCTCGATGACGCCGTTCGTCTCGGGATGCGGCTCCTGCCCGTACGTCGCCGGGTCGAGGTCGGAGCCGCCGGAGAAGATCACCGCGTCGAGCACGTCGAGCGTCTCCTCGACGTCCTCCTCGCTCGGCGGCACGAGCAGCGGCCGCCCGCCGGCGCGCTCGACCGCGCGAACGTAGTCGGACGGGACGAGCACCGACTCCTCCTCCCAGGCGCGGTACGAGGCCACCGCCACGTCGGTCGTGATCCCGATCAAGGGCCGCATGCCGCGAGCTTACTCAGCGGTGCGCGCCTGCGATCATCCCGGCGTGCCGGAGGGAGCGCGGATCGGGCTCGTGGGCTGCGGGCGCTGGGGGAAGCACATCCTCCGGGACCTCCGCGCGCTCGGCTGCGAGGTCGCCGTCGTCGCCCGCTCTGCGGAGAGCCGGGCCAGTGCCGAGGCGGGCGGCGCGATATCGACCGTGGGCTCGATCGCCGAGCTGCCCGAGGTCGACGGGATCGTGGTGGCGACGCCGATCTCGACCCACGCCGCGGTGGTCGAAAAGGCGCTCGGGCCCGGCGTTCCGGTCTTCGTCGAGAAGCCGCTGGCGGACGACCCGGTGGCGGCCGAACGGCTGGCCGCTGCGGCGGACGGGCGGCTCTTCGTGATGGACAAGTGGCGCTACCACCCCGGCGTCGAGCTGCTCGGAGAGCTGGCTCGAAGTGGCGAGCTCGGGCAAGTCGTCGGCCTGCGCACGACCCGTCTCGGCTGGGAGCGCCCGCGCGATGTCGACTACGTCTGGGTGCTCGCCCCGCACGACCTCGCGATCGGCCTCGAGATCTTCGGCGAGCTACCCGCCCCTCGGAGCGCGGTCGGCTCCCAGGACGCTCTCGTCGGACTGCTCGGCGAGCGTCCCTGGCAGGCCTTGGAGGTCTCGGGCCGCAGCCAGGCCCGGCGGCGCGAGGTCGCGCTCGTCTGCGAGGAGGGAATCGCGGCACTGGACGACAGCTACGACGACCACGTGAGCGTCCTCCGCCCGGAGGCGGGGCCGGAGCCCGAGCGGCGTCCGGTCTCGGGCGAGCTGCCGCTGCTGCGCGAGCTGCGGGCCTTCGTCGAGCACCTGGCCGGCGGGCCTCCCCCACGCTCGAGCGCACGTGAGGGCGCGACGGTCGTGCGCGCGCTCTCGGAGCTGCGGATGCTGGCGGGCCTCGACTCGTGACCCTCGCCGCGACCATCCTGATCCCGACGCACGACCACGGCCCGACGCTGCTCCGCTCGGTTCGCAGCGCGCTGAACCAGACCGTGGCGGAGCTCGAGGTGTTCGTGATCGGCGACGGCGCGCCCGACGTCACGCGCGACCTGATGGCCGAGCTGACCGCCGCCGACGAGCGCGTGCGCTTCTTCGACCACCCGAAGGGGCCGCGCCACGGCGAGCGCTACCGGCACGCCGCCCTGCAGGAGGCCCGCGGCGAGATCGTCTGCTACCTCTGCGACGACGACCTCTGGCTCCCCGGCCACGTCGAGCACCTGCGCGAGCTGCTCCGCGAGAGCGACTTCGCCCACTCCCTCCCGTTCTGGATCGACCCCGATGGGGCGATCCACCCGCTGCGCGTCGACCTGAGCCTCCCTCACTTCCGCGCCCTCTTCCTCGCAGGCGAGAACCGGATCCCGCTCTCCCACGCGGGCCACACGCTCGAGCTGTATCGCCGCCTGCCGGAGGGCTGGCGCACGACGCCGGACGGGATCCACACCGACCTCTACATGTATCAGCAGATCCTCGCCGTCCCCGGCTGCCGCGTCGCCGCCGGAGCGAAGGCGACGGTCGTCAACCTCCCGAGCCCGGAACGGCGCGACTGGACGCTGGACGAGCGCGTGGCCGAGATCGACCGCTACGCGGCGCGCCTGGACGAGCCCGGGTTCGCCGCCGAGCTGACCGAGCAGGTGATCGCCGCGATGGCCGCCGACGCAGCCGAGCTGGAGGCCGCCTACGAAGAGCTCGCCGACGAGGCGCGCGGCGCCCACGCTGCCGTGGGCGAGCTCCAGACCAAGTTGCGCGAAACCGAAGCCGACCGGGTGAAGGTCGAAGAGCTCATGTTGAAGCTCGGAGAGGAGCTGCAGACGCTCTCGTCCTCCGTCACCTGGCGCCTCCGCGCGCGCCTGCTCGCGATCCCCGGCGTGTCGGGGCTCGTCAGAGCGGCTGCCAGGGCTCTAGCCGGGCCAGGAGATCGCTGAGCGGCGGGCTCTGCTCGTCCCGCTCCGACACGCGCGCCGAGTCCGTCGGCCACGGGATCGCGAGCTCCGGATCGGCCCAGTGGCAGCTGAGCTCGTCCTCGGGGTCCCAGTACTCGCTGACCGCGTAGACGTGCAGCGATGGCTCGTGGAAGTAGAAGCCGTGCGCGACGCCGTGCGGGATCACGAGCGCCGCGGGCCGGTCGGCGCCGAGCTCGACGAGGGTCACGAGCCCCTCGGTCGGCGAATCGCGTCGCAGGTCCCGGATCCCGACCGAGGCGCGGCCGAACGGGACGGTCAGGTAGTCGTCGTGGCGGACGTGGACGTGGACGCCGCGCAGCACGCCGGCCTCCGAGCGGACGGCGTTCCACTGCACCGGCTCGACCCCGGTCGCCCACTCGACGCGGTAGAGCTCCGTGAAGACGCCGCGCTCGTCGCGATGAGGCTCGAGCGGAACCAGCGCCGTCCCCACCGGCAGGCCCGTCGTCGTCTCCACGCCGGTATCTAACCGCGTCCACGGTCGCTAGGGTCGAGCGGTGGCCGTCTGGGAGCCGGAGCACGTCGTCGACGAGCCGCTGGCGCGGCGGCTGCTCGGCCAGTTCCCGGAGCTGAGCCCCGACGGGCTGCGCCTGCTCGCCTTCGGCTGGGACTACACGATCTGGGTCGTCGAGGAGCGGTACGCCTTCCGCTTTCCGCGGCGGAAGATCGTGCTGCCGGGGCTCGAGCGGGAGCTCACCGTCCTGCCGAAGCTGGCGGCGCTGCTGCCGTTGCCGGTTCCCGTGCCGCTGTTCGTCGGCAGGCCGAGCGACGACTTCCCCTGGCCGTTCTTCGGCAGCGCGCTGCTGCCCGGGCGCGAGCTCGCCGAGGCGGGGCTCGACGACGACGGGCGCCTCGAGGTCGCGCTCGGGCTCGCGGCCTTCCTGCGCACGCTCCACGACGTCGAGCTGGACGAGCCGCTGCCGCTCGACGTCAACCGCCGGGCCGACATGCCGCACCGGGTCGCGCTCGTGCGCAAGCAGCTCGACGAGCTCGGCAGGCACGAAGCCGCGGCGGAGCGCGTGCTCGCGGAGGCCGAGGGCCTGCCGCCACCGGAGCACGTCGCCCTCGTGCACGGCGACCTGCACGTGCGCCAGGTGCTCGCCGAGGGCACCCGCCTGACCGGCGTGATCGACTGGGTCGACGTCTGCCGCTCGGACCCGGCGATCGACCTATCGCTGCTCTGGAGCTTTCTTCCGCCCGCCGGCCGGGGCGCCTTCCTCGACGCCTACGGCCCGCTGGACGAGGCGCAACTGCTCCGCGCCCGGGTGCTCGCGCTCTCCCTCTGCGCTGCCCTCGCCGGCCACGCGCACGCAGTGGGCCTCGCCGAGGTCGAGCGAGAAGCGCTGGCCGGCCTGGCCCGAGCGCTTGACGGAGACACTCCGGTCTGAGAAAAGAGCGCCGTGGCGGACCACGAACGCGCGTGCTACGCGACCTGAGCGAGCGCGCCGACCGCTTCCTCGAGGCTCTCGCAGACTTCCGCCGCGACGAAGACGGTCCACGGATGCGGCTTGCGGCCGCCCGTGAGAACGACCACTGGCACGCCGGCGCCGTGCGCGTACCAGGCCTCCATCGCGGTTCCCTCGTCCGGCTCGCCGAAGTCGGCGAGCACCGCGTCGCAGGAGCGGATGTCGGCGAGGTCGCCCTCGACGATCTCCTGCTCGTGCCCCTCGGTGCGGCCGCGGAAGTCGCGACGCATCGGGTCGACCGGCTCCCAGCCGGCCTCGCGGACGAGCTCCGAGGCGCGGCGCCGGTACTCGTCGGCGAACGGCGGTCCGGCGAGGTAGACGCGCGGCACGGACGTACAGTACGGGCATGAAACAGCGCAGCGAGGAGTTCGTCGCGCTCGGCCACGGGGGCTCCGAGCACTTCGCCGGGCTCGAGACGTTCCCGAACCCCGGCGTCTCCGAGGTCGAGATGCACAGCGACGAGCTGACCGCCGTGTGCCCGGTCACCGGCCAGCCCGATCTCTACATCGCGACGATCCGCTACCAGCCCGAGGGACTCTGCCTCGAGTCGAAGTCACTCAAGCTCTACCTGGCCGGCTTCCGCAACGAGGGCGCCTTCTGCGAGGCGCTCGCGGTCCGGATCCGCGACGACGTCGCCGAGGCGCTTGAGCTGCACGGTGAGCGCGTGCAGGTCACGCTCGAGCAGAAGGCCCGCGGCGGAATCACCATCACCGCCACGGCGTAGTGCAGGTCGAGCGGCACGCGGACGCGGAGTCGTTCCTCGCCGACGCGGGTGACTTCGTCCTGGCGCGCGAGGCCGAGCACAACCTGATCCTCGGCCTCACGAGCCGGCTCCGCGTCGACCCGCGTACCTACGGCGAGGACCCGTACTTCGCGGTCGCCCGCGAGGGAGGCGAGGTCGTGGCCGCGACGATGCGGACGCCGCCGCACAACCTGATCCTCTCGGAGGTCGACGACGGGGCGGCGCTCGAGCCGCTGGCCGCGGACGCGAACGATGTCTTCGAGAGCCTGACCGGCGTGGTCGGGCCGAAGGCCCCCGTCGCGAAGCTGGCGCAGATCTGGGAGGCGCGGTGCGGTCAGGCCGCCCACCTGATGCTCTGCCAGCGAAGCTACCGCGCCGAGGAGGCGCTCGAGCCGGAGGGCGTGGCCGGCACGATGCGGCCCTACGAGGAGCGCGACCGCGAGCTGGTGCTCGCCTGGATGGACGCCTTCGTCGAGGAGGCGCTGCCCGAGGCGCCGCCCGAGGACTCCGCCCGCTGGCTCGAGCGCCGCGCGGCCGACCCCAACTCGGGCACGATGATCTGGGAGGACGGCGAGCCCGTCTCGATGGGCGGCTACGGGGGTCTGACCCCGAACGGGATCCGCGTGGGCCCGATCTATACGCCGCCCGAGCTGCGCCGCCGCGGCTACGCGAGCGCCCTGACCGCGGCGATGACCCGCATGCTGCTCGAGGGCGGACGGCGCTTCTGCTTCCTCTTCACCGACCTCGCCAACCCGACGTCGAACTCGATCTACCAGCGAATCGGCTACCGGCCGATCACCGACATCGACCAGTGGTCGTTCCGCTAGGTCAAGCGAGCTAGGCGGCGGCGAAGCGCTTCTGGCCCCGCTCGCGCCGGCGGGCTGCCTCGACCTCGCGGTCCTTCGGCGGCGCTGCCGTCACGAGCGCGTCGAGCAGCCGCGTGGTGGCGGCGGCGATCTCGTCGACCGCCTGCTCGAACGCCTGCTCGTTCGCCTGCGAGGGCTTGGTGAAGCCGCTGACCTTGCGCACGTACTGCACCGCCGCCCCACGGACCTCGTCCTCGGTCGCGTGCGGCTCGAAGTTGAAGAGCGTGTGGATGTTCCGGCACATGCCGCGCATGCTAGCCACGACTGGTCAACCGCGTTACGATCCTCCACGTGGTCACCCGCGCACTCGTCATCGCCGCCGCCGCGGCGAGCCTCGCCCTCATGAGCACGACTCCCGCGATCGCGGCCCAGCCGTATCCGCTGAACTACAAGACGTTCTCGCTCGGCGCCTCCGACGCAGCCTTGAGCGGCACGACCTTCGGGCACGGCGCCCTCACGCTCGCCTCGAATGGCCTCGCCACGGTTCCGTACACCGACCCGTTCGCGAACGCCAACGGTGACAGCGTCGACGGCTCCGGCAGTTACCAGTACGGCACCTGGACC
>Ga0193747_1000653_pt1 | contig 10817 bp, 5 predicted proteins | sample L1m2metaG_FD_143048 | JGI IMG/M metagenome (GOLD analysis project Ga0193747, IMG submission 143048) | Soil microbial communities from a riparian zone of the East river system, Colorado, United States - L1m2 | ecosystem: Environmental > Terrestrial > Soil > Riparian zone | place: USA: East River...
GAAACAGTTGCGGCTTCCGGCTGAGTTTATGATAGAGGGACATATTTGCTGGCTCCGGTACTCAAACTTAGCGGTTGAAGCCTTATCACGCAACAGGTTTATTAAAATTTGGTCGTGAACAACACGACAAATTTACTGTCAATACTTATTATCAAGCCAGATCAACTACACCTGTACGAATCTGGCGGAACATCTCGAAGGCTTAGACCATAACAGCGTCTATCGCTATTTGAAATCTGAGAAACTGACGCCGCGACTGCTCTGGGAGAAGGCCGGACAAACACTCGTCCAATCTGCGGACGCTTACTTGATCTTCGATGACACCGTGGTTGAATAAGTCTTACTCCTTCGAGATCGAAGGCGTGCGCCGCCAATACAGCGGCAACGCACACGGTGTGATCAAAGGCATCGGCATTGTCAATCTGGTTTACTACCACGCGGAACTTGACCGCTATTGGATCATTGACTATCGCCTCTTCGATCCAGACCGGGATGGCAAGACCAAACTCGATCACGTCCAGGAGATGCTCGATTCGGTTGACCGGCGCGGGCTTCAGTTTGGCACTGTCTTGATGGATGCCTGGGTCAGCCACCGTGCCGCTGATGAAGCGGATTCACCAAGCAGGCAAGCTCTTCTATTGTCCGATCAAGAAGAATCGCCTGGTGGACGAGACGCGCGGGCAAGCGCCGTATCGTGGGGTCGAGAGCCTGACCTGGACGGTTGCCGAAGAGCAGCAGGGCAAGCTGGTCAAGGTCAAAGGGTTTGCCCAAGATACATACCTGAAACTGTTCCGAGTAGTGGTCTCAACCGACCGCACGGACTACATCGTGACTAACGATGTGACTCAAGCAGACACCGATGAAGCTCAAAAGGAGAGCGGTCATCGGTGGAAGGTTGAGCAGTTTCACCGCGAAGAGAAACAAGTGACTGGAATCGAACGCTGTCAGTGTCGGTTGAATCGTTCACAGCGTAATCATCTATGCGCGAGCATGTTGGTCTGGCTCTGTTTCAAAGAACTGGCTTACAAAACCAAGCAGACCGTCTATCAGCTCAAGCATAATCTGCTGTCGGATTATTTGAAGCAACAACTCAGAAATCCGTCTATCGCTTTCTGCTGATTTGAGAAAGTCCTAAGAAAGAGACTTTTCACTTCAGCCCGTTGGCGACTCCAGCATTTTTAGTATTTTTTCCGACTTGTCTAAAAAGGTAATTGATACAGGCACTGTCACCGGTCGGAGGGAGCGGATAAACCGTCGCATTTATAACGTGGGTAAAATTGGCGGGGATGCATACTATTGCACAGAAAATGAGCAAGAAGCCCGGGACTATGTCAAATTTCGCCAGGTAGAACTCCGCTGGTCAGGAGCACAGGCCGAGGGGCAACTTGCCGCTCTTGAGATTGTATCTCTACCATGGGTTGCTAAAGGCAGGGCGTTACTTCTTTCGAAAGAAATAGATACTTTTCAGCGAGAACTAGAAGAAATAGTTGAGGACAACAGCATAGATGGAGCAACACGCAATGAAGTTCATACACTTCAACAGCGGACTGAAGAGATAGCAGAGAAGACACGTCACTGGCTTGATTCTTGCGATGTTGACGACTCCTGTATTCCCACTGAGATAGACACATCAGTGCCAGGATTGACTTCTGAGGAGCTTCTAATAATTCTCAAGCCGCTCTATCCACAAGCGGAAAAGATCACAACCCCCTCGCGATTGATAACGTTAAAGTATAACAGCATTCGTCGGACTCCCAATCCGGCATTTGTTTCCAGGTTCGCCAAAGACCCATGCGTTGCCGCTGAATTCCTTTATGATCGTACTGACGCACTTCTTTATATTGCGAAACAGTGGGGTGGGACTGAGTGCTGCCTTCAAGCGATGCTTGCAAGTAATGAGCTTGGGCGGCTAAGAGATACCCGATTCGTTTTTCCTGCTCTGGAATCAAACAGCTTTGAAACTCGCCTTGCAGGCATTGCCTGTCTCGCTTTCTTATGGTCTGCTGAAGGAAATGAATGTTTACGAAAAATCGCGGTTGAGGACGGTGAACCTGGTGTTAGGCAATCTGCTCTGTGGGCTTACGGCTTTGCAGGAGCTAGCGATGTGCAGGAATTGTTATTCGAGCGAAGTAGAAATGATGATAATGTTAGCGTGCGGGATTTCGCTAATAATGCGATGAGCCTTGATGAAAAAGGTTGGTGGGCTTTCTAGAGTACCTCCGCATGGGGGCATTTCTACTTTGCGTTGACAGTTGGTTACTAAGCCTTGACTTCTATGACGCGCGGGAATATCGTGCACAAGTATCATCGTGTAATACCTTTTAGCGTGGGCATCAAATACTGCTATCCTTACTAGATTGCATTGACATTTCAGCATAACTAAATAAGCGCGCCGACAAATCTCAAGAATTCCCAAGCAGTTCTTTGACAGCGATCAGCCGAGCGGCTTGCGGGAAGCTCGCGTACGCTCACCAAATGCAAGCGCAGCGGATTGCCTAATGCGTCCACCGCTATAGGAAATCTTGGTAGAAACGCCGCCGTGACTTCTGCCCAAAGCCCGACTCTCTTAACCGTCACGCTTTAATTTTCAGCGCAACGAGAGCGCATGGATGAGCGTGGATAATCGTTTGAGTCAATTAGTAAGTGTTTAAGTCTGGGTCAGAAGCGCTGCCACGGTATGCAGCTTTTCCCAAGCGCCTTGCTCGCATCTAAAGAACAAAGCCTTTATAGATACTGTCCCGGCTGTGGCGTACTCACAGGACTGCAAACGTAACTGTACTCCTCTTGAGCGAGCAATCTATGGCAGAGGCTTGAAAGAAAGCGGCGGCGAATCCACTACGCGGTTCGACACAGACCTCTTGGGGCACGATCCGTAAGAAGGGCAGCATGTTCGCATTTCATTAAATAGAATAGCGGGCAAAATTCAAACAGCTTAACCTGATATGTCCGCACCATCTAGTATATGCATGCCCGAACGGCGTAGAAAACACCGAATACCTGATTCTAACAATCTGAGTGTCAGAAAACTTGCCGTAGCTCTCGACTCTCCGGTACTCGAGAATGTCACCATCGAGATTAAGGAAGCTACCGGTCAGACAGTGACGGTCGGATACAAAACGATCCCGGGCAATCGTCCGGAGTCGAACGGGAATAAGCTCTGGCTATGGGAGGGGTCCGTGATCGATTGGTCGCATCCCGATGAGGGCATCAGCGAACTGATCACAAATAACGACTCGGCTGGTTCGTTTACGATGTCTGACCTCAACTTAAGCCACAAGGACTACATCATCGGCTACAGCGTCACCGGCGGCGTGATGGGAATTTGCGCGAGTGCGCTTGCCTCCCCGCCTATGAAGTTGCTTCTGGCACCAACGTCGGTCACTCTCAGCATTGACACGCTGACGACGGATAAACTCGTCATCTCCTACGCCACGCTTCGCGGCTACAAGCCGCTGAGCGCAGGAAATTGGCTCGGACTCTGGCGAGGCGATGTCCTGCCGTGGGATGCGCCGCCGCCCACAGAGGTTACCCTGCCGGAGGACAACGCGAACGAAGGATTAGCCACATTCAACGCGCAGCTTCGTCCGAAATCAACCTACACGGTCATTTACTTCATGGCTGATAAAGAGAAGCCGACGCAAAACACGTCCGTCGCAGCATTGCTTCGGTTCGACACGAGCTAAGGATAACTGCACTACCACCAACAACCAATCTTAAAGAGAGAAAAGGAGAGATATAATGGCAAAATCAGTCAAAAGCCAAGCCCTCGCCGGAGGGTCATTGAGCCAAACGGTTCTGAAGGTCATCCAGGTCACTGAATCAATCATTGTTCTACAGTACGAGCTTCTACCTGACACAAACCCCGGCGCGAACGGCAATTTCGCGGCCATCTGGCAAAATACCAATAACATTCCATACAGCCAAACGCCCGAAGGCACTGCTCCGGTCACAGGATCGTCGCAGAAGGGACAGCTCTCTTTCCCTGTTGATTTAAGGCAGAACAGCTACATCATAGGCTACTCGGTCGGGCCTGAGTTGAAGGATGGTTCACAGAAGTACGGCAATGTATGCTCGACCGTTTACATCCCGAGCATACCGAAGCCTCAATCGATTAAGGAAAACGCTGTCGTTGAAGCCGACGGCGATGACCCCTTTTTCGCTGACCTGACGCTCGGCGTTATTACCGGCGACACCGTCACCTTCAAGTATGCAGTCCCGGAAAACTGCCAGCCCAAGACAAATAAAGCATGGGTCGGGGTTTTCCGCGGGTCGGCCAGCTACAACAATCCGCCCGAGAAGGCCGTGGCGATGACATCGAACGAAGACTCGGGCTGGATGGCTATTAACCACAAGTTCGTTGCCAACAAGAAGTACACTCTCGCGTACTTCATGTCCGGCTATAGCGACACTCCGACACAGACGCGCATGGCGGTGACGCTCTCCTTTACGGCGTAATCCTCTAACGCGCTCGCTCTTTGCCCGCCGGACCCGACTGGGAGGATCGTCAATGTCCTACACCTTCACGAAGCTTTTCATCGATCAACTTTACGTCGGGCCGGTGGGGAACGGCGAATTCTATCTAGTCCTCTCCGCCCCAAACCCGTCGCCAACGATAGAGCTTGCGGCAGCTCTGGCCGATGAGCACGCCACATTCGTCTATTCCGCAGCACCTGTCGGAATAACGGCAGCGACGGCGCAGAATTTCGTTCAAACGATTCTAAAACTACTCATGCAGAGTGTGGGCGCTGACCGCGGCTTCATCTGGTTGCAGAACCCGCAGAAGATTACAGTTGACACTGCAGCGGTGATGGGGCTTGCGAGCGACGGCAAATCTGTGCAGAACTCACTTAAAGGCGCAACCATCGTCAACGGTCTAAATCTGGTCATCACCAACGGCACCTCGATTGAGATGATCGACACGACACTGAAGCTGACGAACGGCACGATCCGCTTCGAAGGTCCGTCGGCTCCTACGATGCGAACGGTATCAGAAGGAGCGATTCCGTTCGACGGACGGACGCGCGGTAACGTGGAGTTCGTTGCGTTCCTTCAGGCGAGTTCCCTCTTTGAGAAGCTCCGTTGGGGATTCCAGTTCTTCTATCCCGCCTCCGTTCAAGACTCTTACATCAGCGAATGGCTCCCGCTCGCGGCAGGATCAGCCGACTTCCCCCGTTTCTACGTGTCTCTCAATCTGAGCGACCCAAGCAATGAAGTGATCCCCGACATCAGCACTATGACGTTCACTGGCGAGACGCTGCGCGGAACGGAACGCGTGCCGACGATTCTAGATTCGTATTACCGTACCACTTTCGGCGAAGCGATTGCGCTCGTGCCGTCGCCCGGCCCCTTCGATACCAATCATCCGAACGCGGCACGGCTCGAATTCAACGGCGGACCGCTCATCACTTCCGACATGGAACAATTCCATACCAGTCCGGTTGGCGACTTCACGCTGCAAATCGGCGACGGGACTGACGGCACAACGCGCGACCTTATGTGTGGCCTACAGGGAACGGAGTTCATCACGTTTCGCCCGAAAACCGCGAGCTACGCCGGTGACCGCATGCGCTTCGCCGGAAGCAAGCAGGCATACGCGCCGCTCTATCCATTCGAGACTTCCTCGCCGACAGGGCCGCCTATAAATCCGCTTGCACCGCTCCTGGAGTCCAACTTTGTCACGTCTTGGATGAACGTGATCGCAGGAGACGACGGCGCGATTCCTTACGTCGCGCAGCCAAAGGGGCTGACGCTGTACGGGCGCGACAGTGTAATCAATCCGGGCCATCCGTCATTGCTGGGGATGATGGACCCGAGCGTGATTCTTCCTGCCGCATCTAGCGCGACTTCTTTCCCGCTCGTCCCTTACGCGGCGGCTCAGAAGACCGCCGCGAACGTTCCCGACTTCGAGCTACAGATCATTGGTCCCACGCGCCGACGGATAATTGGTGAGAAATCGCCCGGCAATAGCTCGACGCGTCTCGCCGTGCTGACCCCAGCGAACGAGGTTTCATACAACACGACGACGCCTACAGGCTTCCTCGTGACCGTTGACGGCGCAAGCTGGACGAAGATACTCCTGGGCCAGAATCTTGAGCCATCGAAGCGGCAGATATATTTTTGCCATCCGTTAGCGCAACTCCAGCAGGCGTTTCAGACGAATCAACTCTTCGCTGTCATCGCCAATGCGAAATATCTAGGCAAGCCATCGGGAAGCGGAAGCGGCGACTGCGGCACGGACGCCGCTTTCTACAACGAGATGAACATCAGCGACTGGCTTATCCGCGCCGATGTCGGCAAGAACAATTACAATGACTATCGCAGCGTCATCATCATCAAAGGGAAAAAAGGGGCGCTCTACAATGTTGTTGACGAAGGGAAAGGGCCAACGCCAGTCGGTCTGATTCTCAATCCAGACCAGTGGACGCAGCGCAATGAACTGGGCGCGCCGAGTGACTATCCCCCTGGCGGCACGACCCTCGGCGAACCCGATCCGCAGGAACTCCCCGTGCTCTCGGCCTGGCTACAGGACTACTTCGAAGCGGCGCGCGTTCATCCAGAGCCGAAATACTTCCGTAAGTTCAATGAGATTGCGAAGAACCCTAACTGGACGGGCGTGCTGATACTCCGCGCGCCGATAACCGTCCCGAAGCAACTTGCAGGAATCGTAGCAGGCGTCCGTGATCGCAACGCCTTCGCCGCGCATCACTTCGGCATCGAGATTACGCAGGTGATGAACAAGCCGGGGCAGCCGATTGACCTGGACGGATCAAGCTCTATGTTCGGTTTGATCTACTATCAGGATCCCGCATTCGTCACGCCTGCTAATCCAGAGGCAAAGCCGCAGCCGATTCCCCCGCCAGCGGGAGTTGAATATGAGTTCCGCCTGCTCACGCTCAAGGTGCTGTTTGAGAACACGTCCATCACTGAGTTTCACAGTTGGTCACAACTCACGATCAACAAGCTCTTCGACTCGCAGGTGAAGACGATTGCTGGCGGGAGCAACAACACAATCATTCTACGCGGCACGTATCAGGAGAATGGCGGCGAAGGGGTCTACAATCTAAGCACCGCTGATCCGGTACGCTGCTACCTGAGCGACAACAACATCATCAACAAGATTGAGATTACAACCGCTCAAATGACGACGCAATCGGCAGACAGCTCGCGCTTCGCGCTGACCGGCTTCATTGACTTCGCCGTCATTCTAGACCGTGACAAAAAGCCTTTCGATCTCTTCTCCTTCGGCAGCGATTTCGACCAGCAGAGCCAAAAGATGCTGGACGAGCCGCGCAAAGGGCTTGCCTTTGCTGCGCTGTCTGTAGACATGGTATTCGCAGACGACCCGGTTCAGAACAAGTACGCCTTCAACGCATCAAACATTCGCTTCGATCTTCTCAGCAGTACGCCGCGCGCTCAAAGCCTCTTCATCAACTTCGCCCTCGGCCTGCAACGCCTTATCTCCGGCGACCAGGATTCGACGCCTAATAGCAGCGGCTTCGCGCCTCTGATTACGGACGCGACGCTCACCGGTGTAGAGAGCGGCAAGTGGTATGGACTCGAATACCAACTCAACATGGGAACGCCCGGTAATCTTGCCGGCGCAGTCGGGCTTACGTCAGGACTACTGACGGCGTGGACGCCCAAGAGCGGTCCTGATGTTTACGCAGCAGCAGTCGGCCTTCGATTACCCGGCACCGGCGGCGCGAAGCTCATCAGTTTACAGACGGTGCTGAAACTCTCAATCGGGCAGATGGTGCTTACGTTTGACCGCAACTCGAATTCGTTCCTGCTGATGCTCACAGAAATCGCGCTACGCTTCCTCGGCCTTCTCAAGATTCCGCCGAGCGGCTCGTCAACCTTCTTCCTCTTCGGCAATCCGCAGAGCAAAGGAAAGCCGTCGGGACTCGGCTGGTATGCCATGTACAACAAGCTCAAGCCGAAAACGCAAGAACTCGAACCGTAAAGTGAGGATGCTATGGGACTGAATGAACTCATTCTCAAACTCTCGGAGAGCGGCAATGATGTCCTTACCAAGAACCTCACTGCCCGCATCACGAAGATCAAGGAATATCTACTGGGCTTGAAGGAGATTCGCGTCTTCACGGCGAACAGCCAGCAGTTCGGGCATCAGGCTTCGACGGTGAACATCTTGCGCAACCTTATACGTATGGGAGCGACCGGGCCGTACACGCTCGTTCTGTCCGGCAGTTCGATGAGCGACACGATAGACCTTGAGCAGAAGATCGCGTTGCTGATCCCGCAATTCAAGCTCGGAGAGAAGGAGTTCAAGCTCAACGGCTGCACGGTCAATGTCGTTTCGATGTACCCCGGCACCGACAAACTCAAACTCGCCGACTTCGCCATCAACGGCGGCTTCGACGACATCGAAGGAAAGACCCCTCCCTACGACAAGCTGAACGTCATTAACTACGTGCAGCTACAGCCCTATGCCTGGCATCGCGGCACGAACATGGTGCGCATAGACGAAATGGGGCTGCCTGCAATTATCAATCTAGACAAGCTGAGTCCGGGGACAAACCTCGCCCGGCGCGCTTTCTATCTTGATCCAGTCCTAACGGAGAGCGACTGGACGACAATGGAAGACGGCAAATACAAGGAGCAGGTCAGCGTCTGCAAGTACCTTCTAGGTGAGCTTGACGCCTCCAAAATCTTTCTCGTTCCCGGCTACGGATTCGGAACAAAGGGCGGCGGGTGGTCTAACCTCTATAATGTGGTCGCTGGCGTGCGACAGTCGCAGAAGACTATCGGCGCCGCGCAGAAAACAACCGTCATCGTTGCCATCGGCGTTAGCCAGTCAGACTGGAGCACCTTCACCGACATAATCCTTTTTGGCGAAGACGGCGGGACTCCAACGCCCGACTTCACTAAGTTCAACACGGAAACGGTAGAGGGGTCCGTCAGCTACGAGGGGTCGGGCAACAATCCTGCGACTCTGGAAAAGGTCAAGGTCGCGCTGGGGAAAATTGCGGGCGATCCGCAGAAGGCTCTAGTCGTCTTTCTGGACAAGATTCCCGGCCCTCTGTTCGACCAACTCTACAAGCGCGCGTCGCTGCCTCCGCTTCTCGAGGGACAGAACACGACTGAACTGATGCTCAACTTCGGCAAGTCGTATCTGAAGATTTCGAGCAATGAGACCGACACCGTCTACGGCTATCCGACGCTCCCGCTCAACTCGCTCGCCAGCGGTACGCAGGCCCTGGATGCGCAGAACCGCGCGTACAATGGCATAGTGGCTTCAAAGCCGAACGTATGGTATTCCGACCGCTCGACTTATCCTCCGAATCAGTTGCCGCCTGTGACGACTGCCTATCTCACGCCGCAGGACAACAAGCTCGCCAAGTATTTTACCGATCTCGGCAAGTTCTTTCACGATGAGATGAATGACAAATTGCTGCGCGGTCTAGACCTCTTCGTCAACATGATCGGCCCTGGCGGCGTCAGCGTGACAGAGCTAGTGATGACGAAGACGGCGGCAGTTGAGGTCAACGTCGTAGAGGCGCTCTACCAGCAGTTGGTTCAATACACGCACGACGGCATTCTCAATCTTTTACAGGCGATAACCGTCGGAGACATCTACGACTTCTTCGTGTACGTTGTCACAGACAATCTTTTCCGCATCACCGATGCAGAGCCGAAGATTAATGAAGAGAAGTCAGTCTGCACGCTCGTCGGCAAGACAAAGGCGTTCGGCGCGGACATCGGCACGACTGAGCTTCGCTTCGAGTTCACAGACGACAACGACACTGGAAAAATACGTACGGTGTTCGGCGCGAAGTTCTCTGTTAAGTGGTCGTTGCCGGGAGCGGACTGGCTCTCGATAGCCGACCCGGGCTTCAACCTGATGATGAGTCCCGTCGCAGACGTGCCGTTTATGGCAGCGATGACGGCGCGCGTCACTGCCGGACTTACTGCCGACATGACGCTGACAGTTCCGATTGCGCCCGGCATATTTGAGTTGCAGGCAGTCTTCGTCGAGCCGCGACCGAGCATCACGAACATCTTCCAGCTCGTCGGCGGCATAAACTTGCAGCAGTACCTTCCCTCGCAGCTACAACTTCTCACAGACATCGAAGTCTTGACCTTCACCACGCGCTACAACTATGAGCAGGGGAGCGTCTCCTTGATGGGGGCGAGTCTCGGCACGCCGCCCGGCAAGACTTGGAAGCTAGTTCCGGCGGTCGTCGTCAATAAGATAGCCATGAACGTCTCCGTTGTCTCGCCGGGCGACCGGCTGCAACGGAAGACATCGTTCGACATCACGGGCGATTTCGGCATCGCAGACGCTACAGCGTACATCACAGCCTACGCGCCGCAGCTACGTGTGATGGGCGGACTGCGCGATGACAGCAAGCCGCTCGACGTGAAGGCGATTGTGAAGACATACCTCGGCGACGAATTCGTCGCAGTGCTGCCCGGCGCTATTGCCAACGCGCAGATCTCACGCCTGGCCTTCATGGTCGATCAGGCAGCAGGCCGCTACTCGTTCGGCATGACCGTAGATACCATGTGGGACATTCCCTCCGGGTCGCCGATATTCACGGTCACGCAACTCGCGTTCGACATTCAGGCGACTTCGCGCGCCATTGACACGCCGACCGGGGAAGAAGGACGCACCGTCGCTTTAATCGGGAACGAAACGTCTTCAACTGGCCCGTCCAACACCGAGATAACCGGATCGTTCAGCGGCAACATCACGGTTGATACGTCTGAAACTGATAAGGCGCAGATCTCCGTCAGCGCTAACTACCTCGGCAGCAATAAAGGTTGGACGTTCGCCGGAAAACAGATTGGTGGCG
>Ga0193747_1000654_pt1 | contig 10812 bp, 10 predicted proteins | sample L1m2metaG_FD_143048 | JGI IMG/M metagenome (GOLD analysis project Ga0193747, IMG submission 143048) | Soil microbial communities from a riparian zone of the East river system, Colorado, United States - L1m2 | ecosystem: Environmental > Terrestrial > Soil > Riparian zone | place: USA: East River...
AAGCTTCCGACATCCTTGAGAAGGTGAAACGCGCCAGGGCCGCCAGTAATAAGTTATGATCTGTTTGACGCACTACACTAGTGATCTGTCTCCAAAGTTCTTGCCACGAAAGAGGCTGTCTTTTCTCTGTCCTGGTCTTCAGTCCCAGAGGGACCAAATGTTTGGTAATAATATATTTGACGCAGCAAAGGGGTGGCGGCGTCTGTCCCTCGGAGCGTCTGCCCTTCCGGGATTTCACCGCTGAGGAGTTCCTTGGCCGCACGTTGACGACCTGCCGCGGCGCCGGCGGCTGCGTCAGCGTTTTTCCGAGGAAGCAGTCTCACTCTCGGCCAGATGGCTGATGCGTGCGTTTATGTTGGCGGCGGCGCCGACGTCGATTCGAAAGCGAAGCGGCTCGATAGCGGACACGGGCCGTTTTCGTCCGGTCGAAGCTGCAACTAATTGGGTCACGCCTTCGATTCTGCGATTACACAGATCCTCAGCCTCTCGACAGACCCCGCCCCCTGTTTGTCGAACTCGCCGGGAACCGTATAGATCGTTCTATAATCCATCGCAGGACATACCAAGAAATGTTAGAGCACTCATTGAACATCTATACCGATGGTTCTTCATACTCAGGTCCGCGCACTGGCGGTATCGGCATCAGATTCATAACTATTAACGAGCTAGGGAATGAAGTAATTCAAGATGTTGAACTACCAGGATACAAAGGCGCGACAAATAATCAGATGGAGTTGCATGCCTGCGTTGTCGCGCTTCAGGAGGCTCGACAATACCTTGATTTAGGCTCGATTCAGAGCATCGAGATTTATACGGATTCACAATATGTTGCGAGTAACTATAAGACCGCTATGTTTCAATGGGCGGGAAGCCGATGGCGAAATCGCGAGGGGCGTCCGGTAGCCAACGCCGATCTCTGGAAAGATCTGATTAAATTGATGAAGAAGTGTTATCCCCTTAGAGTGAACATTAACTGGGTGAAAGGTCATTCCAGAGACCAACACAATAGGGCCGTCGATAAAATCGCGAAGAAGTCGGCGAAGAATCCGCTAAATCCATCGCTAACGATTGTCGATGTCCGTAGAAAGAAGACAGAAAAATCGGTCGAGATCGGAAGTGTGGAAATGCGAAGGCAAAGGCTCCGAATCAGAGTAATTACGAGTGAGTACTTAACGGTTCAAAGAATCTACAAGTACAAATATGAAGTTCTCTCGAAAGGAAGTCGATACTTCGGCAACGTCGATTTGATCTTCTCTTATGAGAATCTAAAAGTTGGACATCACTATGAGGTAAGCTTGAACGACAATACATCAAACCCCACGATAAATAGACTTCTTCGGGAAATCGAAAGGTAGGTCTCGCAACCCAGCCCTGCGATTTTCAATAATCGATGTTCCGGACTGCTCGGCATAACGTGTAATTGATCTCTTCGGTTGATGAATGCAAATTCTGTCCGAGGAAATCTTATCGCCACTTAGCGTCAAGCAAAGATCGCAGAATACCATCAGGCCTGACCCCAATTGTGAATTAAGTGAACGGTGGGCCTAAGTGAGAAGCTTCGACCAGTTAGCGAGGTGAGTAACCGGGCTTAACAAAGGTTCTTCCACGTAGTGCTCGTACGCATCCCTCAGCATCTGCGAAAATTCTGCTGACGATTGCCCGCCACGAATGGATTCGATCTCTTGCTGGCGTATCAACATAAAATGCTCGCGAGCCTTAGAGTCATCGAGTAGAACGGGGTCGACGGTTCTCTTGCAAATCTCACACTCGCACGTCAGTCCATAATCACGAAGGGGAATTCGACGCGCCTCGGTTTCGATTTGAACCTTCTTTTTCAACTGCTTTACGTAATAGCGGACTGGCAGCGCACCTTCCATTTCACTGTCTTGATCTGCGGCTTTGCGTTCTGCGTAGCAAATTCCACAACAATATGCAGTTAGTCCAACGTAGGCGAGCACCAAAGAGAAGGCATCGCTATACATCGAGATAACAGGTCTCTGAAAGTTAGCCAAGCTCGAGACGCAATCTCTCACTAGTCGTAGTTGTTTGAACCCCTGCATCCCACTGAAGTCATTAACCCAAAGAATAAACCCATCGAGCCCGATCTTGCCGAAATCCTTGACTATCTGCTCTCCCGATGCCTCAATCGTTTGGGTCGAGCAAAAAATCATTCCAAACACCGGCAAGTCAGAAACTAAAGCCTTCGCTCGGGCTGCCAAGTCAAGGTTAACCCTGTGCCAGCTAGCATTAGCCGTATAGAAATAGGGAGGCACAATAAGCATCGGAAGGTTTTCAGTTGGCAAAGTCCTACCAACGGCGTACTTTGCATATTTTTTGTATTTCGCCGGCAACGAAGACAAGCTGCTCCGCTGGAACGCAACAACATTCTGCACCAATTCATCTGCTACTGCAGCGTCGCCTAGATCCGATGGGTTCATCCGTCGGTTTTGGTTCACCACTTGCTCCACTATCCCCTTATATGCACGTTCAATTAGCTTTAGGTAAGATCGCTTGGTGTTGCCCTTTATTTTTTGCTTGAGCGCGTCACGGATAATCTTGCCCTTTTTGTCTCGGAGCGCACGCTTGAGAATTGCGGGATCCTGCGCGAAGACATAAGTCATCGGGTCAATGAAGTACGGCTTTTGTAGACCGCCGATGAACTCGGCACAGAAGGCGGTGTAATAAGAAGCAATATGAGCAGGCACTACGACAGCGTCGTAAGTGTCCCGTCTACGCTTGAAGAGCTCTTTCTCGTTCGCTGGTCCAAGCCTGTAAATGGTCCAGGGAGCGGGAACGGTCGGCAATGGCATTCGTTAGAACTCCTATTTCTTTCGGAACGAGAGAAGCGTTCGCTGCCTTAAGACGCATCTTGACGCTTCTATACTGGTTGAGATTGAGGAAGCCGTTCCGTACTGCTTGAACTGCGATGGTTGCTTCCGTATCGGACACCGAAATCAAACCCAAATGATGTCTTCTAAATAGTTCAAGATGCCGATCAACAAACCGACTAATGATGGATTCCGGCATTGCCACATATGATAGTTGCGCAAATAGTTGGTTTAGTGCCGCTTGCTTTATCGCACGCCGCCAATCAAATATCTTAACCTCAACTGCGTATAAATACCGCATTTCTCTGGTAGAAAAAACTAAATCAACTCGCTTCCCATGATAAGGAACCTCAATGAAAGCGTGCGGTTGCTTTCTGAATAACTTCAGAATGGCTGGATACAGAGTGACCTCGCGAGGCTGGATCTTACTTGAAGTTTCCATTAGTCACCTTCATCAGGATCGATGATACGATTCGCAAGCCTAAAAAATCGGCCATCGACGACAGATAGTGCAGATATGGACGCCGCGAAGACGCAGAACGTAATAATGAGAAACACAAACCAAGTCCACGCAAGGCCCGACGGTATGCGAAACCAAAGCGATAACAAGGGGAGGGCAGAAAGCGGAATTGCCAACAAGAGAGAACGGAACGCGATCAAGCTCGACCAGTCCAACCAATTGAAGTACCATTTTACCCGGTTGATATCGTCCAAAATTGCGGCGAGTTCCCGAATAATCTGACGCTTTTCTTTTCTCTTGTAAATCTCAGCCACTTCTATGCCCTCGGCTTCACTTTGACTGACAACTTCAGAATGGTGAGCACTCGTTCTCTGAACATATCTATCTTGAAGTATGTTAATTGCCACATCTCGTCGTCCCTCGTAATCGATACAAATCTTGTGTCTCCAGTTTAGAATCCCTCCGAAGCAGAGACTGAGCAACATTCCGAAGACCGGAATGAAAAACGTTAGAAGATCTTTGTTCTGATGGACGAAATTGCTCAAAGTGAAAGTGAAAGTACGGATTTCGCTGCGAACGTTGGGTACTTCTTATAAACGTACCGAAGGAGATCCCAGAAAGGCATACTGTTGTACTTTTTCTTAATTGATATGAGACTCTCCTGGTCGTTGGCTGAAAGCGAATCAAAAATCTCTTTTCCTGCGACCAAACCGGAAGGGGTGAGCGAGAAATCCCGGCGGGTGTCCTTCTTGACGAATTTGAAGCCGAAGTCTTTCAAAAAAGCCTCTTCGTCTCCGCCCTCATACTCATTTCCCGACGGAACTTCTTCCACTTTGACTAATCCGATCTCTTCGACGAACTCGAGATCATCATACAGATCATCCATGCACGGTCCGTAATCATAAGCTTCGAAGTTGTACAGATTACGCACTGATTCATAAAAATGGCCTTCCTTCCAGAGCAAAAACAAAAGCTTTTGCAGTCTTGTTATCCCCTTTATTGCCTCGCCAAATTTGCGGGAGTTTCCGGGCGCGTAAAGCAGGACCATCAGAACGTCGACGCCACCCTCGATGGCTGCGGCACTCGCAAACTCAACATCGGCTGTTGCACTAGTCATTGGCAACTCCTTTCGCTGGATCAAGACGTGCTATGTGCTCAGTAGAAAGCACTGGAGACTCGTTTTTCGCGACGATGGTCGTAAGGAAAAGCGTTATCATGGCCGAGCCCTCGAACACCGAACAGATGAGAAGCTCAAGTACCGTTAAGGGAGCAGTTATGAGAAAAATACTTCGACTTAGCCCGTTTATTATCCGCTGCAGGAATCCGCAATATAGCATAACTAGTCTTTCGCCAAAAAGGCCTTTTATCTGCCGGCCCGAAAACGGCTACTTCTAATCGAGTTTTTGTCAAATGTTGTGCATGAGAGAGTTCATCCGCTCATACACAACTCGTCGTGGCTGGACCAGTGACCGGGGTCAAACTTGCGATGGCGCGATTCTTCGAGCGCGCTATCCAATTAGAAGTTCCCTTTTGCTGACCCGCCGCCCTTAACCCAATGACTACTCCGCCTCTCCCCGAACAGATCGAACTCCATCGCGACCGCATGTGGCGCCGCGACGAAGACCTCCGCGTTGAATCAGCTATTGACGCCGAACGTTTCATCGAAAAGAACCCGCAACCGGGGTCAGGCCTTCGATTCTGCGATTCTCGAGCGCGCTATCCAACCAGAAGTTCCCTCTTGCTGACCCCGCTGCCCTTAACCCAATGACCACTCCGCCTCTCCCCGAGCAGATCGAACTTCATCGCGACCGCACGCGGCGCCGGGACGAAGACCTCCGCGTTGAAAGCGCCGTTGACGCCGAAGGTTTCATCGGGGACGTGGAGGAGCGAAATGTCTTGGTCCTTGGGCCACATCGCGCTCCTCCGGAGCTTGAGACCTCTCCGACAACGTGATCTATAAATAAACATTTGGCCGGTGCGCCAAGCAAAGCTTGGTGTTTCTTGCTGGGTGAAAGTCCCAGTCGAACAAGGTTTAACCAACCACTCGTACCGAGTGTTGCAGCCGTGAGGAGGAGCAGTCAAGACCGAACGAAACGGTTGAAGCGTACACAGGGAATCACACAGGCCGTAAGGGAGACCGCAGTCCCTGAAGCTTGATACAGCCTCGTCAATGTTAAAGAAGCAGGCGGCGATGGAGTCGGTCATCCAGAAGCCAAAAACAAAGCAACCGCCAGGGTGAGGTTGTCGAGGGTCTGCCGGGGTCGGAAAAGAGCGTGGCATGTGTGAAGAGAAACACCAAAGAACTTGGGAGGCCCAGATGATTCCGGCGCGGGCCGGTAGGCGAAGCCGAGCCAAAAGAAGGTGAGCCGAAGGTCATCTGGGAGTCAGATCAGCTCATAGTACTCAGCGAACGGGAGAGCCGTTTACAGGGGGAAGGGGCTGACGTGGATACGTAGCCAACAAAGGAAACACTGACCGAGCATGAAGGAACGGACAACAGTGCAAACCTCCCTGTTGGGAATAGCGAAGAAGGCAGCGAGTGAAAAGCGGTACCGGTTTCGCAACCTCTACAGAGAACTCAACGAGGAGTTGCTGCGTGACAGTTGGCGGCTGCTGCGGAAAGACGCGGCTTTAGGCGTTGACCGGGTAAGTGCGGCTGAATACGAAGCCAACCTCGAAGAGAATATCCACCAACTGGTGGAGCGGCTGAAGCGGAAGAGTTACCGGGCCAGACTGGTGCGGCGGCAATACATTCCGAAGGGCGAAGGACGAATGCGCCCGCTCGGGATACCAGCCATCGAGGACAAGCTGCTGCAGATGGCAGTGAAGCGCCTGCTGGAAGCAATCTATGAGCAGGACTTTCTGACCTGCAGTTACGGGTATCGGCCACGAGTGGGAGCCCTGGAAGCAGTGGACCAGTTAACGGTGCAGCTGCAGTTTGGCGGCTATCATCACGTGGTAGAGGCGGACATCAAAGGCTTCTTCGACAACCTCTCGCATGAATGGTTAATGCGAATGTTGGGGGAGCGGATAGATGACCAGGCGATACTGCGCTTGATTAAGAAGTGGTTGAAAGCCGGAGTGCTGGACACAGACGGTAAGGTGCTAAGACCGGAGGGAGGGACACCGCAGGGTGGCATCATCTCTCCGCTACTGGCAAATGTGTACTTGCACTACGCGCTCGATTTGTGGTTCGTGAAAGTGTTCCGGCGTAGCTGTAGAGGCGAGGCCTTCCTGATTCGACACGCGGACGATTTTGTCTGCGGCTTCGAGCGGGAAGAAAATGCCCAACGCTGCTATGGTGAGTTGGAGGAGCGTTTGCGGAAATTCGGACTGGAACTCGCGGCGGCCAAGACACGGGTCATGCCGTTCAGTCGCTACCGTCGGGGAGAGACCAGTTTCGACTTTCTGGGTTTCGAATTCCGTTGGGGGACCGACCGCAAAGGACAAGCACGTCTGCGGCGGCGCACCGCCCGGAAGAAGTTTCGCAACTCAGTCAAACGAGTAGCCGAATGGTGCAAGCAGAATCGCCATCTGCGGATGAAGGAACAGTTTCGGCGGCTCAATGCCAAGCTCCGTGGTTATTACAACTACTACGGAGTGAACGGGAACTATGCCAGCTTGAACGAGTTCTATCATCTGTTGCAACGGCTGCATCTGAAGTGGCTGAATCGGCGCAGTCAGCGCCCGAGTTACACTTGGGACGGCTATGTTGCTCTGAGACAGCACTTCGCACTAGCGAGGCCCCATATCGTAGGGCGGCCTAAATCCTGCTTGGTGACCGGGTCCCGCTGAGTCTTCATGCGGCAGCGAGTATTCACGAAGAGCCCGGTGCAGGAAAACTGCACGCCGGGATCTGTGCGGGGGCTGTCGGGGAACCGGCAGTCCTACCGCGATCTCTGCGGCCAGGACAGGATTTGTTGCGAAAACTTTTGAGACCGGACCCTAAAACTGAGTGCCGTAATACAAGAACAAGGCATTCTTGCCGCGACCGTGATTAGCGATGGAATAGCCTGTCGAAAGAGAGCTGTTATGGCCAGTCAGAAAGTTAAACGCTGAATTCAAGTATCCCAGACGGTTCTCTCCGCTGGTCCAGTCCACCAGTAAGCCAATTCTTTTGGTTAACCTTTGCTCGTATCCAACGATCCCGCCGAAGCGGTTCTTTTGATCTTCGGATGCATGCATTAAGCCGTAAACACCGCCGGTAAACCGCGGCCCGTACCGGCCGTTCAGCTTTTTGCTGGCGGTCGTATAGCAATGGACCAAAGGGCTCGCTCGATCTCTATCAGTTACGGGAGCATAAAGCATGCAGCCAACGGCAGCCGCTGTCCCATTGGCTTCGTTGCTATAGAAGCGCCATTTGATGTTTGGTTGTACCTCGAGGGGCTGGCTCTCGCCGGAAACATGGGTGTACGAAACATTGGCGCCGACTTCGACATTGTGACCGATGCCGACCACGGCGCGCGGAACATAATTCTGAAAAGAACCGTGCCTTTCCCATGCATAGTTGGTAATGAAGTCGAATTCGACGTACACCTTTTTGGCGGACACGGCGTCAGTCGAAGGTACATTCAAGATAGTCGATTGGGACATCGCCGTTCGCTGAGTTAACAAACACACGATGAAGGCGGCGGCCAGCCAAGTGATAGTTGCAGTGCGATTGACCATTTGCGTAACTTTCTTTTTCGAGCGAATGGCAGAGCAAATTTGCACCGATAGTAAACCTTCAGAGCGGACGCCACACAAGTTGGCAACTGGACCCGCAATTACTTCAGCACGCGATTGAGTTTTCCCGTGCGCGCGTCCCATAAGACCACCGAAGCATTCCCGCTGCCGACTGCCAGAAGATCGCCATCCGGCGAGAAGGCAAGGGAAGTCACCGTTAGGTCGTGGCCCTTCAAAGTTCTTCGCGATTTACCGGAAACTGTCTCCCAGATAATCACCGTGCGATCGTCTCCGCCCGTGGCTACCATGGTCCCGTCCGGCGAAAAGGCGATCGCGTTTACCGTGGCGCTGTGTTTCTTGAGTTGCAGATTCGATGCGCCGGCTGGTAAATCCCAGAGTTTGACAATTCCATCTTCGCTCGCGCTCGCCAGCGATTTACCGCCGGGTGCGAAGCTGAGGGCCGTAACTTTTCCCGCGGCGTTAAGAGTGATTAGCATTTGCTTGCTGTCGACATTCCAAACAGCAATCGTGCCGTCTTCGCTGGACGCCGCGAGCGTCTTTCCGTCAGCGGAGAAGGCAAGGCGATTAATGTCCTTTCCCTGGGCCATCAACGTTGCTTTCGATTTACGCGTAGCAACGTCGAGCACCGCAATCCGATCATGATGAGCGACTGCCAACGTCTTTCCATCAGAAGAAACGCCTAATGCAGAGATATTCGGATCATGTTCGGTGAAAATCGTTTCCTCACCGCTCGCTGTGTCCCGGCAGCCCAGCGTCTCATTGTCACGAACTTCGGCCACTGTTCTGGCGTTCTCCGAAATCTCGATTAGGTTCGGTTGTCCCTCGCGGTCGTCCAGGTGCTTCTTCACTTCACCAGTGCGTGTGTCCCACAGTTTGATTCCGCCCTGTTCGATTTCTCCGGCGAGCGTTTTGCCGTCAGATGAAAACGCGAGGGCCAGCACGTTCTTGACCGTCAGGAGAAATCGCCCGGTCGCGGTGTTGTGTGATTCTCCGTCGCTGTTTGCATCGAATGTGTATTTGATTTTCCAGTCGCGGGTATCGACGAGGTTCACCGTGGCAGCGTCGGTTTGAAAGGCCAGCATTCCACCATTCGGCGCCAACGCAATTGAACTCACTGTCCCTTCGTCTTTCCCGATCAATTTTCCGAGGCTTCCGCTCTGTAAATCGGCAAGTTCCAAAGTTGCGAACGAGCGCATGTCTTCACGCTCCAAACCGCCAATCAGCAATTGCTGCCCGTTCAGAGCGAATGCCAGGCTCGACGCGGACTGAGTAGTTACCGGAAATACCTGTCGGGCCGCTCCCGTGGCCACATCCCAGGTGCGAACTTCACTCTTGAAATCCGGCCGGTTCTTCTTGAACGAAAGTTTTGTTATTGCTCCCGCAAGCGTGCGGCTGTCGGGAGCGAACATTACGGCAGCCAGCCGGCCCTTGAAATTTTTCAGCTTGCGCAGCTCCTCGCCGGTAGTGCTGCTCCAAAGTCTGATTTCGGCCGAGTTCCACGCCGCGACGAGTTGGCCGTCAGGAGATAAAACCAACGGGTCGCGTCGTTGGTTAACAAACACCGCGTAGCCGCGCATCGAAACAGGCATCTCACCGCCGCTGAATTCTCCTTTCAGTTTAAGGGTGACATCGCCGGTGATGGCATCCAGCAGCTTTAAGTCTGCGGCGTACAATATCGAGCGTCGGATGGGATTTCGCATCAAATTGTCCGGATCACCCAAAGGAGTGCGACTGTCAATCATGATGAGTCTTGGCTCAGCACGCTGCTCGAATGCGGCCAGCATTTTCCCGTTAGGAGAATAAAGGGCTGCTACGCTAACCAGATCTTCTCCTCGCAGCTCCACTCGCTGTTTTAATTCACCGTTCTTCGCGTCCCACCATTTCAATTCGGTGAAGGTGCGTCCATCACGCACGCTTGGGTTTTCGGCGATCCGGTTGCGATGAAATCCGCCACTGGCGGTTACGAGCGTCATGCCATCGGGTGCGAATGATATCGACCATATCGCCCCATCGAAGCCTTTGATTGTGTGCCGTAAATTGCACGTGGTTGTGTCCCAGAGTTCGACGCGGTAATCGTCTCTCGCGCCGCGAGCGATCGCCAGCGTTTGGCTATCGGGCGAGAATCGGACGGCGTAGATAACGTCGGTTAGCCCAGTCACAACCCGAGGGATCCGTCTGGTTTGCGCAGCTTGTCGCGCCGCGATGGGGAACAGAAAACCGCCGAAGACAACAAGTATCACCACTACTTGTCGCGCAACTCTCTTAGGCCTCAGCGAAAAGTCAATATAGAGCATCTTCCGCAACTTCAGTTTCCGATGATATCGGGCAAGAAACTATCGCCCGCGTGCAAGTGCAATCCGAAATTCTCAGCAATCGTTTTTCCGATGTCTGCCAGTGAACTCCGCGTGCCGAGATTGATTCCCGGTTTCGCGCGCTTGCCGAAGACAATCAACGGAGCAAATTCGCGCGTGTGGTCGGTGCCTCGAAACGTCGGATCGTTTCCGTGATCGGCAGTAATCATTACGAGATCGTCTTCGCGCATTGCTCTCTCCATCTCGGGCCAGCGCGCATCGAAGTGTTCAAGCGCCCGCGCGTAGCCTTCTGTGTCGCGACGATGACCATAAAGCATGTCGAAGTCAACTAAGTTCGAAAAGATTAGGCCGCGAGTGTTTTCCTGCAACGCTCGAATCGTCTGATCGATTGATTGCTGGTTATTCTTTGCGGTCAAGTCCTGCGTCACGCCAGTCGAATCGTAGATCGAAGCGATCTTACCGATACAGACCACATCCAATTCATTCTGACTTAACAATGGCAGCAGGTTTTCCCGTGGCGGAGGGA
>Ga0193747_1000655_pt1 | contig 10800 bp, 14 predicted proteins | sample L1m2metaG_FD_143048 | JGI IMG/M metagenome (GOLD analysis project Ga0193747, IMG submission 143048) | Soil microbial communities from a riparian zone of the East river system, Colorado, United States - L1m2 | ecosystem: Environmental > Terrestrial > Soil > Riparian zone | place: USA: East River...
CCAAACCGCAATTATTCTTATGGCATCATCGACTGCGATCTGAGGAATCTGTGCTAGAGGAGTACCCTGCTGGGCCACTAAGATATTCACTGGAACCTCTTCTGGCGCAAGCGAAGCAATAGAAAAGCCCAGTTCTAGCCTCTGTTGAGGAGTTTCCCCCATTCCAATGATTCCTCCACAACATAGTTCCAGTCCCTCATCTTTTACAATCTGCGCAGTCCTCATTCTGTCAGCAAAATCGTGTGTTTTACATATCTTTGAAAAGTAACTTTCGGCAGCCTCTAGATTATGATTGTATCGTTTGACCCCAATAGATTTTAGTTTACCAGCCCGTGCATGCGTCATGAATCCAAGTGAGACATTAACGTCAATGTCCACCTTCTTCTTTATTTCCACAATCGTTTTGCAAATATCTTGAAAATCTTTATCTGGTGGTGCCCTATAAGCACAAACAAGACAAAAACTTGAAGCACCGCCTTCTTTCGCGATCTGCGCTCGTTGTAATATTACTTCTGTGGGCAAAAGTGGATGCTTATTTATCCTACTATCGTAAAACGATGATTGTGAGCAAAAGGAGCAGTTCTCGGGACAAGAGCCGGACTTTGCATTTAGGAGTGTTTCGACATCTACTTTATTTGCATTAAAAGCTCTTGTGATCGTGTTCGCGCATTGGGCTAAGGTTCCAATATCGTCTGTTAAAAGTAATCGCTCCGCTTCTTTAAAAGAAACAGCCAAGCCAGCGAGGACGTTATTGGTCTTATCATGGATGAAGTCATGATTCTGCATCGGAATTGAAAATATGTTGACCGTAATTAACTTTTTGAATAATCGAATTATGACGGTTGAGATATTTCAGAATTCGAGTATAGAAAAGTGAGTAAGCAATTACGCGCTTTTCATCTAGTGTGAAACGGCATAAAACTAAGTGTTAGGTGGGCATTTTATCCTACAAAAAGCGTGAATATGAGCAGAAGTTGTTGGGAAGTGCGTTGGCGGGAATATTCGCGCCCATCAGCTTATGCCTATGGACCTTAGAACGAATTTCGTTACAAATACACATCTTGCAAAATGTTCAAATTCCGGTCCTTTTTTGGAAGGACTAAAAAATACTCCCATTTTTTTACCTTCGACTTTGAGTTCAACTAAGCGCCCTTTTTATACTTATTATCGCACTTTATTGACAACACTGTAGTTAAGGGTAAATTAGCTGGTCCTTACTTGTGAAATGTGCTTTTGGATACTTGAGGGTAAGTACAGAAGAACAGACGATACTGAATCAGAAGATGGTACTACAGAAGTGGGCAGATGAACAAGGCTACCAGGTAATTGACTTTTTTGAAGATTCGGCCGTGAGTGGGAAAATCCCGGCAGTAAAAAGAAAGGCATTTCAAGAGCTGCTAGAACTTGTGAGGGTTGCACCGATAGATGCCATATTGGTGTATGAGCTTTCACGTGTTGGTAGAACTTTTTGGGACACCCTTGATGCGATCAAGGCAATTGAAGAATATGCACCGCTAATTTCGTGTTCGCCAAGAGAGTCTTTTTTGCAAAATACTGAACCCAGTGTAAGAAGGCTGATGATCGGCATACTCACGTGGGTAGCAGAGAGGGAGCGTGAAATGTTAGTACAGCGGACTAAGGATGGTATGGCTAGAGCAAAAGCCTCAGGAAAAGCAATAGGCAGACCTCACAAAACACTCGATAAAGACCACTTGATTAAGTTGCTATCAGCAAATACTCCTAGATCAAAAATAGCAAAAGCACTTGGGGTTTCGAAGGCCACGCTTTACAAGGAGTTACGAGAACTCACTACTTGCTCTCCCGTTCAATCTTCTGCAAGAGACGAAGCTGGACATCTAGCAAAGTTCTAAGAGATCTCCTCGGAATAGCTAACGGCGGTATGACAATCATAGTATTGGCCAAGGATCTTAGAAAGACACCCATTTTCATGGATTCACGCATAATATAGTACTGTATGGTTTCTTTATTTTGCATGTAGTTGATGGGCTTCATGTTCTTGTGAAGCTCAAATGCTGCTAGTAGCCCCTTATGTCTCAAGTTTGACACAATTGGCGACCTGGAGACTTCCTCGAGTCGCCGCTCTAAGTAACGGCTATTTTCTCTGATTCTCTGCAACAAGTTGCGTCTTTTGTATAAGTCAAGATTTGCTATCGCGGCTGCACAGGCGATCGGGTGGCCTGTAAAAGTATGCCCGTGATAGAACTGCTTGCCATCCGAGTAGTTCCCAAGAAATGCATTGTAGATCTCTGCTGTCGTAAGAGTCACGGCCAGAGGACTATATCCCCCGGTTAAAGCTTTGCCGAAGCAAACGATATCTGGGGTAGACCGTTGTGCTAAATATTCTATCATATTTCCGAGTCTACCAAACCCTGTGGCAACTTCATCGGCGATCAGAAGTAGATCATGTTTCTTACAGAGTTCCGAAATTTTTTGCTGATAGCCTTTTTCGTAAATTATCCCTCCGCCAGCTATTTGTGCGCCACTCTCCATGACCAGCGCGGCACAACCGTAGCCGTATTTCACGATAATACGCTCAGTTTGTTCAATACATCTATTTACAAGGTTATCTTTGCTTTTTGCGGTTGGGCCTTTGTCCCATGGACTGGGGGCTCGGTGTACTTTAGTCAGGATGGGCTTGTATGCACGAAAGTACTTGGGTATGTACCCTAAAGACATAGCACCCAGCGTGTCACCATGATAACCATGTTCGAGCGCAATGAAATGTGTTTTTTTTGGCTTACCTTTGTTACGCCAATACTGAACTGCCATCTTCATTGCAACCTCAACTGCTGTGGAACCGTTGTCAGAATAAAAAACACTCTGCATCCCTCGAGAGAGCCTTAACAGCTTTTCAGCAAGAGTTATTGAAGGAGCGTTGGCTAATCCGAAGAGTGTTGAGTGTTGAAGAGTTCGGAGCTGCTCTGACATCTTGCTGACAATTTCGTTCCTACCATGTCCCCACACATTGCACCACATACTAGCAATCCCATCCAGATACCTCCTTCCTTCATTATCGATCAAATAGAATCCCTTTCCCCCTACAATCACTCTGTTATCCCATTTTTTCCAGTCTTCCATTTGTGTATAGGGGTGCCAGATGTACCGCTTGTCGGCGTGAGCGAGTCGCATTTCAATTAAATGGTACTCAAATTGCTCTAATAGCATTTCCATGCGCGGACTACTTATTACAGGGACAGACACAGGCGTTGGGAAGACTGTCATAGCGGCTGCCCTGGTGCGTGTTCTTCGCGCAAGGGGGATTAACGTAGGCATAATGAAGCCATTTGCAGCAGCAAAAGGGGTATTTTCAAGGAAGTACAGATCAAAGGATACTGCAATATTGGCTAGAGCAGCCCACGCAACAGACACAGACAGAGAGATGAATCCTTTTTTTTATTCAGTGCCAGCCTCTCCTTACGTTGCATCAGCTGTCACAAAACAGAAACAAGTTAGCATGCATACTGTTCTTGATGCCTTCCACAATCTTGCGATCAAGCATGACATCGTGATTGTGGAGGGAATAGGAGGCCTAATGGTTCCACTGACAGAAACGGAAACATTTGTAGATTTCGTAAAGATTCTTAACTTGCCCACCATTGTTGTTGCCAGATGTAGCCTCGGTACACTAAACCACATACTTCTTACGGTTAATGCTTCAAAAGCTTATAGTTTAGATGTTATGGGTTTGGTCATGAACGACTTTCCTAAAAGGGCAACAGCCGCAGATAAACAATTACTAACTGCAGTCAAAAAGTTAGCCGGGGTTGAAGTGCTTTGTGTTATCCCAAAAGTTGCCAAGGTCACAAATAAAGGTTTCAAAATAGAAGAGATCGTTGCTGATAAAATTCTGCCCAGGTTGCATATTGAAACTTTTGTCTCTGAGATACTTCAAAAATGAGCCGAAAGGGGAGGCGACATAGTTCCTTATACAAACATCGAACAGCAGGATATCTTCAAACGCTCGGCACGAAATGGATTAGGGGGCTTGATATGATATGTCTAGTTTTTATTCGTTTGGATTCAACTTCCGGGAGAGTATCTGTAAGGGTCGATGCAAATCCTAGGACTGGCATTACTGGGATTTAGATAAATCTGTCTGCAAGCTGTTCAGGGACTAAGCGTCAAAATAGGTTTATTATGTGTCACTGTTAGATGTTTCATAATGATAAAGGTCAAAGTGGCTACCGGATTGCTGGTGGCCTCTTTAATATTATTGATTATTTACGGCGCCGATGTCGCACTCTCCTCCAGCGGAGTGGGGTCGCCTAGTCACTCGGGTTTCTTGCCCATCAATAAGGCGGCTAGGGGTGGTGTGTTCGGCGGCGGTGCTGTAATAATGTCTATAATAGGTTTCGTGATAACGCTAGGAGAGCCTTCCCAAGTGATCGCAATGCTTCTGATAATTAACGGCGGTATCATCATAGCTGGTATGATAATATTAATCGCCGAAGGTTCAGGAACCACGAGAAATGCAACGATAACCGTTGGCTCTACCATCGGTACTGGTATAGTTTTGGTAGGTCTAGGCGTCGCGAAAGTCAAGTTGGATAGGGCGGTAATCGAGAGAAAACAGTATACCCAAAAATAATTTTTGCATTCGTCTTTCACTCCGTTCTGCTAAAAAAGGATTGCTGTTCTGCATACTCTTTTTATACAAAACAGTATGACTGCCAAACGATGAAGGCGATAATTTTGGCAGGAGGGTTGGGCAAGAGATTGAGGCCGTTAACGGACGAAAGACCCAAACCAATGATCGAGGTATTAAACATTCCAATTATAGAATGGCAAATTAAGTGGTTTAAGAAGCACGGAACGAACGAGATGGTTATATGCGTTGGATATCTTAAAGAACAAATCATCGACTATATAGGAAGTGGAACTAGATTCGGGGTCAAGGTCGGCTATGCGGTAGAAGAAGAGCCTTTGGGGACAGGCGGTGCGCTAAAGAATGCCGAAAGTCTCTTAGGCGGGGTGAGAGAGGAAGGCTTCTTTATGGTAAATGGAGACATATTAACGGATCTTGATCCTAATAATTTGCTTAACAGCAATACCGCATCATTAGCACTCGTTCCATTAAGGAGTCCTTATGGAGTTGTCGAAGTCGATGATCATTCTAACGTACTTGGTTTCCTGGAAAAGCCTATAATCAAAGATAAATGGATAAACGCTGGTGTTTATCATTTCACCAGAGAAGTGTTCAATTACCTGCCTGAAAATGGAAATATTGAAATCACAGCCTTACCAGAGATGGCGAAAAACAAAAAATTGCAGGGCATAAGATACGCAAAGTCATTCTGGCGTTCTATAGACTCCCACAAAGACATTGAAGAGGCAACAAAGGAATTGAAATCCGCGGTCAATGTCTAATGCAATCCGTAGAATAGGTTACAACCCAGGTAGTTTGTTATCGATGAAAGAAGTTCTTTTATTCTCAAAACTTGCCGATCGCACCATGGATGTTGATTCCTTGTGGGTTCCCGAATCTTGGGGGCGTGAGGCGTTTTCCACACTAGGTGCCATATCACAGATAACCAATCGTGTAAGGATTGGGACATCCGTGGTTAGCGCATTTGCTAGGACGCCGGCGACTGTAGCAATGGCAGCAACTACGCTAGATCTGCTCTCAGATAATCGGACAGTCATAGGTTTAGGCGTAAGCACCGAAGCTATTGTCGAAAAGTGGCATGGGGTAAAATTTTCAAAACCTCTTCAAAGAATGCAAGAATATGTTGATTGCCTTCGTCAAATGATAACAGGGGAGAATGTTGATTATTCCGGGACATTTTTTAATGTTCAGAATTTCAAACTCTTATACAAACCCCCAAGACGCTTCATTCCTATCTTAATGGCAGCTCTAAACAAAAAAATGATAGCGCTGTCCTGTGCTATTGCCGATGGAGTCTTGTTATATTTACGACCATTAGAAGAGCTGAGGAGAACCGTTGCGCATATAAAATCCGCTACAAAAAATCTAGACAGACAGTTTGAAATTGCATGTGTCTTTATTGGGGCTGTATCAAATAAAGAACCCGAAAAAGCGCGCCAACGAGCAGCGAAGACGCTCGCCTTTTACATTGCGGTAGGCAAATACTACAATGAGTTTCTTTCTACCAATGGCTTTGCTCCAGAAGTCCACCGGATTACAGAAGAGTACAGGTTCAATGGACTGGACGCTGCTACGAAATATGTTTCTGAAGAGATGTTAGATTCCCTCACAATATCAGGTAATTCCGAGCAGTGCATACATTCTATTCGAAGATTTTACTCATGTGGAATTTCTTTGCCTATTATACAGGTCAACCCAGTCGGGGACGCAGAAACTTCTTTTAAGGAGATGCTCTCAACTTTTCACAGTGCGTAAAGTAGCGATAGCAGGTTATGCTACAACTAAATTTAGGCGAAAGTCAGAGATATCCTTGTTCGAGATCGCTTGTGAACCATGCCGGAACCTCCTAACAGAGTACGAGGTCTTAAAAAAAGAAATCGACGCGGTACTGTTCTCAAGTTGTTCGGTGGAGCAATATGGTTCCTCTATTATTTCCGAGATGTTAGGATTGAGTCCAAAAATCTCTCACCGGATAGATAATTTGTGCAACTCCGGAACAAATGCTATTACTTGTGCCTTTTCCTATATTGCTTCAGGTCTCTGCGATTCGGCATTGGTTGTTGGAGCTGAAAAGATAAACACACCCGGTCGCAGGCTTAGTTGGGACATTACTAGAGGAGAATATAGCCTTCCCGTACATTGGGCTGCACTTTTTGCCAAGGCACATATGAGAAAGTATGGCACTACGCAAGAACAGATGGCGATGGTCTCGGTGAGGAACCATTTGAATGCTGCCAAGAACCCTAATGCTTTATTCGGCGAGCCAATAACATATGAAGAAGTATTGAGCTCGAGGCAAATAGTACCTCCGCTAAAGCTGTTAGATTGTTCATCTCTTTGTACTGGCTCATCTGCGATACTACTAGCCTCGGATAAGAAAGCCAGGAAGCTTAGCGAGAATCCAATCTGGATACGAGGAATCGGACAACAAACCAACTGTGCTAGTTTCAGCAAGGTTGCAAACGATCTTACTTCTATACATGCTGCCAAACAGGCTTCAGCGGATGCCTATAGTATGGCAGCGACTGATCCTCTCAGTATCGACGTGGTCGAGCTACATGATGCCTTTACAATCCTTGAAATCCTAGCATATGAGGATCTCAGTTTTGCAAAAAAAGGTGAAGGTGGAAAATTTGTGAATCAGGAGGAGGTCTCGATAAATCCCCGCGGTGGAATCCTTGGTTGTGGTCACCCCATAGGTGCAACCGGCGTAGCGCAGGTGGCTGAAATAGCAATGCAGTTAGATGGAAAAGCAGGCTTAAGACAAGTAAAAGGATGTAAAACAGGTCTAGTTCACAATCTCGCAGCAGCAGGCACCTCAGCTACGGTCTTGATTCTAGGAATAGACCAATGAGAAAATTTTATGATTTCATCAGGAGAGGGGAGTTTAGAGTCGCAGTTTGCAAAAACTGCAGCAAAAAAATATGGCCTCCATCAGAATTTTGTAGCGATTGTTTTTTCGCAACAAGCTTGGAGAAAATCGAAACCACAGGAACGCTAATCGAGTGTACAACCTCTCATATTTATGACAATGAAGATTTGTATGGCGTTGTGGATATGCAGGGCATCAAACTGATTGGATCGTTATCTGGTAATACCACTCCTGGTATGAAAGTCCGAATGGTTGGATGCGGAATCCGAGAAAATGGATGTCCTTTTTACCATTTTGACCCATGCATAAGACAGTCGTCCTGTTAAGAGGTTAAGAAGGCTTAATACAGGAAATATACCAAGTGAGTAGTGAGAAATGAGCTATGACAGGTTTGTTGATGAGAGGCTGCTCTCAAGCCGTGATGCTCTAAACAAGTTCCAAATAAAGATGAAGATATTGGACTTTGACGAAAACGCCAGAGACTTCTCTCAAAGGTTTGGACAGCGAATGTTGGTGAAGAAAACCCTGCTAACAATAAAACACATCCTTACAGAAGAAATTGAGGAAAGGGAATTGGACGTGGAAGAACTTGAAAAGCGAATGCGGAAGGAAAGACTTTTTTCATCTTCAAACAGATGGATTTCGCCGAGCGAAATCAAAAATGGGTATATATTGGCCAGTAGACATTTGGATTTACTTGCAGATGCGATTGCTCTTGATGTTGTAGTGTTCGAATAATGGCCTTTATCTTTCATACATTGTGATTGTAACGCGCCGCTGATCAGACTCGAACTGATGACCCACTGGTTAACAGCCAGCTGAACTCCAATGCGAAACCACATTTGAATTTGCTCTACCATGCTGAGCTACAGCGGCGCACTATGCAGCAAATTCAAGCACAAAATAAATGTTATGATAGGTTGTACTATAAAGGCCTATATTTCAGAACTCGAATATTGAACGATATAAAAGTGTGGATAGATCTAAATTCCTCTTTCTTTTGAATATATGTACAAACCATCAAGAAAAACCCTTTGGTCTTTCCCTTTCATCTTGGTCGATAGCTCTATATTCGCAGCAGTCTGGGAGACGTCCTCCAAACTTGGACCTTGCACAAGCACATCCTCGCCAACGACTGTAACCTTTGTAGCTTCTCCTACAATCTGAGATGTACGTGGTGACCTTTCACCGAAATAATTTTCTATATTGACTTTGTCTCCCCTGAGTTTCACAGACATCGGAAAATGAGCTGATACTATTTTTAACTTGTATGTGAAGCCCTTCTCTACTCCCGTTAGCATATTTCGTATTATGCTTCTGACAGTATTTGTAATTGCAAGGTCTTTTTTTCTCCTGCCATGGGGTTGTATAACAATCTTCTTGTCTTGAACCATTACAACAACAGGTATCCTGATAATGTTCTTTTTCAGTTTTCCGAGTCTGCCTTCGACAATAATTACATTATCAAGAATTTCTGCTTTTACCTTCTCAGGAATTTGGATTTCTGCTTTAATATCTTCAGAAGATATAACCAACTAGGACTCCCCCTATCCCTTGTTCTTGGGCTTCGTGATGAGATAGTATACCCGAGCTAGTCGATACAAGAATTAAACCCATGTTATACGCAGGCAGAAATCGTCTTTCCCAATTTAGATAGCTATTTTTCTTTACACTGAAACGGGGGGTTATGATTCCACACTTGTTAATCTTTGCCAGTAACTGAATTCTGAATTTCCCTGCCCTTCCGTCGTCGATTTGTTCGAATTCGCCAATATACTGATGCTTTTGCATCACACGCAGGATGTCGCTCGAAAACCGTGACGCCGGAATCACAATACACTCCTTCTTCCTTCGAGATTCATTGTTATATATCGTGGTAAACAGATTGGACAAAACATTTAGTGCTGGCATCTCTTAATCACTCGAGTTACTCATATTTCTTGAAGCCCAAGCTAAGAGCTACTTCCCTAAAACATTGCCTGCAAAGCATTAGATCATACTGTTGAATAAGACCCGTATATGAACCACATCTTTTACACCACCTAGTGCCTTTCCCATGCGCAAGTTTTTTCCTCCCAGTTTCCGAATAGTCTCGGGGTTTAGGTGTTATCATGTTATCTCGGCTCCGAACTGTTCTTCAAAGAATTGAATCGCATCATCTTTTGTTATCCTGTGTCCCTTACCAATACCCCTATGAACTCTTTTCTTTGCAATTGTGTATCCTGGCCTAGTAAGTGCGATACTGACATCCATGCCAAAGATACCTATATCTGGATTGTATTTAGTGTCCGGAAGATCAATGTGTTCTTGAATCCCCATAGACAAATTTCCGAAGTTATCGAAAGACGACGCCTTGAGGCTATTCCTCTTTGCCGCCATTGTACGTTGCAAGAACTGTAGAGCTGTATCACGTCTAAGAGTCACCATGGCAGCAATAGGCTCACCTTTATGAATGCCAAAATCTCGAACGCTTTTTCTGGCTCCTCGCACAGTCGGCCTTTGCCCCGTTAACTCTTCTAGCCCACGTTTAGCTTTTTCTAAAGGCTCTCCGGATTTTCCTACGCCAATATTGACGACTACTTTGCCAACGATAATCCTTCTCATGGGATTTGTATTTACTTCAGTTGAGCTTTGATTCAAACTAACTAATTCACCTTGATTAGCGGAGCTTCCAAACCAACAGCCATGACGATATCAGCGGGTAGTTCGACTGATCTGTTCCCCAACGCCAGAATAACACGCTTCGGGAGTGAAAATAGTCCATCTTTGATATCTTCTATTGTTCCAAAGCTACCTGCATTATCTCCGCTTGTGATCAACCCCAAATTTCCTTTTTCGAAGCTGACTATGTTTTTGATGGCAAAATTCTGAAAGTCCAACAGACAAGTATCTCCTACCGATAGCGGTTGCTCACTAATCATGGTCTTTCCATCGTGAAAGCCGTATTGTACCTTGCCGCCTTTCGTGGTGACCTTGCTGGAAACCTTAACAAACTTGAACATTTTTTCGGCATCTTGTATCTCAACTGGGACCAACAATTTAGAATCTTTCGGAACGAAGCGGTAGGATTGTCCTTTAGGGGTTAGTTCGATCACATCCATCAGGCCCACGGGAAATTTTACATCCCTTCTCTGTATTCCATCTACTTTTACTTTACCTGCTGAGACGATTGTTTTAGCTTCATGCATAGTGGTTGCCACGCTTAGCACATCTCTAAGAATTATTCCCAGAGGGTATGACCCGTGTTTTCTGTGCGGACCGGGCGAAGCCTTTAGCACGAATTGACTTTGCTTTCTTCGGA
>Ga0193747_1000657_pt1 | contig 10766 bp, 6 predicted proteins | sample L1m2metaG_FD_143048 | JGI IMG/M metagenome (GOLD analysis project Ga0193747, IMG submission 143048) | Soil microbial communities from a riparian zone of the East river system, Colorado, United States - L1m2 | ecosystem: Environmental > Terrestrial > Soil > Riparian zone | place: USA: East River...
AGAGTAAGATTCCAGCGCTTAACAGTTGCCGGCGTCGATTTTCCATTCTGGTCTTCCTCCACTCGAGTAATTTGGTCTCAGGTTGCGAGATTGCTCTGGCACCAGGCGCGCGCCGTCTCAACTCCGCGATCCACGGCCGCTGCGAAGCGGGCTTGGCTGAAATTTAAGAGGTAGTGAAGCTCAACCTCAGATCGCAATTCGCGAACCGTGATGCGTCTACCAAACTCACCTGATGCGCCACGCTCAATCGCAGCATTGTTGGCATCGATGCGCGCCAACATTCGCCGGTAGCCGCCGTTGGTCGTGGCCTCAAAAATCCCGAAAAAGTTGCCGACGAACCCGTCGAGCCACTTGCCCCGCGAACTCGTTGTCCAGATCACCCAGAGCTCGTCGGCGCCCCGGCGAATGGCTTCTTCGATATTGCTCGCGATATTGAAAACCGCATCGATGTAAGTGTCGCCGTCAATGCGCACCGGTGGAAACCAAATCGGCAGCGACGCGCTCGCGATCAGAAAATCTTCGGTCATCTCCGGCGGTGTGACTGGACGCAGGAGGTGCTTCGAAAAATTGTAAACGTTGAAAGTGGCTTCTCGCCGGCTTTCACGAATCCTCGCCCAATCAAGTCCCCACGCCGGAAAGATTGTTTTCCGGAAAGCATCGAGTTTGAAAAGCGACTGAGCGTGCGTCAGCCGCAGCAGTTGCCACCAGTTGATCTTCACCGCAGAGACGGGCTTGAAGTTGCGCCAGGCGTCGGCGATCTGCTTGCCGCTCATTCCCTGCACCCACATTGCCAGGTTGAAAGTCGCTGCGCTGACGCCGTCGGCGTGATCGAATTCGATCCCTGCCTCATCAAGCCACACCTGCAATACACCGGCCTGAAAGGCGATCTTAAGTCCGCCGCCTGCAAGCATCAGCGAGCGTTTCGGCACAGCAGTCTCCGACTTATCAACCCTGACGAAGCCCTGATCCGAAATGTTAATTCGCATCGGCGAGAATGGCATCAGCCGCTTTCTCCGCGATCATGTAAATCGGCATGACCACGAAGAACCCCGGGATGCGGGGAAACACTGACGCATCGACGACGCGCAAGCCCTTTACGCCACGGACGCGGAACGACGCGTCGAGCACGGCATCTTTGTCATCGTCGCCGCCAATCTTGCAGGTGCACGAAGCATGATGACCCCAAGCGCGATCCTGTACGAATTTGTCGATGCCTTCATCGGATTCCAGGTCGACACCTTCCATGCAAACCGGATGAAGCGGCAGCTCGTGCGTCTCTCCTTTCAGCAACCGTTTTATTATGCCGACACCCTCGCGCATGGCCTGGAGATCTTTTTCTGCACCGGGTGTAAGCGCGCCATTCTGGTCACGCTCAAAATAGTTGAAGTCTACCAATGGCGGATCAAGAGGGTCTTTGGATCGAAGCGTGACCTGGCCACGAAAACGAGCATGAGCCTTCAGCAACAGCCACGTCCACTTGTCGTGCGGCGGCTCCACTGCCTCTTTTGACCAGTCGGTGTAATAGCCTGTGAACGCACCAGGTACGCCGAACATGAACAGGTCCGGTTCATCGTTCTCGGCCGCGCTTGAGCGCGCGAGAAAACCGATCACGGCCCCATTCGTGGCGTAGAGTCCGGTGAATTTGTCGCGCCACTCGTTAAAGAATTCATCGCCATCTTTCTCGCCTTCCGGCGGACACTGAAAAGTGGCTTTCGCCAGCAGCGGAAACACTCTCTTGGCCTGGGCGACGATGCCGACCTCGTAGCGATCCTGCAAATTCTTCCCGACGCCGGGAAGATCCACGCGAACCGGAATGTTAATTTCAGGCCTTTCCAATTCTTCGCGCGGGCCGATGCCCGACAGCATCAGCAACTGCGGCGTGATGTAGGCGCCGGCGGACAGAATCACTTCGCGGGCGCGCACTTCCTGGGCCGGCCCCGCCTTTCCGAAGACGCTCGGATCGCGATCGGCGCGATAGAGCCGCTCTCCCGGAAGATAGCGCACGCCAACCGCGCGCAAAGGATCCGTCTCGTCGAAGATTAGCCCCGTAACATGACAGTGCATGCGCACCTCGAGCCGGCCGGTGGCTTTCCCCGCCTCGATTCGCTCGCGCGTGCCGGCCCGGCGTCCCTTTTGATCGATTGCCATCGGGACCAGGATTACACCCGTGCCGTGTCGTTTGAGAATGCGCAGATCGTTCGGATCTACTCTCGCACGCCAGCGAGAGGTGAGCGGCAAGTAAGGCCGGTTCCAAAAGCGAAATGGCAGAAGCTTCGGATGTGCCAAAAAGGCTTCGCCGACGACTTCTCCAATCGATGGGTCAAGATGTTTGAATGCCGCACGCCCTATCGAGATGATGTCGGCAAATCGCGTCGGCAGCCATCCAGTTTTACCGTGGCCCGCGGCCGGAGCACTCTCGTGCTGCCAGTGTTCGACGCGCGAAAAATACTTATCCATCTCTCGCGGCGCCCAACTGGAATCTCCGGTTGCATCGCTAATGGTCTGCCAATCGCTGTCATGAGGTCTAATGATGATCATGGCGTAGTGCGCCGTGCACCCGCCAAGGGTCCGCGCCCGCGGATAGTAAACTCCGTCCCTGCCCGCGTCACGCTCCCTTAGATACTTGGGATCCTTCTCCTGGCGGTCCTCGTCCATGTAGTGGCGCACGTAATGATCCAAACGCATCGCCGCATCTTCAGTCGCACTGCCGTGAAAGCAGGGCACCTGGTAGTTGAAAGGCTGATCCTTCCCTCCCGCTTCCAGCAACAACACCGTGCGGCCCGCTTCAGCGAGGCGGGCGGCGAGCGTTCCTCCGCCCGCACCGGAGCCGACTACTATGTATTCGAATTCTGAATCGCTCATGTTCGTTTCTGAGATCAAACTCCCGGATCGTAGCTGCTGATGCGACGAACCTTGTGCCGGGCATTAAGCACCGGGGTCTCGTCGCGGCCTTGGTCCTTAGTCAAACATCCGGATCCAACTTACAAGCGCAATAGTTGAATTCGTTTTCGCTCCAGGACCGAGATATTTATAGCTCCGGCGCAACGCCCAAAGACCTCGCTCCATATCGGAGCGAAACCCCGGCAGCGGAACCTTCGCCGGAGCAACTAAAAGCATCGCGCTCCTACGGAGCTGCAGAGTAAAGAAAAGAACCCGCCTGGCTATAAACAGCTCGCCCCGCTGGGGCGAAGCCACAAACATGTTCTGTTGGACTTCCAACTTGAATTCACCACAAGACCTGCCCGCCTTAACGATGTACGTGGAAACTTTGATAATGCGGATTTAGCGCGACAGCCTTACGCAAATACTGCTCGCCCTGGCCATTGGTTGACGCCGCCTGGTGAATCGTCGCCGCCTGAAAAAACAGATGCGCATCCGCTGCGCCTGATTCGAGCGCCTGGTCCATCGTATCGCGGGCCGCCGCATACTCACCCGCGCGATACAACGCCCACGCGAGGGCCGCGAGCGTGGCAAAGTTTCGACGCAACTCGATGTCCTTGCGGGCCCACTTTACCGCCTCCCGGCCGTCCTCCCGCACGTCCGCATAGAAATCAACCAGATGATGATAGTAGTGAACGCCGCCGCGCTCAGCTGCTTCCAGATAAGCAGCCAGGGCTTTTTGATTCCAAGCCTCGGCGCGATCGGGCTCGCCAAGAAGCTGGTAGAGTTCACCGAGGGCTTGTTGAAATTCAGGCCGCGGCACACGCGCGACGCATTGTTCGTAAAGCGCGGCCGCTTCGGCAAACTTCCCTTGCGCTCCCAAGCATTCGGCTTTGTGATCGTCGACGAGCCAATGGCCGGAGTAAGCGCGGCCGGCACGATCATAGTGTGTCCAGGCATCTTCGCTGCGACCACTACGCAGTTTTAAAACTCCTCTCTGCAGCTCGACCCACGCGTAGTGCCGCATCTCCTTCGCCGTCAGTTCATCTTCGGCTTCGAGATACAACTGGTCGGCCCCCGGAGCGTCGCCCAATTTCCACTCGAGATATGCCAGCCGAGCCAGATTGTCCCAGGTGCGATCTTCCTCGATGAGCGCTTTATATCCCTTTCTGGCCTCGTCGTACCGCCCCTCTTGAAAACCGAGGTCGCAGAGCAAAGCTCGGCCCTGCGGGCTGTCCCGGAGATCGCGGCCGGTCTCGAGATCGAGTCTTACATCTCCGAGCCGATGAAACTTGAAATCAATATTGGCCTTGAGAAAATAAAGATCGCCGGCGGGACCGAGATGCGTAATGGCCGTGTCGAGCGCCGCTTCGGCATCTTCGAGCTCGCGAAGATTTCCCGTGAGCGAAGCGCGCTGGTAAACCAGATAGACGAACTTCGTTGCTCTTTCGCTGTCGACCGGCGGCGACAGGGTGTTAGACCCGAGTTCGGCAATGGCTTTGTCGATCCTGTCGAGCTCGACTTCAAAGTCAGTCACTTGGTCCATCTTCCAGCCTCAATTACAAATTACCCGACCGGTTTCGCCAGCCCGGCCGATTACCAGGGCTCCGCCAAATACGGAAAGTCGGGAAGAAACTCCTTATCATTCTTCAAGGGATTGGGCGGCGTTTTGGGCTCAATCGGCGCTGCTTCCCACAAAGACTGATCGTTCAGCAATTCGAGATGATATTTCTTGCCGTTGAACTCAGCTTCCATATCCAAAAACATCGAGAGGAAGCGCGTCGCGACCTGATCTTCCGGCCGCCGCCCGAAGGGCCAGGTGCCGGTCGTGTCCATGTCGATGGCACAGACATTCGGCACAAAGATCTCGATGGGCCGTCGCAAAGGAATGTTCAAGCCCTTTGGATTCCAGGAATCGTCCGCCATATTCAATCGCTGAAAAAGCGTCTTCCGGACGCGCGGAAATGCTTCGGCTACCAGCGTGTAGGTCTTGTGCACCGAAACCGGCGAGTTGTCGTGATCGAACGAGGTCTGCAAACCCAGCGCGCTGATCGATGGTCCAAAACCCCAGCCAAGATGGGCCAGGCGCTTGATGAAATGCGGCGCCAGCCAGAAGTTATTTGCGCCGAGCTGGCGGTTATCTTCGCGCTCGCTCAAGGCCGCGTCCGCAAATGGCTGTCCATCAGTGTCGACCAGCTTATACTTCTTCAATTCCGCGTCGAGCTTGAAAGCGTCAAGCAACACCAGCGGATGTTCCAGCCAGAACGGATGGTCCGGTATGGTCTCGACTTTGTTGGCGGCCTTCAGGACCCAGCTTTCGCCCCAGGTGTTGACAACTCTGTTTTCCGCCGGCGACTTAGTAATGAATGCCAGGGGAATTTCCAGGATGATGGCGTTGACGTTCTTCCCCGCCTGGCAATCAACGCCGCTGTAGACGAAACGATAATTGCCATTGTCGTCTTTGCGGAACTTGTCGCCGTTCCAGGTCAGCGGACCGGGCGGCAGATTGCGTTTTTTGCCGTGATAACCCCATTCAGGATCGGCCGCGTCGAAATTAAAAAGCTCGTTGCCCTCGAGCTCGAGCAAGGTCTTCGGAATTTTCAGCTCGCGCGCTTCCGTCATCGTGTGCGGCACGTGATAGAACTGCGGCGCGTAATTTATGGAGCGAAAGAATCCCGTCAGGTCGTTGAAGAAAGCATCGTCGCGGCCGCCGATAAATGTCTTGATCGCGAAACCATCGGGCGTGTCGATCGTCAGCACCTTATCGACTTCAACTTCCTGCGAAAAGCTTCCGCCCGGAAAATCAATAAATCTGATCGTAGCGCGATTTGATTGATCGGTAGTTACGCGAATTTCGGAAGTCCTCAGCGGGCCAAGGTATTTGTCCTTAATGGCATCGAAATAGCGCAGCAAGGCTTTCAAGCTATGGTCTTCCTGCGCGGGCGGTACGACCCGCGGCTCAGCGCAGATCTGAATTCGGTAAAGCATGTCGTGGTCCAGCAGCCCGGGCTCCGGCACCGAAGCGAACGTCAACGCAATTACTACTTTTTCGCCGCCATCAGTATCGGCGCTCGGAAATCCGAACAGATCGTAAAGGTCAGCCGCGCTGACATCGATATCTGAGAAAATCGAGTTGACTGCGTTCGGATCGTTGTGGTCCGCCATGGAGGCCCCTTTCTGTGGCTTCGTCAAAACTCTGCCGGAGAAATCCCGGCAATTAAAAAGTCTTCAGGAACTCGATCAGCGCTTTCTTATCCTCATCGCTAAGCGCCGCCTCATTGTCGAAGCCCGTCCCGAAGTAGTGACCGCGGTTGACGACATAATCCTGGCATTTACTCAAACTCATCAATTGCGATGCGAGCGGCTTGAAAACTTCTCGAGCCCGGTTGTTGTAATCGTCTTCGCTCTCATTCGGACGTTGTTTGCCCAGCTTCATCAGATCGCCTCTGATTCCAAAGATCACCTTCTTCAATTCCTTATCGTGCTGAAGGCGGGCCCAGAAGCCCATCTCTTCGGGCCGGAGCATCAGATTCGCAAGCAGACTCACAGGCGCCCCGCGCGGAATTGGACCAAGTTTCAGTCCGTTGTCCTCGTCGAACAAACGCGGGAACAAACGCGGAAACAGCCAGGAAAGCCAGCCCTGCTGCAGGCTTTCGGGCAAATAACCGGCTGGGATGCTGATGTACGACATCTGCGTCGTGCGATCGATAACACCCGGAACTTTATCGCCTAACACGGAATCTTTTTCTCGCTTTGCGGGCCAGAGCATTTTCTCGATGCCGTCCTGAAACGCGGCCATTCGCTTTTCGACTGACGGCGCCGGATTGTAATCGTCATTCGGCGCGGTCGGATTCAAACGACCGACTGAGTTGTTCAAAAGAAACGGCGCGGTGGACCAGAGACTAATCAGCGACGCCGGGCGTGTGTAGCCGCGACCGCCCCCGGGCATCGCGTAATCCTTAGCTTCGCCGGTGACTGGATCGTAGACTTTGATCGTGCCTACTGAAGGTAAATTCTTATAAGTCTCGGAAGAAAAGTTGTCCCAGATGTTGTCGCGCAGCGCGTTTGTCGCCAGCGGGCTGCACGCGTTCGTTTGCAAGAGCGTCACCGGAACGCGGAACTCGGCCGAAAGATAATTGCGGTCGAGAAAATCCGGCGCGCCGACAATTGCGCGCATTTTGGATTTGAATTCGTCGGTCTTGGTCCAGGCCCAGTACTCGCCCCAGCATTGGAGGTAGTCAGGGCCCGCGCAGCCGGCTGTATCGAAAATCTTTTTTTGCTGAGCGGGCTGGGGCAATTTGCTCGAATGACAGCGGGCGCAGTTTTCGGCAAAGACGGTTTTGCCTCGTTCGAGCTGGGCCGTATCTTTGGTGAGATAGACATCGCCGCTGGGTGCGTCCTTCAATTTATGCGGGTCGGTCGTCTTCAAAAAGAAGAGCGCCATGTTCGCCGTTTGCGCCTCCGTGGCTTCCCAGTAACCGGAGTTCTTGCGCGCTACTGCTATTTCAATCGGAGAAATTTTCTTGCCGCCGATTAGCGGCCTGAAATGCAAGAGCCATTCTTCGCTAAAGAGACCGATGTTGAGGTAGACACGATTGAGCGCACCCAACGCGCCGACCGAATCGGCAGCGTCTTTGAGCACGCGCGGCGACAACACGGTTGACGGCGGCGTGAAGAATTGGGCCAGGGGTGAAGTCGGCGGTACGTAGTCATTCAATTGTTTGTTATTGCCGCTGCCAGTGCCGGGCGGGGCGAGCGTCTCCTTGCCGAAGCGCGTGGCCTGATCCAGACGCGGCCACAGATTATAGATAGCATTCATCGTCCGCGGGTTATTGATGTTGTCCGTCGAGACCAGCGAAGTATCCAACGTCCCCGGGCGCGAGCTATGGAACATCTGAAAGATGTAATTCGACGGGTCGGCGCTCCAATCAAAGATGCGGTCGATCCAAAAGTACTGCGCGCCGACGTTGTTCGAGAGATTCTCCCAATTGGGCCTTTCCGGATCCTGAGGCGGCTTTATTGGATTGGGGCCGACGTGGCAGAAAGCGCATGACATACCGACGCGATATGGCCGGATCAGATCTTTCTGTTGGTAGTAGTCCGCATCGTTGTAATACTTCTCGGAGTTCCACTTCTTTTCTGCTGCTTCATCAAAATCCGGATTGGGAAACAACCGCAACCCGACAATGCCCGTGCCGTAACCGTAAAAAGATCCTACCGGCAGTTTCTTGCCGTCGGCGAAGGTCGTGCCGCGAGCGCCGACTTTTACGCCGGGATACTTCGATTCATTCTCAAAAGGATCGGGAGGACAGTCGGGTCTTCTTTTGTCGAGCCACAATCCAAAGCGTTCAGGATCCGGTCCCGGCGCTTTTTCAAAGCAAGGTTCGTTTACCAGTCCCAAATAGCTCCATCGATTGTCGCGGCTAAACTTCATCTTGTCGTTGGGTTTATAGGAGAGTGGATTTGGATAAGACGAAACCGTTTTGACCAGATCAAGCGCGCCGAAACTCGCGACACTGAGGTTGTCCCAGAGCCGATCGTTACCGCCGGTCCAGACAACCCAGGTGTTCCGCCCTTTGACTTCCGCGGGCGTCAAGGCTATTACCCCCTCATGGTTTTGGTCCATGTCGTGAAAGTAGTCTTCGTCGGCCGCGGGAAAAGAGTTCACCGGCCGGTTCGCTTGCCGTGCTTCATCGAGCACGGTGCCAGGCTGTGGTCCCCTGGGCCACCATTGATAGACCATGAAGCCGCCCAGGGCCAGCAGCACGATGATGATCACAGCAAGATATTTCTGCTTTCGTTTCGGCATGGGTTTCGCTCTTTCGTTTACCTTCGTAAGAAGCTACAGCGCAACAGATGGCCTTTTGACATTGTCTGTCCTCGCGACCGCTCGCTATTAGTGGCCGGCATTAATCGGCGTTCCGGCTCCATCGGCTGGAACTCGGCTAGCATGGAAACCGCACGCCCCGGATTCACGCCATATTCAATTGAGCAGGGTTAAACTTTGCAGGCGCAAGATAGTGCGGCTGCTTGCAAAAGTCAATGTTTTTCGGCAGGTCCGTGGGAAGCCAAGACCGCTACCTGCAATCATGAGTGCGTTAGTGCCGCTTGAGCACCTACTTTTGAGATTTCGATTGTCGGCGCCGGGCAAATGCCAGGCTCTAACAGCGAGCGCAAAACTGTCTTTCAGATCTTCGATTTGAAATCATCTGATATCGACGTTTATGCTGCTTTACTCTCTACGATAAAAAGCGGATCAAAGTCGGGCAGACCTTGTTCCCGGGCCGCCGTCCATCGCAAGGCGTACGCAATCACGGGATTAGTTTTCCCCTTGGTGAAGTGATTGGGGATGACCTCCTGGATCGCGTGTGCGGCCGCGTTCTTGTAGTAGTCAATATCCGTTTCCACTTTCACTAAGCCTTCTGGAGATGGGAAGTTTTCGTGGAACGTGATCTGAACATTCGCTTCGCCAAATTGCAGTTGCTTATAACTCCGGCTGGCGCCGGCGTGGGCCAATCCGGCGAGGGGTTCCTGAGCGAATTCGCCGCGCTGTGCCGCTGCCACGACTTGATCGATCAGGTCTCTTGCAGCCCAAGCGTAGAAGCGGTCTTCTTGCGGTGCTTCATTGTGCGAGTCATCCCATATCACTTCCTTGTAGTAACTCAGCGCCATGTTTCCGCCTTCAGACGAAAGCGAAATGGTGGAAAGTGCGGTACCAATGTTGAGCAGACAAGCCAATGCGGGCGCTTTGGTACTCATTAATGTCTCGTATCGGGCTTTGGCCGATGCGTCATTGTCGCCACCCCCCAGAATTCGAAACACGTCTGGCAGTTTGACCGCAAGTTGGGCCCAAGACGCCTCAGTAAACCTGAATTCATAATCCTTTGGTATCAACATGAGGCTGACCGAGCGTGCGCTGTTCTTCGGCATCTTTAGCGGTACGAACCCTGCGTCGTAGAAGTGCCTGGCCGACGCGATTACGCGAAAGTTGTCGATAAAGTTGTCAGAAAACGATAAATGAGGAAACCGAAAGCTGTTGGCTTTTGTGTATGAATCACCTACCCGTTGGCTCGGATCGTCACCATCGAAAACCTGCACGTGCGGCTCGATGTCCGGATTGACCGGTTGTCTGGTTCCGTCGAATAGATTGACGACTAATTCAGTGGTGTCTGCCATTTCAGTTCTCCCTCGCTTAGCGTTGTTCCCTGCCTAATATAACTGAATGCGAGGAAACATTTAACCCGGAGCTTGCTCTTACATCAATGTCCGCCGGTACCGAATAGAAATGGTCTGTCTTTGGAGATTCCCTCGATAAAAACCAGAAGGTAGCGCGGCACATTCGGCGAGCGTCAACGGGAATCGCGGGTCGCGGCTTCAGCGCAGTCCGACGCTATTCAGAGATTAACGCCAGACTCAAAGCTGCCAACGGTCCTAAGTCCAGTAAGTGCGATCAAGCGATCATCGATAGTGTACGGCTTCTGCAATGTGGGCAGATTGATTTCGTCGAGTGTGTTCGAGATCAGCGATGGTGCGGGCGACTTTGAAGATGCGATCGCAGGCTTGCGCGGAGAGATCGAGACGGGTCATGGCGCGTTCCAGCATCTATGCCATGGCTGCTCAATATCTAATGTCAATTGTTCGCGCCGTGCCTTTGTCAGCGACGGAAACCGGCTTGGCTGTTGCCATGGGCTTGATCAGAAATACAAGTTTTCGCGCGCCGGGTTTGTAATCGCCTTCGGGAGCGCTGGTCTTCACCACGTAACCCCGAGCAACAGGGCGCACCTCAAGTTTTGTGCGACGAAACCCTCTACGCTGATAAGCGAGGCTGTTCCCATCGTCTTCGTAAAGAGTCGCGGAAGCAAAGCCGTTTTCATCCGGATAAATTG
>Ga0193747_1000658_pt1 | contig 10760 bp, 10 predicted proteins | sample L1m2metaG_FD_143048 | JGI IMG/M metagenome (GOLD analysis project Ga0193747, IMG submission 143048) | Soil microbial communities from a riparian zone of the East river system, Colorado, United States - L1m2 | ecosystem: Environmental > Terrestrial > Soil > Riparian zone | place: USA: East River...
CCAATACTCTAACAGCAAGGAACATAGTTGTCGAGACAGTGTTTATAACTGACTTTAAATTCTCACAAGCATTTGCTAGTCAGGTAGAATCAAAGGTAGTAGCATTTCAAAAATATTTGACAGAACAAAATAATCTTAGAGCTATACAGGTAATAGCAAACCAAACAGTTGTTCAGGCACAGGCAACAGCAAGAGCAAATGTGGCCAAAGCGAATGGCGAATCTCAGGCTATCAAGATAATTACTGTACAATTAAAACAAAGTCCTACGTATCTTCAGTGGCTATCAATTAATAGGTGGAACGGACAAATGCCTTATGCTCTTGGTAGTGGTGCATTTCCTTTTTTCCAATTACCAGTACGGCCTCCAACGCAAATTCAAAATCAATCTCAAAACCAAACACAATTGAGATAACTTAGCTGCTAACAGCCGAAATAGGAATTACTGATAGACCACGTTACATCCGTCCATCAGCAGCAAGAGTAAACGTAGCAATTGCTTGAATAAATCGGATAGAAATTTGATCACGTATCTTAACGGTCTCACTTCCGCAACTCATTATGGCTTGAAGGAATCCATGTAAAAGTTGTATTCGAAAATTATTTTTGGTAAGAGCCATTATGAATGTGGTAAGAGATACTGTAGGCGACGTGAAGTTTATTATTGCCACGATGGTATGTTCTGTCCTTTCTATTGATTATCTCTACTAAAGAACAAAAAAAGAACACGCAGAGCTAAAGTATGCATATTCTAATTCCGTTTATTTTTTCTTCAAATGCGTAGTAGGGGAAGCACATGGCTTCACACGATCTTATACAAATTGCTGCAGTGAGTGTGGCAAGATTGGCGACAGGTTTTCGCTTTATTTTACTCTAAATTTACGTTCTAAATTAGAAGAGAATAAGCAGAGTTTTGTCAAACATTGGAATAAAGAACATGCTTTGCTTCAATCTCGTTGCACTGTGACTTAACAAAGTTTGCAGTAATCTGACCTAGTAGTCTTGGGTCTACCTACTTTTACGACGACAAGCACTTTCTCTGAAAGTCTAAACACTCATGCGATCGAATTCCCCAAAGATGTATCTGGATCCTGGAGTAAGTGGATCCAAAGACTGTTTGTAAAGTCGTCCCATATTTTCATCATTTCCACACTTTGCAGCGCCAGAAGATAACAGGCAGATGACTCAGCATAAAATTGGTCCTATTTATTTAAAATAGGTACTATTAAAAAAATTTATGATTTGTATATTTGTATATTTGTATAAAAGTACAAAAATACAACAGATAGAATACTTCATCTTGAATTGTTTTAAATAATTAAGCGGGGAAATTTAAAGATCAAAGAGAGCATTGTTCTATAGCGCTGTGCTGCTCGCAAGCAGTACTATTTTCTCTTAATTTTTGCTTTTGTCTTTATCTTACTAGTCCTTTTCTTAGCTGGTGTCTTACTTGCTGCTTTTATCCTCGGCAGTGGTTTAGCAGTACTTCCACCACCCCCAATTTTAAACATTTTTGTACCACACACTGTACAAGTTCCCGAAATGGCTTGTCTTCCATTCTTCATTGTCACGTGCTTCTCATCTTTCATATCTCTTTTGGATTTACATTTTACACAATACGCCTGAGTTGTTACCAATATGAAGTAAATCTCAGGCTTGAATATAAGAATAGCTTTTTTGCTTCAATTCACAGTGTTTTGCCATTATAATTCTGTCTTGATCCAGTCTAAGTCTATAGCAGTCCTGAGTGAGGTTATTAATTTTTCAAACTTAACGTCTACTATTAAGCACTAACTATTAATCTATCTTGGATCTGCAGATATAGGCTAAGCGTTGGCTTGAAACGTGCGTAATTCCAGGTATTCAATACTTGGAATTACTGATCAGTTGCATGGTGCTTGAGCCTGGACTACGCTTTCGTCTGACCGATAGATGCAACGTGGTCTTCGTGGCTGGTAACCGATGAAGACAGTTTGCAGTTAATCTTTGACTGCTTACATACAAACCAATGTTTACATTTATTGCAGTAATGAATATGGTCGAAATCATAGTCCCAAGTTGACTTTGGATTTAGTAGTCTAAACTATTGGCGCCTCGTCAACGCTCATTGCTTAGTTTAGGGTTTCAGTAGCTATTAACTCTTCAATCGCATTAGCCGCGATGTAAACATATATTTGAAATGATTTGGATTAGAATACGGCCGTCGCAGGCAGGTCACACCTATGTACTTGTTTTTGAATACATTCAAGTCTTTAAGTGGCCTGCTTGTAGCGGCCTTTTGATACCTCGGTCCAACGAATGTACGGACATCCTGTTATTTTATTATACATAGTCTACCTGGTCGGTAAATACCCAGTTAATAGTTCGCGTCCGTGTCCATCGCCGCATGTGAGAAGCTGTCTAAAATCTTTTTGATCTAAATTGAACCAGAATTACTTCGATAATCAATACATGAGGGTTGTAAAATTTGATATTCTAGATATATTATCCATCCTTGAGAATTGTCTTACATATTTACGATTATTCTGATGGTAATCCTTTGAATTACCACCAAGAAAGCCGTTCGATATTTGATTCTCTTAATCAATACCATCAAAGAATTTTATAAATCTGAGTTTAATTAAAGAAACAGGCAATCCAACGGCTTATAAGTTATATCATATAGGAGCACTCCGATGTATTCAAAGAAAAGCACAGCAATCTTTACTAGCTTAGCTATGGTAGCGGTAGCAATGCTTTTTGCAACAGGCCCACTTGTTGCGAATAATGCGTTTGCTCATTCGTACCACCACTATTATCACCACCATCATCACAGCCATCACCACTACAACCACCATCATCATCACAGCCACCACCATCATCATCACCACTACTGTACGAGCTACGACTACAAGCACCACTATCACAACTGCTACAAGCACTAGACCGATTACACAAAGCAAAAGATGATGTAATCAGACCATCTATTTTTTTCGTCACCCTGATAGGTAACTCTTCTTTCTTCTCAGATTTTAAAATCAATAGAGGCTTAGGCTTTCATAAAATTCTACTTTGTCTTTAATTTGCTGATATTCAATTCTGCTATTGTTCCTTTCTATACTGAACTTCCTGTAGAGTGATTTTTTTCGATGAATAGCACCTTTATGGTTTGATTGTCGTTGCTATTAGATAAGAATTAAAGGACAATATTATACCAACGAAAACAATTGAAATTATTGTTGTGATATTTCTGTTTACAAATTCGCCCATCACTGCTTTGTTTCTTGTTAGTAACACCAGAGGAATCATGGGCAGGGGTATCATTAAACTAAGTATCACCTGACTGTAGACTAATATACTGAGAGGATCAAAGCCGAGTAATAGAGCTATCGTAGTAGGAATTACATTGATAAACCGTGTTACAATACGTCTTAACCAGACGTTAACTTTCAGACCCAACAGACCTTCCATTATGGTTTGACCTGCCAATGTACCCACGACTGAAGAAGAAATGCCAGACGCAAGCAAAGTAATAATGAAGACTGTCCCTGCACCAAGTCCAAACAGCGGAATTAGAGTTTTGTAAGCATCAGATATTGAGGCTATATTGGAAAAATGCGCATGAAACGCAGCGGCAGCGATTATCATTATTGCTGCGTTTACCATGCCTGCAATAGTGAGTATACCAACAGTTTCTGTTAGGTGTAGCTTTCGTAATGTTCTCTTTTCTTGAATAGATTTGTCTTTAAGTTTGTTCTTTGTAAGCCAAGAATGCACGAAAAGAGCATGTGGCATTACTGTAGCTCCAATAATTCCAACGGATATAAGTAATGCATTAGAATTTGCAATTAGTGGAACAAACGAATGATATAGTATTGCTGAAGGATCTGGCTTTGTGATAAATACTTCATATAAAAATCCAAAACCTATTATTGATACGAACAGGATAAACATCCGTTCAAGAATACGGAATTTGCGTGTTGTAAGAGCAAGTATTAGGATTACATCCAAAGCTCCAAAGATGGCTGCATAGATCAATGGTATTCCAAATAGAAGGTTAAGGGCGATAACAGTCCCAAGATACTCCGCTAAGTCGGTAGCAGCAGCAGCTGCTTCTGCAGCTAACCAATATGGCATGATGAATATTTTCTTTTTTAGTTTTTCACGCATTATTTCTGGTAACGATTTTCCTGTTGCTATTCCAAGCTTGCCAGACAAATATTGAAGCATCATAGCCATCGCGCTTGAAAGCCAGACTACCCAAAGAAGACTGTAATTAAGAGATGCCCCCCCTGCAATGTCAGTACCATAATTACCAGGATCCATATAGGCCATGCTTACAATGAGAGCAGGGCCAGTGTAAAGAAATAGCCTAAGAAGAGATTGTTTCCTAGCTAAAAGATACTTCTGGAAAAGCATTATTGATTTATGTATATAATAAAACTATGGTAGCATATAAAAGTTAGCCTAGGCTAACATCATTAACTATATGAATACAATGAAATATTCTCACTTACAGTATTCATGTAGAGCCTAACTGACCACCAACCAAATGAGTAATTGTGTAATACCTAACGAGCTATTATCCAATTACAATTTGAAAGCCAGAATAGACAAGGACAATGACGACTACGATCACCGCCTCAAATTAACGCCTGCCACCACCATTTCTGCGATGGTCTGTCCATTGTCTTCTGTGTAATCAACCTGAGACTCTTAAACCCAATACTCTGAATATGGTACTAACGTGTGATAATTACTGAGTCTTGGTATATGCTAACTCCGAACTATCAAATGAAGGATTGTCTAGATTACCCGACTGTATCGAGGAATTTAATGCCATTAATTTGACCACTGAATGACTGCTATATTTCTATATATAGTGGTTCTTTATTTTCTATTTTCTATGTAAAAGGATTTAGGATCTAGACACCACGAGGTGTCCGTCTGACGTTTCCTTTTGTTCTTTTATTAGTCAAATTCAGGTTCAATGGAGAGTCTTATGGCTGTAGGAGAATAAGACTTGCGAACTCCCTAAGACGAAGATTTTGAATCAATTCGAGCCGGGTACGATGAAGATGATGATATGATGTTTAATTAACTTATTTTTGATGCCCGCTGATTTAGCGTGAGGCGAGTCACTCTAGAACTGCCAAATCTTCGAGCGTTGTGGCATGACTACTATTAATCAACTTACTTGTACAACTTCGTTAGCTTAACAAACTATTACCGTATTTGTAATACTTTCCTTAAGCCCAGAATCAATTTATCTATATCGTCTTCATTGTTATAGAAATGGGTAGAAACTCTAATACCGTTTCCTCTTGCTGATACAATAATTTTGCTTTTCTATATTTTCTCTCTTCTATTTGCGAGAGAATTTCTAATTTCATTTTTTGAAGATTATCAATTAAATAATCTGTTAGATTGAGAATTCGTTTTTCTATATGTCTTATTCCAATTTTGGAAATGTATCGAACTGCGGCATTTAGTGCGATTATATTGGGAAAATGAGGAGTAGCAAGTTCAAATTTTGTTGCAGTACTAGATGTATTGATTCTCATGTTACTATCGAAATTTTCCCTTCTTTTTTGACCAAATTGACTAAAAAATGATGGCTTGAAATTTTCTATGTCTCTTAAATATTTCCCCTTAATGTAGATAGTGCCAATCCCAAAACACGATAGGATCCATTTATGCCCGTTTGAGGCCATAAAATCAATACCAAAGTCCTTAACATTGAAAAATAATGCTCCAAGTGATTGTGTAGGATTTACTACAAAATAAAGTCCTTTTTGTTTTGTTAGCTTGCCAAGCTCTTCTAGATCTTGTCTGAAGCCAGTAGAATATTGCACGTGGCTAGTAACCACAGTCTTTGCTGCTTTATCATTCTGGTCGACCATCTTTACAATATCGATTATTAGTATTTTATTATGATCGGTCGCCTTGACGAACTTGATATTAATTGGGTTTTTATTAATCCAAGGCAGATTAGAAGATGGAAATTCTAATTCATTTGATATTACCATGCCTTTGTCTGAGAGCATATGAGCAATTATATTCATACCTTCGCTGGTTGAATGGGTGAATGCGATCTCTTCTCTGTTATCAGCTCCGATAAATTTCGTATACAGATCCCTTGTTTGTTCCATTTTGATCTCCCATTCATCCCATAATGTTTGGCCGCGGTTCAATACATCTTGGTAGAACTTCGAAACTTCAGTGTATACTGGCATAGGGATAGGAGCTATGGCTGCGTTAGCCAGATATGCGTACTTCTTTGTAATTGGAAAGTCGTCTCTGAGTCTAACCCAATCCGGCATCTATGTTACAGCAGTATCATAGAATTTAGATTATAAATATTCTGAAATTAATTGATTTGGCCTCTTAATATAAAGGTGGTAAATCAAAGAAATATTCTCAAAGAGGTGGAATTAAGTACGGCATATGACGTAGCGGCAGTATCCGAAACGTGTTGGGAGTGTGTCAAGGTGGAGAGTGCTCCGTTCAAGGAAAGACTTCCAGCACCTGAACGATTCTTCTTCTAAAAGCCATTTGAATGCGAAAAATGCGGTGAACGATTTAGAAGTGGTCTAGTTAGTACTCTCAAAATGTATCGTTATTAACCTGACACAAAGATGGATCTTTTGCTTGAACCTTTAATGTATAGTAGAGCGAGATATTCTCAGCGCTGAATATACTGAAAAACTAACTCGCTTTTTTGTTAATCCTTAATAATCTCCACACTATACAACTACAGAATGAAAGCTAATTAATTAATTGTAGGTATAGACGATGATAAAAAACCTATAGGATTAGACTGAGATTATTCACCTCTCAGAGGAGATCGTGGTAACTTTGACAAATTCCAAAACCATCTTCGAAAATCAATTCAAAACGTGTACTCTAGGAACTCCATCACTCCATCGTTGGAGAATTTATTGAAATAAAACGAAATGAAATAGATAGTAAGATATGTGAAATATGTAGAGGCGTATTTTGTGCTGAACACATTTTCAGTGTAAACAATCCATTTTACTGCGGAGAGCAGCTAAGTTAACTTAACCTCTGAAACACAAGTTCTATCCATAAATGCATCATCAATAGCAAATGTATCTGATGATAATTATGTATTTTAATGCACCAACAAATTTATCCGATCCTTGCGCAACTTGCTGTTGGTTATTATTAAGTCGGAAGAACAATAACGGAATGAATAATATAGAAAAGGAAGTTTATGTTATGGCTTATGACGTAGAAAAATTACGTATTCTCAATATCTACGCTCAACGTGTTTACCAATAGTTGGTCTTTATACAATTGCGAACAATTTACACTATTACGACATTTTACACGGTTTGCTATCTATATCTGTAACCAGCCTCATGCTCGACTACTTGTGAGTGCAGATACTGAGGTTAACCTATATGACGACCAATGTCATCTGAAAAAGAAGAAGAATTAAGGATTAGAGATGCAGTTTTTTTGCTATAACCCTCGCACAAGCAGAAATATCAAAGATCAGAGTAGGTGCTGCTGTTTTAGCTATTAATAGTAAAGGAGATTCATCAATATTTTCTGGTTGTAATATCGAGGTATCTTTCAGCCGTGCTGTCCATGCAGAAAATGTAGCACTTCTGAAAGCAATTTCTAGTGGATATACAGACATCAAAGCTGTTGCTGTTACAAGCGATTCAGAGACAAAACAAGGAGCTGCTATGTGCGGGTGTTGCAGACAAGACTATATGTATCTGAATCCTGACTGCGTGATTTATGTTTTCAATCCAGACAAAAGCCTGAAACTAAAAGTTAAGCTCATAGATACAATGAAGTACCCGTATTTATCCAAAGGAATGATCAAGTAAGGTTTGCAAGCTAGTTCCGCAAATCAAGAGTTTCAATAATACTCGGAATTCATCACTAGTGTATGGAATAAACTTTATTTGCTACATTTACGATATATTGCCTTGTCCTACACATGACTTCTGTCAAATGGTATGAATTTCCTAAAGGGATCTTACTTTCTTTTCTCGTAAATTTTTTTTAGCCGATGCATGAGGTCCAGTAGCTGTACTAGCCTTTGATGAGCAAGTCTACGGGCTAATGAAGAATACAGCATAGCCTCTTTATATAGAGAATCCCCATTCTTTTCCTATTCCTTGAGCGTTTCGGAAAACTCACAACAAGAGAGGACGGAGGTGTTGTACGGTGTTGAAAGTGCTGTTAGAAGAGGCGTCCAATTCATGCAAAATGCAAAAAAATGGATGGATCTATATGGAGATGAAAACGGCCCGTCCATAATTATTGAATTTCCTGATATTTACAAGAATAACTATATTGAGGCTAGAAGAAGAGGAGCTAAAATAAGATTCATCACAGAAATTACGAAAGAGAATATGCGTTACTGTAAAGAACTAATAAAAATTGTCGATGAATTTCGTCATCTGGAGGGATTCAAAGGCGGCATAGCGGTTAGTGAGTCCGAATATATGACTACCACCACATTACGTCAGAGTGAGATCCTGACGCAAGTTTTCTACAGCAACGTCAAAGAAGTTGTTGAACAGGGACAGTATGTTTTTGATACTTTTTGGAAAAATGCAGTTCCTGCTGAGCAGAAGATTAGAGAAATAGAAGAGGGAATAGTACCCGATTTTATAGAACCAATCAAAGATCCTAACGAGATTCAATGTCTTCAGTTGAAACTCGTAAGCCTGCTCAAGAGGAGATACTGATAATATTTCCCACCGTTAACACATTTCGTTATTACCAAGAAGTCGGCTTTATTAGATCCATATTAGATGGATTGGACAAAAATCCAAGTATGAAAGTGAATATTCTAACTGCCAAAGATGAAAAAGTATTAGATTTGGTAGATAGACTTCTAAGACAACATCCCCTCCATAACTTAGATATAAAATATATCGTCCAACCAGCTGAAGCCACGGTGTTAACACTCGTTGTAGATAGAAAATTCTCTTTGTCTGTAGAAGCAAAGGAACAAGGAAATAGTCAGGAAACCATAATGGGACTTGCAACGTACTCTAATAGCAAATCAACTGTATTGTCATATGCATCAATCTTTGAAAGCCTCAGGAGACAAGATGAGCTTTATGAGCAGTTAAGGCATTCGACTGAAGATTTAGGTGAAAATGAAGCGATATCTAAACCAAGTATTAAGAGAGGTAAAAAGAAGCAAGTGATATAGCATGAGTGTATATTTTTTAGATTTGGTCATTTCTGATAAATGAGAGTTGTAGGTGCTATGATGCAGCTGCTATTCACGCAATTACTTTCGCTACCACTTGCACTTCCCCCTTTGACTATGTGCCATTGTTCTTGTTATGCTGAGATCGTAAGGAGGGTATGCCCCAAAGTCACAGATATAACACAGGGTAATTTTACTCGTGTTTTAAAAGGACCTCGACCTGAGGGTCTATGAACATGTCTCTTCGTTGATACCTTCAAATCAAATTGACCCTATACCATACTTCTTCTCAATCTTATTCTTACGCGAGGCAACAATCTCTTTAGTACCTCTAGTTTCATGTCTCGCGCCTCCTTCGGCAATGAGCTAGGGGTTTCGTTATTTTCTAATTTAATTAGGTCTCAGACTGATGCTTAAGGGCATTCTAAATTACTCACTATTATTATTTACGCACGTACTAGTAGCGATGGTGTTGTCGGGTGTTCAGCGATGTAATTATTTAGCTGATTTATCTGTCGACCAACTTTTATGCTAATGCAATTATTGTGGTGATATCTGTATGTTACAGCTTATTGTGGCATCGCGAATGCTACTCCGTTCAATGCTACTGCTATTAAGGATCTTAACAACATGTAGTGCTAGAAAGGATATTCACCACGCACATGTTCATAACGTAATAGTGTTACGTAAGGAATTATAATCACACAACATACAGAATCTGTATGGGGGTTAAATGAAATAGTCTCTGTCTCAGACTCTCTAAGCGCAAGGAGGCTCTCTGTACTACTCCTGCAAAAACAAGAAGTCAAGGCCGACAAAGTTACGACTGAAGACCAAGAATCTGAGAAACCTTCCAAACACCACTCTCACATGACGAGAAGAATTCTAATTGTTGATGACGAACCAGATATTGGCTTCACTTTCAAGCTGGTACTTGAGGAGAATGGATTCAAAGAACGAGTCGATGTATATAACGACCCAAGCTTGGCGTTAAACGATTTCAGGGCCGATTTGTATGATCTTTTGTTACTGGATATCGCGATGCCGAGAATGGACGGGTTGACATTATATGAAAAAATCAGAAAAATAGATAGTAAAATTCGGGTATTTTTTATGACAGCTTTTGGGGTCAATTATGAAGTATTAGCGGGGCTATATCCATCCAAAGACTACGAAAATGTTCTTGCCACGATATTGGAAAACAGCGGAGGACGTTTTATTAGAAAGCCAATAGACGTACATGATTTAATAAAAAGAGTAAAAGCTGAACTATAAGCGGTAAATTATTTTTCTCTATGATCAGTGCCTAGGTTTGAGGTTTCTTAGATGTCGGCCAACATCAATAAAACAAATAACCAATGAGCTAACATATAATTGACTTTATTTGCTTCATCAACAACATCGATGCAATTTTCATCAATGTTAGGAAATCCTTGTTTCCTAAAACTTCTTTGAATCTTTTTTCCAACCCTCTTCGGCCGGAACTTCTGTAACTTTTTGTGGGGGATATTCTTACCAAAGAACAATACATCTTCTGCTTGGTATCTCCCGGCATCTCAAGCATTCTCAACCAGG
>Ga0193747_1000659_pt1 | contig 10755 bp, 10 predicted proteins | sample L1m2metaG_FD_143048 | JGI IMG/M metagenome (GOLD analysis project Ga0193747, IMG submission 143048) | Soil microbial communities from a riparian zone of the East river system, Colorado, United States - L1m2 | ecosystem: Environmental > Terrestrial > Soil > Riparian zone | place: USA: East River...
TATTGGTCGGTCGTGATCCCGTGGAAGGAGAAGATTTAGCCTCGCAGCCTACCCTCTCACGTTTTGAAAATAGTGTGGGTCGTAAAGAGTTGTTTCGTATGGCCGAAGCATTGGCCGACACGGTGATCGAACGACATCGTAAACGACTGAAGGGTCGCGCCCGTCTGATCACCATCGATCTGGATCCCACCGACGATCCCACACATGGCGCTCAACAATTGAGTTTTTTTAATTGGCACTATGATAGCTACTGCTACCTGCCGATGGTGGGGTTCCTGACTTTTGGCCAAGAGGCCGAGCAGTATCTGGTCACCGCGGTGTTGCGTCCGGGGAACGCCCCCGGCTCGGCAGGAGCCGTGGGCATCCTGCGCCGTCTGATCCAACGGCTGAGGGAAGCTTTTCCGAAGGCCAAGATCCGGGTGCGTTTGGATGGTGGCTTCGCGGCGCCGGAAGTTCTGGATTTTTTGGACTGCGAACCGAAAGTGGAATACCTCGTCAATTTCGCGTCCAATGCGGTGTTGGAGCGCAAAGCGGAGTCGGCCATGAAACAGGCCCGCCGTGCTTCGGAGAGCTCGCAGCAAACCGAGCATGTTTACGGCGAGTGTCAGTACCGGACGCGCAAGACCTGGCCGTGGAAACGTCGCGTCATTTACAAAGCCGAGGTGGTGCGAGCGGAGGGTAAGAAACCCAAAGACAATCCGCGCTTCGTGGTGACCAACATGAAGCAGAGCCCGCGGTGGCTCTACAAGGAGGTCTACTGTCAACGAGGTGACCTCGAGAATCGAATAAAGGAACTGCACTATGGGATGGAGATCGGCCGCACCAGTTGCACAAAATTCTGGGCCAACCAGTTTCGCGTGTTGATGACTGCCGCGGCCTACGTGTTGATGCAGGAGATGCGCTTAGGTTTGGCCGGCACAGCTTCCGCCCGGGCGCAGGTCTCCATCTTGCGAGAGCGTTTTCTGAAACTCGGAGCTCGGGTGGTGACTTCAGTACGTCGGATCCTGCTGCACTTGCCACGATCGTTTCCTTATCTGGACAGCTTCCATCGCCTCGCCTTGCACTTAGGCGCGCGCAGCGGGTAGCTTCGTCCTTAACCCACGCCAGGAACTTTTTACTTGTTGAATGCTACTTGAGGTGTCTCAGTTTCTGGTCTTCTGTCCGCCTAAGCGCTTTAGAATCAACTCGCGATTCAACAAAATTCTCACCCTTGTCAACTGCCGTCTTGAAGTGAACAAGAACAACGAAAAATCGATCGCGAATCAGTTTTCACGAATAATGTGGGCTAGAACAGGTTCGCCTGCGTAGGAATGTCCAAGATGACGGGCGATGCGGACTCGGCATCGTCGTTATTTGAATTGTTGAGCTTCCTGTTCACGGGATACAGACGCATTGCCATTGCATCGTAGGGCTTGAGAATGTCGCAAATTGCCTTGAAGTCCGTGACATCGGGATCTAGCCACAAGTTATATTTATCCGGTGGCACAATGACTGGCATTCGGTCGTGCAGATCGGCCACGAGAGAATTGGGCGTTGTTGTTAGGATCGTGCAACTTTCGATGATTTCTCCATCGGGACTCGTCCACTGGTCCCAGAGCCCTGCGAGCGCAAATACTTCGCCCTCGCCAACTTCAAAACAGTAAGGCTGCTTCACGGATCCCATCTTCCGCCATTCGTAGAACCCATCTGCGGGGATGAGGCAGCGTTTTGAAAGAATCGAATCTCGAAATGCAGGCGTCGTTGTGACGGTCTCCGACCGTGCGTTGAGCGTTTTATTTCCGATGCTCATGTCTTTCGCCCAGGACGGAATCAATCCCCAACGCATTGTCGTGAAGTGTCGAACTTTCTGACCGTGCTCTCGACGCACAGTCAGGACTGGCTGCGTCGGAGCAATGTTGTATCGCGGACGATCCTCAAATTCAGCATCCGCTGCTTGAAAGCGCTCGGCAAGGTACTGCTTCGAGTGCGTCAATCGGTATCGGTTACACACCCAATCATTCTCGCAGATTCGGAAGCGGTCTCGCTAAATCGAATTCCCGCCTTTCTGCCCTTCCTGTCTAAAACCTGCGCCTGGCCCGCCCGCTGCTCCTGTCAAGGGTCTCACGCTCCGCTCCGATAAACGCAAACCACGCGGCCTTGACAGCGCGGACGGCCAGGCGCCTCGCCCCGCCAGGAAGGGCATTTGCTTTTAATGCACCGCTCTCTGCGGTGCCAAGAAGCAAACAAACAGAACCAAAACCACCGAAAGGAGTTTTTCCAATGCAACAACTCAGCAACCAACCTGCTTTCGAACTCGGCCAGATCGTCGCAACACCGGGCGCTTTGGCCGCGCTTAAGAAATCAGGACAACAGCCGGGCGAGTTCCTCACGCGCCATGTCAACCGCGAGTGGGGCGATTTGTCCGACGAGGACCGGAAGGAAAACGACTACAGCCTAGAGCACGGGTTCCGGCTCTTGAGCGCCTACCGCACACAAGCTGGCGACAAGTTGTGGATTATCACGGAATCGGACCGCTCTGTAACCATTATGTAGAATCTGCAAGTTATTTCTCGCGGTGCGGTGTTCGAGATGGGGTTTGGTTTTGCTGGTTAGGGGGAGAGGCCGACGGTTCTGAAACCGTCGGCCTCTCTCGTTTTGGCTTGTTGACCAGCTTGGGGCCGTCCTCTTAGCCTTGGAGACTCAACCACATGGCGCAGAATGAAAAAAGTGAGATATGGAAATGAACCTTTTGGGTGCCAAGCCCGAATAACACTATGGAGATCAAGATTGGCTGACGACCGCGAGCTTTGGGAGCGGATTTGCCGGGGAGATGCGCGCGCGTTTGACGTGCTCTACCGAACACATGCGCCGAAGCTAGAGGGATTTCTCAGACAAGTCCTTGGTGGCCGGCAGGCGGCCGAAGACGTAATGCAAGAGACTTTTATGCAGATTTGGCAACACCCCAATGGGTTTGAACCAGAGCGGGGATCGTTGAGCGCCTATCTTTTCGGAGCCGGGCGTAAGCGGGCCGCGGAATGGTGGCGAAAGCAGGCGCGTACTCCGGAGAATCGAGGCGAGAAGGTCCAGGGCGAACTCGCTGAAGGCACGGCAAGTTTTTTGGCGATTGGAGATGCATTCGCGCGCTTGGCTGAGGAACAGCGGTCGCTTTTGTGGTTGCGCGAAGTTGAAGGGCAATCGTACGCGGAGCTGGCGGAGATTCTCCAGATTCCGGTGGGTACGGTGAAGTCGAGATTGTTTGCCGCGCGGGAAGAGCTGCGACGCATCTGGCATGCTCCCGGTGGCGGAGCGAGGACCGAGAAATGAACTGTGCTCAGGCTGCGGAAAGCGTTTCCGCGTTGTTCGATGGTGAACCCATTTCGCGCGAAGCGGCAGCACACCTCTCGGATTGTGAAGAATGCCGCGGCCGGCTGAACGAGTACGCGGAGATGGGTGCGGAGGTACGACGGATGGCGAGCGCTGCTGCGCCACAAACAATTCTGGAAGGACGCTGGAGATTGGCAGAACCTGTCTCTGCCAACAATTGGCTGAGGAAATGGAGGGGAACCGTGCGGATACCAAGATTGGCTTTTGCGCTGATGGTCTTTACCTTAGTGGCTTTGTCTACGGGACTGTTCTTGACTCGGGCAAAAGAGACGCCCCGATGGTTTCAATACGAGCTATCGGGAAGAGACGGAAAGATGATTATGAGTCAAACAGTTCCAGCAAATCCGGGAGGAAATCCGTACTACGACGGGGAAGTGGGAATGCCGTATGCAGACGGAATGGTCTTATTTCACATGCGTGTTCTGGAACAAGTCGGAGAAACAGAAAAAATTGGCGTGAGAACCTTGTGGGTTCCCCGGGGCGATCATTCTGGGTTTGAGAGAGTACGCAATATGCCGGAGCGGGAGTTCCTCTATTCTCCAGGTGAGGATCTGAAGATTCCCGTGGATGGTTACGGAAACCTGGAGATCAAGGGCCACTTCGAGTCAACTCTTCCCGAGAGTGTGCGAATGGGACTCTATCCCGAAGACGGCAGATTTCGAATCGATCCCCCCGTGCTTCTCGTCAGGGGAAAAGAGATGCTTATGAAGGGGGACATGGGAGGGGGCAATGTCATCATGGACAAGTCCTACTTCGCCTATGGAGACCAAGACGAAGGATGGTACCTATTCTCCGCAAAGCCCATACCTGGTGCGGTCGAGGGGACGCTTACGATGAATCAGATTGAATTCAAGCTCGACGGTAAGCAGTACTCTCTCCTTACAGGTGACCCAATCGTCTTTGGGAGGACAAGTGTTTGGGTAAAACACTATGCTTCCATAAAGGATGCCGATCCGACTTCGCCAGGCGACGGATGGCAGGGAAACGTACCGCGGCTTGCCTTTGGTGAGTTGCAGAATCTTACAGTCGAGAAGTAAAGATGTGCTGTGTGAGAACCGCGGGCAGCTAACGCGGTGCTACTGAGCCAGGGTCAGACGGTTGGCGTTTACGAGGGCGCTCAAGATCGGCGGCGATTTGCCTGGAGATTTTCTGCAGCTCCTCGCCGGAAGGGTCACGAGACAACTCATAACGAGCAGCGGGAGCGTACGAAGTGACGGTGATCACCGGTCCGTGGCGCGGATCGTTGGCGGGAGGATCCGCGAGTAGAGCCGCTGCTCCGGGTTTTTGAGGTTGTTGACGCCGACATAAAGAATCAGGTTCCCGCCCACGGGCTCGCCACCGACAAGCAGACGACGAGCGCGATTCTGCTCATCGGCTTCGGCAAAGACGCCGCGAATCCGCATGCCCCGCTGGGGAAGGGCCGCGCCTGGAAGAACAAATACACCATTAGTTTCGAACTCGCAAGGAGCGGTCGCAAAAGCGGGATGCAGCTTGCTGGCGCTCCCCGCTTCCCGGTTTCGCCGACGCACTCACTTCGATGGTTCGTCGTTAGAATGCGTTCGCGACTGGATTGAGGAGTTAAAGACATGGAGTTCACTCGGCATTGTGGGCGGCGGTATATGCTTCCTATTCTCGATGTATCGATTCAACGCCTCGACATCACCTTCCGCAACTGATCTCTCTTCATCGGTCAAGGGCACCTCTTGCATGAGGCGGAGGATTCCATCCCTTGCCTCTAGCAACTGTGCCGCTTCTTTAGGAACATACATTGGGCACTTCAGGCATGCCATCCTGTGGGGGCACGACGCCCAGGCCGGATTCGCGCAGAACGCTCCTTCACCGAGGTAATAAAAAATCGCAGGCTGGCCTTTGGCTGCTGAGGCCGGATCGATCATAACTTGAATGAGCCGGGAGTTTTTGTTTGCTCGCGCGATGGACTTGGCGAGCCTTGTTGGTTGTATCTTGGCGTAGTGCTGCGTTGAACGAAGATCCTTGTGGCCAAGCCATTCTCCTAGTTCACCTATGGTGAGGCCATCCGGTGCGTTGTATAGAGCGCTCGCCATCGTTGCCCGCGCACGATGCGCAGTGATGTTGCCCCTCGTGTCAAGCTCTGGAATATTGGCCTTTCTACACAGCAGTGGAATCAGTTGCAGATTTAGGTAGGCAGGACCGATTCGCTTTCCACGAAATGCGAAAAGAAAATGTACCAACTCGTTTGTTTTTGGATCAAGAGCAGGTGCTTGCACAGGCCGAGCGCGCTCCCATTCGGCGATCCGCCGGCCGACCATCCGGTGCACCGGCTTCGTAAAGGATGTGCCCGTTTTGTTGACAGGCACGCTCAGGAAGCACAAGGCGTCTTCTGGTAGAGTGGTGATTTGCGTCGGATTCATTTCATCTTCGAGCCGCCAACGGATGCAACCCGTGCGCAGTCGACGAATCTCATCCGTGCGCAGTCCCGCTAAACACCACACAACGACGACGGCGCGGACCAGCTCGAATGGATACATGCCCACCTGTGCTTGGCGAAGGTCTGATGGCTCCAGAGTGTCCGCGGCATGCAGCAGTTTCAGCCAGAACTTGTCGTCGATGATTCTAGGGTCTGGTCCGATCAGACGCCCGATTGAGCGCGGAGTTCGAAGTGCTCGCTGAGGACTAAATCGTGGTGGAATGACACGCGCTCTAGCAGTGCCAACCCGATGAGGGATATGTTGCAAGTCCATGAAGAACACGCGAGCCGTCGATAACAACGAGGCCTTCGTGCGGGGCATCAGAGGCTTTCCAATGGGGCTATTGAATTTCGAGAGATCCGCGTTCGGTGAACGCCAGTCTCCAACCTTCAACTGATCTACGGCTGCGATAAAATCCGCAGCCAGCGCGTAATCCCATTGGCCGGGGCTGGTCACTTGTGGATGAGTTCCCGCCAGCCAGCGCCCAATCTGCACCAAGCCATAGAGAGATTGCTTTTTGAAAACCCGGCTTTGAGTCGCCTGCCTGTACCAAGCAAAACACCAGTCGAGCCACTGCGGAGCCACTCCCTCGGTGTCGATCCTCTCAAGCAAGGGCAGACTCTGGCGACGGAGTGGTAGAGGCGTCTGGATAATCTTCAGGTCAGCGCGGGCGCGTGAGAGCGGATACAGTTGAGACAATGAGTACTTTGTTTGGGCTTTCTCATTTAGCGTCTGCAAAAACTCGAAAGAGATATCTTCCAGACGCGGACTGCGATTCTTGAGCAGCGTGTAAGCCAGCGCCGTGTGAATCTTCCCCTGAATGCTCGGCTTGTATCCCCACTTCGTCAGAACCCCGAGTATCCTTTCCAATGAACTAGCCATCGACTCGCGGCCATAGACCGCTTGAGCGAGGGTAGTCAACTCAATTCCATGGATGGGAAAGCGATCAAAGGCTGCAAATCCGGCGAGAACATAGGCCACGCCGAAAAGATGCTGCCTTGCGGTAACAACCTTCCCGGCATGCTGCTGAATGAAGGCTTTCATCGTTGGGCCGATCGTTTCGACCCATTCGGTGTCATTCCAAGACCAGTACGATCTGCCACGTCGATGCATCTCAGCCATCAGTGCTCTGATCGTGTAACACTTCTGATTTGTCCGGAGATGCATGGCGTTGAGCGTGTCGTGAAGCGGTTTTATAAGCCTGTGAAGGCCTATTTTTGACCTTTCCCGCCACGGTCCCGCAGATGCACCGACGTGATGCGTGGCCAGGTAGGCGAGTTCTCTCTTCTCAGCCTGCGATAGACGAGGATCACGGTCGTATCGTTCGACCTCGACAAGCCAGTGCCATTCGCCCGCGCTCTCTGTGGCTGTCTCAATTTTCATCGCGACGCCGTTACCCGTTCTAGCATGCGTTTGTTTCGCTCATCGAGGTTCTTCGTGGCGAGCCGCACACGCTCCTCCAGCTCCGCACTGCTCAGTTGAATATACTGATGCGTGGTCTTCAGGCTTCTGTGACCCGCGTACATCGCGATCTCGTGCAGTTCGAGTTTGCAACGGGCTAGGTCCGTCAAGCGCAGGTGACGAAATGTGTGGGTAGTGAACAGTGGCAGGTCCGCGCGACGTGCAACCTTTTGCACGGACTTGTTCCACATCTCGCATGTCAAAGCCTCGCCTCGATTGCGGCGCGATTCAGAAACGAACAGCGCGCGCGAGCGCGTTTTCAAATGAGTCTTAAGGATGCCTTGACGATGCTGCACGTATAGACAGAGCAGATCGCTGGTCGCATCGCAGTAGAAAACGATGCGTCCGACTCCGTTCTTTGTGGTTTCCGACCGAATGGTGATCTTTTGATGGGAGAAATCGATATCGGAGAGTTCCAGGGACACCAACTCGGACCGGCGTAACGCACCATCATAGGACACGAAGGCCATGACCTGATTACGTAGAAATTCTTCCCGCACCAGAACATTGAGAAAGCCTTCCCACTCCTCGTCCCCAGGAATCCAGGGTTGTTTTTCGAATCGGTGAATGAGACCACGTTCGCGCAAGCCGTTGAAACCAGTGCCAGGGGTGTAGCGCCCGCGCCCAACCGGATTCGAGTCGCGTATACCGGTTTCCATTAAGTAGTCATAGAACAAACGGACCGCCGTGAGACGCTGTTGCATCGTCTTGTTCGCTAGACCAACTGTCCCGTACCTGTGCAAGGAGCCACGCGCCTGCGGTCTAGGCCGGCATGCCATCTCTTCAACGTAGGAAGCGATGTCACCCTTCGTTGCAGTCTCAACCCGAATAGCGAAGCGGCGGCATACTGATAAGAAGTCGTTCAATCCGCGCGCGTACGCGTCAATCGTCTTCGGAGCCCGCAACAATTTCTTCTGAATGCCAAGCCAGGCCTTCGCATGCTCCAACTCGGCGACGTACGGATAGAGAGTCCACTGGATCTCGGTCATGCGGTTTATCCTCCCTCGCATTGAGCTGGGCTTCTCCAGTCGCCCTCCGGGCTCCTTCCGCAGCCCAGCTCAATGACCGCCAACCCTACCAGAGAAGACTCAAAGCTAATTCCAGATAACTACCACGCTCTTGTTGCCCGAAGAATATTAATCCGAACGATTTCGAAAAAAGGAGAAGAAAAGAAATGAGCACAACGATGGTAGCAAGTGAAGTGAAAGCAGTACCGCCTGTGATTTCCTCGATTCAGGACATTCCGCTAGGAAAAATCCGCGAATCCAAAACAAACCCGCGACGTTTTTTTGATGAAACGAAGCTGGCGGAACTCGCGGATTTTGTTCCCGGGAACAAAATCCGCGTTATGTTGCGGATCAGGTTTTGTGCCCCAGGTGTTGAAATTAGCATCGGGGTTCAAATGTGCCCTGTTCGAGTAGTGGATTACTTTGCGATAATCCAACGCACCAGGAGTTAGGCTGAGCTCACGGAATTGCGGAGGACAGGATAGACTAATCGATTAGCTGCAGTGCTTTTCGTCCACGCCAAACTATCTTTCCCGTCCTGTCAGTATATGCGCTGTAAAAACCACTTCCACCTTGTTGGAGCATGACAGGCGCAAGGTCGCCCGAGAAATTGCCTGCTCCCCGAAACCTCGGAGAAATTACTATGCGCCCATTACGGTCTGCGTAACCCCACTTCTCACCCACCTTCACAGGAACGATTCCGTGGCAGAATCTCTTGACACCGTCGAATGACGGAGGAATTAGTAGCTTGCCTTGGCGTTCGATGAATCCGACCTGAGAGTCTCCTTTCCGGTCCGCAAGGCGCACAGGTGCCAGTCCTTCACTGAATGGGCCAGCAGCGGCATACACGGGGTCAATAACGAAGCGTCCAACTGTATCGATATATCCCCATTTTTCTCCAACCTGCACTGCAGCAAGTCCCTCCGTGAACTGCTCGGCCCAGTTAAATTGGGGTTTAATTGCCCACTTCCCATTTTTACCGATGTATCCAAAGGAATTGCCTCCAAAATGTTCTGCCAGCCCATCACTGAACCAACCGAATGAATGGTCATATCCGTCGTCCGGTGCTTCGAATAAAACACGTCCTTCTCTATCGATGGCCTTCCAATTTGTGACCCCAAATCTTCGATTCGTGGCTGCAATTCCTTCGCGGAAGGGCATGACGTGCGTGAACTTCGCAGGGATGGCCATCTTTCCCGCTCGGTCCACATAGCCCCACAACTCCCCAATTTTAACTGCAGCTAGACCCTCGCTGAAGTCGTCGGCTTGGGTTGCCTTCGTTCGGAATACAACTTGCCCAGTTTCATCGATGAATGAAATGTGTCCATGGTCGTATACAATCGCAAGTCCGCCAGAGAAAGTTCCGGACGCAGCCTCAAACTGCGGAGAAACCACTACTCTCCCTTTGCTATCTATGTAGCCTGACTTATTATTCTCGGTGATAGGAAAGATTTTCGCGAGGCCACATGGCTCTAGGTCGTTCAGACTCTCTCTGTGCTTGATTGGTGGCGGCGCGCTAGCCAGTTCCGATTTCTTGTAGGGGATGCGTTCGACCGCAAGTAGCACGAAGGCGGTAACCGAGATGCAGAAAAGAGACCCTAAGGTAAGTCTCGCCCAGAATCGGTCCACAAGACGGAACAGTGGGCCCGTCGAGATAAATGCAAGACCTATGATGATGGAACTACTGAGTCCAACTCCAATTGAAAAATACGGATGCAACTGGACTATTTCCACGACAACTGACCATAAGTCCCCAGCATTCGGCAAGTTCCCTCGCCAAATAATCCCGTACCATAACCTTCCATCCATCAAAGAGCCAAGGGCAATGCAGAAAGCAAAAGCAATGCCGAGGAGCGTAATGATCCGCTTACCGTAAAGAACTGTCTTGTCCCATGAAGCCCGGCTAGTGCCCATTCTGGATTCCAAGGTCTCCTCTCCAATAGACACCTATTATTCGTTTTAGGTTCCCTCCCTGTCGACAGGCGGGCGCGTAAGAATCTGTCGCAGGCCTTCCTGCGTTGGGAGAGACCTGGCTCTCCGCCGCACTTGAACGGGATTAGCGCAAACTGACCCCTTGCCCCAGTTCCGGGCCACATAACGGGACGTGCCGAGTGCATGATAAGTCTTTGTTTGGAATTTTCCGAATGGAGGTTGTCATGCTCGAACTTTATTTCCGTAAACCGTCAACGGTTGATCGAATCCGCGCGAATTGGTTGGCTCCACAGATCGAGCACTACGTTGAGTGGATGCATACCCAGAGCTACGCTGGTCACAACATCCTTCGTCGTGTGCCTCTTCTTTGCCGCTTTGCAAATTTTGCCAGAGAGAACGGTGCCACCGATCTCGCTTCTGTCAATTCCGGCTGAAAATTCCCCATTGTACCGGTCGAAAATTCCCCACCCCTGAACCTCATGAATGGGCCTCCTTGGCCTCGGACGGAGTGGAGCCCAGCGCCGTCTTTTGGCGCGCTTTGGGCG
>Ga0193747_1000660_pt1 | contig 10753 bp, 6 predicted proteins | sample L1m2metaG_FD_143048 | JGI IMG/M metagenome (GOLD analysis project Ga0193747, IMG submission 143048) | Soil microbial communities from a riparian zone of the East river system, Colorado, United States - L1m2 | ecosystem: Environmental > Terrestrial > Soil > Riparian zone | place: USA: East River...
GACGAAAGTTTTGTTCTGCCACGCACGCCACTTGAAGCAATGCTGGCTGACGCTTGGCGAGAGGTCTTGAAGATCGAGCAGATAGGCATTCACGAGAATTTCTTTGATTTAGGTGGCCATTCGTTGCTGGCCGCGAAAGTTGTCTCGAACGTAAGAAACATTCTGGATATCGAGCTGTGCATGGTCGATGTGTTCGAGGCGCCGACGATCGCAGGCCTGGCCGTGTTGTTGAATGCGCGGTGCGCGCAGAGTGCTGCCCAACGCGAACTGTTTGCACTGCTGGAAGAACTGGAAAGTCTGACCGAGGAAGCGGCGCACGCCCGCTTTGCTACTGAGACGCAAATCGATGAAGCCCTCGCGGCATAAACCGTAAGATCAAAAAATGAGCACTCAAATCACATCGTCTTCCCAGTCACACCTCGCCCAACAATTGGCGGCGCTCTCGCCCGCCAAGCGGTCGCTGCTCGAATTGCGATTAATGCGAAACAATCGTCGCCAAGCGGCCAAGCCCATGACGATCCCGCGACAACCCAATCGCGAGGCCGCGCCGCTTTCATACAATCAGCAGGGTCTCTGGCTCCTCAACCAACTGATGCCGGGTACATCGCTGTATCACACGCCGATGGCCGTGCGATTGACTGGCAACCTGGATGTGGTGGCGTTGAAGAACGCGCTGGATATGGTCATTGCGCGCCATGACGCGTTGCGGACGACGTTCCGCATCGTGAACGGATCGCCCCAGCAAGTGGTGGCAAAGAGTCTGGCGCTCGACATGCCCATAATCGATTTGTCCGAAATCCCGCAGCCGGGTCGCGATGCCGAAGCGCAACGTCTTCTGCAAGACGAAGCCGGACGGCCTTTCGAGCTCTCGCAAGGACCTTTGATCCGAGGCTTGCTGCTGCGGCTGGCAGAGCGAGAACACATTCTGCTCGTCACGACTCATCACATCGTAACTGATGGTTGGTCGGTAGGAATTCTTCAGCGCGAGTTGTCGGCGCTTTACGAGACCGAGGTCGATGAACAGCCGCCGTCGCTGCCGCAATTGCCGGTCCAATACACAGACTACTCCGTCTGGCAACGTGAATCGTTCGACGCTGATAATTACCAATCACAGCTCGCTTATTGGAAGAAACACTTCGCGACGCTGCCGCCGGTGCTGGAACTGCCGACCGATCATCCGCGTCCGAATGTGCAGGCGTATCGAGCTTTTCGCGGCGCGCAACGCACGAGCTCTTTATCAAAGCAGCTTACCCACGATCTGAAACGGCTTTGCCGGGAAGAAAACGTAACGCTCTTCATGACGCTGATGGCGGCGTTCCAGGTTCTGCTGCACCGCTATACGGGCGAGGACGATATCGTGGTGGGCACACCCATCGCAGGACGCCAGGTGCCGGAGACCGAAGGTCTGATAGGCCTCTTCATCAACACGCTCGCCATGCGCACCAGTATCTCAGGCGAGCTTACGTTGCGAGATCTGCTGGGCCGCGTGAAAGAGGTCGCGTTGGGCGCATACGCGCATCAGGACTTGCCGTTTGAGCGTCTGGTGAAAGAGTTGCAGCCTGAGCGGTCGCTCGCGCATAACCCGCTGTTTCAGGTGATGTTCGTGCTTCAGAGCGAAGACATCCAGCCGCTCCAGCTCAAAGGTCTCGAGGCGGAACATTTTCGCGTCGGTAACATCCGGGCGAATTTCGATCTCACGCTGGACATCGTCGAGCGAAACGATCAACTGGTCTGCTTACTCGAATCTAATGCGGATCTTTTTGAGTCAGACACGATCGAACGCATGATGGGCCACTTTCAAAATCTCCTGGAAGGAATTGTGGCCAATCCGGAACAGAAAATTTCGGAGCTGCCGCTCTTGAGTGACGCCGAGCGTCGCAAGTTGTTGGTTGAGTGGAACGACACCAAGACCGATTATCCCGGCAACAAATGCATTCAGGAATTGTTCGAGCAGCAAGTCGAAAGGACGCCTGAGGCGGTCGCGCTAATCTGCGAAGGCCGGCAACTAAGCTATCGCGAACTGAATTCAAAAGCGAATCGGCTGGCGCGCTACCTACGCAAAAACGGGGTCGCCGCTGATACGCGGGTAGCCATCTGTATGCAGCGATCGCCGGAGATGATTGTCGCGCTGTTGGCGATCCTGAAAGCCGGCGGCGCCTACGTGCCACTCGATCCGGAGTATCCGCAGGCGCGGCTTGTATTCATGCTCGAAGATGCGCGCGCGTCGGCGCTCGTGACAGAACGAGCATTGCTGAAGGACTTGCCTGCCGGAGCGGCGAAGATAATCTGCGTCGACGATCTATTGACGGAGCTGTCTTTCGAAGGCTCGGACAATCCGAAGGTCGAGACGACTGCTGACAATCTCGCTTACGTAATTTACACCTCCGGCTCGACGGGCAAGCCCAAGGGCGTCGCAGTCATGCATCGCAATGTCGTACGGTTGGTTAAGAACACGAACTACGCGAGCTTCTCGGCCGATGAAGTTTTTCTTCAATACGCGCCGGTTTCTTTTGACGCTTCGACGTTTGAGATTTGGGGCAGTCTGCTGAACGGAGCGCGTCTGGCGTTGATGCCTGCGGGCAAGGCGTCGCTGAAAGAATTGGGCGACGCTCTCAAACGCTACGACGTGACTACGCTTTGGCTCACCGCCGGTCTGTTTCATTTGATGGTTGATAACCACTTTGAAGATCTGCGCGGCCTGAGGCAGTTGCTGGCAGGCGGAGATGTTCTTTCGGTTCCCCACGTGCGGAAAGTTTTTGAAGAATTGAAAGGTTGCAGGTTCATCAACGGTTACGGACCGACGGAGAACACGACTTTTACCACCTGCTTTCCGGTTAACGATCTAAAGCGCGTCAATGGCTCAGTACCGATCGGTTATCCGATCGCGAACACCTCAGTGTATGTGCTCGATCGTTATCTGAATCCCGCGCCCATTGGCGTGCCGGGAGAGCTTTACATCGGCGGCGACGGACTCGCACAAGGCTATCTGGATCGTCCTGAGCTGAATGCCGAGCGATTTGTTCGCGATTCTTTTTCGAGCCAATCCAGCGCGCGTCTCTACAAGACCGGCGACCTGGTTCGCTATCGCGCAAGCGGCGAGATCGAATTCATCGGGCGCATCGATAATCAGGTCAAGGTCCGCGGTTTCCGCATCGAGATGGGTGAGATTGAAGCGGCGTTGGCCGATCATCCGTCAGTGCGCGAGGTGGTCGTCGTCGCTCAAAAGGATGAAAGCGACAAGCGTTTGGTCGCGTACCTGACGGCTCGCGAAGGCCGCGAAATTAACGTCGATGAGGTGCGCAACTTTTTGCAGCAGAAGTTGCCGGATCACATGGTGCCTTCGCTGTTTGTGGTCCTCGAAAAGTTGCCACTGTCGCCGACGGGCAAAGTCGATCGCCGCGCCTTGCCTTCTACAAATGGATTCAGACGGGAATCCGCGAAGGGTTTTGCTGCGGCAAGCGATGAGCTTGAGCTGAAGCTCACCAGAATTTGGGAGAAGGTTTTGAATGTGCACCCGGTCGGCGTTGATGACAACTTTTTCGATCTCGGCGGCCACTCGTTACTCGCGGTGCGACTATTTGCCCAAATCGAAAAATCGTTTGGAAAGAATCTGCCGCTGGCCACGCTCTTTCAGGCGCCCACGGTGAAACAGCTTGCCCGTGTGTTGCGCGACGAAGGATGGCAAGCCGCGTGGTCGTCGCTGGTGATGATTCAGGGAGGCCAGCGCCAGCCGTTCTTCTGTGTTCACGCCGCCGGCGGCAATGTGCTCGAGTATCGCGATCTCGCGCGTTTGCTGGGCCCGGATCAACCGTTCTATGGATTGCAGGCAAAAGGGTTGGACGGAAAGTCAGAGCCGCACACGACTATCAAGGAGATGGCCACGCATTACCTTCGCGAGATGCGCGAGGTGCAACCGGATGGGCCATACATGATCGGCGGGCGTTCTTCGGGCGGCACGATCGCGTTCGAGATGGCCTCCCAACTGGCAGAACAGGGACAAAGGGTCGGGTTATTGGCTTTGCTCGATACTTATCCGGCTGGTTACTTCAAGCTCTTGCCCGATTCCGGTTCGCTACGCCAAAAATTCGGCCGTTCGGCAAGAAAACTCGATACTCATCTTGCCAACCTGCGCCAACTCAAAGCGCGAGAGAAGCTCGGATATGTTCTCAACAAGCTGGCCTACGCCCCGCAAAAAGCTAAACACAAACTCTACCGCCGCGCATACAAAATCTACAAAAAGATCGGCAGACCCCTGCCGCCGGTGTTGCAGAACATAGAAGAGATCAACTTTGCCGCCGTGAAGGATTATGTGCCGCGGACCTATGCGGGCAACGTCACACTCTTTCTCGCCAGCGACCTCACGTCTGATTACGATCTGCACGATGGTTGGTGTGAATTGGTAGAAGGGGAAATTGAAACCCACGAGATTCCCGGCAATCATATCAACATCATCAAGCCGCCGCACGTCAGGGCCTTGGCCGCACAGTTGAGAACCTGCGTCGACAAAACGATCGATGCTGAGAATTCAAACGCTCCGGAGCGAGTAATCTGACGGCGGTTCATGAAGAGCGTCTTCTATCTATTATCGGTCGGCGTCATTTTACTGGCATGTAGTTCAAGTCGCACTTTCGCGCAGTGCGGAGTTGAGCGCTGGTCGGTGAAGACTGGAACCGATCAGGATGCGGGCTTGCTTAATCTCGGCTCGAAATCCAGCACGACGATCACCAGCTTGTCGGCGATCATGGCGCCAAACCCAATTCCGGACGATCGTCGCGTGCAACCGACCGAAACTACTGTTTGGGTTTTGAACGCCACGTTAAAAAAATACGTCCGTGCTTACGATTCCGATTATCACATGGTCTTGGCCGACGACGCGGGCCACACGATGATCGCCGAGATTCCCGATCCCGGATGCGTCGGCCCGGGCAGTCCTTTGGCCGCGGGCATCGCCCACGCACGCGCGCAATTCGACGCAGTTTTCACGGCGACTACCAGTTTTCAAAATGCAGATGTGCCGGTGCAGATTACCGGCGTCGGCTTATTCGATTACCTCGAAGGCCAGGAGGGCCTGGCTCCAAATGGTGTCGAGCTGCATCCGATTATTGACATCATTTTCAACCCATATTTCTCGATTTCGTTGTCGCCTTCTTCGCTGACGATTGCCCAGGGCACAGCGGGAACGGCGATGATTACATCAACGCTCTCGGGTAATTTCAATTCTTCGATTGCGCTTTCAACTTCGGGACTACCCGCGGGCGCCACGGCAACTTTTAGTCCCTCGACGATCCTGGCGCCGGGCAGCGGCGCGTCTGCGTTGACGATCAATGTCGATGCGACGACGACGATGGGAACCTACAGCGTAGTCATCAGCGGCGCCGGCGGCGGACAAACGCATTCGACCACAATCAATTTGACTATTAGTAACACCTCAACGCAACAGTTGCTCGGCAACGCTGGGTTCGAAAATGGATCGACGAATCCTTCACCATGGACGGTGACGCCGGCGGTCATCGATAGCAACTCGACTTCTGAGGCGCCGCACACGGGATCGTGGAAAGCATGGCTGGATGGTTACGGCTCGGCGCACACTGATACTTTGCAACAGCAAGTGACGATCTCCGCGACTACGGCGCAGGCGACGCTGTCGTTTTGGTTGCACATCGACACGGCTGAAACGGTAAGCATCGCGAATGACACACTGAAGGTCCAGATTCGAAATGCAGCAGGCACGGTGCTGACGACTCTGGCCACTTACTCGAACCTCAATGCCAATACAGGATACCGCCAGGTCTTGTTCGATGTGACTTCATATAAAGGGCAAACGATTCAGATCTACTTGATCGGAGTTGAGAACTCGAAATTAAAGACTTCTTTTGTCGTCGACGATTTCGCGCTGTATGCGACAATTCCCGCTGGCGGCGACTTCGCGTTATCGCCATCAGCGTCTACGCTGACAACTCCACAGGGAAGCTCGGGCATCTCGAGAATCACGACGACAATTTCCGGAAGTTTCAATTCCTCGATAGCACTTTCCGCATCAGGCTTGCCGGCTGGGGCGACAGCCAGTTTCAGTGCTTCATCGATCGGTGCACCCGGCGCCGGGTCATCCACTCTAACAATCTCAGTTGGTGCTTCTACGGTCGTGGGAACATACAACATTTCGGTCGCCGGAGCCGGCGGTGGGACGACGCACTCAATCACGATCGCCTTAACGGTATCCGGCAGCGGCGGCACGACGCAGCAGCTGTTGGGCAACGCCGGTTTTGAAAATGGTTCAACTAATCCCGCGCCGTGGAGCGTTACTTCAGGGGTCATAGACAATAATTCGACGTCCGAACCTGCGCACTCAGGATCGTGGAAGGCCTGGCTCAACGGTTACGGCTCAGCGCACACGGACACACTCATGCAGCAGATCTTTATTCCCGCGAATGCGACTCAAGCGACGCTTTCGTTCTGGCTGCATATCGATACGACTGAAACCACGACCGCGACGGCGTATGACACCCTGAAAGTCCAGATTCGCAACTCATCGGGCACAGTGCTTACGACGCTGGCGACATATTCGAACCTAAGCGCCAAAGCCGGCTATGCGCAAGTAACTTTCGATCTCGGCGCCTTCAAGGGGCAGACAGTTCAGGTTTATCTCGTTGGCGTTGAAGACACGAGTTTGAAAACGTCTTTCGTCGTCGACGACTTTGCGCTCAGCGTGACTACGCAATAGCAGATTGAAAAGTCCCTCTCCCAGAAGGGAGAAGAAGCGTACTACGTAGGGCCGAGTTGATTATGAAACTCAGACTAATCCTTTTGATGATGATCGCGATCGCGGCAACCGCGCAGGCGCAGGAGCGGCCCGACGAATTGCAGCAGGCAGTAACTGACGACGACGGTGGAAAGGCTTTCATCGTGAAGATCTCTCAGCCCAGTAGCGCAGTCAAGTTCGGTCAGCCTTTGGACGACATCGAGCAGCAGAGCATATTTCTGGGCAGCGGTTGGGCCGACACGGACCTGCGAGCACGTGAGTCGGAGTTGAGCAGGTTGCTTCTCGGTATCCGAGAACATTTTCAATTGGACGAGAGCGAGGGCCTGGGCATTAAGAACAGGTTCGCCCCGATTTTCAGTCAGGAAAAGCTGGACCTCCCCGGCAATCGAAACATCAGCGATTTGGAGATTCAGAAAGTGCTCGCCGAAATGTTCAAAGACGGAACGCTGCAACCGCCACGAGCCGGAACAATCTATATGCTCTTTCTCGACCCTGGTCTCCATTCAACGCTCGGCGGCCTCGTTGCCGAAAAGCATTACCAGGCTTATCACGCCTTCTTCAACGCCTCCGGCGCGCATGTTCATTACGTCGTGGTGCCGTATCAGTCGGAACCTCAAGCGGCCCGCCAAATCGCCTTGCGTGCATTCATAGTAGCTGCGGCGAATCCCGCCGGCGCTCCGCTTCAGAACCGCGAGCGGTAGCGACCGGATCATCCTCCATTTTTATTTTTCAACTGTGAGTGTTGGCTCTTCATGACGCCTTTCACCGATGCCAAATGAGAAGTATCAAAATGAATGAAAAATGATCCGGTCGCTACCGCTCGCGGTTCTGAGACTTTTGTGACGCGCCGACACTCACAGAAAAATAACTCCCGTTTGAAAAGATGGGCAAGAGTTATAGCTCACTCGCTCTCCTAAACGCAGCACGGGCGCGTGTCTGCAAAAATAATCAATCAAAACGTGGCTTTTCCGGCTGGAGGTTGTCATGAAACAGATTCTTCTGCGGTCGCTAACGATCGTTGCGCTGACTTTGAGCCTGACTTTGCCCGCGCTCGCCGACACTGTGCGTCTGAAAGACGGCAGCGTGATTCGCGGTCAAATCGTCAGTTTCAAGAACGAGCAGTTCACTATCCTTGTGGGCAGCGGCGCGCGCGGGCGCAAGAGCCGCATTACCGTTTACATGGAAGATGTCGACTCGATCGAGTTCGATTCGGCAGGCAGCACGGGCACGGCTGAAGACACCAACACTAACACTTCTCAGCCGACTTCTCAGCCCACTTATCAGCCGCCAGTGAATACTCAGCCAACGAATACTCAGCCGACCAACACGCAGCCAACCTATCAACCGCCCCCGCCGACAAGCAGCCCGTCGTCAGGGACGAACCCAAACTTTTTCCAAATCAACACGCGCGTGCGGGCTGATAACGCCAGCAACGGTTGGACGAACACCGGTCTGGTCGTACGCCGTGGCCAGCGTCTGCGCATCAGCGCGTCGGGACGCGTGAACCTTGGAAACAGCCGGACATCGACGCCCGACGGTTTGCCGAGTATTCCGGATCGCGACAAGCTGATGCGTAATCAACCTACTGGTGGTTTGATTGCAGTCATTGGCGATGATAATGACGACTTTGTCTTCATCGGCCGGAGCCGCGACTTTGTGGCCCAGCGTGACGGCGTGTTGTTTCTTGGTGTAAACGAAGGAAACTTGAGCGACAACTCAGGAGCTTTCGATGTAGTCATCGAAGCTGAAAGCATGAGCGGAAACCCGCGCTAAGCTGCGCGAGCACGAGGTCAGTACCGCCTGCGTAAGCGGGTGAGTCACGATAGCCGACCGACCTGCGTTTGACCACCCGCTTACGCAGTTGGTACTGACTTCACTTCGGCACAGGAAACTCGCCTTCCTCACCTCGCATCAGAACATTCGGAGCGGCCGTCCATCAACTTGACCGTGCTCGCGCGAGCACCATATAGTCAACCCGACAAGTTGAAAATCGGCCTGCCTCAATCCAGAAGGACGGTTCAGAGTTCAACCTTCAGGTTGCCTGCATAGACAAGACAAGCTAAAGCTTGAACTCTAAACGTCAGTAAAGGAACAGCTTTATGAAAAGCAATCGTCTTTCCCGGCTACTCGTTCCAAGCGCTGTAGCACTCTTATTGGTTACAACTCCGCCCGTTTTTTCCCAGGCACGCCGCCAGCCGCCGGTTTCGGATCAGAAGAAGAATAAGCGGCCCGACCAACAACCCGAAGACAAGCAGCAGGAGCCTTTGCCACCCGAGTTGGCCGGCAAGCCGCAAGAGGCTGAGAAGGTCACCATCACCACCAACATCGTCAACGTGGATGCCGTTGTTTACAACAAGAAGACCGGGCAGCCTTCTCTAAATCTTAAGAAAGACAACTTTGCGATCTTCGTCGATGGCGTGAAGAAAGACATTGTGAACTTCTCGACGCCGGAAGCTCCGATCACGCTCACGCTCGTGGTCGAATACAGCAAGCTGGGCCAGATTCTGGGCTACTACGGAAGCAGCGGCATGGAAAATGGGCAGAATGAAGTCATTCGCCCCACCGCGATGTTCCTGTCACAGTTTATCAAGCCGGAAGATTACGTCTCCGTGATTGCGTACGACATGCGACCCACGCCGCTGACGGACTTTACGAACAATCCTCAGCGAATTCAGCAGGTGATCAGCTTGCTACTGCGCAATCAGCCGGCATTTACGGAAACGAACCTGTTCGACGCGCTCAAGCTAACTCTGATCGGCGGCAAAGGTGATACGGTAGTCCTGGAAGATTCAAAGGAACGCACGACGGAGTATTCCGGCATGGTGGCTGTGCCGGGCGGTCGCCGGCGAGCGGTGTTGTTAGTGGGTTCCGGGATTGATACGTTCAGCAAAATCAATCTCGATCAAACGCGAAAGATTGTGCAGAACGCCGGCATTCCGATCTACATCGTCGGCACCGGAAACCTATTCATGAAAAAGTTCGGCGACAACATGGATCCCGGCCAAGGCTCAAACATCCGCGGCATTCCCATCGACCGTATGACCTTTCTACAAGCGAATAACACGCTCTCGACTTTCGCCAAAGAGAGTGGCGGAACTTTTTATCCCGTAACCTTCGAGGGCGAGCTGCCCAACGTGCTTGGCTCGATCAACGCCATGCTGCGCAGCCAGTACAGTCTGGCATTCAAACCTGAAGATGTTCATGACGGAAAATCACACAAAATCGTCGTGAAGGTCGACGTTGACGGCGACGGTCAGTACGACGATAAGGCTTATGTCGTTAAGGCGCGTGAAATTTACAACGCTCCCAAGCCTGATGCGGTAAGTGGTAACGGCAAGGGCGGTAAGCAGTAGGCATTTTCCATTTCTCATTTGACATTTTTTCTTTTGAATTGGAAAAGCGGAGGCCTCGGAACAACTGAGTCTCCGCTTTCTAATCTTGCCGCAGGTGGGCAAATGAAAAATGCCAAATGAGAAATGGAAAATGTTTCTTGTACTAACTAACTCTTCCACTCACCTTTCTCAATGATCGTGGTCCCATCCAAAGTCACCGTACACCCGGTGAGATGGCCGCCGGCGTCGAACGCGGCTTTGTTATCTCCACCGGTCCAGGTGTTGTTGCCGGTGCCGAGGCTGACCATTCCCGCCTGGACCCAATTACCTAACTTGCTGGCCGGCCAAAGCTTCAGGTTAGGATTGATCCCAAAGTCCACATAACTGAACAAGTCTTTGCCCGTGTCGTTAGTCGCATCATAGTCCTTCTTCAACGCATCGAAGCCTGGTCCCGATCCAGTCATCGAGGTCATTTTTCCCGCGGCAAACACCAGCGTAAGGTTCGTGACCTCCTTGCCACGATAGAATTCCTGCGCAATCACTACTTTGCCCTCGGCGGTCCCAGGCGCCGGCGCAGCGTAGACTTCGCCTGCGGGGAGAAAAACTGAAACGGCAGGGCCGCCTTTCTGAACATCTTCGGGTGAGATGACGCCGTCGCTCA
>Ga0193747_1000661_pt1 | contig 10746 bp, 10 predicted proteins | sample L1m2metaG_FD_143048 | JGI IMG/M metagenome (GOLD analysis project Ga0193747, IMG submission 143048) | Soil microbial communities from a riparian zone of the East river system, Colorado, United States - L1m2 | ecosystem: Environmental > Terrestrial > Soil > Riparian zone | place: USA: East River...
ATGTTGAGAATTAGCCACTACGTATTTCGTTGTAGTAGCAGATTCTACTACACCTGCTTCTTCGGCTCGTTGTTGCTTCTTTTCTAAAAGAGATTTATCTGAAAAAGAATTTGTTGCTAAATTAATATTAACAACAATTGAAACTGCAATTATTAACAAAACAAACAAAACAATTTCCAGTGTGAACGTAGTTATAGAATGGATAATATCAAGCCCTTTCATTTAAAATTAACGATATTTTATCAAAATAAAAAGCTGTCGTCTATAATAAAAATCTAAGAAAGGCTATTTAAGATATTTCAACACGGTGATACTATCTTTATGAGCCACTCTGCTTTGGACCGTCTATTTTTAAATTAATGTAGTAATAAAATCTTATTTAACTAGCTACCCGGATTAAGTCCTATGAGGAAAGGAAATAGGAAAAATAAGAAATCTACGAAAAAAGGGAAACCTGCTATTCTTAAGCAATATAGCCGTATTCCCAGAGGTTTTAGAAGTGTTACTCCATATCTAGTGATAAATGGAGCATCTAAAGCAATCGAATTTTCCAAGAATGCCTTTGGCGCAAGAAAATTAGGCGTTGCAACATTACCTGATGGAAAAATTCTTCATGCAAGGGTTAAGATTGGAGATTCAATCGTAATGATGTCTGACGAATTTCCAGGTTCTGAGACAACCTCGCCTCCGTCGGTTGGTAGTAGTATAGTAACTCTACATATCTATTCAAAGAATGTCGACAAGTTATGGCAAAGAGCCGTTCGCGCTGGAGCAAAGGTCGTTATGCCAATTGAAAATCAATTTTGGGGTGAACGTTATGGCAAGTTATTGGATCCTTTTGGTCATAATTGGTCCTTGTCTATGAGTGTTAAAATGACTCCTAAAGAGATGAAGACTAAGCGAGAGAATGCTATGAACATGTTCGCGCAAGCATAACATCCAGGAAAAGCTAAATAGCATCAAAAATTGTGTCTATGCTGATTTTCAAAAAACTGTGTCTTCTATAGATCAATCAGACAAAATTACAAAGTCTAGCCACATATCCTATTATCATTAATACTACCACTGTAAGGACAGTATTTCCGTCATTCCTTATCAGCCCCAAAATTCAATCTAAAATAATATACACAAAAATTAACGTTTGACCCAACTAGCTGTTTTGAACTCAAAATGCTCCAAAAAGTTGACTTAAATGGATAGTATGGAGAGACTGACTCGTGAGCCTTTAAATCTATCTGTGTAATTAATGAACTGCGAGCAATTTGAATAATATTCTAAATCATTTAAATATAACAATAAGTTAGAACACGTAAAATGAACTCTTTTATCGATGAAAGAAGGTTTATCTACAATGGACTAATCGCTTCGATTGTTGCATCTTCATTGATTCTCGTTCTGATTGCTGGGTCGTTTTCTTCTGTCCAGGCGCAAAACGATAGCAAAGTTTTCTGGGGTGCGCATGGCTCAGGCCCGGGAAAATTCGATGATCCGGCTGGCATAGTAGTTGATCCGAAGGGTTATGTGTTCATAGTAGATTCAGACAATAATCGGATTCAGAAATTAACCAGTGGCAATGGCACTTTTGTGTCCGAATGGGGCACTTTTGGTAAGGGTCCAGGACAGTTCAATAGACCTCTAGGAATTACGATGGATTATGCAAAAGGATATGTATATGTTACAGATACAGGCAATGATAGAGTTCAAAAATTCAGTAGCAATGGCACATTTATTACCAAATGGGGCACTCCTGGTAATGGTCCAGGACAGTTTAGTATTCCAATAGGCATTGATGAAGATGAATCGAAACAAAATCTATACACATCAGATTTAGGCAATGATAGGATTATGCGATTCGGTAGTAATGGTTTGTTCGTCTCTGAATGGGGCTCGCTTGGTGCTGCTCCTGGGCAGTTTAATAATCCTGGACGAGTGGCAGCAGATCCTTCTGGCAACGTGTTTGTCGCTGATATGGGCAACAATCGTATCGAGAAGTTTGATCCTAACGGTAAACTTATCACGATGTGGGGTTCTTACGGCACAGATCTTGGAAAATTCAATTCCCCAACAGGCATGACAGTCCAATATCCATCTGGTGATGTATACGTAGCTGATACAGGAAATAGTCGCATCCAAGTTTTTACAAATGACGGAAAATTCATCAAACAAATAAACCTTGGCGGGAATATTAATGCGATTGACAATATAGATCTGGATTTAAATTCTAAGGGTACTATCTATGTAACAGATAGGAGTGCTGACAATATTATTGTAATATCATCATCGCCCTAGCTATTACAACCGCTGTCACTTCCATCACTCAATTTTTTATTTTAATGCTTTCACAAAGTTAAAAATGCTGGTGAAATTTTCCATAATAAAATCTAGATCCTTAAGCCTTTGTTTCCATCTACAAGTCTACTTGGATAGCACAACTCACGAATCATCTGATTCAGAAGCTTTTATTCTAAGTATTTTCTATTTCGCGTTCTGTGAGCTGCTGATGGTCTATTTTTCTGCAGAAAAATTGTGTCACTTACTAACAAGATGCCTAATTAAAAAAGAATAATTCTCTAGGTTCCTTGATCATTGAGTTGTCCAATTCGATCTTGCTTTGTTTTCTTTTTCTTTATTTTACCAAAAGAAGGTGTTTTCCAATCGAGCGTTTCTTTGTGACATGTTGACGTAATCATGGATGGTCCAAGATCCTAACCTAATTCAGGAATTTGAACGTCATACCTATAAAGTAATGTCCGAAGCTGCTTTTTTCTATCTGATAAAATAATATACATTTTTTCTTCAAAAGAATTACGTGTTACTAATCATAGTGATCTAGACTGTTACTTCTTTATAGTAATACCAACTATAATTTAATTCAAAAACAAACTAGGTTATTAATTATCACATTGTATATATCTTAAGAAAGTATTAGAAGTATTGGAGAAAATTATGAACTACACAACAATAAGGATCCTTCTAGTAGTAGTACTAGCAGCATCAATGATAGTTGTAGGAGCCAATCTTACGTCACTACAAGCATATGCTTTAAGCCACAGAAGCCAACATGTGATACAAGGAAACCTTTGCTATAGGTCTAATGAATGCCACCAGCACAATGTAGGACAAAACACACAGGGCAACGATAATTTAGGAATTGGAATTGCTGACGGGTGATAAATAGTTTGATTATCCCCACTTACTTTTTTTGAACATTTATGCACACCCGCATGTTAACAGACCTAGATTATTGTTATTGTTATTGTTGTCTTCTTTTAACTTCTTACAACCTTGCAGTTAAGGCTATAAACTTGATCTGAGAAAAATTATAGCGTAACCTTTAATTTGATCACGATTTCTTAATGATTATTGCTACGTGTAAAATTAGGATAGTAGTAGTAGTGGTAGTAGTAACTAAAATGTAAGTTATAATACAATTAGAGCCTAACATTAGACGCGTACAATGTCAGCTACAACAAATACTGCTACCAACAATACAAGTAAACAAATATTCTCCAAGGTGCTAGTTGCAATAGATGGCTCAGAAAAGTCTATGAATGCAGCAGAATATTCTATCTGCATATCTGAAAAATATCATGCACAACTTTATGCTTTGAATGTGATACGTGTTGACCCTGATTTATTTATATCAGCTGAAATACCAGATTATATCGTAGAAATGAAGAACGAATCTCAGAAATATCTAGATAATGTTAAACTTAAAGCAAGAGAGAAAACTATTCAAATAAAAACAGAAATTATCGCCTCTCTAAACGTAGCAGGTGGTATCGTAGAATATGCTAGGAACAAAAATACTAACTTAATCGTTATAGGAACAAGAGGGATATCTGGTTTTAAAAAGCTATTAATTGGTAGTGTTGCATCGGGCGTTATAACTTATGCACATTGTCCAGTATTAGTTGTAAAGTAAAAAGAACTTTCATACATGAATTTACTGATCTCTTAATATCAAAAATGTATGAGAATAATAAAACTATTTTTTTCATAATCTTCACATACTTAGCACTATATTCAATCTTGCACTATGATTGGAACAGGCAAGAATCCAAACCCAATTAAAGTGCCATGTCACATGTGACAAGGAAGTGATGCCAGATAGCAGAGTGGGCAGATACATTGATATCGCAGACAGTAATATAGAATTGAAAAAGAAGGAATATCCGTTACCAATGGAATCGTTAATGATTTTAAGTCTGAGATTTGAAACCATTGAATATTAGTCAAGTTATACCTGAAAGAATCTCAGCAATTGACTGGCAAAGAGTAACAAAAGACATGAATGAAAAAGGATATGCTTTAGTTGCACAATTCTTACCGGCCCAGTATTGTGAAGAGATTATTGGCAAATATGACGACTCCGATCTCTATCGCAAGACCATTACGATGGAAAGGCATAGTTTCGGATTAGGCGAATATAAATATTTCAAATATCCTTTGCCTGATGTAATTCAGACAATCAGAAGAGCGATTTACCGAAATCTTGTTCCTGTTGCAAATACATGGATGAAAATGTTAAACATGGAAAGACAATTTCCAGATACCTTTGATGAACTTCAAACGCTTTGCCATGACAATAATCAAACAAAGCCCACCGTCCTTATTCTAAAATACGGTAAGGGAGGGCACAATACAATGCACCAGGATGATGACTATACTGGTGGAGAGTTTGTATTAACACAGCAAACGCCAAGGGCACAATCAAAGGCCATTGTCTTAAGACCGCAAAAAGGAGATATGTTGATAATCACTACAAATTTCAGGCCTATAAAGGGGAGTAAAGGATATTACAGGGCACAAATGAGGCACGGTGTAAGTGAGGTACACGATGGAGAACGGCATACCCTTGGAATTATTTTTCATGATGCCCTAAGCTGACTGCATGAGTCCCCCATAAAGAGATAAGTGATATAGAGCTGAGGAAACACATGAGCCAAAATGAGCCTTAGATAGACAACATTACCTAGACTATAAGAAATTACGAGGCAAGGGAGGATTATACTCTTCAAATACAACATACACATCTAATGTTTAATGTAAAATATTAATTCTTAAGATGCTAGGCTTATTAGAGACATACGCATAAAATAGTATGATGTCAAATTCAGGATGTAAACATCTTAAATTAATTCAAGAACACGTAAAGCCTAGTGCAGATGGTTGCGAGGATTGTCTTAAAATTGGCGATTCTTGGGTGCATTTGCGTCTTTGTCTAATTTGTGGCCATGTAGGATGTTGCGACTCGTCAAAGAATAAACATGCGACTAAACATTTCCATTCAACAAAACACCCGATTGTCCAATCCTTTGAACCTAATGAAGATTGGAGATGGTGTTTTGTTGATCAGACATTTCTTTAGATGTCCTAAACAAAAATCCAGAATTCAAGATTTGGAATGTAGGACTTTGTTTTCCTGCATCGGCTTATGTCACTCTCCAATGTGAGTTTAAGCAAAATAATACAGATCTTAGTAAGCATATATCCACCATTCACCTACACAATCTCAGTAATATCTAGAGGACGCTGCTACAACGGCATCTTTAAATCTTTAAACTAGATCATAAAGAGATGAGATGTAAACATGGTATGAAAAAAAGAAAAGCAGAGAATATAAAACTAACATTGCCCGTAAGCGAATCTAGGGATCATATTCAAGGACCTATAATCGCGCCTGTAACTCTGGTAGAATACGGAGATTATGAGTGCCCATATTGTGCCCAGGCGTATATGATCACAAAAGAAATTCAAGAACGTTTAGGAAGTAAATTATGTTTTGTATTCCGTAACTTCCCCCTTACCAAGGTTCGCCCCCATGCATATGAAGCTGCATTAGCAGCAGAAACTGCCGCTGCTCAAGGTAAATTCTGGGAGATGTATGATTATTTATTCAAACATGGCCAGGCGACTACTGATGATAATCTGAGACGGTCTGCTGCTAACTTAGGACTAAGTCTTACTAGATTCGATCGTGAATTTCTTGACCGCAAATATAGTAGCCACGTAGATGAGGACATAGAAAGTGCTAATAGCAGTGGGGTAAAAAGTACTCCAACCTTCTTTATCAATGGAGATCGTTACGACGGCGAGTGGGATCTGGATAGCCTTCTTGGTGCACTTGACGAGGAGAGTGTGTTCAGTTGGAAGCAGACAAATAGTTCAATATGAAATTAGATATCTTGTACTGACTACCTACACATTAAATTGGAACTACTATTTTCTAAACCTTCTACTTGATTCGATGTAGCAAAGTTGCCAAAAGATTTTTTGATTTCCGATACCTGAGGATTTGTTTACATAAACCCAGTCATGTTCCCTTAAGCCTTCGCTCTAGATGTTGATCCTACAGAAGCTGACATCATGGCGGTTGTGCAGAAGCCAATTAATCAGTCAATTCTTGCTGAAAAATCTGGCTCTCCAGCTTGGAGGTAACTACCGACATGAAATCAGATTTCTGAGAACGACCATCTGATTCCGCCTGATGTGCAACGTCTCTTCGCAAACAAATTGAATGCTACAACCATCTCACTTACCTCTCGCCATGCATCACTTGTATAACACCAGATAATATTGCCGATTTAATCCTAAATGCAACAGCCGAGTACCATAGCGGAATAATATAGTGTATCTGAAATGGCAAATTGATATGTTATTTTTAGAGTTTTCATCAGATTGAGACACCTATTTCTTTGCCATCTCCACTCCGGTTCCTCATATTTCTATTTAGAAGAATTGCAAATACAATAGATGACACTGAAATTAAGGCAGCAGTAAGAAAAATTAGATTAAATGATTCTGGGGATGGGAATGAGGCCGACATACCACCTGATTTTACAAATACCTGATTTGCTTGCATATATATTCCTGCAATCACAGGTCCCACCGAGGATCCTATAAGGTATATTAGAAGATTCATTCCCAACGATATTCCGCTGAATTGTCTTGGAGTTGAAGTCAGCACGATATTCACTGATCCAATCTGCATTAATTCTAATCCAACGGCTATCAAGATAAGAACTGCAGCTATTGAGGCTTGTGTTGAATGAAACAAGAAAAGAATAAAAAAGCCTACTGTAGTAATGATGGTTCCTATTGTGGTTGGTCTTAGATTTCCAAATTTGGAAACTACAAAACCGGAAGCAACAGAGAATATCAAAGATATTGCCATATAGGGAAGTTGAACATTTGCTATACTCGAAGCGTCGCCACCAAATCCTACAGGCGGCGGGCTTCGTATCAAAATAGGAAGACTCTGGTAAACAACCATTAGCGCAGTGAGGCCTACAGTCATGTTAATTATATTTGCAGGAAGTATGACCTTATTTGCCAGCAACTTAAAGTCAATCAATGGAAATGGTGCCTTCTTCTCTACTACTATGAATAGAAATATTGAGACAAGTGCTGCGACTGAAAAAATGACAATTTGTATCAAATTATTCAAACCTGCCTTCTGCAAAAGTTGAAGTGTAATAAGAAATGAAATTATTGCAATCGACAGGGTTATGGCACCTTTTACGTCTATGCTCTTGCTTAATCTCTGTTTGCTATCGAGGCTATCGTTAGTAACACTGCTGGTGTATGGGTTCGTATTTTCTGTTAATAGTATATCTTGTCTCACATGGGTAAATCTACAACAAAATTCAGAAGCTTTATTTGAAACCAACTGTTGTTGTTCTTGCTCCTTAACGTGAACAAATTTGGTGATTATCGCAAAGAGTATTATTGCAATAGGTATTATAAATAAAAATGTGGCCCGCCATCCAAAATTTTGAATTATGCTTCCGCCTATTATCAAACCTATTACTGCACCACCAGATAGTGTAGAACTAAATATGCCCTGAGCTATTGCAAGCTTTTTCGGTGGGAATTTGTCTCTAAGAATGCTAAAAGCTATAGGAAACATCGAGATGCCAATACCTTGTATTGCTCTAGCTGTAACAAGAGAAAGAAAGTTAGTTGCTGTTGCTCCTAGTAAAAGACCTAATATATAAACACCTAAAATTATCAGTAGCACCTTCTTTTTACCATATATATCGGATAGCTTGCCTGCAATTGGAGTCATAACAGCTCCCATAACCAGTAACGCAGCCAGTATCCATGATGAATCTTCATAAGAGATATCAAGATCTTCAATAAAGTCTGGAATAGCTGGCAATACCATAGTCTCAGCAGCCATAGCGATGATACCCAAGCTGCTTAGGATTGCAAGTGTTATCCACGGAGAAGTGATGTGCCTCTCTTCTTTTTGCATGTTCATATTTGGTTATCCTCTTTTCATTGTTTTACTGTGTACTGATTAATCAGTATTAAAACTGGAGCAAGAGATTAAAGGATTTCGCCAAGCTAGCTCGACGCGCCACAATTACAAAATGTCACTGCAAGTTTACTCGAAAATGATTCTACTGTGATGTTTTGAAGGTTGTCACTGAGAAGAGGGTAAGCTATCCCTTACTTACATGGCCAAGGCAGATATCGATATATAGGAAAAACGATTAGAATCTATTCAGAGAAGATGAGCGCAGAAAATTGTAAGAGCAAAGAAGAAAGATGACCGAGGAGAAGGTTGTTAATAAAGGCGTCTTTGGAATACATCATGTTACAGCGATAACTAGCGATCCACAGAGAAACATCGATTTTTATACAAATAATTTGGGACTTCATTTTGTAAAATTAACAGTAAATCAAGATGACCCAACTTCATACCACCTTTATTATGGTGATGAGTCAGGACGTCCAGGAACGATTCTCACTTTCTTCCATTGGCCTAATATACCAAGAGGGCACCGAGGAACCAGCGAGGTTGCTGCGATATCTTTTCTAATTCCTAAGAATTCAATAGATTATTGGTTAGACCGGTTTAAAAATCAAAAAGTAGACTATGAGGGGCCATCAAAACGCTTTGGTGATAGTGAAGAAGTAATAACTCTACATGATCCAGACGGACTTGGATTGGAACTTGTAGCTCATGAATCAGCAATAGATAGGACAGTTAATGTATGGAAAGAAGGTCCTGTCCCTATTGAATACGCCATAAGAGGTTTTTATTCTGTAACTCTATCAGAGGAAGGATACGAACGTACTAGTTCTGTTTTAACTGATGAGTTAGGCTTCATTGCCACACGTCATGAGGGGAGTCGATTCCGTTATGAAATTCCTACTGGCGCACTATCATCTACTATTAACCAAGAAGGAGGAGGGGCTAAGATTGTTGATGTTCTTTGTCTGCCTTATACACAACAGGCAGTTATAGGGATCGGATCAGTCCATCATGTGGCATGGCGCACGCCTACTGATGAACTACAAAAGGTCCTGCGCCGTAATATAATCAGAGCTGGATTAAATGCAACTCCTGTAATAGATCGATTTTACTTTCATTCTGTATATTTTCGTGAACCAGGCGGTATCCTTTTTGAAATTGCTACAAATCCACCGGGATTTATGGTAGATGAAAAAGCCGACGAACTAGGGACGCATCTTGTGCTTCCTCCTTGGCTTGAACCTATGCGCAAAGACCTACTAAAAATTCTGCCCTCTGTACGAATTCCTAAGAAGAATGAAATACAAAATACTACTAAGGGGTCATGACTTTCTTAAGGGACAGGAGAATTAAAAGAAAGAGAATTGAACGAGAAAAACCAACTTGGATTTATGCACAAGTTTATCCCTTCGAATAAAAAAGAAAGACTAGAAGGCAGAGTAAAGGTACCAACTTTTCTTTTGCTTCATGGCACTGGAGGAAATGAGGAAGATCTGATTCCAATCGGGCATGAGATAGCTTCAGAAGCTGCTATACTTAGTCCTCGCGGTAAGGTCTTGGAGGACGGAATGCCTAGATTTTTTCGACGGCTAGCTGAGGGTGTTTTCGATATAGAAGATCTAAAATTTCGTACAAATGAATTGGCAGATTTTGTGAAAGCTGCTTCAAAGGCTTATGGTTTTGATATGCAACATATAATAGCTGTAGGCTATTCTAACGGTGCAAACATAGCATCCAGTATGCTGTTACTTCGTTCAGAGATACTTTCTGCTGCTATCCTTTTTCGTGCTATGGTTCCACTTGTTCCGGAGGTATTGCCAAATCTTACAGACAAACGTATTTTCATGTCCTCTGGACTACATGATCCAATCGTTCCAAAGCGAGAGGTAGAGAGTCTTTCCAGTTTATTTAAAAAAGTGGGTGCCGAAGTATCATTATATTGGCAAAACAGTGGCCATGAATTAAGAATAGAGGAGGTTAAGAAAGCAAAGGCATGGCTAAATTCTTCTTTTTGATTGTCAAATAATATCTATTTGCGGACAAGGCCCATGAACTGGTTCAACGGTGGTGGTGGCTCATTATACTTGATGTAGATCTTTTATCGATGTTATCCTTATTGAGCTGTATGTATATACTACTGCCTTTTTTTGATCCCACAAAGTAGTCTCAATGCATCTAAGAAAGGTCCATTCCATTCAACATTATTTTACCTATTATGAAATAGCAACGCTGCCTGATCTGCTAGCACTATACAAAGTTATAAGGAAAATGTTAGATAGCTGACCTCAGTCATATATTCATATGATACATCTTTTCAAACCTCGACTTCCGGAACTTCTCTTATCACAAATCATCCAACCTAAGATTATAATCACGGATATTATTAGCCTACCACGCGGCATCGAAAATCAGTACCAGCTCATTCATGATCCAGCCGTCCAGAGGCTGGAGGGTGGTAACCAATGACTACAAATTCATGG
>Ga0193747_1000663_pt1 | contig 10732 bp, 10 predicted proteins | sample L1m2metaG_FD_143048 | JGI IMG/M metagenome (GOLD analysis project Ga0193747, IMG submission 143048) | Soil microbial communities from a riparian zone of the East river system, Colorado, United States - L1m2 | ecosystem: Environmental > Terrestrial > Soil > Riparian zone | place: USA: East River...
TCAGCGGCACTCATCTTGTGGCGGGCGAGGATGCAATCGCGGAAACCCGGAGCGAATCGCTCGATCTGCGATTCAATTTGATCCGACATATCCGTGCCGCAGTTGAACGGGACATGGCAGTACGCCCAGAGCGTGTGCTGAGCACGCGGGGCGCGCGTTTCATCGAACAAACTTTGTTGCGCGACCAGCACGAACGGGTGCTCGGGAATTTTTCCACGTACAACCTCGCGTTCTGCCGCCGCAATTTCGTCAATGCCGCCACCGAGATGAATTGTGCCTGCGCGACGGCAAGCTTCGGCTTTCCATGGGATGGGCTCACTCAGCGCGTAATCGATCTTGAAAACACCAGGCCCATGTCGAAACGATTGCAGTTGGCTGCGATATCGCGATGGCAACTGTTGACCGGCGATTCGCAAAAACTCCCAGACAGAAACGTCCAGAAGAAGAGCGCGCGATTTCGGCAGGTCGCGAAGATTCTCGATGCGATCATTCACTTCGATTTTCCCGCCAAGCTCACGCAGACAATCGGCAAGCGCGTTCGAAATTTGCTGCGAGCCGCCGCGTGGAATCGGCCAGCCCACCGCGTGTCCCGCAAGCCCAAGCACCAAGGCGAATGCTGACGAGGCTGGCGCCTCCAGTGGAAGAAACGAGTGTGCGGCAATCCCGGCGAAAAGCGCGCGCGCCGGCTCGCCTTTGAAGATAAATTTCGCCAGCAACGTTGCCGGGCAAAGCGCCAGAATTCCAAAGTGCGCGAGCGTTATCGGATGCTTTGGCCAATGCAACATTGGCTGCAGGAACTCAACCGACAGATTTTCCCAGTTCCGCGCCAACGGCTTCATCAGGCGCCGGTATGCGCCCGAATCTTCGTGCAATTCTTCCGCCGTAACATCGATGTCTTTGCTGAGACAGGCGGCGGAACCGTCATCGAGCGGATGCGCCAGAGGAATTTCCGGCTGGACCCATTCGAGACCGAAGCGCTCCAGCGCCAGCGTTTTGAAAAACGGCGAGCCTGCTGCAAGTGGGTGAACTGCCGAACAGACGTCATGCAGAAAGCCAGGCAGAGTGAGTTCGGCGGAACGCGCGCCGCCGCCAATTGTCGCGTTTGCTTCGTAAACAAGAACGGAACATCCCGCGCGCGCCAGCGTGATCGCCGCCGCGAGACCATTCGGTCCCGAGCCGACGACAATCGCATCGTATTCAATCGGCATGTTGAAAATGGAGGATTATGCGCTCGAATTGGCCTGGTGTCGGTCTGATTCTGAAACGCGCAGAGATCCAGAACTTCGCGATGTATCCTGCAACGCTTTGATCATGTTGTAGGGCGTTTCTGTGAAACGCCGTTCAGGATTGGCGTCTGATACAGGCGCCCTACAACTACCGGCGACGCCGCAAGCCCGACGCCTGCGTTCCACGCGCAAACGCGCAGAATTTTTCGATTTAGTTCTATGGAGCGAACACAGCCTCACGAAACTGAAGCGAACTTTTCGATCGAAGAGTACGGCGCGAAGACTGCGGAGACTGAGGAGTGCGAGGAACAATTGCTCGCTGAATACGCGACGCTACTTGGGTTTTATCTGGCCAGTGCGGCCGTTCTAACAGGGATTGCCGTTCAACGGGACCGTCTGCCCAGAAAATTTGGTTTGCTTGATCTGGCGCTGCTTGGATTAGCCACCCACAAGTTGAGCCGCATCGTCGCGAAGGACAGGATCACCGGCATCGTACGCGCGCCTTTTGTGAGTTACATTCGCAGCGCCGGCGCGGGAGAAGTGGAGGAAGAACCACGCGGCCGTGGATTTCAACGTGGAATCGGTCATTTGATTTCATGCCCATATTGTATGGCGCCCTGGTGCGCCACAGCTCTGAGTTTCGGTCTGCTTTTCGCCCCGCGTGTGACGCGGTTTTTCGCTGGGATTTTGGTAAGCGTAACCGCCTCGGACTTTCTCCACCGCGCCCATGCCAAAATGAAAGAGGAGTAACTATTGAGTCTCACGCTTCTCAAAAAAAATATTACGTCTCTGCAACGAGCGATCGCGCAAACTCACCGATGTCCTTCACCAGATCGGGTGAATCCCCGAGCTTCTCGATTTGCTTCACGATTGCGCTGCCGACAACAGCTGCGTCTGCAAAACGCCACACCGCGCGGACTTGCTCTGGACTTGAAATGCCAAATCCAACCGCGATCGGCGAATCGCTGACCGATCGAACACGTTTCACCAGAGCGTCAGCATCGCGCGTCATTTCATCGCGTGTGCCTGTCACGCCGGCGCGCGAAACTGCGTAGATAAATCCGTGCGCTTGATGCGCGATCCGCGCGAGCCGTTTTTCCGAAGTGGTTGGCGCGACCAAAAAGATCGGATCGAGTCGATGTTGAAGCAGGTTCTGAGTCCACGACTCTGCCTCCTCAGGAATCAGATCTGTCACGAGCACAGCGTCGATCCCGGCCTGTATCGCTGCCGGGCCGAATGGTTCCGGGCCGAATTGCAGGAGCGGATTGAAATAACTGAAGAGGACGATGGGTATGTCGATGTGCTCCCTGACGTTCCTTGCGCAGGTGAGCGCGTCATGCACGGTCACGCCGTTTCGCAGTGCCCGTTCAGACGCGCGCTGAATCACTTCCCCATCCGCAACCGGATCGCTGAACGGCACGCCCAACTCGATAATGTCGGCTCCTGCCTTCGCGAGCTCAATTAACAAGCGCTCAGTAGTTGCAAGATCAGGATCACCCGCGGTGATGAATGGGATGAAACCACCGCGCTCTGAGCGCTTCAGTTCGCCGAATTTTTCTCGAATTCGGCTCATCGGCCTTCTAATTCCGCCACGAGCTGAACGTCCTTGTCGCCGCGCCCGGAGAGATTCACGATGATTGCGTCATCAGGCGGCAGTTCACGCGCGACGCGAATCGCGGGCAGAATGGCATGTGCCGTTTCCAGAGCAGGAATGATGCCTTCCAGTTTTGCGCAGAGTCGAAGCCCTTCGAGGGCTTCAGCATCGCTCGCCTGCGTATATTCGGCTCGCCCGCTGTCGTGAAGGAACGCGTGTTCGGGCCCGATTGCCGAGTAGTCGAGGCCGGCCGAGATGGAATGCGTCGTCGCGATTTGTCCGTTCGTGTCCTGAAGCACGTAGGACATTGTGCCTTGCAGAACGCCGACGCGCCCGCCACCGCTTTCTGATCCGTTGTGAAATCTTGCGGCGTGTTGCCCTAACGAATCACCGCAACCTCCAGCCTCTACACCGATCAATCGCACTCCTTCGTCTGCGATGAACGGATGAAATAACCCGATCGCATTCGACCCGCCGCCGACGCATGCAACCAGCGCGCGCGGCAATTTCCCTGTTGCAGACAAGATTTGTTCGCGAGCTTCGCGTCCAATCACGCTCTGAAATTCACGTACCATCAAAGGGTACGGATGCGGTCCAAGCGCGCTGCCCAGCAGGTAGTAAGTATCGTGGACGTTCGTCACCCAATCGCGTAACGCCTCGTTGATAGCGTCCTTCAGCGTGCGTGTGCCTGCGTTCACAGTGATTACATCAGCGCCCAGCAATCGCATTCGGAACACGTTGAGCGCTTGTCGGCGCACATCTTCCGCGCCCATGTAGATCACACAACGCAATCCAAACAATGCGCACACCGTTGCCGTCGCTACGCCGTGCTGCCCTGCCCCGGTCTCGGCAATGACACGATGTTTGCCCATGCGACGCGCAAGCAGCGCCTGTCCGAGGGCGTTGTTAATCTTATGCGCGCCGGTATGCAGAAGGTCCTCGCGCTTCAGATAAATTTGCGCGCCACCGGCATGTGCAGTCAGTCGCTGCGCGTGAAACAACGGAGTGGGTCGTCCGGCGTAGTCGCGCAGCAGCTTGTTGAGTTCGCGCCAAAAATCCGAGTCGCCTCGAGCCCGCATGAACTCAGTCGTCAGCCCCTCGAGCGGCGCGACCAGTGTTTCCGGAACGTAGCGCCCACCGAATTTACCCCAGTGTCCCTGCTCGTCTGGTTCGCTCGATGTGATTCGCCTGTTTTGCATTGCTAGCTTTTAAGCGAGGAAGCGTTCGTCATGGGGCTCGCCGCTCGCACAGCGTTGATGAATTGTTCTAGAGCACCATGATCTTTCACGCCGGGCGCGCTTTCTATCCCGCTACAAACATCGACCGCGTGGGGCGTCACCGCCGCGATCGCTCGAGCAACGTTTTGGGCGTCTAATCCGCCGGAGAGAATCAGGAACCGCGTGTGGCGCATCGCAGCCCGTGCAGCGGACCAATCGCACGTCTGACCCGTGCCACCTCTGAGCTCGGGGTGGTACGCATCGATAAGTACGTCGCATTCTGTGAACGCTGCTGCGTGTTCTGGCTTGAACCGCGTATCGGTTGAGAGCGCGCGAATCACGCGAAATTCTCGAGCCAGTTCGTTGCACGATTCAGGCGTTATATGTCCATGCAATTGAACGCATCGAACGCCGGCAGTTTTGGCGAGCTTGCGAATTTCTGCTGTGTCCGCATCGACGAAAACGCCGACGACGCGAGTTCGCGCTGGGAGCGCGTCCACGATTTCACGGACGATCGTCGGCTGTACGTAACGCGGACTTTTCCGGTAAAAGTTAAACCCAATCATGTCTGCGCCGAGTTCGACGCACGTTTTTGCATCTCTCGCATTCGTGACACCACAGATTTTGATCTGTATCGGATTCGTCATAGAAACCACAAACGGGCGGGCGTTTGGTAGGGCGCGTCACTCCGTGACCGCCGTTCCTGGGTGTTGGATGCCGCTGGGGCGGGCGGCACGGGAGTGCCGCCCCTACCTTTCATCAGCGCAGGTTCAACATTGTAGGGCGTCTGTGTCAGACGCCATGGCGTTTCACAGAAACGCCCTACAACATTCGCATCATTCGTTATTCGCATTGTGGCCATTCGGCACTGTCGCGCTCGGTTGCCGCGATCAACTCGCGCAAAGCTGCTTCAGGGTCGGACGCGCGCATTAGCGCTTCGCCGATGAGAAAACCGCGAAACCCGAGGGTCTGAAGATGACGCAATTCGTCCGCGCCTTTCAATCCACTCTCGGAGATCATGATTCGATCTCGGGAAGCTTCAGCTATCAAACGCTCGCTCGTCTCCAATGAAGTTTGAAACGTCCGCAGATCGCGATTGTTGACTCCGATTAGCTTCGCACCCGCCCTCACCGCGCAACGCAGCTCTTCTGACGTGTGCACTTCAACTAAGGCATCCAGACCGAGTTCGTCCTCCGTGGTTGCGCGCAGTTTTTCTAACGCACCGTCGTCAAGAGCTGCTGCTATCAACAACACAGCATCCGCACCGACAACAGCCGCTTCGTAAATCTGGATTTCGTCGACGATAAAATCTTTGCGTAAGATCGGAAGGGCCGTGCTGTCGCGAATCGCGCCAAGATCCAGGATCGAACCGCCAAAGTATTGTTCGTCCGTCAGGACCGAGATGGCACACGCGCCACCGCGCTCATAACGAATGGCGACGTCAGTCGCGGACAGATCAGTGCGGATCGTCCCAGCCGATGGCGACCGGCGTTTGAATTCCGCGATGATCTTGACTTCTCCAGAGTTCGATTCGAGTGCTCGCAAGAATGGATGCGGCATCGCGTTTGCCCGGATCGCCAATGCGCGGTCACGAAAATCTCGCGCCGCCCGATCTGCTCGAAGTCGCGCTACGACTTCCCGTTTTCGATCAAGAATTTCAGAGAGAATACTGGCCATCATCAGCTCCGATTTGTCTCGCGAATCAGCACCTCCAGCTTCGATGCGGCGTGGCCATTATCGATGCTTTCACGCGCGATTGCTGCCGCGTTTTGAAAATCGTTTGCTACGCCCGCGAGATAGAGCGCCGCAGCGGCGTTTATGACGACCAGATCGCGGGCCACAGCAAAATCGCCATTTTTTTTCCCGTCCAAAATTGCGCGCGTCACTCGTGCATTTTCAATCGGGCCTTCGTGGCGTCGATCAATGGATTGGCGCTGTAGTCCGAAGTCCTCGGGCGAAATTGCAAACGTTTTCACGCCGTCGCGCGCCGAGCACGCTGCGACAAAGGTTTCGCCTGTAATCGTCACTTCATCCAGCCCGTCAGCGCCGTGAACGACCCACGCTTGTTTCACGCCGAGAAGCGCGAGCGCGGATGCGACCAGCTCAACTGGCGAATGATTCCAAACGCCGACAAGTTGAAAGGGCGCACACGCAGGATTCGTTAGGGGACCCAGTAAATTGAACGTGGTACGCACGCCCAATTCCCGGCGCACCTGCGCGACACGAGCGGTCGCACGATGGAAAAGTGGCGCAAAAATAAAACAAATTCCGTGATCATTAAGACAACGTTCCACGATGTCCGGCGAGGCGGCAGTGTTGACGCCCAGCGCTTCGAGCATATCGGCGCTCCCGCAATTCGACGTTGAAGCGCGCGCACCGTGCTTAGCCACAGGCAAACCGGCACCCGCGATGACGAATGCTGCGGCTGTTGAAACGTTGAACCGTTTGGCCGCACTCGAACCCGTTCCTGCCGTATCGATGAAGCGGTCGTGCCGCGCTGCTATCTGCATATCGGTGGCGACTGGATCAAGCAATGCATCGAGAAAATTCGCCGCTTCGGTCCGTGAAAGATTTTCTCCGCGTACAAGACGCATCGTCGTCTCGCGAAGATCGACATTGCCCGTTTCCCTTGCCATCGCTTGCGGATTCATCGCGCTTTTATCTGACTCGCCATTGCGAGCGCCTTCATCATTGCCCGTGCCTTGATGACGGTTTCTTCGTATTCCCGTTGCGGATCCGAATCGGAGACGATGCCCGCGCCGGCCTGGAAGTACGCGTGGCCGTTTTTCAATACGGCACAGCGCAGCGCGATGCAGGAATCGACGTTCCCGTTGAATCCGAAATACCCGATCGCACCTGCATAACAGCCGCGCCGCGTTTTCTCCAATTCGCTAATGATCTGCATCGCACGGATTTTCGGCGCGCCGGAGACAGTGCCGGCAGGAAACGTCGCTCGCACTGCGTCGAACGCGCTGCCATCGGCGCGTAAATGCCCCACTACGTTCGAAACGATATGCATGACGTGGCTGTAACGCTCGATCTGCATGAACTCTGTTACCCGAACGGAACCGAATTCTGCGACGCGACCGACGTCATTCCGCGCGAGATCGACAAGCATAATGTGTTCGGCCCGTTCCTTCGGATCTCCCAGCAGTTGAGCGGCGTTGGCTTCGTCTTCTTCCGGGGTCAGACCGCGAGGGCGCGTCCCCGCGATTGGTCGAATCTCCACGCTGTCGTCAGCTAACCGGACATGCATCTCAGGCGAACTACCGACGAGTGAAAAATCGGTGCCGAAGTTGAGACAAAACATGTACGGCGAAGGATTGATGAAACGAAGGCAGCGATAGAAATCGAGTGGTTCGCCGTCGAACGGCGCCTCGAATCGTTGCGATAAAACGACTTGGAAGACATCACCTGCTGCGATGTATTCCTTCGCTCGCTTTACTGCGCGCTCGAACTCTTCGCGAGAGAAATTGCTTCTCGGCAGCGGCTGTTCTGCATCCTCCACGATCGAAACGAGGCGAAGATCGACCGGTTGCGTCAGCTTTTGCTTAGTCGAAACCAGGCATTCGACAGCACGCGCATAAACCTGTTCCGGCGAACCGTCGCCGAGAAATGCATTGACGATGATTTTCAAGCTGCGCAGCCGGTGATCGAAAACCAGAAGCGCACTCGGAACCATGAACAGCGCCTCGGGGAGCTGAAGTTCATCGTGTTGCGCCAATGGAACTTTGGGCTCGAAAAAGTGGATCGCCTCGTAGCCGATAAATCCAACAGCGCCGCCGGCGAAACGCGGCAATTCCGAGTGCGAGACAAACTGATAACGCGCCATCAATTTTCGCACCTCATCGAGCGGATCGCTGCTTGTTTCGAGTCGCCGTTGGTTTCCGTCTTCGATGATTCGAATCTCGCGCCCGTAGCTTTGCAAAACCACGCGAGGGTCCACACCCACAAACGAAAAGCGGCCCGAGACATCGTTCTTTTCGGTGGATTCAAAGAGAAAACTGTAACCACCGCAGTCCAGTTTTTTGAAAGCTGAAACCGGCGTTTCTCCATCCGCGATAAACTCGGCGAAAACAGGGACGACGTTGCCCTGTTTCGCGAGCTTGATGAATTCGCCCAAAGTCGGAGAGACTTGCGCCATTGCGGTCATACAAGCGTCAAGAATCGCGCGAGGATTTTCTTGCCATCATGGGTAAGCACGGACTCGGGATGGAACTGCACTCCGTACACGGGGAATTCGCGATGGCAGAGCGCCATGACTTCTCCGTCGTCGCTTTCTGCAGTGATTTCGAGACAGCCGGGCAACGAAGTGCGCTTCACAACAAGCGAATGATATCGGCCAGCCTCGAACGACGTGGTCAAATCGGAAAAGAGGCTGTTCCCGTTATGCGTAATGGTCGATGCCTTCCCGTGCATCAGCCGCGAAGCGCGAATGATTTCTCCGCCATATGCTTCGGCGATGCATTGATGTCCCAGGCACACACCAAGAATTGGAGTCCGCGCGCCAAACGCCAGGATGACGTCCTTACTGATCCCCGCCTCGAGTGGTGTGCATGGCCCTGGCGAAATACAGATACGCTCAGGTGCTAATGCGCCAATTTCCTTCAAGGAAATCGCATCATTCCGCCTAACGACAAGCTCACATCCAAGCTCGCCGAAGTACTGCGCGAGGTTGTAAGTAAATGAATCGTAGTTGTCGATCACCAGGAGCATGTTTAGACCTCCCTAACTCGACGTTGTAGCCACCAGCCTGTGGCCGGTTTGAGTCAGTACTGGTTGTGGTTCTGGAGAGACGGCCCACAAGGCCGTGGCTACAGCGGCTACGGGTCTGTTTGAGCAGCACTGGTTGTTTTTTTGGAGTGTTGTCATGTGGTTGAAGAGGTGAGCTCGTGAATCGCGCGAACTTCCGCGATGAGCTGCGCGTACTCCGAAAACGTTAGCGCCTGTGCGCTGTCGGAAAGCGAAAGCTCCGGCTGGTTGTGGACTTCGATCATGAGGCCATCTGCGCCGGCTGCCACGCCGGCTCTTGCCAGCGGCGTGACCATATACGCCGTGCCGGTGCCGTGTGAAGGATCGACGATCACCGGCAAATGCGAAATGCGTCGGATCGCTGGCACTGACGCAAGATCGAGCGTGTTCCGCGTGTGCTGCGCGAATGTACGCACACCCCGTTCGCACAGGATGACATTGTAATTGCCCTCAGCCATGATGTACTCCGCTGCGAGCAACCACTCCTCGAGCGTAGCCGCCATGCCGCGCTTCAACAGCACAGGCAACCTGGATCGACCCGCGCGCTTCAGAAGCGAGAAATTCTGCATGTTACGAGCGCCGATTTGGATTACGTCGCCGTGCTTCTCAATGAGATCGACATGCGATTCCTCCACGGCTTCGGTGACGATCTTCAGCCCGAACTCCTCGCGAACAGCCGACATGATCTCCCAGCCTTTATCGCCCAGGCCCTGAAACGTGTAAGGCGACGTTCGAGGCTTCCAAACGCAGCCACGAAAAAAACGCGCACCACTCTGGTGCACTGTCTTCGCGATTGCGAACGCCTGTTCGCGACTCTCGATCGCGCACGGACCCGCGATAATCGCGAGCTCGCTGTCGCCAACCGTCGCGTCGCCGACGCGAACCACAGTCTTGTCCGGTCGCAGGTCGAGTGTGATCAATTTGTACGGTTTAGTGACGCGGATGACTTCCGCAACACCTGCCAGATTTTCAAAACGCCGGCCGTCGATCGGGCCTTCATTGCCCGTGATGCCGATCGCGGTTCGCGTCGCTCCCGGCATGGGATGGGCGCGAAAGCCAACTGCCTCAACAACGTTCACCACCGCATCGATTTCCGATGCCGTGGCGCCAGGTTTCATTACGATTAACATTTGGTCATAAGTGGTTGGATTGTTTCGACCGACACAGAGACAGATCTCCTGCTCGAGAGAAATGAATCAGCGCCCGTTGAGAAAACGGTCGCTTTCTATCGCCAGATTCCGAGCGCCGACGCAAAGTCGCACCGCGAGCTATTTGCGGGTTCCGCTGAGTAAAGCGTATCAGCGCTCATAGCCCACGAGCATAGCGATAGTCCGAAAATTGTCGACTAAAAATCTGAATGCTTGGTAACAGCGACGTTACCGAATCGCAGAACGTCGCGGTGAAGCTAGGCGAAGACATCTCCACTCGCGCGATGTTGGAATACTTCAAGCCGCTGATGAGCTGGCTCGAGGAACAAAACAAAGGCCGCCAGATCGGCTGGGAGTAGTTCCTTTGGTGAAGGTAGATCGGCTTCTCCGAAGACGATGCTGGAGCCGGCGCGCCCTCGCGCCGCCGACCAACGGCCCGAGGGCGGGCCGTCTCCATTACCAACGCGTTGAGGACAACGCGTTCCACCCGCGAATCTTAGTGTGGCGATTGATTCGGCAGCGACTAATTCGCGTAGTCAGTGGTTCATCTTTGCGGCGGCTTTCATGATCTCAGCTTGCACCACCGGCATTATGTCTGCCATGTAAGCACCAAATTTTTGCATCGCCGATTTTCCGACAGGCGAGCCGTAAAAATCGGCTAACGCCTTGAGCTCTTCAGTTGTGAAATTTTTTACCATCGCATCTGTCATCGCTTTGGATAACGCAGCAATATCCACCTGAGTAGTCATTAATTTCTTGAATTGCTCACGTTGATCCGCCGGAAGGGTTTCAGCC
>Ga0193747_1000664_pt1 | contig 10730 bp, 7 predicted proteins | sample L1m2metaG_FD_143048 | JGI IMG/M metagenome (GOLD analysis project Ga0193747, IMG submission 143048) | Soil microbial communities from a riparian zone of the East river system, Colorado, United States - L1m2 | ecosystem: Environmental > Terrestrial > Soil > Riparian zone | place: USA: East River...
AGCGCGATCGGAATCGGGTCGCTGCTCGCGGATGGAATTGGCGACACCATCCGTGTATCGCTCACCGAAGATAGTCCTCACGAAATTCCCGTGGCGAAAGCGCTCATAGAGAACATCACCGAAACGTCCGACGCTCGTTGCCCAGCGCCGAACGTCCAACTTTCTTTCGATCCTTTCTCCTATCAGCGGCGCTCGACAGAAAAAATCGAGTGGGAGGGAGTGAAACTCGGTGGGGATGAATTGATTCGCGTCGTAGTGCGGCAAGCGAACTTCGACAAGATCGCACACAAGATCGACCGAATGGGCGATTACAAGCCGGAGATTGTTTATGAAGATGCGAACGTGAGCGAAATCGATCCACGCGATGATGCGGCGATTGCGAAAATAAATGCGCAGCCAACTGCGCAATTTGTCACCGTGACCGATGAAATCGATCTGCCGGTGATCGCATCATTCCGTTTGCTCGCAGCGAAGTTACACGCGCGCCATCCGATCTTGCTGAAGGATGCTTTTAAGGTAGCGCATGCCTCCGGCTTGCGAGTGGCGGGGCAGGGCAAGCCGGAGGCATGCCCTACATTTCTTCAAACTCTCCTCACCGCTTCCACCAACATCGGCTCGCTGCTTTGCGACGGGATCGGCGACGCGATTTTGGTGCAGGGAGAGGAAGCGCCGGGACAGGCACTCCGTTTGTCGTACAACATTTTACAGGCAGCCGGCTCGCGCATCTTTAAGACTGATTATGTCGCGTGCCCATCCTGCGGACGGACGCTGTTCAATCTGCAAACCACGACGGCGAAAATCAAAGCAGCCACCTCGCACCTGAAGGGCGTGAAGATCGCCATCATGGGATGCATCGTGAACGGTCCCGGCGAAATGGCCGATGCAGATTTCGGCTACGTTGGCGGCGCGCCAGGCAAAGTAAATCTTTACGTCGGCAAGACCGCGGTGAAATTCAATATTCCCGAAGCAGAAGCCGTCGATCGACTCAACGATTTGATCCGCGAGCATGGGAGATGGGTTGACCCTGCGCCGCAGCCCACGCCTGTGGAAGCGGTTTCGTAGCGCGACCTACGAATCCCTCTCCAGCGTATGTCCCATCAATACACGCTGCAACGCGCGCCGGTATCAACGTCGGTCCACATTGATTACGCCGCTGAGCTAAACGAACAGCAGCTCGCGGCAGTCACTGCTCCGCCTGGACCGATCCTTGTGATCGCCGGCGCGGGCTCGGGAAAAACGCGGACCCTCACCTATCGCGTGGCGTACCTGCTCGAGAACGGGATCGATCCGCGAAACATTCTGCTGCTCACGTTCACGAACAAAGCAGCTCGCGAGATGCTGAATCGCGTCGCGAATTTGCTGCCGGTGGATGCGAGCGGGCTCTGGGGTGGCACATTCCATTCGGTAGGGAACCGAATTTTGCGCAGGCATGGGACGGCGCTCGGTTACTCGAGCGGTTTCACCATCATGGACCGTGAAGATCAAAAGGATTTGATGAATACCGTGGTGGCAAGCGCAGGAATTGATCCCAAGGAAATCCGGTTCCCTAAAGGCGATGTGCTCGCGGAAATCTTCAGCTTCGTTGTGAACACGGAGATGCCGCTGGAGGCGTTGCTTGCGGAAAAGTTTCCGTACTTCCTACCGTTGCTCGACAAAATCCAAGATGTTAGGGACCGATACGAAAAGAAGAAGAAGGCGACGAACTCGGTGGATTTCGACGATCTCCTGCAAAAGACGTTATTGATGTTTCAGCAGCACGAGCGGATCGCGGAAATCTACCGGCGCCAGTTTCAATTCATTCTGGTCGACGAATACCAGGACACTAACAAAATCCAGGCTGATCTGGTGGATTTGCTCGCGCGCGACCATCGTAACCTGATGGTGGTCGGCGACGATGCGCAATCGATCTATTCCTGGCGCGGTGCGAACTTCAAAAACATTCTCGAATTTCCGAAGCGCTATCCGGATGCGCAGGTGTTCAAGATCGAGATGAACTACCGCAGTGTGCCGGAAATTCTCGAGGTGGCTAACGCGGCGATCGCTGCAAATGTTCAGCAATTCCGGAAACACTTAAGCGCAACGCGCGAATCAAAGACGCTCAGGCCGGCGTTGGTTGCGCTCAATGATAGCTCGCAACAGGCGCAGTTTGTTGCCCAACGGATCCTCGAGCTACGCGATGAAAATGTTGATCTGAACGACGTCGCGGTCCTTTACCGCGCGCATTATCACGCGCTCGAGCTGCAATTGGAGCTTTCGCGCAGGGGCATCCCGTACCAAATCACCAGCGGCATCCGGTTCTTCGAACAAGCGCACATCAAAGACGTAACGTCGTTCATCCGCTTCGTCGCGAATCCGCGCGATCAGGTCGCCTTCAATCGGATGGTGAAATTGCTTCCTGGAATCGGCAATCGCACTGCGGAAAATCTGTGGCAGGCATGGGCTGCTGGAATCTCGGACGGGAAAGAGAATTTTGGCGAGCGCTTCCTTGCGATGAACGTCCCGGCAAAATCAAAGAAAATGTGGACGCAACTGGCGCATACTCTTGATGAGATCGCACCGGGCGGCGAACCGAATCCGCCATCGGAAATGATCACCTCGGTTGTGGAAGCGATTTACGACGACTATGCAAAGGTGAATTTTGCGAATTACCAACTTCGCCGGGAAGACCTCGACCAGCTCGCAGCATTTGCTCGCCAGTTCAAAGACATACACGAGTTTCTGTCCCAGTTGGCGTTGATCAGCAACGTCGATGCGGAAGCTGCTCCGGGTCAGACAAACGAGAAAGAAGCGGTCAATCTCTCCAGTGTGCATCAGGCAAAAGGTCTCGAGTTTCATACCGTCTTCGTGATTTGGCTGACTGACGGCATGTTCCCCAGCAGCCGTTCGCTCGATACGCGCGATGCGCTGGAGGAAGAACGGCGCTTGTTTTACGTGGCAATCACACGCGCGCGCGACGAGCTTTATCTCACCTACCCGCACATGCGTCTGAGTGGCGGCTACGGCGATGTCTTCCAGCGCCCATCGCGTTTTCTACAGGAAATTCCAAACGACCTCGTCGAAGACTGGCAGGTGACTAGGAAATGACGAAGCTCGAAGGTCGAAGGTCGAAGGAAGCCCGGATGAAAGAATGACTAAGAATCGCAGGAGATTTTTTGGTCATTTAAATTTCGTCATTATTTCGAGCTTCGTCATTCGCCATTCGTCATTCTCTTCATGAATCTATCGCCGGAAAAGAAGATCGCTGGTGTGCTCGTGCCGCTTTTTGCGTTGCGCGGCGAGAAAGATCTGGGAATCGGCGATCTCGGCGCGTTGCGGGAGTTTATTGATTGGATTGCAGAAATCGGATTCACGCTTGTCCAGCTTCTGCCAATCAACGAAACCGGCGCGGATAACAGCCCATACAATGCCATTAGTGCGATGGCGATCGAGCCAACGACTCTGCACCTCGCGCCAGGTTCACCCGAGGATTTAACGCGCAATGATTTCGAGGAGTCATTCTCCGAGATCGACCTCGCGGACTTGCGCCGTGGCCGCGTAAAATATCGCCAGGTCAAAGAACTAAAGCAGCGCATTCTCGAGAAGGCGTTTGCGAATTTCTCCGCTCGTGCGGACGAAAAACGCCAGTTTGAATTCAAACGATTCTGTGAAGAAGAAGCCTCATGGTTGCACGATTACGCGCTCTTCCGCGTTCTCATCGAGGAAAATAACGGTAGCCCCACTTGGGATCGATGGCCGTCGCCGCACCAAAGCACTGACAGTGCTCGCAACTGGATACGCGAACTCCCGGACGACAAACAGGCAACCCTCACACAACGCGGAGATTTCTTTTGTTACGTGCAATGGATCGCTCATCAGCAATGGCGGGACATCAAAGCGCATGCCGAACAAAGCGGTGTGACGCTGATGGGCGACATTCCTTTTGGCATCAGTTATTACAGCGCCGACGTTTTCTCGCGCCCGAATGAATTCATGCTGGACTGGTTCGGCGGCGCGCCTCCCGAGCCGCTCTTCAAGGACGACGCATTCACCCAAAAATGGGGTCAGAACTGGGGCATTCCGCTCTATCGCTGGAGCGCAATGCGCGCGAACAATTTTCAATGGTGGCGCGAAAGGGTGCGCGGCACCCGACAGATCTTTCATTTGTTCCGGATCGATCACGTCCAGGGATTTTATCGCATCTATGCGTTCCCGTGGCGGCCTGCGAGAAATAGTGAATTCCTGCCCCTCGACCAGCATCAAATGCTCGAACGAACCGGCGGTCGCGCACCGCATTTTATTCCTCGCGATGACGACACGCCCGAAAACCGGGAAGCGAATAAGCGTGAAGGTGAAGAATACCTGCGCGTCGTTCTGGAAGGAGCCGGCGCCGCGCGTGTGGTCGGGGAAGATCTCGGCGTCGTGCCCGAATACGTGCGACCTAATTTGCGATATCTTGGTATCGGCGGGTTCAAGATTCCACAGTGGGAGGTGCGCGACGGGATGATCAGTCCCGGCGAGAGATACGAGCGGCTATCGGTGGCGACTTGCGCAACACACGATCACGAACCAATTCGCGCTTTCTGGGAAGAAGCACTCAAACTTCCTGGCTCCGAGACAGGACAACAAGCGAGCGCAACACTCGAGAAGATCGCGCTTTTTGCCGGACTGAATTCCAAAATCAATCAGCTCGATTACGAGAAGGATTTTTATCCCGCGGTGATGGACGCGCTTTTCAGATGTAACTCCTGGATTGCCGTGGTCATGGTCACCGATCTGCTCGCGCGCAAATACCGCTTCAACGTCCCCGGGACAAAGGCGAACTTAAATTGGACACGGCGAATTCAGCGCTCGATCGCAAAGCTTCGCTCCAGTCGAAAAGAACGAAAGAGAATGCAGTTAATTCGTGAGCTGCTGGAAAACACCGGGCGCGTTTGAATTTTTAATCCACCCGCAATTCCGCGCCAGTGGTTTTGCTGCTGTAGCGTGCCCTGTCCTCAGCGCAAAACCAAACACCTAGCATCGTCATCTCGCTCCGCTGAGGACAGCGGACACTATAGCCCGGCAATTGCTTACGTGCTTTTTTCAATTGGTGCGCCGACTTTGTTGCCCCACTCGGTCCAGGAACCGTCGTAGTTACGGACGTTGTTCAGGCCTAACAAGTAGGTGAGCACAAACCAGGTGTGACTGGAGCGCTCGCCGATTCGGCAATAGACCACTGTGTCTTTGTCGGCGCTGACGCCGCACTGCTCGAAATAGATCTTTGCCAGTTCCGAGGCTGGCTTGAACGTGGCATCATCGTTGGTGGCCGTCTTCCAAGGCATGCTCTTTGCCCCGGGGATATGACCGCCGCGGAGCACGCCTTCCTGCGGATACTCGGGCATGTGCGTGATCTCACCCCGATATTCGCCTGGTGAACGCACGTCGATCAGTGGTTTGCCATTTTTACTTTGCGTCAGCGCTTCATCGAAGAATGCACGAATCTCTTTATCGAAGCGTTTCTTCGGCAGCGGATAACTTGTCTCCGCGTATTTTGGAATCTCACGCGTCATCGGGCGGTCTTCTGCTTTCCATTTGTCGCGACCGCCATTGAGAATTTTCACTTTCTCATGACCAAACAACCGGAACGCCCAAAGCGCGTAACACGCCCACCAGTTCGCCTTGTCGCCGTAGAAAATGCAGGTCGTGTCCGGCGTAATGCCATGACGGTTGCAAAGCCGCGCGAATTTTTCCGGTGAAATGTAATCGCGAATCAGCGGATCCTGCAGATCAGCGCGCCAATCAATGTGCACCGCGCCGGGAATATGCCCGGTGTCATAAAGCAAAATGTCCTCATTCGATTCAACGATCCGGATTCCGTCGTCATTAAGATGTTTCTCCAGCCAATCGGTTTCCACCAGCGCTTCCGGATTCGCGTATTGATTGTTAGCCATAGCACAGAAAATTTCTGTCCGCTTGCGCGCGCGCGCAAGCGGATTCCTCAGCATGTCTTGGCGTAGATCAATGAATCGAGAAGCTGGCCGGCTTTCATCACGTTGTTCTTCAATCGCCCCTCGAGAATAAAACCGGCTTTTTCCAATACTCGCTCCGAGGCCCTGTTGTTTGCGAACGGTTCGGCGTACAATCTGCGCAGATCGAAGCCTTCGAATGCGGCATCGCTGAAAGCTCCGACCGCTTCACTCATAATTCCGCGATTCCAATATGCGCGTCCAAGCCAATAACCGAACTCCGCTGTGCGACGATGGATATCGCTCCCCAAACGCAATCCGATCCCGCCTGCTGCTCGGCCGCCGATGTCGAGGCAAAAGTTTATCATCGGTTGGTCGTTGATTACGCGGGCGAGAAATATATTCGCGTCATCGACTGTGTATGGATTTGGAAAGGCGTGCCGCAGATTTGCAGCGACACCCGTGTCGTTCGCGTGTCTTGCCAAATCGGCCGCATCATCTGCGCGCCATTCGCGGATCGTGCATCGCGTCAGCACGAGCGGCGTCTTTAGCCCACGGTTCACTTCAGGATCGAATCGGCCGGATAAGCCACGCCGTTTTTCATCACGGTGTCGATATCAGAAGCATTCGCGATGTCGTCCAACGGATTTGAATTGAGAATCACAAGATCGGCAAAGCAGCCGTTTTCGAGTTTGCCGACACGCGCCCCGGTTTCGCCGCCGAAAAGTTTCGCGGCGTTCGCAGTGGCGCATTGCAGTATCTGCATGGGCGTGAGCCCGGCTTCTTTCATCAACTGAAATTCACGGAAGAGAGCGGGCCCGTGAATGGTCCCGATATTTCCCGCATCAGTGCCGGCGGCGATAGTCACACCGGCGTCTTCGAGCTTCTTCAAATTCGGCAGCGCGACATCGTATGTCTTCTTAACCCGATCGAGCGCGGCTTTCGAATCAGCCAGGGCGTCCTTGACTCTTTGCGGCAACTTCTCCTGCGGAATCTTTGTCACGTCGAGTGAGGCGATCACTTCCGGGTTGCCCCACTTTTCTTCCTCTGGAGTGAGATTCAGTTGGTGTGAAAACGTTCGGCCGTACCGCTCAAACACCACCAGCGTCGGACACAAAATGACGTGGCGATCCTTCAACAGCTTCACAAACGCGTCATCGACTGGTTTATCAATTACGCTGTGGACAAGCACGTCCGCGCCTTCTTCCACTGCCGCGCGCGCAGTCTCGAGCTCGGTTGCGTGCACGGCGACACGAATCTTGTGGGCGTGACTTTCTTCAATCGTCGCACGGACGATCGGGCGAAAGCTTTCGACGAGATGATCTTTGTCGACGATGTACCAGATCTTGACCAGATCCGGTTTTTGTTCCGCTAGTTTGCGCACGAACTCGCGCGCCTGATCGGGCGTATCGATCTTCACAATTGGCGGATCGCCGAGATCGAGTTTCTCGCGAGAGACGCTTGAGATCAGCGGACCCGCCACGGCTACGCGCGGCGCTTTCGCAGTTGCGTTGGCCTTCTTGCGGACTTCGAAGTTCCAGATCGGTCCACCGACATCAACCACGCTGGTTATGCCGCTGCGAATGTATCGCGCGAAGACGTCGTCAAGATGCGATTTGATCCACGCGACTTCGTCTTTGTACGGGCGAACGCTGTTGAAATCGGCGCCGTCCGGCCGCGTGAACAAATCAGCCGATTGAAAGAAGTGCACGTGCGTGTCGATGTAACCGGGCAGAATGAATTTGCCGACGCAACTGACCTGTCTGCCGAGCGTAGCGGCGTCCTGCTTGCCCATCGCGACGCGCTCGATCTTGTCGCCGTTGATAACGACCGTGGCATTCGGCAGCACTTTGCCATCGGCCGGATTAATCACCGTCGCGCCGACGAGCGAAATTTTTTCGGCGCGGAGCACCGTGGTCAAGAGTGAGAACGCGAGTACGAGCGCGACTCTAATTTTCATTCGAGAGATTCCTCGACTTGGCTCGGAATGACAAAGTTATTCTTTGGATTCCGGCACCGCTTTCTCTGCCGCCTTGAAGCCGATTTTCGAGTGTGTGCCATCGCAAAACGGTTTCTCCGTCGACGCACCGCAGCGACAGAGGGCCATTCGTTTTTCGACAGGGAACTTGTTTCCATCTGCGTCGATCAATTCCACTTCGCCCGTCACGATGTAAGGGCCGTTCTTGATTGCTTCGATTTTTACCATAATGCGTCTAACGTAACGTCCTCCGGGCGCGCGGCCAGTCGGTCCGGCGAAATCTCTTCGACGCGGCAGGCGGTATTTCGTTAGGCGAAGCGTGTCCGCCGAATTCTGGGGAGCGCACGCTTTCAGCGTGCCGGTCGCTGCATTCTGCGGCGACGAACTTTGTTTAACTCAGAACTCGTAGGCAGTGAACGAAGGTCGGCAAAGTTCGCGATCGCAGAATGCGATCGCCAACACGCCAGAGGCGTGCGCTCCCCAGAACGCTGCTTGCGCTGCTCGGAGTTAAACGGAAGCTTGGCCGCTTATGAAAAGTTTTCTCGCAGCACTCCTTTTGCTCGCCACCTCGGTGCTCGCGCAAACGCCATCGCAAAAGCGTCCCTTCACGTTCGAAGACATGATGAAACTAAAGCGCGTCGGCGCGCCGGTGCCGTCGCCGGAGGGCAAATGGGTTGTTTTCGACTGCGTAGACGTCGATCTGGAAGCGAACACGAGGATTTCGCATTTGTGGATCGTGCCGGCGAGCGGCGGTGAATCGCGGCGGTTGAGCCAAACGCCGAATCACGAGGAGCGGCCGCGGTTTTCGCCGGACGGGAAACGCTTTATCTGGACATCCAAAGCGACTGATCCGACGCAAATCTGGATGTGCGATTTCGACTCCGGAAGTGGGGGGCTCGTCGGGAAGCCTCATCAGGTCACGGAAATCTCAACGGGCGCGGATGGTGGGATCTGGTCACCCGATGGCAAGAACATCGTGTTCGTGTCGGCGGTTTATCCCGATTGCAAAGATGATGCGTGCAACAAACAGCGCGATGAAGAGCTGAAGAAGAGCAAGGTGAAAGCGAAAATCTTTTCGCGCTTGTTCTACCGGCATTGGAGCGCGTTCACCGAATTCAAGCGGAGTCATTTGTTTGTGGTCGGCGCTGACGCTGTAGAGTCCGCTGTCCCCAGCGGAGAAACCCCAAATGCGCTGAGGACAGCGCACACTACAGCAAAAGATCTCACGCCGGGCGATCACGATGTGCCGCCGTTCAATCTCGGCGGTCAGGACATGTATGCGATTTCGCCCGACGGTCAGGAACTCGCGTATACGAGCAACATCGACGAGGTCGAAGCGACCAGCACGAACAACGAAATTCTTGTCGTGCCGATTAGCGGCGGCACGGCGAAGAAGATTTCCACCAGTCCCGGCGCCGACACGACGCCGCTCTATTCTCCGGACGGAAAATATCTTGCCTGGCGTTCGCAAGCGCGCGCCGGCTTTGAAGCCGATAAGTGGCGGCTCCTCATCCAAGATCGACAATCAGAAAAGACGCGCGATTTGACTGAACAGTTTGACCGATCGGTAGGCAGCTTTGCGTGGCAGCCGGACTCGTGTGCAATCGCCTTTAGTGCAGAAGACCGCGGTGAAGCCCCGCTTTATGTCATGCCGATTGTCCTAGCCCTGAAAGAACCATTACGCGTTCAGCAAATATTTCACGCCGATGATTTGGCCTACGGTTCGAACCGACAGCTCTACTTCACGCGTATGTCCATCGCTTCTCCGAACGAAATTTGGGGCAGGTCAGTTGGACTGGGCGTAGACAAGGCTTCGCCTTGGCAAGTGACCCACATGAACGACGCCCTGCTTTCGCAGATCGACATGCAGCCGTTGGAGTCGTTCACGTTCAAAGGCGCGAACGACGAAGAAGTGCAGGGCTTCATGGTCAAGCCGCCGGGATTTGATCCGAACAAGAAATATCCACTGAAATTTTTAATTCACGGCGGGCCGCAAGGGGCGTGGGGAAACGAGTGGACATATCGATGGAACGCGGAGTTGTTCGCTGCGACCGGAAATTACGTGGTGGTGATGATCAATTTCCACGGCTCGACCGGTTACGGGCAGAAGTTTACCGACTCGATCAGCGGCGATTGGGGCGGCAAACCGTACGTCGATCTGATGAAGGGACTCGATTACATGGAGAAAACGTATCCCTTCATCGACAAGAACCGCGAGGCAGCGATGGGCGCAAGCTACGGCGGTTACATGGCGAACTGGATCCTCGGCCACGCGAACCGGTTCAAATGCATCGTGTCGCACGATGGGACGTTTAATACGGAGTCCGTGTACGGCACGACGGAAGAACTTTGGTTTCCGGAATGGGACTTCAACGGGACGCCTTGGAAGAACCGCGAGATGTACCGGAAATTTTCACCGCACTTGTTCGCCGACAAATTCAAAACGCCAACACTGGTGATTCACGGCCAAAACGATTATCGGCTCGACGTGAGCGAAGGATTTCAACTCTTCACGACGCTGCAGCGATTGAAGATTCCGTCGAAGTTCTTGTATTTTCCTGACGAAGGTCATTGGGTGCTTAATCCGCAGAACAGCCGGCTATGGTACAAGACTGTCAACGACTGGGTGGATCAGTGGTGCAAGTGAATGCTCTGTCATGTCGACCGAAGTGGAGACATCTCTAAATTTCTTCCGATCGGAAATGGCAAGAGATTCCTCGACTTCGCTCGGAATGACAAGAGACCGTGCCGCGGTGTCCCCTTGACTTTTTGCGCGAGTTGCGCATTAAAACACTTCGAGAATTTATGGAACGTTTCTTCCTTAAGCA
>Ga0193747_1000666_pt1 | contig 10725 bp, 12 predicted proteins | sample L1m2metaG_FD_143048 | JGI IMG/M metagenome (GOLD analysis project Ga0193747, IMG submission 143048) | Soil microbial communities from a riparian zone of the East river system, Colorado, United States - L1m2 | ecosystem: Environmental > Terrestrial > Soil > Riparian zone | place: USA: East River...
CTGACGGCACCGAACTCGTCGGCAACTACAGCTTTCGCATCGCTAACGCGCCGCAGTAAGACACCAACCTCGGTCCTACCACTATAGAACTCCTGAGTCCGGATCGCTCGACTTGGATGCAGCTGCTTGGGCTGCTCTAAGCACCAAACCTAAGACGATGAAATGTTTTTCGTTCCGTCGCCACACTTAGATAAGGAAGGCAATTGTGGTGCTGCGGTCGATCGAGTGCATCACTCCGTTCCCGACCTAGGTACAGCTAATTCGATAGGAGAAAAAGACTATGAAAATGCGAAATGGCAATCCTCAGGACTTGACGGTCCAGCCCAACGAACAAATCACGATTTCCATCATTCGTTCGACCGGACTGGCAACGGAAGTCAATTACAGCCTGGACGGTTCCAAAACTTTCCCAGGCACCAAACCCAAGAACCAGCCGTGCACGTTCCCAGTGTCCCAAAACGGCGATCTCGCCATGACGATGCACTATGCCGCAAACGCGGGCGGCAGCTTCACCGTTAGAACGACCGGTAGCGCTGGCGGAGATGTTTCCGAAGTCTCCGGCCAGCAGAATGGCGCAGCTTTCAGGACGATCGGGTTCCGATTCGTAGTCGAAGCAGCTTGACTATTCAAGCTCACTGCTCTGCACATAAAAGTAAGGGATGGTTAAGCCATGAAAATGAAGAGACTCATGTTTGTAGCAATCGGAATTCTTGTTTGCAGTGCAACGCTTGCACAAGGCCAGCGGCAGATTGGCAAGGAGTTCGAAGAGCAACTGCAAATTGTGAAGAAAGAGATCTCGGCGACGAAGAACAGCGGCAAGGCCGCCACGGAGCAGGCAAACACAATTCGCAACCAACAATTCAACCAACTGAACCAGACCAGTCTGTTTTCCCTGGCGCTCGCCGTTGCGGCGGCCCCGCGAGATCGTTACGTCACAAAAATTGAGGAAGCGAGGGTCGACAAGCAGGTCGGCACGTCCGCAAACTCTTCCGGAACAACTTCACTGGTTACGAAGGCGAGTGTGCCGGCAATTCTGGGCTTCGCGGTTGAGAATGGCGCCATTGAGAAATCGACCAGCGGCACTACGATTACGTTCAGAGGAAATCCGATCGGAATCATCAAGGCTTTAGGGGACAAGGGCTTCATCGAAAGTTACGATGATGACGACTCAACAACCAAAGTCCTGCGACGGTTCTCGTTTGGCGCTTCCTTCGACACCAGTCGCGGCCCCCAACCGGGCACGTTCACGGGTAACACCCAACAGCTGTCCTCGTTCAATCTCAGATTCGATCTTTACAACCATCGCGATCCTAGACATAGCGCATACACGCAAAAGTGGGACAGTCTCATCTCTAACAAGGGACAAGCCTTTACCGCTAATCAAGCTGACATCCTCCACTTCTTTGATGATCATAGGCCCGAGTATGATCCGCAGCTCGGCGCGTGGCTTAAGGCAGCTCAGGATGCGGTTGTCGCAGCGTCGGCCGACGATGTTGAGAAGGTGCTCAGACAACAGCTTGGCGAGAAGCTTCGGGCGGTTCCGCTGCGGCCAGAGTTACGTGCAATCGTTGAGAGTTTTGAAAACAACGTCAATTCTTATCTTGCTGATCGTGGCAACCTGCTCAAAGAAGTTGCCAACGGACCGATCGTCGCTTTCGAATACACGAACAATCGTCCTGGCAATCAGCCGAATTATTCGAACTTCAATCTGATTGGTGAGTTCAGTCCGTTCAATGGCCGGGCAGATCTCACAGCGAACGCGTCGTTTTCAACTTTCTCTACCAAACCAACGGGAGTGACGCGGACGGCGCGCGACTTTGATTTGTCAGGACAGCTCGATGTGCCGCTCGGCGATATCGCCAAAACCGGCCCGTTTATTTTTACGATGTCGGGAAAGTATCAGCATGTGTTTTCGGATATCACGACAACCGGAACGACTCCGACGACGCTCAAGAAAGGCGACATCGGCATCGGCCAATTCAAATTCACGATCCCGGTGAAAGGCAGCGGCGTCAAAATTCCTCTGTCTGTCACCTTCTCGAACCGCACCGAGTTCATCAAGGAGAGCAAAGTCCGGGGAAACATCGGAGTTACTTTTGACCTGGACACGATCTTCTCGAAGATCAAACCCTAACCTGGTTTGAGAGTCACGGCGTTCATTTGATCAATTAACCTTTTAGATACTCAGGAAGGAGAGCATCATGGCAGAGCCAAATAACACGCCGGCGTCACCGACAGCAGGCACACAGCTAACGCAAACCGCGTCCGCCCTCGGCATGTCGACCGGAGAGATCATTTCAATGATTGTGACCTTCGCGATTGCCGCAGGTCTGGGGATCTTCGCCACGATCATCGCGCGAGATCTTTCCATGAGCAGCCCACGCGCAATCTGGCTGGCAGTCGCGGTAGGTGGGTTGGGCGGTGTCGCACATGAAATTGCCCAAAGCCGCGGTACCGTGCTAATTGCCGAGCGCCGGGCTGACGGAATCTATCTGGGAACAATTGCCGGCATCATTCTTGGCGGGGTCGCCGGTCTGCTGGCTGTGAAAGCATTTCTGGTTACTCCGCCTACGCCGGCGCCGACCGTAATGCAATTAATCTACGAGTCGTTCATTGCCGGTCTCGCGCTCAAGGGAGTCACCGAAGCAGCCGGAGGTCAGTCGGTGCGTTCGCCTTCGGGCGCTCAGTCGTAAATTGATTTCAGAGAGCGGTACTAGCCGCGTCGCTTGCTCTGAGGCAACGCTGCAGCGGTTCCAAACAGTCACTATTTCTTGACGAACAGTAATTCTTGATAAGGAGCTAACCATGGACAAACTTAAAGATCGCGTGCCAATTCCGCCTAAAGATGCGATGAACACCGGACTCAGTCCGGCGAAAGAATCAACCATGCTGGCGAAGTTCGGGAAACCGGGTCAACTGACTAAGAATTGTTCTGATCCCTCTGCCAAGTTTAAGAAGCGGCTCAAGTTCGGCGTAAATGTCGGCCCTTTCAAAGTGTCCGGACTCGATTTCGCCGTGGAGTCGCTGAAGCAGATTTTCGCTGAGATCCAGCAACAGTTGCCGGACGTATTCGCAGCTGTGAAGAGCGACGGCATGCTGTGTGTTCGTCATCGCCGTAAGAGTCCGTTGCTTTTCTCGAACCATAGTTTTGGCACCGCGATCGATCTATTCTTCGGCACGGACGCGGTGCCTCAAGGTGTGCATTTGACTGAGCGCGGAAATCTCGTGCTCTTTCCCTTCTTCAATCGGCACGGTTGGTACTGGGGTGCGGAGTTTTCGGGAGACTTTGTCGATAGCATGCATTTCGAGCTGGCCGAAGAAACGATTCTGAAGCTCCCTGACGAACCGCTATAGCAGAAACTCCCAGTCGTTCTCCCGCGTAGTTGTGACGAGTACCTTCGTTTGGTCAGTAGCATCTACCTGTCGGCCAGTATGTCAAAGGGAGTGGAAAGCGGTTCTCTGGAAGGAAAGAGTGCGTGCCTCTCAGTGACGCACATGATCGGGTTAGGTTTCTTTTGTGAGTTGGCTGCGTAACGACGTTCGCTCGCGATTAGCGACCTCCCAAATTGTCATTATGCCCGCCAGCAGAATTCCGAGAACGGTTGGCGGACCATGAGTGTCGCGCCAGAAACACAAAGCGACGGCACCGGCTATACCACACCAGGCAAATCGCTGCGCCGACCCTGAAAGCTCCCGACGATGCAAAACGACGAAGGCGAACAACCCGCCCATCACTCCGGCGAGGCCCAGTGATGACCCGGCCAGGTACGGGCTCCACAAGTAACCGAAAATCTGGCCAACCACTCCGGGAATAAAATAGAGGGCCCACAACTTTCTCCCATAAAGTCTTTCCGCCAGCGGGCACAATGTGATCGCCACCGCGCAATTGACGCAAGCATGCGGCCAGCCGTAGGCATGCACGAAGAGCGGGGTCACCATTCGCCACCACTCTCCCGCCAGTAATGCCTCTCGATTGCGTCGAAGCGCGGTGAGAACTTCAGGAAAAACGAATTGCAAACCGGTAACCAAAGCGGTCGATCCGATAATAACCAGGGTGATGACAGGCACCGGCCTCGTCTTGCCGCGAGAGAACCGATACAAATGAAGCGCGCAACCCAAGGAAGCGATGAACACCACGAGAGTGCCCAGCAGCCTGCGAATGATTTCGATTTTCTCGAACATCTTTCTAACCTAACGGCCCAGACTGACCGACGAGGTGGAAGGCAAGCGTGAACTCGGGGCTACCGTGACCGGCGCCAGGGCAGGGTCCACAGTCCGCGCGCCGCGAGGATGGCGGAGAAGAGCCCGAGTACGCCAATCGCGAGCAGCGTCCAGACGAAAAAGAAGTGTCCGCTGGTATTGGCGAGCCTGCTGGTGACGCCGACGCCCTTCCCCTTCATGTGGACGTAGGGGACGACCAATGAAAAGAGCGACAAGAGGAACATGATGATGTACCCAGATCGCCGTTCGGCAAGCACCAGCGTTCCGTACAGCCAGACGACGGAGAAGGGCACCACCATAATGAGGTTTGCGAGGCCTCCCGGCTCCCACCCGTACACGATGTCGCCGGCCAGGTGAAACGTAAGAAAGAGGAGTAAGAGCAGAGACGCGATGGTCAACATAGAGCTGTTTTTCATTTGATATCTCCTTGTTAGATTTGTGTGTGCTTCTCAGTGAGGCACATGATCGGTTGACTGCGGCTTTCATTTCATCTCGATAGGTTTACGCCGACGACAAAAAGCCACAAAGTCTAAGCCGTCAACGAGCGATTGCCATTGAGCGATTGCCATTGATTGGTGCCGACTTACTTTTATACGCTTTCGTGAAGCGGACTCGGATCAACCAGAAAATCATCAGCACCAGTGGCAGGATACCCGGGATAAAAAGTAGGTTTGTTCTGCGTATGAAAGCGGGGAATACTTGTGGCTGTCCTATGAAGAAGGATCCGGTGGCGATAAAAAACGAAAAGCACATGCGCCACAGATGGCGCACGATTCGTTGTCTGCCAAAGACGCCGCCGCGCACGAGCAGGCGAAGGTCTCCCGCGGCAGCAAGCAGCGCCACGGAACCAAGGAAGAAGATCATTCCAACCGGAACTCCAGGTATTGACGCAACGGTTCCAGTTGCCAGTCTTACTCCATGGGTCACGAGGACAACTCCGAGCGCCAGGGCAAACAGAAACGCAACCCAATCGAAAATGCTCGTTTCGCCTTCCCGCCGCCTGGCGGTCAACCACGCGGTTGCCACCAGATAACACGCGATTAGCCCGCCGACAACATTGCCGAGATACGCCGCGCTTGAACCCATGACGAGCATCGCGACGAAAAACAAGTTTCCGCCTACGCGATGCGGTCGAGAACCCTTCCGGAACGACATTGCGGCCGCACCGGAAAGTACCCCTACGACACCAGCGCAAATATGAATTATTAATATGGGCGGTCGCATTGTTTCGCTACTTTAGCTATGCCGAAAGGAATTCCTGGCTCCAGAGGAGCCAAATGTTTATAGAACCGCTTTAACCACGACCCGCGCTCCAGCGGAGCGCAATGTTTCCGGGGATGAATTCAAAGTCGCGCACGTTTCGCTCCCACGGAGCGAAGAAGAACTTTTTGGAGGTCACGCGTTCTATAAACATTTCGTCCCTACGGGACGAGGAAGCGTTTAGTCGGCCCTCTCATTTTGTCCGCTGAAATTCGCCGTGCAACTCAATTGGCTTGCCGTTTGGCATAATGAAAGTGAATTCTACGACATGCTTGTTCGCGTCAATCGTCGTGAACATCATGCGTTTCACCAATCCGCCCTTCGTGCTGCCGGCGACATCGAGGAAGTTAAACTCTACGCTTTTTCCATCGGCCGACATTTTCCCCTCCATGTTTGAACGATTTCCGGCGTCACAATAATGGGTTGCGAGCAAACGATCCCCGTCGACGTAGAACATTGTGATCTCATGGTTCGGCACCCCTTTCTCCGTGTTCCCCTCGTGCAGAATAGCGGTACCACTGGATACGGCGCGAATTGTAAAGTTGATCGGAATGCCCATAACCGTGCCGTCCCAGGAACCTGCCAGGGTCTTCATTTTTTCAAACGCCTTTTGTGCGTCGGACTGTGGGCCTGACGTTTTCGGCATCTGCTGCGGTAACGCGACGACAGCCGTCGCAACCAGGATGATTAGAAGTGTTAGTTTTCGCATTTGTTCTCCTCTTGAATGGTTTGTTGAACTACAACGATCATACGGGAACGGTGGGCGTGGAGTTGTAAAGTGTTCGTAAAGTGACCACCGTTTTGTAAAGACGAGGTAAAGTCTGGTCCCAGTCGATGCCGCTGACCAAATTTGAAGGCTATAATGCGCGCGATGTTCGATTGGATCAGACGCGTCAGAAGAAATTGGCTGGTGCCCGCTTGCGTAGCGGTGATGCTGTTCACGGTGCTCGCCGGCGTGCTCCAGTATCGCTGGATCAATTTCGCGAGCGATGCCCACCTGCGACAAGGCCGTGCTGTCATGCGGGCGACGCTACGGAACTTCAGCGGTGATTTCCGAGATGCCCTGCTGCGACTGCCGCCTTTCTTCCGTCCACCGCCGGACGAAAGAAATGATGTCGCGTTCGAGCCCTACATCCTCCACAGTATCAGGCGATGGCAGAGCATTTCTGACCGCCCGCAACTACTCGCCTCGATCAGCATCGGCACGCAAAGCGACAAGGGAGTCGTCTTCAGACGACTGCAAGCGGACGACGATCAATTCAAGACTGAAGACTGGCCCAACGAGTTTGTCGTTTATCGCCGTATTCTGGAGGAGCGCCTGCGTTTGCCCGGAGGCCAACCTCCGCTTTTCCCGAATGGATTTGCGTTTGAGTTTTTTCAAGGTAGACCGGTGTTGATATTTCCACTCGTTACCGGTGCCTCTGTGAACACCAACACGACGATTGAATCGCCGAGTCCGGAACAGCCGCTGGCGACGCGCGACTTGCTGCAATCGCTCAAGCCGGCGCCCCCGAGGGGATCGGACCATGTGCCCGAACTTAGGGGCTGGTGTTTTCTTGAAGTCGATAATGATTATCTCGGCCAGTATCTGATCCCCGAACTAGTAGCGCGGCATTACGGGACTGGCGCCGATAATCAAGTGGCGGTGGTTGCCAGTCACCCATTGAGCATGATCTATGTTTCGGATCCAACGCAGACGATTGCGTCGTTCTCACAGGTTGACGCCGGCATTGTTTTGCTTGACGCAAACATAACGCAGGATCGTCAAGAGCCGCCGCGTCCCCCCGATGGCATGGCGCCGAACGAGCGTCGTCCGCCAACCCGGCCGGGACCTCAGCCGTTTGTGTCTGGCCCGCAACGTGTGGCGCTCGCTGAGATCCGCGGCAATCGCGGAGGCCCCGATGACCCGGCCTGGCTGCTGGTGGTGAAAAACAAGGCAGGTCCGGTTGAAGCGCTGGTCGAAAATGTCCGACTACAAGTCCTCCTATTCAGCTTGATCATGCTCGTGCTGTTGGCCGGCAGCTCAGTGATGTTGATGTTGGCAACGTTGCGCGCGCGCCGTTTGGCGCGACAGCAGATGGAGTTCGTGGCGGGCGTCTCTCACGAATTGCGCACGCCGCTGACCGTCATTCAATCGACGAGCTACAATTTATCGCAGGGCACGATCCAGGACCCGAGCCGGGTGCAACAATACGGTGACGTGATCCAGCGTGAAGCGCGCCGGCTGATCAACCAGGTCGAGCGAATGCTTAGCTTTGCGGGTATTCAATCGGGTCGTCGAGTTTATGATCCACAACCGACCAACGTGACTGAGATAGCCGAACGCTCTTTGGCCGAGTACGCCGTCGCTTTCGCAGAAGATGGCTGGCAAATCGAGCAGCACTTTGCAGAGGATCTACCTCTGGTGCTCACTGATGGTCCCGCGTTGGAAAGTTCGCTGAAGAATTTGTTTGAGAACGCGCTGAAGTACGCAGCGCGAGGCAAGTGGTTGAGTGTAACTGCGTGTACCGCGCAAGCCAGGAAGGGCAGGGAAGTGCAAATCACTGTCGCTGATCGCGGGCCCGGAATCGCGCCGAAGGATCTGCCGCATATCTTCGAACCTTTCTATCGCGGACAGAGTGTGAATGCCGCGACGACGAGCGGCACGGGGCTGGGGTTGTGTCTCGTCGAGCGTGACCTGCGGGCGCTGGGCGGCAGCGTGACGGTGCAGTCAGCGCCAAGTGAAGGGACATCGTTTACGTTGCATCTGCCCGTTTCGTGAGTGGGGCCGGGGCGGGATTGAAATTTCGAGACAGGATTAACAGGATTGACATGATTAAAGTGGAGGACAGCCGCCACTTTTTTTAGCGAGTCGACAGGACTACCCCTCCGGCCATCCTCATCCTGTTAATCTTGTAAATCCTGTCAGATATTCCGTTGGAATGGTGATACGATTACGAAATCACGAAGCCACACGAAGGCAAAGATGCAGTTTGAAGCCGGTAGTTCAGAGTTCAGCGTTTAGGCTGCGGTTTCGCCACGCAAACTAAAGTTTGAACTCTAAACTGCTTTTTTTACAGTGACGATGGCAAACAATCTCCTTTTGATTGAAGACGACTCAGGCATCACGATGGCCCTGACGGACCTGCTCAACGCGGAAAACTATCGCGTTGAGACGGCCGCCGATGGCTTGACGGGTTTGGCGCGCGCCCGCGACGGCAACTTCGACGTAATCATTCTGGACGTCATGCTACCGGGCAAAAACGGCTTTGATGTGTGCCGCGATCTGCGGCAGCGAAGTATCACGACGCCGATTCTGATGCTGACGGCGCGTGGCCAGGTAATCGATAAAGTCCTGGGCCTGAAGCTGGGCGCGGATGATTATCTTTGCAAACCATTCGAACCGCTCGAGCTGCTGGCGCGGTTGGAAGCGTTGCTGCGGCGCAGCCGGACCACGGCGAGCGCAGCGGAGCAGCTCGACGCGTTTAGCTTTGGCTCTGTCACGGTAAACTTTCGGAGCACTGAGGTGCTTAGCAATGGTAAGCAGGTCGAACTCTCCGCGCGCGAATTTCAACTGCTGTCCTATTTTATCGCCCAACGCGGCGCTACGCTTTCGCGCGATGAACTGCTGCGCGAGGTTTGGGGCTATGAAACCGGAATGCTGACCCGCACCGTTGACGTTCACGTGGGCTGGTTGCGGCAGAAGCTGGAAGCCGACGCGAAGGAGCCGCGGCATTTTCTCACCATGCGCGGCCACGGTTATAAGTTTGTCGCGTAGCGGGCTTGCCGGGCAGGAATTCAGCCGCCGCATTCTTGAATGACGGTTCCCGACACTGATGATAAAACTCAAATCCAGACGGAGCCTTTGACGTTGCGGTGAGGTGCAAACCCCGCCAAAATTATGCCGTTTGCTCAGTGATTGAAAGTATTGGCGTCCCGTACGGGAGTCGAACGCGTGTCGCCGCCGTGAAAGAGAGGCGATTCACTGTGATTCAAAGGAACTTGGCGGCATGGATAGCACTTTACCGCACTTGAAGGACTCACGGGAACGCTTATTGGACCTTTAATGGACCGTGCTTCCCGTTGGGGAGCTCCTAAAATGCCAGGCTATTTGCGGTCGGGTTCATTGTCTTGTTGGCAGTTCCGTCTCTGTTCCGTGGATAGTAAACATGGGAACGACTTTTCCTACGAGACATCGACATAAGAAGTTGTCCAAAGAAGGCTCATTATTCGAGCGCGCCAGGAATGCCAGTCTTGGGATTGAGTTGGTCGATAGTCCACATACAAGAGGTAAAGACAGGTTGCGCCGTGACAAAGACCTTAAGCTTGACGTCGCGACCAGCCCGACCCTTGATCCCGAATTTGAAGGTTCTGGAGTTACCGCGATTGAGCTTCTCTACCTTATCACCATTGACGACCGAGGCGCGGAGCGTGGTCGTTCGCTTTGTCGTTACCGCTCCTAGCGGATCAAGTTCCAGGTGATCGAGGAATTCGTAGACCATATCGTTTTGGCGAGCTTCCTTGAGTGTAACGAACTCGCACCCTTTAGGCTCTAGCAGGGTCAGTGTCACTGCCGGGTTGACGTAGTACTCCGTTTCTGCGGTTTCGGTGATCATTGCATCCACTTCAATTAACTCTTCGATTGGCGGGGTGTTAGTACCTGGCTTCGAGACTCCTACCAAGACTCTCCCAGGTACGAGGTAGATAGGTACAGACAAAGGAGGACCAGAAGGAGGACTAGAAGGGGGAGGACTAGAAGAAGGAGGACATTGTTTTGACTTACGTGCGTTCGACTTTGACATGGTTTCTCCTTTGATTAATTAAGCCGTCTTCTTTTTTTCGTGGTCGGCTTTTGAAAGATGGTAGCTTATGACCCCGGTTCATCGGCAAGGATGTCCTTAAAGTCCCACCCGTTCCCGACCTTCCTCGGTCCCGTCCACCTCAAGCTGCCATCGCCGCGCCCATCGTGGCGATACCACATCAGGTCGCCGCTGGTCGTGATGCCATAGATCACACCGTCGCCGCCGGAGAATATCTGTTTGAAGTCCCACCCGTTCCCGACCTTCCTCGGTCCCGTCCACCTCAAGCTGCCATCGCCGCGTCCATCGTGGCGATACCACATCAGGTCGCCGCTGGTCGTGATGCCATAGATCACGCCGTCGCCGCCGGAGAATATCTGTTTGAAGTCCCACCCGTTCCCGACCTTCTTCGGTCCCGTCCACCTCAAGCTGCCATCGCCGCGTCCATCGTGGCGATACCACATCA
>Ga0193747_1000668_pt1 | contig 10716 bp, 10 predicted proteins | sample L1m2metaG_FD_143048 | JGI IMG/M metagenome (GOLD analysis project Ga0193747, IMG submission 143048) | Soil microbial communities from a riparian zone of the East river system, Colorado, United States - L1m2 | ecosystem: Environmental > Terrestrial > Soil > Riparian zone | place: USA: East River...
TGCCCGGGCTGTTCATGATCAACATCTTCGTGCGCGGCGTCATCGCGTTTTCGAAATCTTCGGGGCGCATTTTCCAGGCATTACGCTCGCTGGTGGGCACGATCACGGGGTCGGCGCCGACCAATCGCACCATGTCGGGGTAGCTGACCCAGTAGGGCGCCGGGATTATGACTTCATCGCCGGGCTGACAGGTCGCGAGGATCGCATTGTAGCATGCGTGCTTGGCGCCATTACTCACCACGACCTGTCCGGCGCGATAATTCAATCCGTTGTCAGCTGCCAACTTATCTGCGATCGCCTGACGCAGTTCCGGGATGCCAGCATTTGGCGTGTATTTCGTAAAACCGGCTTCCAAAGCCTCGATTGCGGCCCTTTTTATGTGCTCTGGTGTATCGAAATCCGGTTCGCCTGCACCGAAGCCGCAGACGTCGATGCCTTCGGCTTTCATAGCTTTCGCCTTGCTATCGATTGAGAGAGTCAATGACGGAGTCAATTGAGCGGCGCGTTCAGAAATTTCCATGGCAATGATGTAATCCACAAATGGGAGCGCAAGCTATTGGTGGCGATAGAAGTTTTCAATCAGAGGTTTGAAATTATTTTCTTCGACTCGGACGATCGCCATTTCGCGTTTCGCGTTCTCGACGGAATCCGATGCATGCGCGGCGTTGACCATGATCGTTTGTCCGAACTCCTTTCGAATCGAACCGGGCGGCGCTTTTGCCGGATCAGTGGGGCCGAGGACGTCGCGAATTTTGCGCACGGCGTCCACGCCCTGGTAAACAATGGCAATCGATTTTTCCGTGCCAGGTGCGTCGCGTTCGTCTTGATGACATTCGCCGGGCCTTTTGCCGGCCATAAACTCAATGATGCTCTCCCAGTTTTCGCGGCCGCTTTTCGAGCCGAGCTTTTTCTCAAGGACCGGCAGCACAGGCCCGTAAAACTCCTCCGCCTGTGCCACGCTCATTTGGTGAACTTTGAAGCCGATGATCGAGAGGCCAGTGCGTGAAAACACTTCGATCACGCCGCCTGGACGCAAATTTGGGAACCGGAAATTGTCCGGCTTAATAAGGACGAGCGTTTTTTCGTTTTGCGCACCTCGTGGAGACGGCACGGCGTAATCCACGATTCCACCATCCGAATCAGAAAATTCCGCCCACAGTTTTAAATCGCGCTCGACCGCGCCCGGTTCGAATTCAGTGACCACTCCCGGCTCGAAGTAAACAACATTCTCTGAATCATCGGTGATGTAATCACCGTAGGTGTCACGAATCGTTTCGCCGCTGGTGCGCTCGTGTAGGATGTGACCCACGACGTGATGAATCTTTTCCGCAGCCTCCGGTCCGCGGAAGATCAGAAACAAAACACGCGCATGTTGACCGTTTTTCTCCCCGGTGAAATTCTTCAGCACGTACTCGCGAATCAATTGCTGCGTGGCGCGATGGCTCGGGTCAGTTTCCGTCACAATCGTGTCGGCGTAACGCTTGGTTAGCTCCGCGCCCGGCGCGAACATTCGGCCTCCGACCAAATCGAGTCCGGTGCGGGAAATCAACCGGCCAACGATGCCGCCGGTGCGCGATTTCCGCATCGAATAGGGTGTGACAATGGCATAAGCAAGCTGTTCGGATTGCATCGGTTTTACTGTAATGGCGGTCTATGAACGCCGCAAAAATTTGCCGACCCACGCTCCGGCGGCCATAGAGCGTCGGCCCGCGCCGCCAGAATGCCCATCCATTTTCCGCGACGCTTCATATTGATGATGTCGAGGTGGTTCCGCTGCAGTGCGTGAACCAATTCCTCTTGCTGGCTGCGCAAAATGCCTGAGAGAATCAGGCACGCGCCGGCGTTTAGTTTCGGCAGGATTTCGATCAGCAAATCGCTGTATAAATTTGCCGTAATCACATCGGTCTTGTGTGCCGGGTTCCACTTGTGCACATCGCTTAGTTGAAAACTGACGCCGCGAATTTTGTTCAAACGGGCGTTTGATTTGGCCACCGAAATCGCCGCGGGATCGTTATCGATACCTATGACTTGACCGGCACCGAAACATTTTGCCGCCAAAGCAAGAATACCGCTGCCAGTCCCAAGATCGGCAAGCGACCACCCTGGCTTCCAGCAGCGGGTCAGTTGTTCCAGAAAACGAAGCGACATTGCCGTCGTGGCATGCTCGCCAGTCCCAAATGCCAACGAAGCTGGAATGAGAATGTGGGAGCGGCCTTTGTGCCGCGACAGTCGGGACACTACGGTCCGTCCCACACTCGAAACCATCAATCGTTTCCCGATCTTGATAGCCTTCGAATCGCCACGCGTAAATCGCTCCAACCAATTGCCCGGCAACGCCTCGATTCGGCCGCCAAATTCCTTGAGCAGCGCCGACGAATCGCTTCGCGAGCGGCATACAATTTCCAGTTCCAGACGCTTACGCTCGGGTCGGCGTACGATCACGAGTTGGCCGAAAGCCTTTGCTTGGAGAAAGTCTTCGTGGGCTTTGAGCCAATGGTGTTCTGCAAGTTTTCGCCAGAGAAACATCGATGGACCCTAGAGAAAGTGTCGATTGACGAACGAGCGTCCCCGAACCCGATTTGAGATATCTTTCAAATGTGACCGCGGTCTTTTCGTCCGCGAAAGCAACATACGCCCGGAGAGTCCAAGGCCGAAACTTCGCTGCATGTGGAGAGCGACCTTCATTATGTTGTTTAAGCCGCTGTCGCAGATCGCAAGTCGAACCGATATACCGTTGTGTTGGGCGAGAGCGGGACTGCAACAAGTAGACGTAGTACATCACAGGGCTGGCCTGCCAGCCGTAGCTTGGAGCGTTTGGGCGCCCCGCCTTCGCCAAGGCTACGGCGCGCTCGCTCCAGCCCTCGATTTGCGCTCCGCTCCAAGCGAAGGCTGGAGCGGGTGACGAGGCTCGAACTCGCGACGTCCACCTTGGCAAGGTGGTGCTCTACCAACTGAGCTACACCCGCAGTTTTGAGAGGGACAATAATGTCCAGCCAACCGCGCCACGCAACCTTTTAATTGCCCTGGAAGGCTCAAAGTCGTTGAATCCAAATTGGGCGTTCACTGCATCCTATGATCAAACACTCTATGAAAAAACTATTCCTCCTCTGCATGTGCTCGCTCGGATTGTACGGCAGCTTGTTTCCGCAGACTCCAACCGACACTCCGATTGCCAGCCCGACAGCACCGACGGCAGCAACAGCCGCGACAGCGGCAACCTCAATAGCGGCGTCAGCATCAACACCAACGGCAGCACCTAGTGCGACGTCTGGTTCCGCTTCATCCGATCTCGCCGACAAAATTCACCGGAAGCTGGAGAAAAAGCTTGGTCATAAGCATGGCATCATCATCGACGGAGGTGACAAAGATGAAGACGCTGATCTTCAACAAATGCGCAATTTAGTGGCGATTCCAATCGTGGCGATCGTGTTCTTGTCCATATTTGGCGCGCCGGTAGCGATCGTGATCGTGATAGGGATCTTCGCGCTTATGGGAAGCCGCATGCGTCAACGGACAATCCGGATGATGGTGGAGAAAGGTCAGCCGGTTCCCGCAGAACTGCTGGCACCCGAAGTGCGACGCGTTCGCCGGCGCTCGGATGTGCGGCGCGGGGTGGTTTGGGCCATGGTCGGTTTGGGTATGATGATCTTCTTTGGCGCCGTGAACGATTGGGAAGGTGGCGTATGGTCATTAGGCCTCATTCCATTTCTCATCGGGCTTGGATATTTGATTGTATGGAAATTGGAAAACAAAAAGGACATTCCGCCTTCGCCACCGGCACCGTAATATTGCGGCCGTGGAGCTCACTGATGCGGACCTCGTTGCGCGGGTTCTTGCCGATGACGATCAACACGCCTTCGGCGAACTCGTGCGGCGGCATCAATCGAGCGTGCGCGGTCTGCTGCGCCAACTCACCCGCACAGATATCGCTCTGGCAGATGACCTCGCACAGGAAGCTTTTCTGCGGGCCTACAAAAACATCCGCAGCTTTCGCGGTGAAGCGCGGTTTTCCACGTGGCTTTATCGAATCGCATACAATTGCTTTCGCGAGAACGCGCGGCGTCGCAAGGAGTTGGTGGGCGTGGATGAGGAGCAATGGCAGGCAGAACAGGATCCGCACACTGTCGATCCCGGTTTGAGACATGATCTTATGCACGCGCTTAATTTGCTTCCGTTACATGAGCGCACCGCCGTTGTACTTTGTTGCCAAAACGGTCTGTCGCACGATGAAGCCGCGCGCGTCCTTGAGATTCCGCTCGGCACGGTGAAGACAAACGTTTTGCGAGGCCGCGAAAAACTGAAACGAACACTGGCGGCGTGGGGGCCGAATTGATAAAGTGAATCCAATGATCGACGACGAGACGCTAGACCGACAACTGCGTGAAGCTGTGCCTTACATTAATGACGACGGGTTCACCGCGCGCGTTATAGCCGCGCTGCCCGCAGCACGGCGGGAGCCGCAATGGCTGCGTGCGATGATTGTCGTTGGCCTGGCGTTAATCGGAACCGGGATGGCTTACTTCCTTTCCGGTGGCGGCAGCTTGGTTCGCCAAGGCGTGGTGCAGATGGCGGACTTCCCGATTTGGCTGTTGCTGGTTTTCGCGTTTGGTTGCGGCCTTGTGGTTGGCGCGTTCGCTGTCATCTTCGCCATCCGCCGGACTCCTGAAGTCCGCGATCTGACTCGGCTGGATTTTTGAAGCGCCGAGTTGATTATCGCCCGGCCAACTCGCGCGCCTGTTGCACATCGCGCTCGATTTGCCGGACCAGCGCATCAACGTTCTCGAATTTCTTCTCCGGCCTGAGGTAACGGACGAAGCGCAGCTCGAGATCTTTGCCGTAAATGTCGCGATCGAAATCGAGCAGGTAAACTTCGAGAATGCGGTCTGATCTGCCGCTGCTCATCGTGGGCCGACAACCGAGATTCACAACGCCGGGATAGACAACACCGTCGAGCCTTGCTTCGGCAAAATAAACGCCGTTCGGCGGAAATTGCTCGCTGTGGGCGCTCAGGTTCGCGGTCGGAAATCCGATTTTCTTTCCCAAATCATCGCCATGCACAACAGTCCCCAGGATCGTGTATTCACGGCCAAGCATGGTGGCGGCTTTTTTTAGATCGCCAGCTTCTACAGCTCGACGGATCGTCGTGCTGCTCACAATTTCGCCATTAACAGTCACCGGCGGAATTCCCACGACGCTGAAATCAAACTGCGCACCGAGTTTCTTAAGCAACTGGAGATTGCCACGGCGATTTCTTCCAAATGACCATTCGTGTCCGACGCAAACTTCACGAAGCGGTTTCGAATGCTGGACCAATTGCTGCACGAAATCCTCGGGTTCGGTGGCGGCAAAATGTTTATCAAACGAAATGATCAGAAGATGTCGCACACCAAGCGCGCGAATCAGAGCGATCTTGTGCGACGTAGCGGTAAGCAAATGCGGCGCCTTGTCAGGCCGCAGTATTTTTTCCGGGTGCGGATCAAAGGTGACTACCACAGGCGTTCCATTTACCGCCCGAGCGTGTTCCGCAGAAGTCGAAATGACTGCCTTATGCCCCAGATGGACACCGTCGAAGACACCGATGGCGAGAAAGAGCGGGCTTGGTAACTGCGAGAGCTCCGGAATGGAACGGAGGATTTGCAACATAACTCGCTATGCTCCGCGCATCCTGGAAACTTCCGGCAAACTAAGCATTCGCTTGAGAATTTGGTCCGGCGTCACGTTCTTGATCTCGTCAACCGTGATCGCATTGGCGACGTCGAAACGGCCTGATTTCGTTCGACGCAGCGATTTCAAATGCGCGCCGCAACCCAGCGCTTCGCCGATGTCGTGAGCATAGGTGCGGACATAAAAGCCTTTGCTGCACAGCACGCTGAAATCGATTTCGGGTAAAGCGATCCGATCGATTGTGTAGCGATAAACGTGGACGAGGCGTGGCTCGCGCTCCACTACTTTTCCCTCGCGCGCCAGTTTATACAACGGCACACCGCCGTGTTTTTTTGCAGAAACCATTGGCGGCAACTGGTAGAAATCACCGCGGAATTTTTCGAACGCGGCCCGGATTTGATTTTCATCCAGCTGAGGCACCGGGCGTTGCTGGATCACTTCCCCTTCACGGTCCTGTGTGGCGGTCGTCACGCCGAGCACGAACTTGCCCACGTATTCTTTGTCTTCACTCATGAGCAAATCCTGCACCTTTGTGCCACGTCCCACAGTGAGCAGAAGCAGGCCCGTGGCGATCGGATCGAGTGTGCCGCAATGGCCAATCTTTTTCGTTCCAAGTTGTCGTCGCGCCAGCGCGACAACGTCGTGCGACGTCATCCCGTCGGCTTTATCCACGAGCAGAACGCCGTCAGGAGACGCAGGCGCGCTTAAAGGCTTCACGAGTTTCCTCCAGAACTTTTTCTTCGACTTCCGGCAACGTTCCGCGCATGCGCGCACCGGCAGCGAGTGTGTGGCCGCCGCCGCCAAATTTTTGGCAAATCGCGCACACGTCCACCCTTTCGTCTTTGGAACGCATGCTGACGCGCACCTTTCCGTCGGAAAGTTCTTCGAAAAACACAGCGGCGATAACGCCGTGAACTGCGCGTAGATGATCGATCAATCCTTCGTTATCCTCGGGAATCACACCAAGTTTTGCCGCAGTCTCTAAACTGATGCCAAATGTTGCGATGCGACCGCATTCACTAAAGCGCATCGTACTCAACAACTCGCGCAAAAGTTCGAGTCGGCGTCGAGGGTAGTTCTCGTATAGTTGCTGGCTAATTTTCCCAACGTCGAGATCGCCATCGCGCACCAACTCGGCAGCAATTTCAAACGTGCGCGCGCTGGTTTTTGGATATTGAAACGACCCGGTATCAGTTGAAATCGCAGCGAAGAGATTTTCTGCGATGTCGTGGTCGAACGGTAGGCCCTGGCTCTTGATCAGTCTGAAAATGATTTCTCCCGTTGCGGGCGCACTTGGATCAATGATCACCAGGTCCCCATAGCGTGGATTAGTAACGTGATGGTCGATATTGATCCAGATTTTCGCCGACCCGACGGCCGCCACCGTCGTGCCCAAGCGGTTTTGAATTGCAGTATCGAGAGCGATTGCAACATCCACGTGCTCTGCTGTTGCCGGCGGTTTCGTCAGCAATTCAGCGCGCGGGAGGAACGAGTATTTCTCGAGCATGCCATCCTCGTTCCAGATGCGTACGTTTTTACCAAGTTTCTGGAGTGAAAGGCCAAGCGCGAGCTGGCTGCCAAGCGCATCGCCATCGGGGCGAACATGACTGAGCACAACGAACTGCTGATGTTCGCGAAGGACGCGGCCGATCTCTTCGAACGTCGTGTTACTCACTCGTCTTGGCCGTCGCGTTTGCCGAGGTCGTCCAAAATTTCAAGCACGCGCGCACCGCGTTTGATGGACTCGTCGAGGTGGAAAATGAGATGAGGCGTGTATTTCAACACGACGTGCCGGGACAGCTCCGCCTGCAACGCCGGGCGATACGCTTCCAGCTTATCGATTACGCTGCCGCCATTGGCGACCCCGAGAGTGCTCACAAAAACGTGCGCGCTCTTAAGATCAGGGGCGACATCGACAGCATTAATGCTGACCAGTGCCCCTTCGAAATTAATTTCACGCGCGATGGTGCTGCTTAGCTCGCGTTTCACCAGTTCATTTACGCGTAGTTGCCGATGTTTCATGACTTGTTGTCATCCTGAGCGGAGCGAAGCGGAGTCGAAGGATCCCGCGAAATCACCTTTCGGTTTCGCCACGGGATTCCTCGACTTCGTTCGGAATGACTAACATCACAATTTCTGGGCGACTTGCTCGAGCTGATAACACTCGATCACGTCGCCTACCTGATATTCGCTGAAGTCGCCCAGCTTGATTCCACATTCCAGACCAGAACGGACTTCTTTCACGTCGTCCTGGAAACGGCGCAGTGTCGAAAGCCCGCCGTCGTAAACTGGTTGGCGCTTTCGCAGAATGCGAGCGCGCCCGGTGCGCGCGATTCGGCCATCGGTCACGAGGCAACCAGCGACGATGCCTCGGCTCAACTGGAAAATCTGTTTGACCTCCGCGTGTCCAATGACGGTTTCGCGCAATTCCGGGTCCAGCAGACCGGCCATGGCGTCTTTCATTTGATCGAGCAGTTCGTAAATAATGCTGTAAAGCTTCACCTGCACGCCTTCGCGTTTTGCAGCCGGGACCGCCATGGTCTCTACCTTCACATTAAAGCCGACGACCACCGCGTCGGACGCACTCGCCAAGAGCATGTCCGATTCCGAAATAGGCCCTACGGCTGAGTGAATAATTTCCAGATCGACTTTTTTGGTTTCGATCTGTTTCAACGCGTTGACGATTGCTTCGACGGAACCTTGCGTGTCGGCTTTCAAAACGAGCCGCAGCACTTTTTTGCCTCCGGCGGTTTCGAGCAAGGTCTCGAGCGTCGCGCGTTGCGGAACGAAAAGCTTGTTGGTGCGCTTTGTCTCAAGTCGCTCGTCGCTCAGTTGCTTCGTGGCGCGTTCGGATTCCATGACTAGAAATTCGTCGCCGGCATTCGGCAGTCCTGTGAATCCGAGAACTCTCGCCGGTGTCGAAGGTCCGGCTTGCTTGACAGGTTTGCCCCGGTCGTCGAGGAGGGATTTTACCTTTCCGCTGTAGTCGCCGCAGATAAATGGGTCACCGATTTTCAATGTGCCCATCTGCACGATTACGGTGGCGGTAGGCCCCCGGCCGGCTTCTACCTGTGCTTCTATGACGGTGCCACGCGGTCTGGCTGTCGGCGAAGCTTTCAGTTCCATTACCTCTGCTTGAAGCGACATCATCTCAAGCAGTTGATCGATTCCAGTGCCCTTGGTTGCCGAGACGGGACAAACAATCGTTTCTCCTCCCCAATCTTCCGGACTAAGACCGCGCTCTTGCAGTTGCTTCTTCACGCGATCGAGGTTCGCGCCCGGTAGATCCATCTTGTTGACGGCAACCATGATCTTCACATGCGGCGCGGCCTTGGCGTGATTGATCGCTTCGACCGTTTGCGGCATGAGGCCGTCGTCGGCCGCAACCACCAGAACAACGATGTCGGTCACATTCGCGCCACGCGCGCGCATAGCGGTGAACGCGGCGTGCCCCGGTGTATCAATAAACGTAATCTTGTGGCCGTTATGATCGACGCTGTACGCGCCGATGTGCTGCGTAATCCCGCCGGCTTCGCCAGCTGCGACCCGCGTCTTTCGAATCGCATCTAACAAACTGGTTTTGCCGTGATCGACGTGCCCCATGAAGGTGATAATCGGCGCGCGGGGCTTGAGCTCCTCTTTTTTCTCAATCACCGGAAGCGGCGGTGCGACTACGGGCTGTTCCACCTTGTGAACGCCGCCGCCTTTTTCCCGTCGCTCTTTTTCCAGAAGGAACCCGTGGCTTTCTGCAATCTTCGCAGCGATATCGGGCTCGATTGTCTGATTGATGTTGGCGAAAATATTATGTGTCATCAGTTCCGCGATTAGCTGATGCGTTTTTAGTCCGAGCTCGTTTGCGAACTGTTTAACAACGATTGGAGGCTTGATCAGAAGAACCTTCTGCTGCGGTCCGGCTTCCACTTCAGCAGAAGTCAAAGTCACTTCGACAGGCGGTTGCTCTGCCGGCGTAGGTGGCGGCGGTTCCGGTGAAGGCACGTGCGCGGACGGCGGCTTGGAAGTAGCCTCGAGCGACGCGCGGATACGCGAGATCGGCGGTAGAACGGTGCGCTTTGTTTTTATCTCGCCGTCTTGAGGTTTTTTTACCGGCCGTTTTCGATCAATCAGGGAGACAGGCTCCGGGTGCGGGGTGGCGTGCCCGGAAACGTCCGGTCTTTCCGGTTGGCTCTTGAGCTGCTTCGCGGAAGCAGTTGGCTCCGCCGGGGCCGCTGGCCCCTTTTTTGGCACCTTAGCTTTTGGCGCTACATCGGCTGGCTTTTGAGGAGCAGTAGTCTTGCGTCCAGCCCCGAAAGCTTTCGGGGCTGGCTTGCGCGTTGCAGTTTTGCTGCTCGTCTTCGCTGCCATTGTGTTCCTTTAAAATTTCGCTCATGGCTCAAGCGTCCTCAAACCGGAGCCATGTTAGTGTACGACTTCCTGCCGGTGCACTGCATCGTATATTTCGCGCGCCTTTATTTCGTCGACCGCTAGAATATCCACTAAATCCTGCACATCTGCATCGCGCAATCCTTCGAGATTAGTAAAGCCGGATTTCACCAGACTAAGCGCCTGTTCTTCGGTGATTGGGAGCGCGCCGGCGAGCGTTTGTGCGGCTTGAGCCACCTTCTGTTCCACGACGGTCGTCGCCGACGTGTCCTTGCCGATGTTGATTTCCCAGCCGGTGAGCCGCGAAGTCAGCCGCGCGTTTTGTCCTTTTTTCCCGATGGCGAGCGAAAGCTGGTCTTCATCCACGGAGATTTGCACGTTCTTTTTCTCTGTATCAAAAACCAGATTTTTTACTTTTGCCGGTTTGAGTGCTTCCAAAACGTATTCCTTTGGATCTGAGCTCCACCGGATGATATCCACCTTTTCGTTGTTGAGCTCGCGCACAATGTTTTTCACGCGAGAGCCGCGCATGCCCACGCACGCGCCGACTGGATCGACTTTTTCATTCGCGCTCCACACCGCGATCTTGGTGCGATAACCAGCTTCCCGTGCGATGCCGCGGATCTCGACTGTGCCATCCGCGATCTCGCTTACTTCCAATTCAAACAGGCG
>Ga0193747_1000669_pt1 | contig 10704 bp, 9 predicted proteins | sample L1m2metaG_FD_143048 | JGI IMG/M metagenome (GOLD analysis project Ga0193747, IMG submission 143048) | Soil microbial communities from a riparian zone of the East river system, Colorado, United States - L1m2 | ecosystem: Environmental > Terrestrial > Soil > Riparian zone | place: USA: East River...
CGCTCGCGGATCCTGTCGCGGGGTCCTCGTAAATGTCATCCGTGTGTGGCGCGAACATGCGGCTGTACAGTCGGTTTTCGCTGCTCGCCGCAAACAGAAATACGCCTTGCCGGAACACCTTGCCGAGGCGCTCCTTTTCGGAGATGGCAGCGTCGACGGCCCGCGGGCCCTTGAGCGCCACGTAGACGTGGGGCAGGCCCGTGCTGGCGACCTGGATGGGAGCGTCGGGATGCAGGTCAGCCTCCTCGAGGCCGAGCGCGGCTGCTGCCGCCGCCCTATTTGAGAGAACTTCGTCAAATGTCACCTTGGGATGGGTCATCCAGAACCGCAGGCCGCCAGTCGCGCGCTCCCCACGCACCAGCACCGGTCCGACGCCCTCCTCGAGGGTGAACTCGAGCGCACCGCCCGGGATCAATCCTTCGTTGAAGAGAACCCAGGCCGTCCCGATGGTCGGATGACCAGCAAAAGGCAGCTCGTTCGCCGGGGTGAAGATTCGAACCCGCGCCGCGTTGCCATGAACCTTGGGAGCCAGGACGAAGGTCGTCTCCGAGAGCTTCATCTCTTTCGCGATTCGCTGCATCACCTCCGGTGGGATTCCTTCGGCGTCGAGGACGACTGCGAGCTGGTTGCCGGCCAGCGGCCGTTCAGTGAATACGTCCACGACATGTATGGCGTACCTCTTCATGGGCGAACTCCCCTCATCCTCGGTTACCTCCAGCGATGCCCGACGAGCCCTGCCTCGAACGACCGCTTGTCCAGGCGAGTCAGGCGCTTTGCCATCGAGGGTCGCAGAAGCGGTGTGTGAGAGATCGTGAGCAAGTACTCGGGGATGAACCAAACCGGTTTGTCGGTGGTCATCCAATGGAGATCGTCGAACCGCGCGAGATTCACCGGCCGTGAGAACGTGCGGAGCGTCCGCTCGCGCCGGAGGTTGAAGTAGGAGTAGAAGTAAGTCATCACGAGCTCGCGCAGCGTGCGGTGGATGGGTTCGCGCCAGGCAAGGAGGGCATAGTTCGATTTGGCGACCGCACCCCAGTAGCCGCGCTCCTTGAAGACCGCGATGACGTGATCGGTGTCATGTTCCGCTTCGAGGTCGAGGAGGAGCGGAGAAAAACCTATGACACGGAGCGCCGCCGCCGCGAAGATCGCCGCCTCGAGACAATGCGCGGTGCGCTCGCGCAAGACGCGCCGCGGCGACCAGGCCGTCGTGCCAAGGTGGTACGGCATGTCGTCGAGAAAGTGCTGAACGCCGTACGGCGTCTTGAGCGCGCGCAGCGTTCGCAGCTCCGCGGCCGTGAAGCCATCATTCACACGGAACATTCTTGTGGATAAGCCGTGAGCGCGACACCGGGCGTCGGACTTCCCGGCACCGTCACCATGCGCGAGGCGGAGGAGCTCGCCGCCGAAGCCGAGGGTGCCGGTGCCTCGAGCGTCTGGATCACCGACGTGCGGCGGGAGCCGTACCTCACCTCCGCGGCGGCGCTGCGCGCGACGACGCGGGTCACGGTCGGCACCGATGTGGCGGTCGCCTTCTCGCGTTCGCCCGCGGCCACGGCGCAGGCCGCCTGGGATCTCGCGGGGTATGGCAACGGGCGGTTCGTCCTCGGACTCGGCAGCCAGGTCGGGCCGACGCTACTCTCGCGATTCGGCATCGAAGCAGATCACCCTGCGGCTCGGCTGCGGGACTACGTCCTCGCGGTGCGCGCGTGCTGGGACGCGTACCGCAAAGGACACGGCCGGTACGAGGGCGAGTTCTACGCGATCCGGCAGCCCGTCTTTTCACCGGGGGCCGATGACCCGTGGCCGCCGATCCCCATCTACGTCGCCGGTGTGAACCCGGTCATGACCGCGGTGGCCGGCGAGGTCGCGGACGGTTTCGCGGCGCACACGTTCTGCACGCCGACCTACCTCGAGCGGATTATTCGCCCGGCGCTAGCGCGCGGCGCCGCACGCGCGAAGCGAAACCTACCTCCGGTGCTCATGCCGCTCGTCGTTGGACGCGACCGTGCGTCTCTCGCTCTGCAGATGACGACCTACACGGTGCCGGCGTACCGCCGCGTTCTCGACGAGTCGGGTCTTCGCGAGGAGGCCGATGCGATCCTCGCGGCGATCGCTGACCGTCGACGCACCGAGGCGGCGCGGATTATCGAAGAACGGTGCCTCGATCAGCTCGGCGTCGCCGTTCTCGACGACCTCGCCGAGCGGTTGCGCCTCTGGAGCGCCTACGCCGATGTGATCGGCCTCACGGTGCCGTGGTACGGGCTCGACCATGCCGCGCAGGTCGCGCTGTTTCGCGACGTGCTCCGCGCGGTGGAACGGATGTAATCTCCGCGCGTGCCGTTCAAGAGCCAGGCGCAACGCCGCAAGTTCGCGGAGCTGCTCGTGAAAGGCGAGATCTCGAAAGAGACCTACGAGGAATGGAACCGCGAGACGGGGAGCGAGAAGCTTCCAGAGCGGGTGAAGGCGAAGAAGTCCAAGCCGAAGACGAAGTCCAAGTCCAAATTGACGCGGAAGAAGAAGACGACGCGGGCCAAAAGCAAAGCACGCAAGCGTTAAACGGCCCCGCAGGCGCCGAGTTTCCCCGGCGCCTGCGAGTTGGTCGCTACGCCGCTACGCCGGTCTTGATAGGACCGTGAGTCTTGTGCGTGAGGCTCTCTTCGACATCGAAGAGCTTCGCGGAGATGTCCATGAGCGTCGGCTGCTTCTTCAGCCCCATAACGATCTCGCCGTTCAGGTATGCGTTCGCTGACGGCTCGTCTCGGAAGAGGTAGATGCCGCCGGCCTCATGATTCTTCTCGTTCACGAGCCAGACCTTCCAGTCGAGGCCGGGAACGGCCGCGATCGGATCGGCGAACGGAGCGACGAGCTTCACGTAGTCGTTCGCGGACGAGGTGAACTTGAAGTTGATCTGGAGGATTTTCTGGGTCATTTCATTTCCTTCTGGGCTAGGCCCGAGCCTGCCCGTTGACCGCGCGAGATGGCCGCGTCGTTCGCTAGCGGGTTGCGGCGACGGGCATGAGGATCTCGGTGAAGTACACCTCGAACGCCTCGACCTTGCCGCCCTTACCACCACCGAACTTCTTGATCGTCTCTTCGCGAAGGCCGGTAACGGCCGCTTCGCTCTTCTGCAGATCCTGCTCGGTATCCCAGGCGGTCGCAGCGAAACTCCGCCCGGTCTTTCGATTCACGAACAGCAGCGCGGTGCGTGCGCCGGGCTGCTTGCGGATCACTGGAACGATCTTCTCTTCGTAGAAGGCGATGCCTTCGTCGGCCTTAACCGGATCAGCCTCGACCGTCGTCACGCGGACGAACACGCCTGCTTTCGGGGGCTGGATCCGCTCCTGCACCGCGACCTCGCACTCGTCCTCGTCCACGATCTTGCTGCCGGCGTTGCTCATGATCGTCTCCGCCTGCGGGCGGACCTTCGGACGTGCGTTCTTCATGGCCTCTTCGCTCGCCCAGTACGTCACTGACAAGCCATCGCCGGTCTTGCGGTTCCCGACGAGTGTCGCGCCACGGAAACCGTCTTGCTTCTTCAGCAAGGGAAGAATCTCGCTTGTCCACTGTTTGGTCGCCGTGTCGCTGTTCGTAGGCTCGGTCTTGAGCCGGATCACGCGGGCATGCGTAGCTCTCTGTTCGTTGGACATGATTTCCCCTCCTTGGGCGAGCCATCTTGGCGATTGGGACCTGCGCGGAGCGCGCGGCGAAGCCGCTCGGATCATCCATTCAGAATGGAGCGCGTCCTTTTGAGCGCCCCACGCACCCATGCCTAACCATACTCACGCGACCAAGGCGCACATCACGTTCGCGTAACAGAGTCGCGCGAGAGGCTGAACGCGAAGTGTGGAGTGTCTTGCTACGCGGCGCGCTGTGGAACGGCGATCGCCTCGCGAAGGAACGCGATGCTCGCCTCCGCGACATCGCTGCGGCGCGCGTCCACGGTGATCGCGTGCCCAGTCCCCTCGAGGAACAGGGTCGTGACCGGTCCGCCGAGGCGCCCAGCCAGCTCATGTGCGTAGCGGACCGGCACGAGGCGGTCGGAGACCGCGTGAGCGACGAGCGCGGGGCAGCGGATCTCGCCGAGCCGTCGACGCACGAGGCCGATCCCATGGATGAGCTCCGCGACGGCCCGAACCGGGGCCGGGTCGTAGCACTTCGCGCCGGCGTTCAGGTCGACGAGGTCGCTTGCGGGCGATGGAACGGCCTTGATCACGCGCCACACGTACGGGGCGAGGTACGCGATGGGGTTGCCCATCCCGAGCGCGGTCGCGCAGAGGAGGACGGCCGAGGGCTTGCGACGGAGCGCGACGTCGAGCGCCATCGTCGCGCCCGCCGAGAGGCCGCCGACGACCACGTTCTCGTGATCGCGCGCCAGCTCGTCGTACGAGTCGAGCGCGGCCGACATCCAGTCTTCCCAGCAGAGGCTGAACATGTCGGAAGGCTGGGTACCGCGACCCGGGAGGAGCGGCGCGCTCACGGTGTAGCCGTCGGCGACGAGCGCGTCCTTCATGTAGTGCATGTCGACAGGCGTTCCCGTGAGGCCATGGAGGAGCAGGACCGCCGCGTCGCGGCGGCCCGGCGAAATTGAACGACCGGGCGCGCGCATGAGGGCTCTCCACGCATGCAGCGTGCCGAAACGATTACGGGCCGTAGTGAGAGTCATTGAGGGATCCTTAGGGTTCTACGGCCTCTCAATCGGTGCTCGTCCCCCCGAATGGGGGAGCGCCCAAGGGCACGGCGGTTGCAATTCTTAGAGGCATGCGGGTGCAGATAGCCCCGTGTGAGCGATACCGCCTCCGCGTTACGACCTGGGGCAGCGGCGCACCACCGCACGCGGTCGTTCTCCCTGGTATCTCTGCCGACTGGCGCGGGCTCGCGCCGCAGATCAGGACTCTCCGACACCTCGGCTGGACGGTTCACGTCGTCGACCTGCCCGGGTTCGCGCTTCGCCCAGCGCTGAAGGCGTCAGACGCGAATGTGGGTCAGCTCGCCGACTACGTCGCGCGGGTCGTCACAGGGCTCGCGATCCCGCCGGCGCTCGTTCTCGGCCACTCTCTCGGCGGCGGCGTCGCGATGCACCTCGCCATCCGCCATCCCGAGCTCGTGAGCGGGCTCGCTCTCATCGCCCCCGTCGGGCTGGGCGTGTCACTGCATTGGATCTACAAGCTGTACTGCGTTCCGCTCCTCGGTCGCGCGCTTCTGCGGCCGAGCGTTCTGAGCGCGTCGTCGATCCGGCGCTTCCTCGTGGGTAGCCGCCGAAGGAACGACACGCGATTCATCGCACGGCTCGTCCGTCACGGACTGGCCGCACGTCCGCGCGTGCTCTCCGCGCGGGCGATCATCTGGGCGAACCAGCCGCGCCGTTGGAGCAAGGCTCGCGCGCTCCTCCCCGGCGGCGAGCAGCGTGGAATTCGCATCGACCATCGGCTCAAGGAGCTCAGCGAGATCCCAACGCTGGTGCTGTGGGGAGACGAGGACCGGGTCATCTCCGCGTCCGACGCCCGGCGCTGCAAGGAGCTGCCCCTCGCACAAGTCCACATCGTTCGCGGCGTCGGCCACTCGCTTCCGCTCGAGGTCGCCGCTTGGGCCAACGATCACATCACGAAGTTCGTTTCGGCGCTGACGAAGCCCGAGAAGCGAGCCGCCTGAACCCGACTAGCTCCGCTCCGACCGCCACGCGGCAATTCGCTCGAAAACGCTTCCGTCATCCAGCGCGATCGCGCGCCTGTTCCGTTCCGCCACGAGCCGTGCTGTGCGCGCCGCGCGCTCCGCGATGCGCCTGCCTTCCGGGATGTGGCGTGCGCGCTCCGCGAGCACTCGCGCGACGTGCGTGTGGGCGAGCGCCTCGGTGATGCGTTCGGCGTGGAGCAGGATCGGTCCGAGGTCCTCGTCGGCGAGGGGTGCGCCGCGCAGGAGGCCCGGTCCCTTCCGCCGCACGAGGCCGCCGATCAGCGAGCGCAGCACGCCGACGAAGTGTCCGCGGGCGGCGGCGAAGTCGGATCCGACGCGGCCGTCGAACGAAGCGTCGGCGAGCAAGCGGCTCGGGCCTCCGCCGAGCAGCGACCGCGGGCGTTGCATCGTCGCCTTCATCAGGTCCTTCACGGCCATGAGCGACTGGATCTGGGAAGTCCCTTCGTAGATCGGCGTGATGAGGCTGTCGCGCATGAAGCGGCCGACGTCGTACTCGTCGACGACCCCGACTCCGCCGTGGATTTGCAGCGCGAGCCGGCACACGCGGACCGCGCCCTCGGTCCCGTACCACTTCACGAGCGGTGTGAGCTCGCGCAGGTCGCGCCCGGCCTGCTCGTCGCGGCCGAAGAGGACGAGGTCCTGGAGGACGGACGCTGTATACGCGAGCGCGCGCGCGCCCGTCACCGTCGTCTCCATATCGAGGAGCATCTCGGCGACCATCGGGTGCTCGCGGATCGGCTTTCCCATCTGAACGCGCTGCGCCGCGTACTCGGAGGCCTTCTCGAACGCGGCGGTCGCGACACCGATGCCCTGGATGCCGACGCCGAGTCGGGACTCGTTCATGAACGTGAGGATCTGCTTCCAGCCATCTCCCGGCTTGCCGAGAGGCGTCGCGCGCGTTCCGTCGAAGAGCAGCGCGCATGTCGGCGAGGCGCGGATAACGAACTTGTGCTCGGCTCGCTCGACGATGTAGTTGTCTCCCTCGCGGTCCGCGACGAACATCCCGAGGCCGTCGAGCCCGCTCGAGCCTGCGACGCAGCGCGCGAGCACGATCACCATGTCGCCTTGACCGGCGGAGATGAATTGCTTGCGGCCCTGGAGGATCCAGCAGCCGTCCTGTCGCGGCGTCGCGGTCGTCGTAAGACGGCCGACGTCCGAGCCCGCCTGCGGCTCGGTCATGGCGACCGCGCCCATGATCTCGCCCTTCGCGAGCGGCGGCAGGTAGCGCGCCTTCTGCTCCTCGGTGCCGAAGCGATAGATCAGCGCCGCCGGCGAATTCCACCCGATGCCGTGCTGCACCTGCGTCGAGAGATCGGCTCGGGCGAGCATCTCGCCGATCATCATCACGACGGTGAACGGGAGCCCGGCTCCGCCGAACTCGACCGGCACCGACGGCGATGCGAGCCCGAGCTCCGCGAGACCGCGCAGGTTCTCCGTCATGGGATCGTTCATCCGCACCTGGCCGTTCTCGCGGATGACGCCAATCTCATCGACCTTCGCAGCCCGCGGAGCGATCTCGGTCGCGATGTACCGCCCCGCGAGGTCCAGCACCTCGCGCCACGTCGACACGGTCGCCGGAACGTCGGCACCGGGTCCCTCGACCGCACCGACGACCCGCGACCACGGGATTACCTTGTCGAACACCTCGAGGAGGTCCGCGTTGCCGGTGAAGAAGTTCGTCGCGCTCACAGGCTGAAGAACGGACGCCGCGATCGGAGCGACTCCGTCGGTGCAAGCCGGTCGCCGCGCGACGCGGCCAGGCGCTCGAGCGCGGTCACGACCCGCTGTCGCTGCGCGTCGGCGTAGCGGAACGGCCCACCCAGGAATGGCGGGAACCCGAGACCGAGGACCGCGCCGAGGTCGCCTTCGCCCGGCGTTCGGAGCACGCCCTCGTCGAGGCAGCGGGCGGCCTCGTTCACGAACGTCAGCGTGAGCCGCTCGGCGATGTCACCGGAGGCCGGATGGGTTGGCGCGCCGAGGAGCTCGCGGACCCGCGGATTCGCGGTGCGGCGTCCGCCGTCATAGCGGTAGAAGCCGCCGCCCTTGTGCTTGCCTTTGAAGCCTTCAGCGACGAGCTTTTGCACGATCGACGGCGTGCTCATTCCGCGGGCTTTGGCGACCGTTTCGCCCGCGTGCCCCGCGACCTCGAGTCCGACCTCGTCGACGAGCTGCAGCGGACCGACCGGCCACCCAAAAGCGGTCATGGCGCGGTCGATCGCTTCGATCGAATCGCCCTCGGCGAGCATCGTGAAGGCCTCGCCGATCATCGTCGACAGCACTCGTGTGGTGTAGAAACCCGGACCGTCGCTGACGACGATCGGTGTCTTGCCCAGCGCGATCGCGGCGGCCACGGCGGTCGCGACCGCGTCCGCATCCGCCGCCGCCGGACGAACGACTTCGATGAGCGGCATCTTGTGCACCGGCGAGAAGAAGTGCATACCGACGATCCGCTCGGGCGTGCGCGCCTCGCGGGCGATCTCGGCGATCGGCAGCGCGGACGTGTTCGTCGCGATGACGGCCTCCGGCCGCAGGACCTGCTCGAGCTCGGCGATCACGCGGCGCTTCGTCGCGATCTCTTCGAACACCGCTTCGATGACCAGATCGGCGCTGCGGAAGCCAGCGAGATCCGATCCGCCGGTGACGCGGCCCACTATGCGCGCGGCCTCGCGGCGCTCGAAGACGCCCTTCTTCGCCGCGTCGGTCGTGAGCGCGCGAATCGATGAGAGACCCTTCGCCACCGCCGCGGCATCGCGGTCGCGCGCGCGTACGCGAAGGCCGGAAGCGGCCGCGGCTTGAGCGATGCCCGAGCCCATGAAGCCGAGGCCAACGACGCCCACGTTCGCGATCGCGCGCGGCTTTCCGAGCCCTTCGAACGCGGCCTTGCGCTGGCGCAGCGTGAGCATCACGAGCGCGGTCAGGCTCCGGCCGGCCTCGCCGATCGCGAGCTCGCCGAATGCGCGCGCCTCCGCGTCGAGTCCGGCGTCGATGCCCTTCGCAAGACCGATGGCGACCGCGTCGATGGCCGCCATCTGCGCGGGGTACCTCCCCTTGGTTTCGCCGAGTGTCCGGGAGCGCGCCTGCCGCAGCGCGATCGCGCGCGCCGGCGCGAGATGCGTGGCGGCCCGCTCGATGGCGGTCGCGCCGCCCCTCGGTGTGCGCTTCTTGTCGCGCGTCGCGTGATCGATCGCTGCGCGAAGGAGAACTGCGGGATGGACGACCTCGTCGATCACGCCCGCTCGAAGCGCACGCTTCGGCGTGAGCTGGCGCGCGGTGAGGATCAATTCGAGCGCTCGCGGTAGGCCAACAAGGCGCGGCAGCCGCTGCGTGCCGCCCGCGGCCGGGATGAGACCGAGCCGCGTCTCGGTCAACCCGACGCGAACGTTGGGTGCATCCGCGGCGATCCGCGTATCGCACGCCAGAGCGATCTCGAGGCCGCCGCCGAGGGCGGGCCCGTTGATCGCCGCGACGGTGACGAAGGGAAGCGCGGCGAGGTCGTTCAGCACGCGCTGCATGGAACGGCTCGCTTTCTCGATGTCGCTCTGCGACGTGCCGCGAAGAAGCGAGAGATCGGCGCCCGCGACGAACTGGCCATCCTTGCCGCTCGAGATGACCAGGCCGCGCGGCCGGGCGTCGCGTGCCGCGGCGATCGCGGCGGCGAGGTCTTCCATGAGCCGGACGTCGATCGCGTTCACGGGATCGCCCGGCCGGTCGATGACGATCCGCGCGACGCCGGCGGCGTCCGCGGGAATGAACGTAACGGAGGGGCGCGTCTCCGGCGCGACCGGGGCAACTTTCACGGGGGTCATCGACGAGGCGATCACGCGCGCTCCAGGATGATCGCGGCGCCGTTGCCGCCCGCCGCGCAGGCGGTCGCCAGACCGTAGCGCGCGCCGCGCCGCTTCATCTCGTGCGCGAGCGTCAGCACGATGCGCGCGCCGGTGGCGCCGAAGGGGTGGCCGAGCGCGATGGAGCCGCCCATGACGTTCAGCTTCTCAACGGGGACGCGGCCGACGCCGTTGCGCTCGAGGACGACGAGCGTTGAGAGAACCTGCGCCGCGAAGGCCTCATGCATCTCGAAGACGTCGATATCGTCGAGCGTGATGCCCGCGCGCCGAAGCGCGATCGGGATGGCGTAAGCGGGCGCGATGAGCAGCTGATCGGCCGGGTCCACGGCCGCGTACGCGTAGCTCCGCACCGCGGCGAGGGGCTCGAGTCCGAGCGCGTGCGCGCGCGCCTCGCTGGCGAGCACGACGGCCGCGGCGCCGTCGGTCAACGGGCTCGCGTTGCCCGCGGTGATCGTGCCGTGCTCGCGATCGAACACCGGCCGAAGCGAGGCGAGCTTCTCGATCGTTGAGTCCCGCCGGATGTGGTTATCGGCGGTGACCGCGTGTCCGTCGACATAAACCGGCGCGACCTCGGGTGCGAGACGGCCGTCGTCCCAGCCGGCCGCTGCGAGCCGATGGCTGCGGAGCGCCCACGCGTCCTGGTCCTCGCGCGAGACGGCGTTGATCGCCGCCATGCGCTCGGCCGATTCACCCATCGTGAGCCCCGTCGAGGTCTCGCGGATGCCCGGCGCGACCGGCGCGATGTCGGACGCGCGGACATGTGCAAGGGATTGCGCTTTCGCGGGAAGGGTCTTCGACTGCGACGCGGCGATGAGCGCGCGCGCGAGGCGCGGCGTGAGCGTGAGCGGGACGTTCGTGAGCGACTCGCTGCCGCCCGCGACGACGACATCGGCGTTGCCGAGGCCTATGTGATCGGCGGCGCTCGTGATCGCGACGCACGCGGACGCGCACGCCAGCCCGACGGTGAACGCCGGGATCCGAGTCGGCATCGACAGCGAGAGCACGACCTCGCGCGCGAGGTTGTGATACGCCACCGGCCGCGCGACGTTGCCGAAGATCACCTCGTCGACCTGACCCGGATCGAGCTCCGTGCGCGCGAGCGCCTCCGCCGTCGCCGCGCGGGCGAGGTCCAGCACGTCGAGCTCGGCGAAGTCGGTTCCCGCTCTCA
>Ga0193747_1000671_pt1 | contig 10686 bp, 12 predicted proteins | sample L1m2metaG_FD_143048 | JGI IMG/M metagenome (GOLD analysis project Ga0193747, IMG submission 143048) | Soil microbial communities from a riparian zone of the East river system, Colorado, United States - L1m2 | ecosystem: Environmental > Terrestrial > Soil > Riparian zone | place: USA: East River...
GCGTACTTCTGACGTCCAAGAGAGAGGAGTGACGAGATGAAGCACGCAGTGATGGCCGGGGCGCTTCTCGGCCTCCTCGCGCTGGCGGTCGCCGGCTGCGGCGGCAAGAGCGCGTCCAGCTCGAGCCGCAGCGGAGGCGGCGGCGGCGGGGGGCAGACCGTCGTCGGGGGCGTCAAGGCGAACAACCACGGCAGCAAGACCGTCAGCTCGAGCGCCGAGGTCGAGCTCGACGACTACTACTTCAAGCCGACCGTGATCCAGGGCAAGGCGGGCTCGACGGTGACGCTGGAGCTCAAGAACGAGGGCTCGGTCGAGCACAACTTCTCGATCGACGGCCAGAACATCGACAAGGACCTCGAGGCGGGCGATTCCGCCAAGGTGACGGTGACCATTCCCAAGTCCGGCGCGATCTCGTTCTACTGCAAGTACCACAAGAGCATGGGCATGGCCGGCGCGCTTGAGGTGAGCGGCAGCGGTGGCATGACAGGCACGGGCGGCGGCACCACGACCGGCGGGACGACGACGCAAAAGGGGTACGGCTACTAGCTTCGACCGGCCTCGTACACTGCAGGCGATGGACGGCCGCTCTCAGCTCGACGTGAGGCCGGCAGCAGAGCCCGACGTCCCGCAGGGTCGCATCGACGGCGTCGAGCTCGCCCGGGTCACCCCCTACGTCGACCACCGCGGCGCGCTCACCGAGGTCGTCAACTTCGACCACCCGTTCTGGCGCGAGGAGGTTGTCTACGCCTACTGCTTCACGATCCAGCCCGGACGCATCAAGGGCTGGGGGATGCACAAGCTGCAGAGCGACCGCTACTTCCTCGTGCGAGGCTCGGTGCGGACCGTGCTCTACGACGGCCGGTCCGAGTCGCCGACCTTCGGCGCCTTCGAGAAACACAGCCTTACGGCCGCCAACTCCGGGTTGCTCCTGATCCCGCCGGGCGTCTGGCACGCGAGCCAGAACTGGGGCGAGGACGAGGCGGCGATCATGAACTTCCCGACGCGGCCGTTCGACCGCGAGAGACCGGACAAGTACCGGCTCGACCCGCACTCGGACGAGATCCCGTTCGACTGGTCGCTGCCCGACGGTTAGCCGGCCGGGTCGGACCAAAAGTTCACCGAGCCGGGTGCGCTTTCGTCCCCCGTCCCCACTGACCTTCGGCTTCCGCCTAGTGCCCTCAGAGACGGCTTCGACCTACTCGCGTCCCGTGCTCGGTGCAGGCGGGAAACTAGAGCCTCTAAGGACCGAGCGCAAGAGGTCCGAGAGGGCGAAGTTCGGAAAGTGCGGACGTTTTTTTTGACGGGCCCAAGTCGGCCGTCTCAGGCGTTCAGCTCGCGGAGGAACCCGCCGCCTCCGATTAGCCGCTCGGCTCCGGCGCCGGCGGCCTCGCGCAGCGCACGGTCGGAGGTGACGAGCCACGCGCCCGGGTAACCGGGCGCCTCGCGGATCAGCCAGTCGTCGGCGCTCTCCGCGCCGGAGCCGACGAGGAGCGTGCGGTCGTCGAGGCGCTGCGGGCCGGTCACGCCGCCCGGGGCCTCGCCGTCGAACACGAGGACGAGCTCGTGGTCGTGCCGCTCCGCCCAGTCGAGCGCGCGCCGGACGAGCTCGCGCTCGGGCACGTTCGGCCACTGCGAGCGCAGGACATTTCGCGCGTCGATCAGGACGGTGGCCACTCAGGCCGGAGCCGCGGCGACGTCGAGGGCGGCGCGAAGGCTCTGAACGTAGGCCGCAAGCGCTTCCGGACCCTTCTCGGCGGCCTCGAGAGCGCTGGTTCCCACGACGATCCCGTCGGCGAGCTGCGCGGCCGCGCTCGCCTGCTCGGGCGTCGAGATCCCGAAGCCGGCGTAGAGCGGCAGGCTGGTGGCGCGGCGGGCACGGTCGACCAGGCCCGCGAGCGTGGGGGAGAGCTCGTCCCGCGCGCCGGTCGTGCCGGTGACGGTCACGAGGTAGAGCCAGCCGTCGGTCCCCGCGGCCGCCAGGCGGATCCGCTCGTCGGTCGAGGTCGGCGCGACGAGCTGGATGCGCCGCAGCTCGGGCCGCTCGCCCGCCGGGAGGTCGGCGACGATCAGGCTCGTGGCCCCGGCCGCGCGCGCCTCGTCTGCGAAGCGCTCCCAGCCGTAGGCCTCGAGCAGCGACGCGTAGGTCATCGGCACGAGCGGCGTCTCCGGGAGGCGCGCGCGGGTCTCGGCGAGGAGCTCGAGGCAGGCGCTCGTGCGCATGCCCTGCGCGAGGGCCCGTTCGGCCGCGCGGCGGATGACCGGCCCGTCCGCGAGCGGGTCGGAGAAGGGGAAGCCGAGCTCGACCAGGTCGGCGCCGGCGGCGACTGCGGCCTCCGCGAGCTGGGGCGTCTCGGGGCCGCTCATCAGGTAGACGACGAGCGCCTTCCTCACGTGGGCCTCCGGAGCACGGCGAGGATGTGCTGGCCACAGGAGAGCGCCCCCGGCTCCCCGGCCAGCGCGAGCTCGATCCGCGACATGAAGGCGCGGAGCTCGGGCTCCTCGGGCTGCTCGACCGGTAGCAGGCCGGCCGCCGCCGCGGCGACCACTTCGCCGTGCCGCGAGAGCAGGGTCTCGAGCTCGCTCCAGCGGAAGAGCTTCATCGCCAGGTGCCCGTAGTCCGGCTCGTCCGAGAGGAGCCCGGTGCGGATGATCTCCTCGTTCTTCGGCACTCCGTCACGGCGCGCCAGGTCGAGCAGGATCGGCAGGAAGTGGACGACGGTGCCGACGAGTGACATGACCGAGAGCAGGACGAGGCCGCCCGGCTTCGTCACCCGGACGAGCTCGGCGACGCCGTCCTCCGCGCGGTCGACCACGTAGCTGAGCGGGCCGCCGAAGCAGACGGTCGCGTCGAAGGCTCCGTCGTCCCAGCGCGAGAGGTCGAGCACGTCCGCCACGGCTCGCTCGAGGATCCGCTCCTCGAGGCCGGCGGCCGCGATCCGCTCCCGGTTCAGCTCGAGCTGAACCGGCGAGAGGTCGGCGACCGCGACGTCGGCCCCGATCTGCGCCAGCTCGATGGTGAAGCGCCCGGGGCCGGCTCCCACGTCGAGCACCCGGTCGCCTGCGCGCACGAAGCGGCGCAGGTGCTCGAGGTGGACGTCAAGGCTGGGCGCTGGCGTGCGGCCGTCCTCGAACCGCGTCCACTCGCTCTCGCCGTACTCGTCGAAGAACGAAGCGGCGCGCTGTGGGTCCCAGGAGAGGGTCACAGCCGGGCGAGCAGCGCCTTCTCGACCTTCGCGACCATCGTGTAGGCGGGGTCGAAGACGTTGCCGACGTCGTAGCGGATGCACTGGCCGAGCAGGGCCGAGCCGGCGCGGAAGTCGAGGCCGTAGTCGTCCCGCAGCAGCTTCAGGAGCTCGGTCGTCGCGTGCTGGACGGCCTGGTCGAGCGGGCGGGCGTTCCCGATCGCCATCACGAACGTCTCGTCCTCGGCGCGCGGCCAGCCGATCGTCTTGCCCTTCAGCACCTCGACCGAGAGCTCGACGTCCATCGAGACCTCGATCCCGGTGCCGACGATCTCGCCGTCGCCCTGGAGCGCATGGCCGTCGCCGACGTGCAGGAGCGCGCCCTCGGCGAAGACGGGGAGGTCAACGGTGACGCCCTCGCGGAAGCCGCGGTAGTCCATGTTCCCGCCGTGCTCGCCCGAGGTCGCGCACGAGATCGCCTGGCCTTGCGGCGGCGCGACGCCGAAGCAGCCGAGCATCGGGTCGAGCGTGAGCTCGCCGAGCGACTCGAGGCCCGGCGGCGGATTCTCCAGGCGGGCCGTTCCGCGCTCGAGATCGAGCGTCCACCAGTCCTCGCTGTCGCGCGGGCCGAGCTCCGGGACGAAGCCCGGGTCGACGACGTTCGGGGCGACCACGCCGCCTGTCACCCCGCGCGTGCGGTTCGGCCGGATCCGGTCGAAGCGCACCCGGAGGGTGTCGCCCCGCTCCGCGCCTTCGACGTAGAACGGCCCGGTCTGCGGGTTGCCGCCGTCCGTGATGTCGTTCCCGTGCCGGTCGTAGCCGCCGGAGTCGACCGTCCAGGTGCGGATGACGTCGCCGCTCGCGAGACGGAGGACGGGCTCGTGCGAGCCGATCGTCGTGTGGAAGCGCGTCGGCTCGAACTCGTGGATCACCTGGCGAGAACCTCCTCGAGGTCCTTGTCGCCGCGGCCGGAGAGGTTGAGCAGCACGAGCGTCTCGTCGAGGCCGGCGACGCGGGCCAGCGCGTGCGCGGGCTCGAGCGCGGGCACGATCCCCTCGGTCCGGGCCAGCCGCCGGAAGGCATCGACCGCCTCCTCGTCCGACGCGGTCACGTACTCGGCGCGGCCGGAGTCGCGCAGGAACGCGTGCTCGGGGCCCGAGCCCGGGTAGTCGAGCCCGGCCGAGATCGAGTCTGCGTCGAGCACCTGTCCGTCCGCGTCGGCGAGCACCGAGGAGCGCGAGCCGTGCAGCACGGCCGTCCGGCCCGAGCCGAGGCTGGCCGCGCCTCCGGCCTCGACGCCGACGAGCCGCACTTCGGCGTCGTCGAGGAAGCCGGCGAAGAGCCCGATCGCGTTCGAGCCGCCGCCGACGCACGCGATCGCGACCTCGGGCAGCCGGCCCTCGAGCTCGAGGATCTGCTCTCGCGCCTCGCGGCCGATCACGGCCTGCAGCTCCCGCACGAGCTCGGGGTACGGCTGCGGGCCGACGCAGGAGCCGATCAGGTAGTGGGTGGTCTCGACGCTGCCGATCCAGTCGCGGATCGCCTCGCTCGTCGCCTCCTTGAGCGTTTTGGTGCCGAACTCGACCGGGCGCACCTCGGCGCCCAGGAGGCCCATCCGCTCGACGTTCGGGCGCTGGCGCCGCATGTCTTCTTCGCCCATGTAGACGACGCAGTCCAGGCCGAAGCGCGCGCAGACGGTGGCCGCGGCGACGCCGTGCTGGCCGGCGCCGGTCTCGGCGACGATCCGCCGCTTGCCGAGCCGCAGCGCGAGCAGCGCCTGGCCGAGCGCGTTGTTGAGCTTGTGCGCGCCGGTGTGCAGCAGGTCCTCGCGCTTCAGGTAGAGCCGCTTGCCGGGGGCGAAGCGCTCGGCGAGCGTGAGGGGCGTCGGGCGGCCGGCGTACGAGCGGCCGAGCCCGTCGAGCTCGGCGCGGAAGGCCTCGTCCGCCCAGGCCTCGCGCCAGCCGGCCTCGAGCTCGTCGAGCGCGGGGATCAGCGTCTCCGGCACGAAGCGGCCGCCGTACTCGCCGTAGGTCAGCTCCACTCTGTCCCGCTCCCAGCGCCGGCAAAGCCGGCGCTTCCGCTCCTGCGCGGCTCCGTCGAGCCTACGCCGCGAGCGGCCTTCACGTAGGCGCGCACGCGCGCGTGATCCTTGACGCCGGGCTCGAGCTCGAGGCTCGAGCTGGCGTCGACGGCCCAGGGGCGCACGGTCTCGATCGCTTCGCGCACGTTCTCGGGGCCGAGGCCGCCGGCGAGGACGACCCGGCCCTCGGCGGCCCTGGCCCGGTCGTAATGCGTCGGGTCGGTCTCGTGCCAGGGGCGGTCGACGACCCTCGCGACCTCGCGGCCTTCGCGCAGGAGGGCTCCGTCTCTCGCGCGGTGGCCGTTCTCGCGCGGGTAGAGCTGGACGAGGTCGGCGCCGTCGTCGGTCACTTCGCCCACATGCACTGCGACCGAGAGCATCGTCTCGGGAACAGGCAGCACGCCGGGCGCGCGGCGCGGCGTCTCCCGGGCGAGGATGAAGCCCGCGAGGTCGGCGCCGGCCTCGGCCGCCGCGGCGACGTCCTCCTCGCGGGTCAGCCCGCAGACCTTGACGAGCGGGCGCGAGATCAGCTCGGCCAGCTTGGCGGCGGGATCGGCCGCGCGCATCAGGGTCGAGCCGACCAGGATCGCGTCGGCGCCGGCGAGCTCGGCCTCGGCGCCCTGGGCCCGCGAGGCGATCGCGCTCTCGGCGATCACGACGCGGTCGCGAGGTGCGCGCTCGACGAGCGCGAGCTGGGCGCGGCGGTCGATCTCGAGCGTGCTCAGATCGCGCGCGTTGACGCCGATCACCTGCGCGCCGAGCGCCACGGCGCGCTCGAGCTCCTCGGCGTCGTGCGCCTCGACCAGCGCGTCGAGCCCGAGCTCCTCGGCGGCGTCCATCAGTCGGCGAGCCTGCGAGTCGTCCAGGTCGCGAAGCAGCAGGAGCACCGCGTCCGCTCCGAGCTCCCGCAGCTCGTGAAGCTCGCGCTCCTCGGAGAAGAACCCCTTGGCGAGCAAGGGCAGGCGACTGGCCGATCTCGCGGCGGCCAGATCTGCCGGACTTCCGGCGAAGCGCTCGTCGACCAGAACGGAGACGGCCGCCGCGCCTGCTGCCTCGAGCTCGGCCGCGAGCCGGGCCGGATCGGCATCCGGACGAAGGTCGCCGGCCGACGGCGAGCGTCGCTTGATCTCGGCGATCGCCGCGAGGCCGGGGCCGGCGAGCGCGTCGCGGAACCTCATGCCGGCACCTCTTCCCGCGAGTAGGCGATCAGCTCGTCGAGCCGCGTCGCGGCGGCGCCGGAGTCGAGTGCCTCGCGTGCGCGCTCGAGGCCCTCTCGCAGGTCGGCGGCGTGTCCGGCAGCGGCGATCGCGCCGGCAGCGTTCAGAAGAATGGCGGACCGTCGCCCGCCTTCCTCGCCCGCGAAGACCGCGTGGATCGCCGCCGCGTTCTCCTCGGGAGAGCCGCCGCGCAGCTCGCCGGGGTCGCAGCGCGGGACGCCGAGGTCGAGTGGGTCGATCTCACGCTCGTGCACGGCGCCCTCGACGACTTCGCAAACGAGGTTCGGCCCGGCGGGCGAGAGCTCGTCGATCCCGCCGGCGCCGTGGACGACGAAGGCCCGGCGGGCACCGAGCTGCGCGAGCACCTCCGCGATCGTCCTCACCAGGGATGGAGCGTAGACGCCGACCACCTGCGCCCGCGCGCCGGCCGGGTTCGTGAGCGGGCCAAGCACGTTGAAGACCGTGCGGGCCGCGAGCTCGCGCCGGACCGGAGCGGCGTGCCGCATCGCCGGGTGGTGGGTGGGCGCGAACAGGAAGCCGAAGCCGAGCTCGTCGATCGAGTGCTCGATCCGCTCGGGCGGCAGCTCGAGCCGGAAGCCGAGCGCCTCGAGCACGTCGGCCGAGCCGGAGGCCGAGGAGACCGCGCGGTTGCCATGCTTCGCGACAGCGGCGCCGGCCGCAGCCGCGAGCAGCGCCGCTGCGGTCGAGATGTTGATCGTGCGCTGCCCGTCGCCGCCCGTTCCGGCGGTGTCGACGAGGTCGTCCCGCTTCGGCCGCACGGCCAGCACGTGGGCGCGCATGGCCTCGGCGCAGCCCGCGATCTCGTCCGCTGTCTCGCCCTTCAGGCGCAGCGCGACTAGGAAGCCGCCGATTTGGGCCGGGGTCGCCTCGCCCTCCATCACCTCGTTCATCACGTCGCGGGCCTGCTCGCGCGAGAGGTCGTGGCCGTCGAGCAGCCGGGCCAGTGCTTCCTGCACGGTCACTGCCGGCCCTCCAGGAAGTTGCGCGCGAGCTGCGGCCCGGTTGGCGTCAGCACCGACTCGGGATGGAACTGGACGCCGTCGAGCGGGAGCTCGCGGTGGCGGACGGCCATCACCTCGTCCTCGGAGCAGGTCGCGGAGACCTCGAGGCAGTCGGGCACGCGCGACGCCGCGAGCGAGTGGTAGCGGCCCGCCTCGAAGCGCTCCGGCAGCCCCTGGAACAGCCCGCGCCCGTCGTGGTCGATCTCGCTCGCCTTGCCGTGGACGAGTCGCCGCGACGGGCCGATCTCGCCGCCGAACGCCTCGACGATCGCCTGGTGGCCGAGACAGACGCCGAGCGTGGGCACGCGCTCGCCGAGCCGCCGGACGAGCTCGACGCTGACCCCCGCGTCTGCCGGGCGGCCGGGGCCGGGGGAGACGACGAGGTGCGACGGGGCCAGCCGCTCCGCCTCGTCGGGATCGATCGCGTCGTTCCGGCGCACGACCACCTCCGCTCCGAGCTCTCCGAACAGATGGGCGAGGTTGTACGTGAACGAGTCGTAGTTGTCGATCAGGAGGATCACGAGCGGGCCTCCGCGAGCTCGATCGCTGTCTCGAGCGCGGCCAGCTTGCGCAGGCACTCGTCGTGCTCGGCCGCCGGGTCGGAGTCGGCGACGATCCCCGCGCCGGCCTGCAGGAGCGCGACCCCGTCCGTCAAGACGATGGTTCGAATCGCAATGCAGGCATCGAGCGCCTCGCCCGGCAGCGCGTAGAGAACGGCGCCCGCGTACGGGCCGCGCCGGTAGCGCTCGAGCTCCGAGATGATCTGCATCGCCCGCACCTTCGGGGCGCCCGAGACCGTGCCCGCCGGGAAGCAGGCGCGCAGGAGCTCGAAGTGGGAGACGCCGGGCTCGAGCTCGCCGACTACCTCGGAGACGAGGTGCGTGACGTGCGAGAAGCGCTCCGGCTCGAGGAACCGCGCCAGGCGCACCGTGCCGGGGCGGCAGACCCGCGAGAGGTCGTTGCGGCCGAGGTCGACCAGCATCACGTGCTCGGCGCGGTCCTTCTCGGAGGAGAGGAGCCGCTCGGCGTCGCCTTCGCCCGGGCGCGTCGTGCCCGCGATCGGGTTCAGCGACGCGGCCCGCCCCTCGGCCTTGACCAGCGTCTCCGGCGAGGAGCCGACCAGCGCCAGGCCGTCGAGCTCGAGCAGGAACAGATACGGCGAGGGGTTCACGCGGCGCAACGAGCGGTAGAGATCGAGGGCGCTGGCCGAGGTCGGCCGCTCGGCGCGCTGCGAGAGGACGATCTGGAACGCATCGCCGGCGCGGATGTGCTCCTTCGCCTTCACGACCGCGCGCTCGTACTCGTGACGCGACGGAAGGCGCCTCGTCGACCCCGACGCCGTGCCGCTGCCGGCCGCGTGCTCCGGGAGCGCGCCGTGCAGGAGCGAGGTGATCTCGGCCGGGTCGCCGGCCAGCACCTCAGCCATTCCGGCTGCGTGGTCGAAGCGCACCAGCGTCTCGGCGACGACGAAGCGGCTCTCCGGAAGGTCGCGCCCGGCCTCCGGGAGCGGGACCGTCGGCTCCAGCACCGCGGCGTGGTCGTAGCCGAGGTAGCCGACGACGGGCAGGCCGCAGGTCTCCGCCTCCTCGAAGCCGACGAGGCGCGAGCCGCAGCCCACGAACGAGTGCCGGCCGAGCCGCCCGCGCTCGACCGATTCGAGCAGGAAGCTCGCCCGCCCGCCTTCGCGCAGCCGGAGGTAGGCCCCGAGCGGGGTGAGGAGGTCGGTTGAGATGACGGTGAGTGCGTTCATGGGCACGAAAAAGACCTCCGGCCTGGAGGTCTCGAGCGGAACGGGTTGCGTCTAGGTCGGTCTCAGGCGACGCTCCCGCCCCGCTCGTGGCGCCAGGCCCAGCCCCAGATGCGCGGTGCAGGAGTCATCTCCCGCAGGGTAGGGGTCGCGGGGCGGCCCCGTCAAGTGACCCGGTCAAGGGCGTTAGGCTGCGCGCCGATGCCGGTGCCCGATCTCCTGCGCCGCCTGCTGACCGCGCCCGGGCCGTCCGGCTACGAGACGGCCGCCGCGGCGGTCTGGCGCGAGGCGGCTTCGGCGTTCGCCGAGGTGAAGGGCGACGCACTCGGCTCGTCGGTCGCCCGCGTGGCCGGAACCAAGGACGGGCCGACGCTGGCCGTGCTCGGCCACATCGACGAGATCGGCCTGATGGTCACGCACGCGGACGAGCACGGGTTCCTCTCCTTCCTCACCGTGGGCGGCTGGCGGGCGGAGGTGCTGCTCGGCCAGCGGGTCGAGCTGCTGACGCGGGCAGGGTCGGTGCCGGGCGTCGTCGGGCGCAAGTGGCGCCGCCCGCTGCGGCGAGGCGAGGAGTTCCCGCGACTGGAGCTGGAGGAGCTCCACGTCGACATCGGCGCGAGCTCGGCGGACGATGCGCTCGCGCTCGTGCAGATTGGCGACGTCGCGGTAATCGCCGGCGAGCCGGTCGAGCTCGCGGGCGGCCGCGTGGCCTCGCGCTCGCTGGACAACCGGCTCGGCGCCTACGTCGCGCTCGAGGCGGCTCGGCTCGTCGCCGAGGCGGGCGGAGCACCCGGCGACTTCGTCGCGGTCGCGGCGGTTCAGGAAGAGGTCGGCGACTTCGGCGGCGCGCGCACCACGGTCTTCGCGCTCGATCCGCAGGTCGTGCTCGCGGTCGACATCACCGGAGCGACGGACGTGCCGGACGGCGACCCCAAGCTCGACGGCGAGGCGAAGCTCGGCGGCGGCCCGATCGTCAACCGCGGCTCGACCATCAACCCGAAGGTCTTCGAGCTGCTGGTCGAGACCGCCGAAGCCGAGGGCATCGCGTACGCGGTCAACGTCTCCGCCGGCGACACGCACACGGACATGGACGCCGCCTACGCCAGCCGGGCCGGGACAGCCACAGGGTTGATCTCGATCCCGATGCGCTACCTCCACACGCCGACCGAGGTGGCCGCGCTCGAGGACGTGGACGCCGCCATCCGCCTGGTTGCAGCGTTCGCCCAGCGGCTAGGGCCCGAGCTCGACTTCACTCGCTAGGCTCAGCACGATGTCCCGCGCCGTGATCGTCTCCGCCGTTCGCACGCCCTTCGGGAGGCTCGGCGGCGCGCTGGCCGGCTACCAGGCGACCGAGCTCGGAGCGATCGCGATCCGCGCCGCGCTCGACCGCGCCGGGGTCGAGAACGAGGAGGTCGACTACGCGATCATGGGCCAGGTG
>Ga0193747_1000672_pt1 | contig 10680 bp, 6 predicted proteins | sample L1m2metaG_FD_143048 | JGI IMG/M metagenome (GOLD analysis project Ga0193747, IMG submission 143048) | Soil microbial communities from a riparian zone of the East river system, Colorado, United States - L1m2 | ecosystem: Environmental > Terrestrial > Soil > Riparian zone | place: USA: East River...
TACCGACTCTACGCGGTTGCCATACGTTCGGTGAAACATTGGACGAAGCACGTACTCAAATCGCCGAAGCTATCGAACTTCACGTCGAAAGCATGATCGAAGACGGCGAGCCGGTACCGGTTGAGCGAGAACCGGTTTTTGTCACGCGGCTGTCGATACCGGTCGCAGCATGAATGCTAAGCTGCCGCGAATCGGAGTGTCAGAAGTAGTTCGTGCACTGAAGCGCGCGGGTTTTGAAGAGAGAAGGCAGAAGGGTAGTCACTTACATTTGCGGCGCGCGAGTGACAAGAGGCGAGTGACGGTTCCGGTGCACAAAGGAAAGGACATGCCCGTCGGTACTCTGCGGGGCATTTTGAACGACGCCGATCTCAGGATCGAAGAATTCCGTAAGCTACTCTGACGTGCTTCCGAGAATCAGGGAAAATGGTTCCAAAAATCCTAATCATCTCTTCCGACACCGGTGGCGGCCACCGCTCGGCGGCAGCGGCGATCGTGGCCGGCATTGAGAGCTTCGTAAAAGGCGAATCGTACGCGGTCCGGGTGGTCCGAGCGGTCGAAGAATCGCACCATTTGGCTGCGAAACTGGTGGCAATTTACAACTGGTTGTTGCGTCACAAGCAGCACTGGATGAAGTATTACTACTGGTTGATTAACCGGTTTCGTCCAGAGACGCGAGAGTTCTTTCATTCCCGCTCCATTACTTATGTGCGCGATCTTTTCGAACGGTGGTGTCCGCACATCGTCGTCAGCGTTCATCCGCTGACGCAGCACATTTTCGCGCGCGTGCTAAAGGAGCTTGGTCTCGCCGATCGCATTCCGCTGGTGACCGTAGTTACCGATCCTTACTACGGCTTCTGGAAAGGCTGGGCCTGCGATGATGTGACGCTTTATCTGGTGGCCACCGAAGATGCCCGCCGGCAATTGGTCGACTACGGAATAGCGCCCGAACGAATAAAGGTTTCGGGGATGCCGGTCCATCCGAAGTTCGATTTTCCCGGCGAGCTAGCGGCCCAGGCGGCGCGTAGGGCGCTCGGACTTGAGCCCGAGAAGTTTACGGTCTTTCTGAATGCCGGCTGGGAAGGCGGCGGTAACATCCCGCAAATCTTTCGCGAGCTGGTCCGTGGCGAACTTGACGTGCAGGCGATTTTTCTCGCCGGGAAGAATGAAGCATTGAGAAGTGAAGCGGAGCTGGTTGCCGCCGAGGCGAACTTCCCAATCAAAGTCATTGGTTATTCGGAAGAAGTCGAGCAACTGATGCGCGCCGCCAATGTAATGATTTCAAAACTCGGGGGTCTCACTACCTTCGAAGCCTTAAATTGTCGCGTCCCTATTATTGCCGACACCATCACTGAGCCGATGCCTCAGGAAGCCAGCACGGTGAAGTCCATCGTCAAAAGCGGCGCCGCCGTGATGCTGCAACGCGCGTCCGACATCGTTCCCATCGTTCATCGCATGGTCGAAGACTCAAAACACTACGCCGCCCTGCGCGCGGCTACGATCACGGTTGCTATTCCTAACGCTACCCGACGCATCGTGGAAGAGATCACGGCGTTGATTCCCGAGACTGGAGCCGGCAGTAATGATCCGCTGGTCATCGAGCACAATTCTTGATTCGCTCACCGCGTCTCGCCCCATCCAGAATTAAGCTAATAATCGATACGATAGTTGCTAACGGATGGATGGTAGCGTAGGTGCGAAAGTTGTGTCGTCGAGGCCATTAGCCCGACCGTCAGGGAGGGCTCAGTTGCAACTCGGACCGGAGCCCTCCCTCACGGTCGGGCTAGTGCACCGCTTGGGTTGTAGCAACACAACTTTAGGCCACTACCGATGATAACGCGGTCTTGACTCGCGCGCTGGCTTCGCGGTCTAATCCTTCAAAGCTCTTAATTGGTTGAAAAAGTTAGCGGCAGTATCTCACGTTGGGAGACTGTAAGAATGAGTCTGTTGCTCGAAGGAAAGCGTGCTTTTATAACTGGTGGAACCCGCGGGATCGGCGCAGCGTTGTGCCAGGTGTTTGCGCGCGAAGGCGCCGAAGTGGCGTTCAACTACGGCTCGCGTGATGACCTTGCTGAAGAAATAATGGGCATAGTCCAGGCACTTGGCCGGCGCGTGCGTTCGTTCAAAGTTTCGGTAACCGATCGCTTCGGCATGAAGCATTTGACGAGAGAGTTGGTTCAGGAATGGGGTGGGATTGACATCCTGGTGAACAACGCCGCGATCAATCGCGGCGACAATTTTGCGACGACCACGGATCGAGCGTGGGATGAAGTCATCAACACCAACGTAGGCAGCCTGTTCGCGGTAACGAAGCCGATTTATAAGCAGATGATTCGTCAGCGCAAAGGCTCCATCCTTAACATCACATCGATCGGCGCGATTCGTTCTCTGCCAACCTCTGTCCATTATGCGACATCCAAGGCCGCAATGATTGGTTTCACGAAGTGTCTCTCGCGCGAGGCCGCTACCTTCGGTATCGCGGTCAACGCCATCGCTGCCGGAATCTTTGATACGGATCTCGCTCAAGCGCTGCCTGAACGCTGGCTGCAAATGCACGAGTTCTGGGTTTCCAGCGGCCGGCTTGGGCGTCCCGAGGAACTCGCGGAATTCGCCGCCTTTATGGTTAGCGATCGCAACTCCTTCATGAATGGCGAAGTCGTCATCGTGGATGGTGGCGCGGTCACTTGATTTGAGCAGGGCTCGTCTGAATCGATGTTTTGGAGTGTCCTATTGATGGTTGCAGCGCTGGCACTCCCTGCTGGCGTCGATTCCAGGCCCCTGGATCAGAATGGTTGCGCGTTCACAGCCAGCCTGGGTAGCCCGCCCGCTCCTGCGACCACCGGCACAATGTCGACTCGGTTGTTTCGAGGTGGCGTGCCGGGAGCGTGCAGTACAAACACATTTCCCGGCAACTCCGGTTCAGGTGCTTTCCCATTTGATGCTTATACCTTTACTAACCCAACCTCTTCGCCCGTTTGTGTCGCGGTAGCGTTAACTGTCAACTCGCAGGCAAATGCGAACTATCAAATCGCAGCTTTCATGGCGCCCTTCGCAGCATCGGACATTACGAGTGCGTCTCGATATTTGGGCGATTCCGGGCTTAGCAGCAACAGTCCACCGGCAAATCCACTCACGTTTCAATTCACGGCGCCGGCTAACAGCAGCTTTGCAATCGTTATCTTCTCAGTGAACGGAACTGCGGAGCTGGGCGGCAGCTACAGTTTTACAGTGTCGTCGCCTGGTTTCTGCAGCCCAACGTTGCCGGCGCTTTACGGCGCTGGCGGCCTTGGTGAGTTATTCACGATCGATCTGACGACCGGCGCCGGCACGTTCGTGGGAACTCTACCGTTGGGCTCCCAGGCCGGCAGCACTGAGATCGTATTCAATAACGCGACTCGCCGCGCTTGGACCCAATTCTCGCCTTCGGCTGCTGTCGCGGGTGAAGAATTTGACATCACGACCGGTGCAGGCATCGGCAATCCAATCGGCACCGCCGGAGCATTCAATGGTCTGGAGTGGGTCGGCCCAACGCTCTACGGTACGATGATCACGGGTTTTGGCGGCCCGTCGCAGCTTCGTACCTTAGATCCTTTCGCCGGCACCTCAACGCTCATTGGATCGACTGGAATGGGTCCGATTCCCGGTCTCGCTTACGACCAGACGACCGGAACCATGTACGGCATCACCGGCGGCAACGGCAGCGGAGGCGGCGCCATTGGCAATCTCGTCACCATCAATCTAACCACGGGCGCGGCGACGCTGGTCGGATCGGTGGGATTCAATGCGGGCAGTCTCGAGTTTGGTCCTGATGGAAACTTATACGCGGGCAGTACCGACGGCTTGGGGACTCTTTATCGAATCAATAAAACGACTGGTGCAGCCACGCTCATCGGGCAGACTGGCTTTAATAACGTCACCGGCCTCACCCTCGTGAATTCGACAAATACCTTCCAACTCAACGCCAGCAATTACAACGTCGCCGAGAACAGTCAATTACTTAATGCGACCGTAACGCGTTCCGGTGATACGAGCGGCACGGCCAGTGTGAATTACGCCACCAGCGACAGCGCCGGTTCGCAGAACTGCAGCGTCGCCAATGGCGTGGCCTCATCGCGCTGCGATTACATCAGCGCTCTCGGCACGCTCAAGTTTGCTGCGGGTGAGACTTCGAAGACGATCTCGATCCTGATTATTAATGACGCGTACGTGGAAGGGCCAGAGACTTTCAATCTCACGCTCAGCAATCCGACGGGCGCTTCTTTGGGCGCTCAGGCAACAGCCACGGTGACGATCAACGACAACGACACCAGCGCGGGCGTGAATCCAATCGACCAAGCCAACTTCTTCGTCACTGAGCATTATTATGACTTCCTGAATCGTTTACCGGATTCAGATGGGTTGACGTTTTGGACCAACGAGATTAATTCCTGCGGCAGCGATCAAGCATGCATTCAACTGAAACGCATCAATGTTTCGGCCGCCTACTTTCTGTCGATTGAATTCCAGCAGACGGGTTATCTGGTCGAGCGCATGTACAAGGCGGCGTTCGGCAGCGCCAGCGGCGCTTCGACGCTGGGCGGAGCGCATCAACTTCCGGTTCCGATCGTGCGCTTCAATGAATTTCTGCCCGACACGCAGCAGATTGGCCAGGGCGTGGTGGTGAACGTCGGGAACTGGCAACAGCAACTGGAGAATAACAAGCAGGCTTTCGCTTTAGACTTTGTGCAGCGTTCGCGCTTCACCACAGCCTTCGCCACGACGCTGACGCCGGCGCAATTTGTGGACGCGCTGTTTACAAACGCAGGCGTCACACCTTCAGCCAGCGATCGGCAGGTGGCGATCAATGAATTCGGTTCCGCGACCACGACGAGCGACACGGCGGCGCGAGGGCGTGCACTGCGCGACGTGGCTGAGAACTCGATTCTAAACACGCAGGAATTCAACCGCGCGTTTGTGTTGATGCAATTCTTCGGCTACCTGCGCCGTAACCCGAACGATCCACAGGACACGGACTACACCGGCTACGATTTCTGGCTCACGAAGCTGAATCAATTCAACGGTAACTTCGTTAGCGCCGAAATGGTCAAGGCCTTCATCACGTCCGCTGAGTATCGTCAGCGCTTTGGACCTTAAGAGTCGCAGAGGCTTAGGCGTGGAACCATCTCGCTTGTAATGTCGAAGAACGAAAGAATTGCGGGCTACTTCGGGAGCGGGGACTTCGGTAGCTCCAGAGTTTTGTCGCACTCTTGCACTTTGGCCAGGAGCTTATCCGGCTGAGCGGCTTCTGTTGGTAAGAGCATATTGCGATTGCGCAAGTCGAGAAACACATCCGCTCCTTTTTGGTACCAGCCGCGCGCTTCGCTCATCAACGTTGCCTTTTCCGATATCTGCGATGTCCTCGTCGCCAGCATTTGGTCTGCCGCACCGAGCTTTGCGTACAATGCGCCCAAATCGCGACGAGTTACCGGGTTCGTAAGCTGCTCTGTGGTCATCGCTTCAAGCACCTCCAATGAACGCTGATAAGCCGTGAGAGCTTCCGTAACCTTACCCTGCGCCGCTAGCAGAGCGCCGATCCGCTCCTGTGTGTGCCCCAAGAATCTGCTGGTCTCAGCATTGACCGAGATTGACTCCTTTGATTGCAGAAGCTCGAGCGCCTGCCGATAGTTTTTCAGCGCTTCCTCGCGCCGCCCGAGGTTTGAAGTATCGGGATCACCCAGGAGGTCTCCCATGTAGTCATAGCTAATAGCCAGGGACTGGCGAGCTTGCACGTTTTGCGGATCATCCTTGGCGAGATCACTGAATATATTCAGCGACTTCTTGCGGCTCTCCAACGCCGCCGTCAGATCGCCCGTGGCGGCCAACACATTGCCGATCTTTTCGTCCGCGATAGCCATGTCGCGGACCGCATCCGTGTTCGTGGGATTATCAGCCGTGAGTGGCTGGCGAATGGCCAAAGACTGGCGATAGTTTGCGAGAGCCTCCACATCGTTTCCCTGGGATTCCAGGACGCCGCCAATTCGTTCGAAGATAAGGCCCAACAACCTGCGCGTCTTGAAATCAGTTCGATCTGCCGAGTACAGGGACTGCAAGATCGCTCTTGATGACTGATAATATCCCAGCGCGCTGGAGAGATCGCCTAAGTTAGGGAAGTTCGAGTTGCCGAGGAAGTCTCCCGACTTAACATAGCTAATCGCAAGCGATTGCTGGGCCTGAATGTTTGATGGATCAGCCTCCGCCAGGGCCTTAAAAATTCCCAGAGAGTTTTGAGCGCTCCGCACCGCCCCGGCAATGTCTCCCGCAGCGTCCTGCAAATCGCTCATCTTCTCGTAGACAATCGCCAGCGATCGCCGCGCTTGTTTGTCTGCCGGCTGCGACGCCTCCAGACGCTCGGTAATTGCCAGCGCTTTGCGGTAACTTTGCATCGCCCCCGCGCTGTCGCCGAGGTTCGCGTTGTTGGGATTACCCTGCACGTTGCCAACTCTCACATAGGCGGCTGATAGCTCGCGCTGCAGTGAAGGATCGTCGCCGGCTTCTTGCGCCAAACTGTCGAGATACTCCAACGCTCTCTTGACTAACAATTCGCGGGCCGGCGTAGAGCCGGGAAGATTCTCGATCGAGTCGTGAAATTCAAAGATGACTGAGTTGGCAAGCTTGCGTACTTGATTAAAGCGCCGTTGAGCCTTGCGCTCCTCGCGGACCGTCATGAAAATCCCGGAGAGCAACGACACGACGATAAGTGACGCCGCCAGCGCACCGATCTTGTGTCTGCGGACGAACTTCGCCGTACGATAAGAGAAAGTGTCTTTGTGCGCGACGACCGGCAGACCTTCAAGGTGGCGGCGTATGTCTTCAGCGAATTGCTCGACCGATGCGTAGCGTCGCTCCGGCTCTTTACGCATCGCCATCATCACGACGTTGTCCAGATCGCCGCGCAACAATTTCGGATTGCGGATTGAGTCAGAACCACCTGCGGTAGCGGGTGGGTTGAAGCCGCGTGAGTTGGACCCGCCCGCTACCGCAGGCAGTTCTGACTTACCGGCCGCTGACCACTGACCACCGACCGCCAAGCTTGGCTTCTCCGGCTCGACTTCGCAGATCATCCGCGCGATCTCATCCGGCCGGCGACTAGTGATGCGATAAGGACGTTGACCACTTAACAATTCATAGAGCAGCACGCCGAGCGAATAGGTGTCGGTCGCGGTGGTCACTGGCTCGCCTCTAACTTGCTCGGGAGAGGCATACTCCGGCGTCATCACTTTCAGCTCTGTGACTGTATGACCGATTGTTTGCGAAAGACCCGGATCCAGGAGCTTGGCAATTCCAAAGTCTAATAACTTCGGCGCGCCCTCGTCTGTGACAAGGATGTTGCCCGGCTTAATGTCGCGATGAATGACAAGGTGCTGGTGCGCGTAATGGACTGCGGAACAGACCGTGCGAAAGAGATTCAGCCGCTCTGGGATATCGAGTTGGCGATCGTCGCAGTAGCGATTCAAGGGAATGCCGTCGACGTATTCCATCACGAAGAAAGGCAGTCCCGTTTCGGTCGTGCCGCCGTCAACCAACCGCGCAATGTTGGGATGATCGAGGGTGGCCAGAATCTGGCGCTCGTGGCGAAAGCGGCGGCGAATGTCGTCGGTATCGAACCCGCGCTTGACTAGTTTGATTGCGACTTCTTTCCGGTACTGATCGTCGGCGCGCGAAGCCAGATAGACATCACCCATGCCGCCGCGCCCGATTCTGCGTATGATCTTGTAAGGCCCGACCCGATTCCCTTCCAGAGGCTCGCCTTCATCTTCCAGTAGCTCAAAGGCAAAGGGGAAGACCGGGGCTTCGATGAAATCGTGCGCCTGCTCGTGCAGCCGGAGCAGAGAGTCGACTTCGGCGCGAAGTGCGGGGTCGCCCGCGCAGGCGCCCTCGAGAAACACAGTCCATTCCTGCGGCTCACGATCAAGCGCAGAACCCACTAGTTCCGCCACTCGTTGCGCCCTATCAGTTGGCATGCTTCGTATCCCCGGCGCTTAGCTCACGAAAGAGCCACAGCTTGGCGAAGGTCCAATCTCTCATGACGGTCTTTTCAGAGACCTGAAGAACTTCGGCGATCACTTTCGTCTCCATCCCACCGAAAAATTTTAGCTCCACAACCCTGCTCTGGCGCGGGTAGTGTTGCTCAAAGTTTTGTAAGGCCTCGTCGAGTGCGATCAGTTCCGCGGACTGTTCCCGGGGCAGAATGTTTGCTTCATCGAGAGACAGTTCGGGCGCGCCTGCGCCGCGCTTCGCCGAGTTGTGCGCCTTCGCGTAGTTGACGAGTATCTGTCGCATCAGCCTGGCGGCGATGCCGAAGAAGTGCGAGCGGTCCTTCCACCTTACTTCTTTTTCCTGAACGAGGCGCAGGTAAGCTTCGTGAACCAGTGCGGTGGGTTGCAGGGTGTGATCAGGGCGATCGCGTTGAAGATAATTACGGGCCTGTCGTCGCAGCTCATCGTAAACCAATGGCATCAGCTTGGCCGGCGCCTCCGGGTCGCCCGCGCTTATTTCTCTAAGGAGTCGGGTGACATCCTGTGGCGAGGTGTTACTCATGTCGCTCAATTGAAGCAATGATCACCATCAAGTGTTCAGACTCCGCGCTAATGAAGGGAATTATAGGACTTCAGCCTGCGGGATAAAACTTTCAAATCAAAATGTCCGTTTTGACAGCCGTTTCTTGCATTACTAAATGAGAGCAAGACTATTCAAAAACTAGTCGTTGTCCATGGGGTCTCCGCACGGCTCGAAATAGTGGAGAGTATCCCTCTCTTAGGTCATAAGGAGACGGTACTAATGAATACAGCACAGACTCTCTTTCGAGATTGCGCGAAACGTGCGTTCGGTAGCGGCAGGCGTAGCTACCTTTTAGGTCTCGGTCTGCTAATACTGATCTCCGGTCTGGCGACATGGCCTCGCGTCAGCGCGTGGGCCAGTAAGGCGAAGCCCGCCACGACGTTGATGGATGGCGATAGAAATCTCTTCGCCTCCCCAGATGAAAAGGCAAAAACGCCTCGCGGCAATCAGGGTACTCCGTCGCTTGCCGGCGCGTTGAATGCGGACGGAACATTGAAGCAAGGCGTGGACGGCAGTTTCAATCCGCGCGGCTTCAAGATGAGATACACGAAGGATGGCGCACCATGTTTTGCCGCCGAGGCGCCGAACTCTCCGTTGCCGGCAGGTGTTTGTAGTGATAAGTGGGATGATCGATTCACAAACAGCGGTTTGGATGATCGCGTTTATGCGCTGGCAATCTCCGGCAGCGATGTTTATGTCGGCGGATCTTTCACGACGGCCGACGACATAATTGTCAATCACATTGCCAAATGGAACGGCGCCAGTTGGTCGTCATTAGGAAATGGATTCGCCCGTCACGTATTCGCGCTGTTGGTTTCAGGCAGCACTCTTTACGCGGGCGGCGGCTTCAGCGCGCTCTGCAACGATGCGTTCTGTAGCACGACGACTGCGATTTCCCCTGGCATTGCGCAGTGGAATGGCACGAGTTGGTCGAGCGTAGGGACTACGTCCGGCGAATTTTCTAGTGTCGCTGCGCTGGCCGTCTCTGGCACCACTCTCTACGCCGGCGGCACCTTCTTCATCACTCCTGCGGGATTCAACGGCATCGCGCAATGGAACGGCACGAGTTGGTCAACGTTAGGAAATGGGTTTAACGGAAACGTGAATGCGTTGGCAGTTTCTGGCAGCACCCTCTACGCGGGCGGGAATTTCACGGCAACTTGCAATAATGCCGCTTGTAGCGCGACAACGGCAGGCTTCAACGGCATCGCGCAATGGAACGGCACAACTTGGTCAACTTTAGGAAATGGGTTCAACAATACATCCCACACCGACAATGTCCTGGCACTGGCCGTTTCCGGCAGCACACTGTACGCCGGCGGCCATTTCACTGGTCTTTGCACGAACGCAGCGTGCAGCTCGACGACTACCGGCTTCAATCACATCGCACAATGGAACGGCACGAGTTGGTCAACTCTGGCAAATGGAGTGGACTCCGACGTCAAGGCGCTGACGGTTTCCGGCAGCACGCTTTACACTGGTGGCTTCTTTACCGGAGCCTGCAATAATGCGACCTGTAGCACGACCACTGCCGGCTTTAATTACATCGGACAGTGGAACGGCGCAAGCTGGGCAACGGTGGGAAGTGGCTTTGACTCGATACTACCCGAAATGGCCCTAGGGGCCAGTTTTCAAGAGCACGTCCTCGCTCTAGGGGTTTCCGGAGGCACGCTGTACGCGGGCGGTGACTTCCAAGCAGCTGCCGGCAGCATTAGCGCGATCCATCGCCTCGCCCAGTGGAACGGCACGAGTTGGTCAAAGGTGGGAGCGATCGGCGACCACAGCGTGGGCACCTCGGTTGTTTTTGCGCTGGCGATATCCGGCAGCGCTGTTTATGCCGGCGGACAATTCATGACGGCGGGCGGCGCGGTCGTCAATCGCATTGCCAAGTGGGACGGCGCCAATTGGTCATCAGTGGGAAATGGATTCAATTCCGAAGTCGACGCGCTGGCAGTCTCCGGCGGCGTACTCTACGCCGGCGGTAACTTCACAGCGCTGTGCACCAACCAACCATGTACGGCGACGACTGCTGGTTTCAATCACATCGCGCAATGGAACGGCACGAGTTGGTCAACTTTAGGAAAT
>Ga0193747_1000675_pt1 | contig 10655 bp, 10 predicted proteins | sample L1m2metaG_FD_143048 | JGI IMG/M metagenome (GOLD analysis project Ga0193747, IMG submission 143048) | Soil microbial communities from a riparian zone of the East river system, Colorado, United States - L1m2 | ecosystem: Environmental > Terrestrial > Soil > Riparian zone | place: USA: East River...
CAGGATGGACAGAAAGTCTTCCTTTGGAAAATAGAGACCCGCGTTGGCTGGAATCGGCTCGACGATTACCGCTGCGATTTCATTTTTGTTTTCCTGAAACGCTTTCCTCAACAACTCGGCATTGTTGAACGGCAGCGAGATTGTGAGATCAGCAAACGCCGACGGAACACCGGCGCTGCTCGGCTGGCCGTGCGTCAGCGCGCCGCTGCCGGCTTTCACCAGGAGGGCGTCTGCATGCCCATGATAGCAGCCGTCGAACTTGACGATCTTATCGCGCCCAGTGAACGCGCGCGCGAGGCGGATGCACGACATCGTCGCTTCCGTGCCGCTGTTTACCATCCGCACTTTCTCGATCGACGGAATCCAATCGCAGATCAATTCCGCCATATCCACTTCCAGCGGATTCGGAATCCCAAAACTCAATCCGCGCGTCGCGGCGTCGCGAACCGCTTCGACCACAACTTTCGGCGCATGCCCGAGAATCGCCGGCCCCCAACTCCCAACGTAATCGATGTACTCATTTCCATCCACATCCCAGATGCGCGCGCCTTTCCCGCGAGCAACGAAAAACGGTTCGCCGCCAACATTGCGAAACGCGCGCACCGGCGAATTTACGCCGCCTGGGATTCGTTTCTGTGCGCGAGCAAATAGTTCGGACGACTTTGTCACGCACTAACGATAACTGGATTCGCTGAAGCGTTAAAGCGTTGACCACGTACTGAGGCGATCGCCGCAGCAAACGCCTGTCTTTCTATGCTCGGCGCTTGACTCGAAAGCTTTCGCGAGTTGATACAAGCGCCGCTACAACGATATTGTCCGCTCTCGCAAGTCGGCGGGGTAGCCAAGTGGTAAGGTCGCGGTCTGCAAAACCGCTATTCGCGGGTTCGATTCCCGCCCCCGCCTCTTTTCATAGGTAGATTCAGGAGAAATGGGCTAAAAAAGTAGCCGAGTGAGAACAGAAGTGAGAACAAATCCAGTGGTTTCCGCCTTCGTCTGCTATTGTGCGCCAACGTAGCGAAACACACCTTTACGAAGTCCGACCGCGCAAAGATCGTCGCGGTGCCGATCTAATTTCCGATGCAGTTGGCCCTTTGGGTTCGATTGTAATGAAAGCGGTGCGAATTTGTCCAGTCAGGCGACACCTAATTTTGGTGTAAGGCTTCGCCCGATCGCGATCGAAGTGTGCCTGGCGGAAGATGCTTGTCTGCTGCGAGCTGTTCCATGGCAGAAACGATCTTGTTCTGCTCAGCGCCACCACGACGGCTGATAGGGAACAGCCACGATACGAAACGAACAGGGAGGACCGTCGTATCCTCAATGCCGTCAATGATCCTCGGGTAAGCCGCAACGGAAATGACGAAAAGATTTCGCACTAGCGCCTGCCGGGCGGAGTTGAGGGCACTTCCTGGGAATTACGTCGCGGGCTCGCTACTCGTTCTTTATTTTTGCGCAGGAAGCAGATATACAGGCGAAAGAAGGCCGTTTAAAAGATTGCTGCATGGAAGATTTCGTACAATCGAAAGTTCGCGATGATTTCTTAGGCGGGCTTGTTTCTGGTGTCCTCGCAATTCCGCTCGCCATGGGATACGGCATGTTTGCCTACACCGCTCTTGGTGATAGCTATTTTGCCCAGGGCGCGCTTGCGGGCCTCTACGCAGCAATTGGAGTTGGTGTCGTTTGCGTTGTTTTGGGCGATCGCACCACTACGGTTTACGCGCCGCGCATTACCACGACCTTTCTGCTTGGTGCGTTGCTGTACCACTTGGCGCATTCTGACATGGAGCTTCTGCGCAGCGGCAATGTACACATTGTTGTCCTCGCCTTTTTCTCGATCATACTTCTAGGCGGCGTCTTCCAGGGATTATTTGGCTTGGTGCGCCTTGGGTCACTGATCCGATTCACGCCGCATCCCGTTATGGCTGGCCTTCAAAATGCGGCAGCGGCGCTCCTGTTTCTCGTGCAGTTGAGTAATGTGTGCGGTTTCGATCATAACATCCCATTCAAAGCGGTCTTTGGTCATCTTGCAGAGGTGAAACCTCTCAGTTTAGCGGTGGCACTTATTACTTTCATGGTGATGTGGAACGCGCGCGTCATCACGACGAAAATCCCCCCGCTGCTGATCGGTCTTGGCATCGGCACACTGCTCTATTTTGTTCTCGTTCTAGTGGGGTTTGAGCCACGACTTGGCCCTGTCATCGGCCTGCCGGTCGCAGTGGAAAGTCCAACGCCCTACCGGGCTATCGGAGATCTGCCGCACATTACGGAGTTTGCCGGGCTTTTGCCATTTATCGTCGGAGGCGCGCTCGCACTGGCGTTTGTTGCTGCAATGGATGCGCTCCTTTGCACCAAACTTGTCACGCCTCCCGGAACAAGAAAAAAAGTTGATGGCGACCGGCTCCTGATGCGCCTGGGTGTTGGCAATGTGCTGTCGGCCTGCTTTGGTGGAATCACAGGCGGTATCAACATCGGGCCCAGCCTTACCAATCGAGCTTTTGGAGCTAAGACACCGCTTTCAGTCGTGGTCAATGCCGTCATACTACTTTTGTTCAGCAGCATTTTGTTTCCTATCGTAAGCTACATACCTCGCGTTGTGCTATCGGCGGCGATCATGGTCATTGCGGTCCAGCATGTTGACCGGTGGTCGATAGATCTTGTACACCGCATAGGCACTAGCGCACCACAGCAGCGCAGTTTGATGCTTCTAGATCTGCTGGTGATAGCGGTCGTTGCCGTTCTTTCTGTTACAATCAATATTGTACTCGCTGTCTTCCTGGGGGTCATCATAGCAATAGCATTGTTCCTTGTGCGCATGAGCCGCTCGATTATTCGTCGTAGTTACCGTTGCGACAATATCCACTCGCGCAAGACGCGCACACCTGTCGAGCTTGCGCTACTTGAGAAGCGCGGCGCGGATATTCTGGTGCTTGAACTCCACGGCGTGCTCTTTTTCGGCAGCGCGGAGATGCTGAGCGACGACGTCGAGCGCGCGGCCATCGCCGCTACGCGCACGATCATTCTTGACATGCGACGCGTAACCGAAATCGATGCGACCGGGGCGCGGATATTAGCCGATATTCACGCCATACTAACTCGAAAAAATCAGCGTCTTGCGCTCGCGGTCGCGAACAACAGTGAAGTCGCCGCACGTCTTTCTGAGGCTGGCATCATTGAGGCGATAGGCGCCGATTGCATTTTTGAAGACATCGATCGCGCCATCGCGTGGGCAGAAGACGATATAGTTCGCAGTAACACCCAGATTAACAAAGAGGATGAGATTCCGTTTGAACACCTCGATTTGCTCGCGAGCCTGACGTCCTCGGAAGTAAAGTCCATAAAAAACCATACGCGGCGCGAAACGTTTCACCGTGGTAAAGTTATTTTCAGCGAAGGCGATCCCGGGAAAGAACTTTTCATCGTCACCAAGGGGTACGCCAGTGCCTACCTCGACCAAGTCAACGGTCGGAACATTCGTCTCGCTACTTTCGCGCCGGGCGCCGTCTTCGGCGAGCTGGCCATCCTCGATGCGAAACCGCGCTCCGCCTCCCTGGTCGCCGACGATGAAGTCACCTGTTATGTGCTCGGCGAAACACAATTCGCCGCGCTTGCAAAGGATGCGCCCAGCGTTGCCATCAAGCTGCTTTCGGGTCTGGGGCGCGAGCTCAGCAAAAGGCTTCGCCGCGCGAACCAGACCATTCAACAATTGGAAAGTTAAGCGGCTGCGGCAGCGGCGTGGGACCGCAAGTGTCTCCTCAGGCTCGCATCTGCACTTAAGTAAGGAGGGGAGTCTCCCCGCCTCGAATCGCCGGATTTGAAAACATGGTCCGCGCGCTTAGTCGTGAGCTTTGATCGGGCCTTCGATAATCTCGGGTTTCTGAGTGATAAATTTAGACAAATGCTCTTTTACGTAGTCCGCAGCCAGGCGCACTGACTCATCAGCACCGGCCTTGTCCTTAAAGACGCTGACGGACGCGGCCTCGCCCTCGGCGAATGTCTCACGCAGGATGCGCGCAAACCACGGCGCAAATCCGAAAGGAAGTAAGGTAGTCGTCTTTATTAAACTAAGCATAGGATGGAGGACGAAGCATGAACGACACACAGACTTTAACTCTCATCCACGCGCTCGCGTGGCCGCTGTTAATTTGGTTACTCAGCACAACACGGAGTGGGAAGCCGGCGAAACGTGTTTTCAGTAAAGTTTTGCCCAAGTCGTCCTCTTTTTCGTAGAGCACCTTTTCGCCAATCGCGCGGAGCGTGGGCTGCAACCGAATCTCGTTGAGTTGGCCGGGCCTCAACACATGATGCTGTGATTCGCGTTTACGATAAATCGGGCAATGTGATTGAGACGCACGAGCGAGCGGGCGATTTCAAAGAGCCGTAAGGGTTAGGCACGTAAAACAAAAAGCCGCCACGCGGTGAAGCGTGACGGCTGATTGTGAAATATGGCTGCTGTTTACCTGCGCAGTCTATCGCCCCTGTGGTGATAGTCAACGCGGCGGCGCACAAAGCAGGCCGTTATTGTAATCAGCTAGCGTGTTGTAGGTCGGCGTGATGTCTTTCCACGCCTGGCTATGGGCCGTGACGTTGCTGCCTATTGGATGCGAGCATAGCCAGGTATCAGCGGCCGTGATGGCACTGGCCACACAGCTCGAATCCGTAAAAGCGCAATCGACGTTTAGCTTCGCCGCAGCCAATTGCGCGGCGAGCGGGTAAGTCATGTCTTTCCTTGTCGGGTGTAGCATGATCGCAATGGCCTCGGCCTGGGTGTAGCTCTGGCAGCCAAGCGTGATGGTTAAAACGCACCATGCCTCTGGATGATTGGCCCAGTAGCCAATCCCGCCAACATTTGCCGCGGGGGTCGGTGTCAGATCAACATCGTCCAGATAGTCGAAGTTCAGTACATTGCGGCCTTGGAATTCCAGGGTTGTCGTGGTGCCGGTCGCCACAAGATCAGGAAAGCCGAAGGGACTAAACCCAGAGATCGCATTGAGATTTTCGAAAATCACCACGCCGTTAAAGAGGACACGAAATCCGTTGTTTGGCGGCGAACCGGGTTCCACGACCTCGTAGAAAAACGTCAGATGATAGGTCGCCCCCGGCGTAGTGACAAAGGTCTGGCTGATCGAGTCAAAGTCGGCACCAGTCGCACCAAAGAATGCGCCGAGAGTATCGTGGGCAGGCGGCACCGGGCCGACGCCAAAGTCACTTCCGACCGGTGCCGGTGTGGTGGTCCAGCCGGCGAAGGTGCCGGTCTCAAAATCGCCGTTGACGATGAGGTTGGCGGAAGTTGGTCGAGCAGCGGCGATCAGCAGAACGCCGATGAGGAGAAAAAACTTGGACATGGATGTTTTCATAGACGCAGGTGTAGGAGGAACAGAAAAATTGCGCAAGCAAATAAGTCGCAGACTTTCCGCAATCTTCGGCTGCTGACTGAAACCGCGTTGAAACGCAAGCCACCAGTCAAGCCACAGGCTGACGTCCGGTCCTAATTACCGATTCGAGTTCCAGAAACGCCGTTAGCAATTCATCCGCGTGCACAACGAAACGCTTTCCACGAACGCATTGAACTTCTTGGGATTTTGATGCTTGACCGTTCGCTTGCGTTGGGATTAGAAACTCGGAGCGTGGGCTGCCTCGGGTGAGGACAGCTCATTACAGGTTCGTTCTTCATAAAGCAGGGCGCGAGCGATGTTCGAGGACGCTCGCGCCCTTTTATTATTTCTGCTGCAGCCGTGTTGCTTAGAGAGCGAAGCCCATTCCTCTCGCGTCATTTTTCTGTTTTAGACGCCAAGTTCCTTCATCAGCAGCCGCATGTGCCCCCTGAATCTGTAGCTTTCAGCTTTAAGGTACCGAATCTTTCGCCTAAATCTTTTGCGCTGCCTTTCTCTGTTTTCTAAGTTTCGCTTCCGTCGGTGCAGCTCGCAAAACAAGGTGCCACTAGCTGTCGGACGACTACACTCATAACACAATCCCGCGCGCATGTGGCGCAACTGGTATCTGCGCTGTCGTGACTTCGCGTCGATTAAACGTTGGCTCATTTTGTGGCCCTTTACCGTGTACTACGGGAAATCCGGCGTGAGGTTACGTAAAAAAGAGAATTCCAGGGTCATTTTTTATGGTGTGGTACCGGAGGGCCGTCGCGGCGATCCCGCTGCACGACGCGATTGAGGAATACGTCGCCATCCGAAAGCGCAAAAGGGTAACCGACAAGAAAGTAACGGAGATAGTCGATGAACTTCTAAAGGCAGGACGTTTTTGATTGTCCGATGGTAGATGACGCGGCTAGGATGCCATCGACGTTACGCCTCACCGCGCAGCATGTCAGAAATCACATATCTCAAGATCGCTTGTGAACGTTGCGGCGGACACATTGAGTATCCATCTGAGATGGCTGGACAGTCGATCCAGTGTCCTCACTGTCAGCATACGATCACCTTGCCACCGCGTTTCGTGTCTCCACCAGTGCCATTCCGCTTTGTCGGTACTGTCAAAGGTCCCTTTGGCGTGTGGATTGATCCGCAGAAATGGGAGCGAGCTTCGTCGGAAGAGAACCCCATTAAAATCGATTTTAACCACAAGAAGGGCGAAGCCTACGCGATTCTGATTGCCGAACGCATCAGCTTTTCGATGGAGTCACTAAAGAAGGCTGCAGTTGCAAACGCCAAAAAGGCGATGCCTGATGTTAAAATTGCGTCCGAAGAGAAGCGAGTTGTGAAAGGAAAAGAACTGTTATGCCTAAAACTCACGGGAACCGTCCAAGGCACTCCCGTCATCTACTACGGCTATTACTATGGCGGATCTGGACGAAGTTTACAGGTGGTGACCTACACCGCCTCTAACCTTTTCGACGAGTTCAAGCAGGATTTTGATGATTTTCTCAATGGCACTCGAATCGGCCAATAGAGTCCGAATCCAACGCTGAGACGCAGCCCCAACTGAAACCGGCTTTACTAAGTCTGTCGGCGATGATTTCCCAGTATTTCACGAATTCGACATCTTAGTCGGTGTATTTGCACAGTCTCAGGCCATGTCGCAAAAACACCGTTGTTACTTTTTAATAGCTTTCGTCCACTAAATACCAGGCAACTCGACATGTAAGGCAAGACCTTACATAAAAATTAGGGCGACGCCTGAGAGACAAAAATCTTGACCGCGCCTGCCATGTTTTGCCAACATCGCGGTGCTCAAAGTTAAAACGTAAATATTCAAACTTCAAAATATGAAAATACCTCGTCGGTTTAGTCGAAGTCGTTTCACTTCAATTCTGCGCATCACAAGCGCTGTAACCTTAATATCCGCGGCGGCGGCAATCGCTTTCGTCACGGTGAATCCATCCGGCCCATTACTAATGGGAAAATCAAATGTTAAGAGTCTAACGCATAACAACCACGCCATGTCGCCGGCGGCTCTGCGCCTTGCGTCGCCCGAGACGGTCGTCGCTGGTGTTCCCGGCCCACAGTATGGCCTTTTCTCGTGCCAAGTCGGGGCCCCCTTTGCTAATCCGCCAGGAAGTCAATGTTACGATCCGTACCAGATGCGACACGCCTATCAGATCGACTCGTTAATCAGTGCGGGGTACGATGGCACTGGGCATACCATCGTGATCGTCGATGCTTTTCAGAATCCCAACTTGGTCAGCCAGGTAGCTTTCTACAATAATTTTTACGGTCTTCCCCCGACAAACCTGACCCAAATCGCGCCTGACGGACTCACGCCGTTTGTTCCAGGCGACCCTAATATGACAGGTTGGGCTGAGGAGATCAGCCTTGACGTTGAATGGGCACACAACATCGCGCCCGGTGCGAACATCGTTCTCGTGTTAGCGAAAACCAACCAGGACGCCGACATTCTGAGCGCGCTCAGGTACGCTGTCGACAATAACCTTGGCGACGTCATTTCAATGAGCTTCGGCGAGGACGAAAGATGCCAGGGTGGTCCCGCGGCGGAGCTCCTTTCCGCGTACCATGATGTGTTCGTGGCGGCGACACAAAAGCACATCACGCTGTTTGCCTCTTCCGGTGACCAAGGTGCGGCACTGCCGACCTGTGACGGTAACTCTTGGTCAAAAGCAGTATCGTCGCCGGCCAGCGATCCGCTAGTCACAGGCGTGGGCGGCACCGAGCTACGTGCGGCCGACTACTGCCTTGCCGCGCTCGGTTGCGATCCCAGTACGCATCCGTTGCCCGGGACGTACCTGAGCGAGATCGTGTGGAATGAAGGCCCCTTCGGCGACTTCCAGAACATCTTTGGGGCTACGGAGGCGACTGGCGGCGGATTCAGCGTCTTGTTCAGCGCACCCGCATATCAGCAAGGCGTCCTGCATGGGGGCAAACAGCGGGGCGTGCCCGACGTCGCCTACAACGGCGCCATCCTTCACGGCGTCCTGACCTACCTGGACATTCCTGGCGTACCACCCGGCTTCTATCGCTTCGGCGGCACCAGCTGTGGTGCCCCGCAGTGGGCAGCCATCACCGCGATCATGAATCAGAAGGCCGCCATGCGGGAGGGATTTCTCAATCGAGGCATCTACACGATTGGCACGAACAACACTTTGTACCCGGCCTCATTTCATGACATCACGACCGGCACCAACTCGGCGCTTGAATTCGACTCGTCTAATAACCCGGTGACTGTTATCGGATATTCTGCCGGGACTGGCTGGGACGCGACGACCGGTTTCGGGTCGCCGATCGGCTCGAGCGTGGTGGATTCTCTCATCGCGAATGTGACGCCGAGCGACGGGCAAGCTGCGATCTCGGGGTCCAAGCCGAAGTCGCATCCGAGGCCGATTGTTCCTGGCCACATGAAACCTAACTAATACTACTTGCAAGCACTGAAAAACGGGGTCCAACATGGACCCCGTTTTTTTTGCGATTCGTGATACGGCCAACCAGAGCTTCATCACCGGCGCCCGCAATCCCCGCGGGGTGGCGGTTGACGGCACTTCTCCGTAACAGGATAGAGCAAACAAGTTCACAATCAGCCGTCACGCCTCACCGCGTGGCGGCTTTTTGTTTTACGCAGCGTTACGGTTCTTTGAACTCGCCTGCGTGCTCGTGCGTTTCGATCACGTTGCGGCGCTTGTCCAAAACCTTGACGGCTTTACGCCGTTTCCATTAAAATGCTATTCGTACAAGAGGTAAAATCAATGAAGCGAAAAATCACAGGCGCAATTTTAATCTCCCTAAGCTTGGGTCTTCTTTGGCAGGCACTAGCCCAGACAACAACCCCTCCGCCACCGAAAAGTCCCTGCCAGAAAGCATGTAATGAAGCATTTAGAATTTGTATCCAACAAAATTGGGAAGGCAAAGCAAACATATGCCGTCAGGAACTCGAAGAGTGCATGGAGAAGTGCCCTTGAACCCCGTTGACGCCCAGTTGACGAGATGACTGTCGTTTTGGTCTTTTACCTGTCGCGCATCGTCGCGCTTCTGCTAGGTAACGAACCGTTTAGCTAGGGCGTCGAGGGGATTTTGAGTCCAGTGCGGCTTTTCTCAAAGCCGGTGCGGTTTACCTTCGATGATTTGCATTGTCAACACGGCCGAAAGATTTGAATTGTACAAGCGGTTGAGCATCAGTACGATTGTCTGAACAATGGCGCTTCTCTCCGCCTAAAAGGCCCGTGATGTGCCACCGTCAGCCTCTTGAGTCTCTGCGGGATAACACCTCTCAAGGAACGCTCGGCTGGAGTTGCTTCGATTTTGAATTGATTGACGGCCGCTACTTGATTTTCGCTGGGTCGTAACGATGCCAGCTATCATCAATCGGTTGATACCGTTCGATTTTACCAGATCGCCGATAAACACGGTAGCGGTCGAGAACATGACTCGTTTCGGGATCGCCGCCGCATTTGGCATTATGGATTTCCCGTAGGACAAACTCAAAGTACGCGTTGGTCGTTTCTTCCGTGCCGTAGCTGACGCAATCCAATGAGATTCGATTCGCATACACACGGTCGTGCTTAAGCGTGCGATCGAGTAAGGCCAGGGCTGCGTCCTCGCCAAGCGGATGAGATCGCGGACTTGCCTGGGCGATTACTGGTGAAACTCAAAGCAGGGGGACAACGGCAATAGCAATAAGTTTATTTATAAAATTCAACCACTTAATCGCAATCGCCTGTATCGCCGCGAACAGAATACCGTTGCCAACCCAGAGACTGATGAAATCGCGTGTGGTCATAAATGTGCAGAAATCGCCGATAACATACTGGCCGGAGCATTTACCATTCGGCAATCAAAAACGATTCTGGCGCGATCCTGTAAGGCCGGGCAGACTCATGCGGACAAAGTCCGCTGGGTCTGCCTGACGTGTACACCACCTATTGAGCGAACAATGCAGACGCACACCGCGGCGACGGAAGGCGCTTTATAGTGCATGCCGACGAAAAGCTCAGCGCTTTTCTGCGTCCCGGAGCTTGCCGCCACCAATGCATTCTTTTCAAAAATCTACTGGCACCACGTTTTCGCTTGGCAGTGGCGGACCGGCGGCCGTCCCCAGCCCACCACGTATCCAGCGATAAAGGCGGCTGGGCACCGGCGCTATTTCTCCACCAAGTAACCTTGCAGGATCGTCACATCCGGCGTGTGGGACACAAACACAATCGGGAGATCGCTGAACGGCAGACCGGTGGTGAAATGGGATTCGGAAACCGCAGCGCC
>Ga0193747_1000676_pt1 | contig 10592 bp, 8 predicted proteins | sample L1m2metaG_FD_143048 | JGI IMG/M metagenome (GOLD analysis project Ga0193747, IMG submission 143048) | Soil microbial communities from a riparian zone of the East river system, Colorado, United States - L1m2 | ecosystem: Environmental > Terrestrial > Soil > Riparian zone | place: USA: East River...
ATCGCGTGCGTGCCGGGACAGATTGCATTTACCGTGATTCCCTTCGCAGCCAGTTCCAAGGCTATTGATCGCGTCAGCCCCAGCACGCCGTGCTTCGATGCGGCGTAAGCTGAAATGTACGGCGCGCCAGTCTTGCCTGCAATCGACGCGATGTTGATAATTCGTCCCCAGCCACGTTCGATCATTGCGGGTAAAGCAACGCGGGTGCAGTGATATGTACCCGTCAGGTTCACCGTTAGATGACGTTGCCACATGGCTTCGTCAGTTTTGATGAAAGACGCCGTCTCGACAATACCCGCGTTGTTCACCAGAATATCCGGGCGGCGGCCAAACTTCTCATTAATCCGTTCGAACGCGCGCTTGATGCTTTCTGAATAGCTGACATCGCATTCGACGGCAAACGCTTCAACGCTAAACCGCTCAGCGATCTCGTCCGCGACCTTTTCAATCTGCTCGCGCGTGCGCGCGGCGACTGCGACTGACGCACCTTCACGCGCGAATGCAAGTGCGATGGCGCGCCCAATGCCGCGTCCTCCGCCGGTGATGAACGCGAGTTTGTTTTCCAGCTTCATAGGTCAAAACAATGTGTCAGAAGCCCGACCGCCAGGGAGGGCACCTTACGGTAAGGAGCCCTTGCTCACGCGCGGGCTTCTGACACTCTTACCTTCCCGTAAATCGCGGCTGCCGCTTCTCCAGAAACGCGCGCACACCTTCGCGGCCATCTTCAGATTCGAAACATCGGAGCTGCGCTTCGACTTCATATTGCAGCATCTGTTCCAGTGAATCGTGCTCGGCTGCGTAGACTGCATGTTTGGCGGCGGCGATTGAAACGGCCGGTGCGTCGCGCAAGCGTTCGGCCAATTTTCGCGTTTCACTTTCCAAATCTTCGGGAGCCACGACGCGATTCACCAGGCCCAGCCGCAAGGCTTGCTCGGCGTTAATGGCGTCGCCAAGAAAGAACATTTCACAGGCGATATTTGACGGCAGCAAACGTGGAAGGAAATATGATCCCCCCCAATCGGGATGAAAACCAAGTTTGACGAACGATTGGCTGAAGGCGGCCGTCGATGCGGCAATGCGCAGGTCGCAGGCGAGGGCGAGATTGAATCCCGCTCCCGCGCAGGCTCCTTCAATCGACGCGATCACTGGCTTGGTCATTTGTCGAATTGCCAATATCACTCTTCGTGCGGCGCCGAGCAGACGAGCAAATTCTTCCGCATCACCGCGCTCAACCAACTCGGCCATGAAGTGCACGTCGCCGCCCGCACAAAAGGCCCGCCCCGCGCCCGTCATCAAGACGACGCGAACGTCAGGATCACTGCCGGCTTCTTCTAGAGCTTCAGCGAGATCGCGACGCATGTGCCCGACCAGAGCGTTCAAGCGCTCAGGCCGGTTAAGCGTGACCGTGACAATCCCGTTGTCCTCGGCGACTTTGATTAGTTCGTCCATGTCAGTTAGCAGTGAGCGGTAAGCAGTGAGCAGTGGGAATCAGACCTTTTTTGACTGCTCACTGCTCACTTTCCCTTGAACTGCGGCTTGCGCTTATTGACGTAAGCGTCCAAACCTTCTTTCGCGTCTTCTGAAAGAAACAATTCCTGCTGCAATTCGCGTTCGAGCGCCAGCGCCGATTCAAAAGGAATCTCCGCGCCGGTCTGCACCGCGCGCTTGATTCGCCCTACGGCGCGCGCGGCTTTGTTTGGCGTTGTAAACTGACGCGCGTAGTCGATCGCCTGCTGCCTGAATTGCTCAGCGGTTTCAGCGTCAAAGATCTGATTGACGAGCCCAAGGTCGCCGCCCTTCTCGAAATCGAACAACTCGCCGGTTGCCATTAACTCGATCGCTCGTGATTTGCCGACCAGGCGCGACAAGCGCTGCGTTCCGCCCGTTCCCGGCAGTACGCCCAAGCTGACTTCCGGCAGGCCCATCTTGCCGGCATTGCGACGCGCGATGCGAAGGTCCGCCGCCATCGCGACTTCCAAACCGCCCCCGACACAATGACCATTGATTGCAGCGATAACGAGCTTCGGCGTTTGCTCCAAACGAGACAGCGTTTCGTTCGCGTGCAGACAGAAATAATACTTGAATTCAGGAGTCACGCTGCCTAGCATTTGAATGTTGGCGCCGGCGCAAAAGAATTTGTCACCACTGCCAGTGATGATAATGACCTGCGCGCTTTCGTCCATCCGGACTTCGAGAATGCGCGCATCGAACTGCTGCATCATCTCATAAGAATAAGTGTTCGCCGGTGGATCGTTGAGCGTTAGAAGCGCAACGCCGCTTTCAATTTTGTAGTCAACCAGGGTTCGATCTGCCATTGTCATAGAAAGGGACGTTAGATACAGGGGCTAGAGTACCAACTTTTGTTGGGCTTTTGTTCCGCAGAGAACAGCCCGCCTAAAGTCGGGACTCTAACACCGTTGATTATGTGGTCCGCCAGACGCTGACGTTCTCGGTTCCGCGCGAAGGCGCAATTGCCAAGGTTTCGACTGACGAAGAAACAAAACCCGTAAGAAACAACCGAGTAATGTTATCCACGAGTTGATTTACCGACAACTTGCCGCGCGGATCGTACCAGTTGTAAATCCAATTCATCATACCGAACAATGCGTAGGTCGCGACAGTCAAGTCGATGCGGATGTTCGTTCGCTCCTGGTCCGCAATCTCACGCAGAATCTTGCGAGCGACGCGCGCGTACCTCTCCTTCTTCGTCGACACGTGCTTATGCAAATCACCCGCGAGCGATTCGGCCTCGTGCGACAGAACTTTCATCTCGGCCATGTTCGCAGCGAAGAATGAAAGGTGATTGTCTATGAAGATTCGCAACTTTGCGAACGGATCCTCGATTCCTTTGGTGCGCTGCTCCAAACGTTCGAGCACGCGGCCAAAACAGTGATCCTGGATCAGAAACAATAACTCTTCCTTCGATTTGCAGTAATGATAAAGTCCGGCGAGGCTCACGCCCGTCGCGCGCGAAATGTCGCGCATCGAGGTCGAGTGATAGCTCTTTTCCGCAAAGATCCGCGCCGATGTGCGGAGGATTAGTTCGAGCTTTTGATCGTGACGCGACACCTCTGATTGAACATTTATCGGCATAGAAAAGGCTGGCGTTGTCTGCGGTGGCTTATACCTAGCCCCGTAGGGGCCGAATATTTATAGCTCCCGACCAAATCAAGAATTCAATCAGCTCCTTTATGAGCGCAACGTAAATCCTTTTTTCCGTCGCTGACATTACGCTCCTAAAGGAGCTTAGCCTCAATTCGCGTCCGGGATTCTATAAACATCTCGCTCCTAACGGAGCGAAAGCAGAAGAGACCTTCCGCACATCAAGCGGCGGAGCCGCAAACTCAGGTTCACAATCGCACATATTCAAACTCAAACGGTTTGCCTTTGATTCCCGTCGCCGGCGGCGCGATCCAGTTAGCGATTTTGCCGGGTTCGGTTACTGCTTTCATTAGACTGCGCACGTATTCACGATCTTCGACTGTTGGCAGCCAGTCGGTCTTTCGCCGCTCGAATTCTTCTTTCGCGATCAAGTTTCCTTCAAGATCGAAATGGTGTCCCGCATATTCACCGACGTGCCGATGAAAACGTACGTTCGGAAGATACAATCTTTGATTGACTCCTTCATCAGCCAGGGCCTTGTTCCATCGCGCCAGGCCTTTCTCGCAGTCCTTTACGTATTCGCCGCGCAGAATTTCATTCAACGCATTTCGAAGCGGAACTTCGCGCGGAACCAACTTACCGTCTTCGACTACCATCAACGTGAACGAGCCTTCGGCGGCGACGTGATCTTTATATTGGTCCTGCTCCTTGAATCTCCCCTTCAACCCTGCGGCAAAAAAGTCGGCCGAATTCGAGCTAATCTCGCCGCCGAAAAGATCGAGCGAATAGCTGAACCAAAAATTGATGTACTTCTGAATGATTTCAAGTGGAATACCCCCCAACGCGCGAACGTCTTCGTCTGCGTTCTGCTTCATCAACTGCCCGGTCCGTTTGACGACGCGGCTCAATCCCGTATCGCCGACGAACATGTGGTGAGCTTCCTCAGTCAACATGAACTTGCACGTTCGCGCCAGCGGTTCGAATCCTGATTCAGCTAAAGCCGAAAGCTGATACTTGCCATCGCGATCCGTAAACATCGTGAACGCGTAAAAATTTAGCCAGTCATCGCAGGGTTGATTGAAGGCTTCGAGGATGCGCGGTTTATCGGGATTGCCGCTGCGACGTTCGAGCAAAGCGTCAGCTTCGTCGCGGCCATCGCGACCGAAATATCCGTGCAGCAAATAAACCATGGCCCAAAGATGGCGGCCCTCTTCAACGTTCACCTGAAACAGATTGCGCATGTCGTAAAGCGACGGACACGTGTGACCGAGTAGCCGTTGTTGTTCGACCGAAGCCGGCTCAGTATCACCCTGCGTGACGATGATTCGCCGCAGCGCGTTGCGAAACTCGCCGGGCACTTCCTGATAAGCCGGCGCGCCGTAGTTGTCGCCGAAGCCAACTTTCGCGTCAGGTTGTGCGGGTTCGAGAAAAATACCCCATCGATACTCGGGCATCTTCACATAATCGAAGTGCGCCCATCCTTCGGACCCGACATCGATAGCCGTGCGCAGCCAGACGTCTTTTTGCTGAAAGCCTTCGGGCCCCATGTCGTGCCACCAACCAAGAAAGTTCGGCAGCCACTTTTCCAAAGCGCGTTGCAGACGCTTGTCTTCCGAAAGATTCACGTTGTTAGGAATGCGTTCGTAAAGATTCATGATCTCTCCCTGGGTACGCAGGCATCCTGCCTGCTTGCACGACGACGGCAGGCAGGATGCCTGCGTACCCAGCTACGTCCTCTTGTAATCAAACTGCGCCTGCGTCGGCTTGCCGTAATTCGTCAGCGCGCCGTGCTCGCCGACGGCGTTCGGTCTTTGAAAGATCCAGTTTTGCCACGCCGTCAGACGACCATAGATTTTTGTATCCATCGTTTCCGGGCCGGCGAATCGTAGCGATGCTTCCATTCCAGTAAGAGCATCAGGTGAAAGCGAAGTCCGTTCCTCAATCGCCAGCCGGATTTCATCTTCCCAATCGAGATCGTCGGGAGCAAACGTGACTAAGCCCGCCGCTTCGGCTGCTTCCGTATCGAATCGGAGCGCCGACATCGCGGGGTCCCCAGCGGGGCAGCCCAGCTGGGGTGCCATGTTGTCGGCGGACCGCGGGCTTCCAGCCTGCTCATTTCCATTCAAAATCTGATCAACCTTTTCCGGCTCAGCGAGAAAACGCGACTGCAGGCGAGTCAACGCGTTACTCATCGGCAGCGCGCCACCGTTCAGTCCACTCACTGCTATATCAATCCCTTCGTCAGGGTCATTCAGCATGTAGCTGCGATCGGATGCGAGCAACAACTCCAGTAGGTTACCCGCGAAACAACTGCCAGGCTCAACAATCGCGAAGAAACTCTTCGCGGTCAGATCCAAGCGTCGCAACACACGAGCCATTTGCAAAATGATTTCACGAATCAGCCAGTGGTCTCGATTCGCCGCCAGCGTTTTGTCGACCGATAGCACATCATCAATGGCGCCTTCAGTGCGCAGACAAACCAATCCGATCTCCGGCTCGTTGACGCGCAGATGCAAAAGCGCATCGTCCAATTCGCGAAACGCGCGCAAGGGCCAGTACCGATCGCCCAGCTTTTGAATCTCATCAGGCTCTGTCGGCAGGTCGTTTTCAGGAGCGCGCACCGTCAGATCGGCGTAGCGTTTTTCGCGATGAAACTTCAGGCTTACATACCTATAGTCGCGAGTATTACCTGTTGACTCCACTTCGAGCCCATTCAATCTAATACCGTCGGCTCGCGAAGCGTCATTGTGTGGGTTGACAACTTGCGCCACACGCCCGTCGATTGCTTCCTGAAACTTGCTGGTCGGAAACGTGCCGTCGATCAACCCCCACTCTTTTGCCCGCTTGCCTTTCAAACCTTCGGCTAAAGTTGAAAACACATCAGCGCGATCGCGGCGCACCTTGCGCTTATCGACCAGGCGCGTCAATCCCCCCGTGCCGGGCAGTACGCCTAATAGAGGGACCTCAGGAAGGGAGATCGCCGAATTGCCATCATCAACCAGATAGATTTCATCGCAAGCAATCGCCAGTTCGTAACCCCCACCCGACGCGGTGCCATTCAACGCCGCGATGAAGCGCCGTCCCGAATGACGCGAATCGTCTTCAATCGCGCAGCGCGTCTCGTTCGTGAATTTGCAGAAGTTGACTTTGAAAGCGTGCGACGACGTGCCCAGCATATAAATGTTCGCGCCGGCGCAGAAGATGCGCGGCTTAAGACTGGTGATTACAACCGCGCGCACTTGCGGATGCTCGAAACGAATTCTTTGAATCGCGTCGGCGAGTTCAATGTCGACCCCCAGGTCATAAGAATTCAATTTCAGCTTATAGCCCTCCGCGAGCGTCTCGTCTTCCTGCACGTCCATTGAGAGCTTAGCGACTGCGCCTTCGATTGAAAGCTTCCAGTGTTTGTATTGTTCGGGCGATGTTTGAAAATTGATCATTGCATTGTCGCAGGCTCAACCCCCCGCTACCGCCGGCGGTTTCGGACTCGTTCGAACGTTCGTTCGGGATTCAAAGCATACAGAAATACCGAGGAAATTTCAAGAACAGCGCTTGCTTTGGTACTCGGAAACCAGAGCGCACGACGCTTGACACCGAAAGACATCGGCGCGTAGGGTCTTGACCTTGGGTCCTGACGAATGCTCGTCCTTTATCGGCCTTCTGATCTGAAATTGGAGATCGGAATTGAAATGTGGAGGCGCATCTGTTCTGGTGAACGGCGCGGTCTTCAAAACCGTTAGTGAGACTGCGAGAGCAGGCTCAGGTAGGTTCGATTCCTACACGCCTCCGCCAAGCCATTGCCGATTGCCAATTGCTGATTGCCAATTGGCACTTGTGCTTTGTCTCGCGGTCATGATAATCATGCGCCGCGCGTTGCGACGCCGGGAACTCCTGCACGTCGAATGAGCATTCTGATAAATAAAACAAATCGGCAATTGGCAATCGGAAATCGGCAATGAAGGATTGGATCGCCCTCAACATGACTCCCGGCGTTGGGCCACGCGTAACGGCTCGTCTCCTGGAACACTTCGGATCGGCAGAAGCGATCTTTGATGCGCCGCGTCGAGAGCTGGCCTTGCTGCGACTGACGCCTGAGAGTATCGAGAGCATTGCCAACCGCGAGTTGCATGGGCGCGCTGAGTCTGAGATAGAGCGCGTGCGCAAATTCGGCGGCGACATTCTGGTGCTGGACGACGGCGTTTATCCGTCGCTGCTGCGCGAGACTTACGATCCGCCGGTCGTCTTGTACGTCAAGGGCGCCTGGGCCGACTGTCTCGAACGCCCGTGCGTAGCCATCGTCGGCTCGCGGCGATGTTCCACTTACGGTCAGAATGCTGCCTTGATGTTAGCGCGTGAACTGGCGCAGCGTGGCGTGACGATCGTCTCGGGGCTGGCGCGCGGCATCGACGCGATGGCGCATCGCGGCGCTTTGGACGCGGGAGGCCGCACCGTGGCGGTGATGGGCACCGGCCTCGATCAAGTCTATCCGCGCGATCACAAAAAACTTACCGAGGAAATTCTGAAACAAAACGGCGCGTTAGTAACCCAATTTCCGCTAGGCACCCCGCCGGTTTCAGAAAATTTTCCGTACCGTAATCGCGTGATCAGCGGCTTAAGCCTGGGCGTGGTTGTCGTCGAAGCGGCGGAAAATTCCGGATCGTTGATTACCGCAAGGCTGGCGATGGAACAAAACCGCGAGGTCTTCGCAGTGCCCGGCAACATCACCTCGCGCAATTCTTTCGGAACTAATTATCTGATCAAGGGCGCCGGCGCGAAGCTCGTGCAGCAATGGCAGGACGTTGCTGCTGAACTCCCTTCCGAGATCGCTGCACAACTGCTGCCGCCACCGAGCAACAAATCAAAGAAGAAAGGCGGGCTGGTTGATCAATTACAACTTACTCCTCCGGACTTATCAGAGCATGAGCGCGCGATCTTCAAACTGCTTTCAACCGATACGCCTCAACAAATCGACTCACTCGTTGAAAGCACCAACCTTTCGATCTCTCAGTTAACCAGCGCGCTGCTCACGCTGGAAATGCGTGAACTGATTCGCGCCCTGCCGGGTAAGTGTTTTGTGCGGAAGCTCTAGTGGATTATTCTCCGGTCTCTCCGTGCGCTCAAATGCCGACCTTTCACGACAGACTTGCACCTGAGGTTGGTTCCCAGCCGTCGCATTCCTGGCGCACGGCGCTTGTCGTATCGTCGGTCGTCGCCCTCGTAATCGTCACGCCAATGATCTTTTTCGGCAATGCCGCCGGTCACGACTTTCAATCGCATCTGGCGTCGTGGATGGAGATGGCTGCTCAGTGGCGGCAGGGAAATATTCTGCCGCGGTGGGCCGAGTGGTCAAATTGGGGGTTGGGTGAGCCCCGTTTCATTTTCTATCCACCGGCGTCATGGATCTTCGGGGCTGCGCTTGGCAGCATATTGCCATGGCGTATCGTGCCGGGAACATTGATTTTTGTAGCGGTGGTGACTGCTGGGATGACTATGTGGACGCTGGCTCGCACTTGGCTGGTTTCAACTCAGGCATATATCGCCGCAGTCCTCTTTGCCGCGAATCCCTATCATCTGGTGATGATTTATTATCGCAGCGACTTTGCCGAGTTGCTGGCGAGCGCACTTTTTCCGCTGATGGTGCTTGGAGCTCTCGGCGTGATTCGAAAAGATTGGCGGCGCATTCCCTTGCTCGCCGTTGTGCTTGGCGGAATCTGGTTATTAAACGCTCCCGCCGCCGTAGTAACAATGTACGCTCTGGTTCTACTCCTAATCGTGGGCTGCGTCTTGCGTCGAACCCTTCGTCCATTGATCTACGGAGCCATCGCCATCGCTGGCGGTCTTGGATTGGCGGCTTTCTACGTTCTGCCGGCCGCTTGGGAACAGCGTTGGGTACAAATTGCCAACGCCGTCGCGGGCAGGTTTCTCGCTGAACGTAACTTGCTATTCGCACAGATCTACGAAGCTAGCCGTCCGGGAGTCCAGAGCTTCAACTGGAAGGTTTCGGGCGTGGCCGTCGGCGTAATCGTCGCGACGGCAATCGCGATCTTTTTCAGTCGCCGCCATATAAAACAGGGGTGCGAACTCTGGTGGCTGTTGCTTGCGCTTGCGTGTGCGTCTTCGTTCCTGATGTTACCGCCCAGCGCGTTTTTGTGGAGGCATTTGCCCAAGCTTCGCTTCATGCAATTTCCCTGGCGATGGTTAATGCCTTTGGATTTTGCTCTCGCATTTTTTGTCGCGGCCGCGATCTCAAGAATCAGGGCGATTTGGTTGTTCATCGTCATGCTGGGGCTAGTGCTGGCGGCCGCGGCCATTGTTCGCGACACGCATTGGGATAGCCAGAGCGTTCCGTTTGTCGCGGAAGAGATTCGCTCGGGTCATGGTTATCGGGGCATCGCAGAGTTTACGCCCCTCAACGCTCATGTCGGCCAGCAGTATGAGGAGCGTCCTTTTATTACCACCTCGGATCCAAAGGCTGGTTCGTCCGAGGGATTGCAACTTAACATCGAGGAGTGGACTGCTGAACGAAGAATCTTTTCAGCCCACACCGCAGCCGCCGCGACCCTGCTGGTTCATCTCCTGAACTATCCGGCGTGGGAAATTCGAGTGGATGGGCAGACAACTCTGACTGAATCGGATCCGGAAACCGGTCAAATAATCGTTCCTCTTGAGAAAGGCTCCCATCAGGTCGAGGTCCGCTTTCGCCGTACGTGGGACCGAACGGCTGGAGGGGTAATTTCAGTATTATCGGTCGTCGCTCTTGTTCTCGCGACGCTCTATGCGCGACGACGGCCAGCAGTAACGATTGTCGAATAGTAATTCATCATGGCGAATTATCTTCATCGTCATTGCCTTTATCCTTATCGCTATTCTTTTCCTCGGGCGGCGGTTCGCCCTTCTGGTCGCGGATGTGGAGGACGCTGCAATCGGCGTCCTCGTAAATGCGATCGAACCAACCGCTTCGCAGCGCGTTGTCATAGAAGGCATCGTGATCCTTCGTGTTGTCGCTGAACACCCAACGGGTGCCAAAGCGATCGCGAATCAAGGGACCGGGATCTTCTTCATCGCCAGTCGTGATTTTCTCGTAGAGTCTGGACAATTCCGGGTTCTTATCCGGCAGGTAAGTCGGATCAAGCCCCGACACGTAAACATGAGTGGGATCGAAAAAGAACAGGCGCGGAAAATCGTCCCAGTCGGTATTGAAGACTATTTCACCGGCCGGAATGTTCGAGCGCATCCACGCGGCGCCCTTTGCGTAATATTCACGGCCCTCGCCGCCGCGTATGTCCTTTGCGGTGTGATAGACATTTATGAAGAGCGCGGCGCCTAATGTAATTGAAGCCAAACCCGCTTTGATAACCCGCCAGGTCTCTTGTTGCCTGATCTCTTTTGCCGTCGCCGAAGGTTGCTGCCGATCGAGAAAGGGCTGCAAGTCCTCCATCACGGCCTCAGGAAGGCGCGTGAATACGGCGCGTCCCCGCCAGAAATTTTAC
>Ga0193747_1000678_pt1 | contig 10550 bp, 8 predicted proteins | sample L1m2metaG_FD_143048 | JGI IMG/M metagenome (GOLD analysis project Ga0193747, IMG submission 143048) | Soil microbial communities from a riparian zone of the East river system, Colorado, United States - L1m2 | ecosystem: Environmental > Terrestrial > Soil > Riparian zone | place: USA: East River...
CGAAGTCCTGCCGCTCCGCCGACGAGAAGAGGAACTCCGCGAGGTGCGCGTTCTCGTGGTCGACGTAGAAGCGTAGGTGGGTGAGCTGGTCGCGAACGCTCTCGTAGTCGGGCGGGTCCGGCTCGAGCCGCGGCATGTGGGTGGCCACGAACTGGCAGTAGCGTCGCGAGTGCGCGAGCTCCTCCAGGCTCTTCCGGGCCGCCTCCTCCGGGTCCGGCGCCGCCGCGGCGGCGACGACGATCGCGGGCGAGCTGGCCGAGCGGCCGCGGAGCACCGAGAGGATCGTCGGGATGCCGTGGTCGAGCGTGATGTTCAGCATGACGACGAAGCTGCCGGTGCGCTCGAAGCGCTGGACGAGGTCGTAGCTCCGGTCGCTGAGCGTCTCGATCCTGATCTGGGGGAAGGCGAGCATCGCCTGCCAGGTGATGAGGACAGCGTCGCGCTCGACGACCTCGCAGGCCGCGGAGAGCGCCGCGTTCGACCAGCCGAGGTGACAGGCAAGGCCGGTCGAGATCGGCTGGTCGATCGGGGCGTCGCCTGTGCCGATGTAGTACGCGTACGGCATGTACACACGCGCGGCGGGCAGGTAGACCTCCTCACCCGTCAGGGCCTCGCGGGCCGGCGTCCACCGCACCTTGGTGTCGCGCACGAAGGGAACCCACGGGAAGCCTTCGCGCCCGAACTGCTCGCGGCTGTAGAGCGCGAACTCGTCCGGCGCGACGCAGGGGAACGGCGCGTCGTCGTACGAGTGCAGCGGCAGCTCCTCGACGTCGTAGATCGCGGAGCAGTAGCGTTCGACCGCCTCCCCGATCGCCTTTGCTGCGGCCGCGAGGCGGCCGGCGGCCGCCCCGCCGGTCTCGCGGAAGTTCGCCTGCCGGGTGAAAGCGGCCGTGTTAGAGGCCCTCGCGGCGAAGTGGAAGAAGTTCGGCGCGCCCGCGTCGCGCGGCACCTCCTCGAGCGTCTGCACGACCCCCACGCGCGGGTCGACGAGCTGTGGCGCGATCTCGGCCAGGCGCTCGGCCGGGCCCGGCGTCGCGAGCGCGCTCACTCGGCGACCGGGACGAAGGGATCGATGCGGGTGCTCACGGGCGAACGCGTCTTCAGCGGGCTGCAGACGGAGCAGCGCGGGATCCTGAGCACGTTCCGCGTAGTGATCGAGGGTTGGAGGAGGTTCACCTCGACGAGCGCGCCGACGCGCCAAGTCGGGATTACCCCGCTGTAGAACTTCGTCAGCTCCATCGCTGCGAGATCACCCAGGATCGAGGCCATCGACGGATGGAACGCGACGACCGACTGGCCCTCGAACGCCGCAGGCTCGACCGCCCGCTGGGCCTCGGGGTCGTCGAAGTTCGCGTTCTGCCGCGCTCGCAGGCACTCGAAGCAGGCGGTCTCACCGGGCACGACCAGAGGCCCCACATAGCCGATCAGGTTCTGCAGGACGACCGGCAGGAAGTGGATTCCGCGGTCGACGCAGAACTCGTTCCAGCGCCGGAGCAGGTGCATGCCGCCGAAGTCCGAGGTGGCGACGAGGCAGTCGAAGAGACCATCCTGCTCCTGCTCCCACCAGCTCTCGAACGGTGAGACCGCGATCGCGGCGGGCCAGTCGTCCGGCGAGAGGCCGCCGGCGGTGTCGAACAGCGACACGTTCCGGAGCAGCGGGTAGTCGACCGCGGTCACGTTCGGGGTGCCGCCGCGGGCGAGCGCGATGAGCAGCTGGCGCGAGACTGAGTTCACCCCGAGGACGGCGATTCGCCGCGAGGAGAGGCGGTCGACAACGTCAGCCGCCCGCGCGCCGAAGTGCCAGTAGAGAACGTCTAGTGGCCCCTCGGGCGCCTCCTCCACGGGCTCGTCCTCGGCGATCAGGATCCGCCGCTGGCGCAGCTGGTCGATCAGGTCGGTCACCGCCTCGCGCATCGAAGGGGGCACGCCGTCCGCGAGCTCCTGGCGGGTGGCGGGGGCGCTGGCTGCGCGGCCGAGGAGGAACTCGACGATCGCCTTCGCGCCCTCGCCCTCGACGTTCATCTCGGCGCAGCCGCGCTTCAGCAGCACACCGCCAGGAACCTCCACGAGCTGGACGAGGACGGCGCGCAGGCGTTCTTCTTCGAGATCGATCTTCACTGTCTCCTCTAGGGGTTCAGGCGATCACCACGGGTGGCCCTTCGGCGCTCGTGGGCGGGCGGGTGTGGTACTTGCTGAACTCGGCGTAGCTGCCCTTGAAGACCCGGTACAGGTTCCGGTACTTCCTGCGGAACTCGTCCGGCGGCAGCACTGTCTCGGTGACGGCGTTCTGCGTGTCGAAGTAGTCCCAGTTCGGCCGGCCGTTCGGCTGCCGGACGACGACGTGCTCGAACGTCTCGAGGAGCTCCGTCCCGGGCAGCGGCGTCAGCACCGTGAACGACGGGTAGCGGATGTCGTGGTGCTCGACGAAGCGCGTGAGCCTCTGGAAGTCCGTGCGCGTGTAGTCGGTGTTGACGACGAACTGCGCGAGCACCTCGACGCCGAGCTCGTCGGCGACTCGAAGGCCCTCCTCGATCTGGTCGGAGTTGAGCTTCTTGCGGTACTCCGCGAGGTCCTTCGGCGAGATCGCGTCGATGCCGACGAACAGCCGCTCGAGCCCGATCCTCATCCAGGCTGCAACGACGTCCCGGTTGCGAATCAGCGAGTCGATCCGACAGTAGGCGAAGAACCGCTTGTGGACGCCCGCGGCCTCCAGCGCTTCAGCGAGCGCGCGCATACGCTTGCCATGGATGAACGCCTCGTCGTCGACGAGGAAGACGAAGTCCGGCTCGACCTCCTGGAGCTCGGCGACCACGCTGTCGATCGCGCGCATGTGGTAGTGGCCGTCCATCAGCTTCCACAGCGAGCAGAAGGTGCAGCGGTACGGACAGCCGACAGTCGTCCTGACGAGGGCGACCGGCTTCATCCAGTCGATGAAGTACGAGTCGCGGTCGCGTTCGGTGACCGACCGGTCCGGCAGCGGCAGGGAGTCCACGTCGAAGTCGGGGTCGGGCGGATGCGTGACGAACGTCCCGGTGACCCGCGCCGAGACGCCCGGGATTCCCCCCGCCGGCGCGCCGCGGTCGATCACCGACAGCAGCTGCCGAAATGGCCGCACGCCCTCGCCGGAGACGACGTAGTCGACCGGTTCCTCGAAGAAGTCCTCGGGGAGGAACGTCGCGTGATGGCCTCCGGCAACGGTGCGGCACTCCGGGAGCAGCTTCTTCGTGCGGGCACAGACGGCGAGGGCGGCGCGCACGTGCATCGAGAAGGCGGTGATCCCCAGCACGTCCGGCCGGAAGTCGCGGAGCGTGCCGTCGAGCTCGTCCGGGTGGAGCCTGAGGTCGAGTACCCGCACCTGGTGACCGTCGAGCTTGGCGCCCGCCGCGAGGTACTCGAGCGACAGCGGCTCGGCGATCGCGCCGAGGTCGCCGCCCCACTCGGGATCGGTGCGCGCCTTCGGCCAAGCGAGGAGGACCTTCATCGGCTCTTTCCGCGCACAACGCCCGGGGCAGCCTTTCGGCCGCCGGTTGCTCGGCTCACGCTCCCCTGGGCTACGCCAGCCGCCTGGCGGGCTCGATGACCGCCGTGGCACAGCAGCACGGACAACAGCAACAGTAGATGTTGATCGACGCGAGTTCCGGGGTGACGAGGCCGCCGACCGCGTGATCCGCCTCGGGAAGGACTTCCTTCACCGAGGAGAGGTCACGCAGGACGAGCGCCGCTCGCACGCGCCTCGGGTTCCAGAGTTCCTGCACGGACGCGATGTCGCCGAGAGTCAGGCTTTCGTGGGCGCGGCTCTTGAGCTTGGCCGGCGACGGGATCGAGCCGCCGTGCTGCGAGGACTGCCACAGGGCGACCGCCTCGTCGGTGTCCGATGCGCCCCACATTGCGAGCAGATCGCCCTTCGTGAGCTTCTTGGCCTGCCCGGTGAGCTTTCCGACATCCGCCGCAGGGGCCCCGATCTTCTCGGCCATCTCGACGATTGACGTGTCATTAGGAAATGGCACTTCCGCCTCCCTCTGGCGAGTGTTTGCAGGTACCGAAATTCAATCGCGGACCCAACCCAAAGTCAAGCTGGCGCGCGACTTGATTCCTGAGGCCCGTTTTCTCTCGTGGGCGGGTCAGGAAGGTGGGCCAAAAGGTAGATGTGATCCGCACCAGCGCTTCGAACTCCTCGTTTTGGCTCCTGGCCAGCGCGAAACCTCCGTCTACCCGGGTAGTACCCCGACCTGGGAAGAGCCTGAACAGGTCAGGTCCGTCCACTTCCGGCTCGAGCGCTCGGCGCATACTTCGCTTCTCGAGTCCCTCCTCGACGGTGCCTGTCCGGATGACGACGAGCGTTGTCTTCTGCGCCAACTCGATGTAACGTCGATTCCATCAGCCGAGAAAGGGAAACCGGGGTGGGTGCGATCAAGTCGAAGATGTTCAGGGAGGTCTTGGACCGGGCGTTGGTGCTTCGTCAGCTCGATCGAGTGCATGCGCGGCTCGTCCAGCAGCTCGGGTCAGGTGAGGATCTCGAGGTCGACGGAGAACGAGTGACGCGGGCCGAGCTCGAAGCGCTTCTGCCAAAGCTTCAGCAGGCAGTGGAGCGCGGCCGGGACGGAGCTTTCCTCGCCGACACCGCTCATTCCCCGGCCGCGTACCTCCCGAGGGACTCGATCGTCAGCAACCTCCAGACGCGGCTGCACGAGTGCGCGCTAAAGCTCGAAGCGGAGACGAGCCCAGCTGCAGCCGAGCCGGAGATGACGGAGGCCCTTACCGAAGATCTTGCTGCGATCCCGCTTCCGCCCGTGACAGGCAGGTCGATCCCCCCTTCGGCGAGCCCGGCACCGGAGGTGAACCTTGCGGCTGAGGGGTTCGGGCCATTCGAGCCTTGTGACCCGGGCTGGCTGCTTATCGGCCTTGCACTCGCGGAGCGAAAGATCGTGGGGACGCACGCCTTCAACCCGACGCCGGCCAGTGCGCCGCTCGGCGATCCCGCTCGCCTGTTTCTGCTCAGCGACTGGGCGACGGGAATCGAGCGTGCGCAGCGGGTGAGCCAAGCGGTCGCCCACCGCCTGGCCGACGCCGACTCGCGCGCTCGAGACTGCCATGTTCTGCACCTGGGGGATGTCTACTACGCCGGCTGGGAGGGTGAGCAGCAGCGGCACGTGATCGACGTGTGGCCGACCGTCTGGAGCGCCGGCGGCACATCCAAGCTCCAGTCATGGGCAATTCCGGGCAATCACGACTACTACTCCGGCGGATGGGGCTTCTTCACCCATCTGCTCGTCGATCCGCTCTTCCGCCACCAGCAGTCGCCAGACGGCAAGGCGACGAGCATCTTCGAGCTCGCGAACGACCACTGGAGGATCCTCGGTCTCGACACCGGTTGGTTGGATTGGGACCTGACCCCGGAGGAGGTTCAGTGGGTCACGACGAGCCTTCGAGACGCACGGACGAGCGGGCAGCACGTCATGGTCCTCAGCCACCACCAGCCTTGGAGCGCCTTCATGTCCCCCGATCAGAGCACGCCGCTGTGGCAGAAGATGAGGCCGCTGCTCCAGAGCACACCCATCGAGGCATGGTTCTGGGGCCACGAGCATCGCTTGATCGTTTACGATCGGACCGCCGAAATCGACCGGCCGCGCTGCATCGGAAACGGTGGTGTCCCTGAGTACGTCACCGGTCCGAGCGCGGTGAAGAATCCGGCCGCGGCTTTCGTGCTCGATTTCGAAGAGGAACTACCGCAGAGCGGAACCGATGAGCATTGGCGCGAGTTCGCGTTCGCCGTCGTCGATCTGGACGGGGCCGAACTCACGGAGACGTACTTCGACGAGTTCGGGAATCCGATCAACATTCCAACGGTGGCGCCTCCGCAGGTTTAGAGCAGAACCGTTAGCCGATACGCACTGACCGGCGTTGCTCCGATGCGCTGGTTGGACCAATCCGCACAGTCCGCGCCCGTCGGCAACCGCAACGATGTCTCCGAACCCGCCCGTGCGCGCTCGCTCCGGCCTGCGGTCGCAGAGTTCGATGCATCCACGGCAGAGGTCACGGCCGCACCCGCCGGCTAGTCAGTGCCAACCTGGAGCACGACCTTGCCACGCTTCCCGCGGCCCGCGACTCGCTCGAACGCCGCCCGGGCCTCCGTGAGCGGAAAAACCGAGTCGACCTCCGCGCGAAGCTCGCCTGCGTCCGCGAGCGTTCTCAACTCCAGCAGTTGCTCGTGGTCGGCTTCGACGATGAAGTAGATCGCGCCCGGCATCTCCTCTGCGATCGTGACCACGCGCTCGCCAGCGGGGACCTCGCCGCCACGAGTGTCGAAGACAAGATCGACTGGACCGCTCTCCACGACCGCTGCGCCGGCGTGTCGCGCAAGCTGGACGGCGATGTGCCCAACCCCGCCCGAGGCGCCCGTGACCAGCACCCGCTCGCCTCGGGCGAGCCGCCCGTGCACAAACAGTGCTTGCCAGGCGGTCAGCCCGCCCATCGGCAGAGCTGCCGCCTCGACGTGGCTCAGCCGCAAGGGCTTCGGTGCAAGCACATCGGCTGGGACGACGGCGTACTCGGCAGCCACGCCGTCGCGATCGAAAGGCGTGAGCGCATATACCTCGTCACCGCTGCCGACGACAACGCCCGAAAGCTCGTAAGACGGAATCGCCGGCAGTCGATCGACCGGCCACTCCAGCTCGTTACGCGTAATCGCTGCCGCATGCACGCGCACCAGCACCTCGCCCGGATCCGGCGACGGCGTCTCGATTTCCTCAACCTTCAAGCCGTCATCGTGCAGCCGTACCGCTAGCACACCGCTCCCCTGCTGCCCCTGTTGCACTTCGTTCCTCAGGAGATCTTGCCATCTACCACCCTCCTGCTCGGAGGCGTCGCCTGCGCCAGCGTCCTGTCACCCGAGCCCTGTCGTCCGCTTCCCGTTGCCTTCTGTGGCGGTTCGGGTTAGCCTCGTCTCCTGCGGCGTAGGTAGGACGGCTCACCCGTCAAGAAGGAGGCCACCATGCCGCTCGATCTTTGCACTCCGGGGAACCGCGACATCCTCGAGCGCAACATCTGTCTGTCCGCGCTCTCGAAGAACCTCAAGGGGGAGCTCAAGCCGCTCCACCACGCCCTTGAGCGCTGCGCGAAGCTCAAGTGCCGGACGCTCAAGACTATTCACTTCCTCGAGTTGCACGTGGCTACGAACGCGCCCTGCGACTCGGCTCCCGGCAAGCTGCTCGACGGGAACTTCATCGTCCGCAACCTGGTCACCGCCTTCGAGAACGGCGATGGGACGCGCCGGGGCATCCACGAGGGCGACTTCCTATGGAAGGGCAAGGGAGCCGTCGCGGTCGGGACGATTTCGGGGATCACCAACGCGGGGACGCACCGCGAGCCGATCTTCAAGCCGTGCCAGACCTGCGACGCGAAGGGCTGGATGGAGGGCCGCTTCTGCGGGACGATCCGCCAGTCTCAGCGACCGGCTCTCCGCGGCTGTCAGGTGATCGGGACGTACCGCTTCCACTTCGACCCGAACAGGACGGATGGAGGCCGCGGGGGTATCACCGGCACGCTCGAGGGCGAGATCGTCTGCGCCTGCCCGGGCTAGCCACCGCCGTTGTCCCCTGCACCAGCGGGCCGACTTTCGGTCTTAGCTCCGTGCGGGCCTCGCCCCCGCGGTCTAGCCTCTAAGACGGACCGGGTCGTGAGAAGCGTCCTAGGCGTTCGGCTCGCCGCCCGGCCCCACACTCCTCGCCGCCCCTGGCTAGCGGCTGAGCAAGGTGTAGTCCATGACGCGCTTCTCCGGATCGTATGTCGCTTCCCAACGCCGCCCGCCCGAGTCGCGGAAGTGCGCCCAGTAGAGGAAGTTCTCGGCGCGATTCTCCTCCGTCATCCCCTCACAGAGTTCAGCGGGGATCCTCATGTTGGGCACGTCGACGTGTTGGCCTGGCGCGAGGATCTGCACGAAGCAAGACTCGAACGTGTGCTCGTGCCCGTCGTGCCTCCGAATGCCAGTCGAGAGCTCTCGCACCGCCGCGGAGTCTTTGTTCTCGATCAGATACGAAAGCGAGAGCGAGGAGAGGCGGATCTCCTCGTTCGCCCGCTCTTGTCGATCGATCTCGGCCTGGGAGTCGTCGGCATCGATGATCCCATGGCGAACGGGAACGGATCCTCTTGCGGGTGACCGAAGGCGACCAGCGGCTTGGGAGGGCGCAGCCAGCGGTGCAGCGATCTCGCGGCTCTGACGATCAAGTAGGCCGCGCCGCCGATGGTCGTTATCCCTACCGCGACGGTGAAGGTGATTCCGTACCAGCTGCCCCAATCGAAGCCAAGGGGAGGCGACTGCATCGGCCGAATCTAACTGCAGCCGTTTCCAAGACGGTTTCCAAACGCGAGCAACCGGCACACTCTGCAAGCAGCCGCCTGAGAGAAACCCGCCGCTTCCAGCGGGTTTCTCAGTGGGCGTGCCTGGGATTGAACCAGGGACCTCCCGCGTGTGAAGCGGGCGCTCTCCCGCTGAGCTACACGCCCTTCGGCTTCAGGATATCGGCGCCGCGGCGGGCTTTGCCCGGCGCGGCTCACGTCGGCACTAGGTGTACGAGATCAAACTGAAGTCGTCATGGCTCGCGCAGCGAGCCGGACTTCAGTTTGAGATCGGGCGGTCGAGGAGTTCACGGGCCCGTTCGCGGGCCTCTTCGTCGTGCGTTCGCCAGAGCCGTTCGACCAGGGCTCGGACGACCTCGCGGATGCCGACCATGCCGAGCAGGTTCTCGCCCTCGAGCACCGGTAGGTGGCGGATCTTGCGCTCGCCCATCAGACGTGCGGCGTCCAGGATGTCGGCGTCGGGCGAGAGCGTCACGAGCTGGCGGGTCATGACGTCGCCGACCCGGATCTCCGAGAAGTCGGGCCCCTCGCCCGCGAGCCGGAGGACGTCGCGCTCGGTGAAGATGCCGACCAGCCGCGCGCCCTCGCAGACGGCGACCGAGCCGACGTTCTCCTCGAGCATCCGCGCGATCGCGACATGGACCGTGTCGTCGGGCGCGACCTTCACCACCCGGAACGCCATCACGTCTGCAACCGCCATCGAGTTGGAGTCTAAACGCACAAGGGCCTCGGATACCATCGTTTTCCTCGGGCCGGGCCCCGGGCGGTGGGAGCTTGCGAACCGCGTCAGATCCGGAAGGAAGCAGCGCTAAGCGATGTCTCTCGGGCGCCCGGTGTGTCCGGCCCGAGGTTCGGTAGAGTCGCCACGTGGCCGCCCTGTACCGGAAGTACCGACCTCAGGACTTCGACGAGGTCGTCGGACAGGAGGCGGTCGTCCGGACGCTGAAGAACGCGATCTCGCACGGACAGATCCGCCAGGCCTATCTGTTCGCCGGTCCGCGCGGCACCGGCAAGACGTCGCTGGCGCGGATCCTCGCCAAAGGGCTCAACTGCGAACAGGGCCCGACGCCGAGCCCGGACAAGACCTGCCACGCCTGCCGCGCGATCGCCGACGGCACCTCGCTCGACGTGGTCGAGATGGACGCCGCCTCGCAGCGCGGTATCGACGACATCCGCGAGATCCGCGAGCGCGTCGTCCTGCAGCCGGTCGAGGGCCGCTACAAGGTCTACATCCTCGACGAGGCGCACCAGCTCACCGACGCCGCTTGGAACGCGCTGTTGAAACTGATCGAGGAGCCTCCGCCCCACCTCGTCTTCGTCTTCTGCACGACCGACCTGGCGAAGGTGCTGGCCACCGTGCGGTCACGCTGCCAGACGTTCTCCTTCGCGCGACCGCGGCTGCCGGAGCTCGTCACGGTCCTGCGCCGCGATTGCGAGGGAGAGGAGATCGAGGCGCCAGATGCGGCCCTGGCCTTGATCGCCAGGAGCGCCCGCGGTTCCTTCCGCGACGCAGAGTCGACGCTCGACCAGCTCGCAGCGGCGACGGAGAAGCAGGTTACGGTGCAGGCCGTCCTGCAGCTCCTCGGCGCAGTCGAGGAGGAGGCGCTGTTCCGGCTCTGCGACCTCGTCGTCGACCGCGACACTGCGGGCGCGCTGACCTTCGTCGAAGAGCTTTCGGAGCAGGGCCAGGATCTCGGGCGGCTCGTCACCGACCTGCTCGAGCACCTGCGGCACCTCCTGCTCGTCCAGCACCTGGGTGAGGTGCCCGAGTCGCTGCCGATCACCGAGGAGACTCGCGACCGCCTGCGCGAGCAGGCGAACCAGATCGGCGAGGCTACCGTGCTGCGGCTCTGCGACCTGCTCGCGGTCGCGGTCGAGGACCTGCGCCAGGGCGGCGACCCGCGGCTGCCGCTCGAGCTCGCGCTCGTGAAGGTGACCCGCCCGGCTGCGGATCTCTCGCGCGAGTCGACGGCGCACCGGCTCGAGCTGCTGGAGCGAGCCGCCCATTCGGGCCAGGCCCAGGGGACAGTCACAGGGACAGTCACTGAGACAGTCCCTGAGACAGTCCCCGGTGAGCCGGTGGAGGCGTCCGAGGCGCCTTCGCTCGACCTGGAGCAGCTGCAGGAAGCCTGGCAGCGGACGATCCTGCCGGCGGTCGAGGAGAAGTCGATCCCGACAGCTTCCGTGCTCCGCGA
>Ga0193747_1000679_pt1 | contig 10544 bp, 8 predicted proteins | sample L1m2metaG_FD_143048 | JGI IMG/M metagenome (GOLD analysis project Ga0193747, IMG submission 143048) | Soil microbial communities from a riparian zone of the East river system, Colorado, United States - L1m2 | ecosystem: Environmental > Terrestrial > Soil > Riparian zone | place: USA: East River...
CGTGCCCGGCAAGTTCTTGATAACGCTGATATTGAACTTCGCGCCAGTCGATTTGTTCAGAGTGAACCAAAGGTGATAACCAACCAGATCCTCGAACGCGTACACGTTGACTGGCTTAGACGATGCCGGTTTCTGTTGCATTAACTGTTGGCCAAGTTGTTCCCATCGGCACCATATGAAGACGGGCGCGGGTCTAACCAGCGAATAAAAGCCGGCGACCAGAACCCAGCACGCAAATATTAGCGCCAACGCAACTCTGGTCCAATACGGATGAAGGCTCGTCTGAGCAATAGCGACAATTATGCAATAGGCCGGCGTCGCGATGATTAAGTGCCGCGTGCCCCAAACAGAGTAAGGCAGTGTCCAACTCAGGAAAGCAATTAGGACCGCCGGCGCAAATGCAAAGATGAGCAGGATAGAAAGCAGCCCCTGGTTCGCTCCGAACTCTTGATTTCGCTTGCATAGGCGCCAACAGAAGATTAACAGCGGGACGCCAAATAAGATCAGCGTCAGGCAATTCGTGAAGGGATTGGTAAAATTCTCGGTGTTGCTCTGATCGAAAAGAAAAGGTTGATTCAACAGAATCCATAACTGTGCTAATTGCTGAATTCGAGGACGCGGGATCCACCCTATGTTCTGGCCCAGCCGCTTTGCCTCAGTTTGGACGCGCGCCAATTCAAAGATCCACGGAAGATAAGCGACGACTAACGCCGCACCGCCGACTAGGAACGATTTCAGTTCTGACCGTTTCAGGATGAACAATCCCAACCCCTCAAGCGCAACAAAGAGCCAGCCATAATAATGTGTATAGACCAGCAGAAGGTTGATTGCGGTTAAGGCAATCAGTCGCCTTCTCGATGTTGGCAGGTTCCTTATGAAAGAGACGAACAACCATAATGAACAGACGCTGAACAAAAACAGCAAGCTGTACATGCGGACTTCTTGCCCATACTTGATCAGATAACCGTTCACGGCCAGCAAGAGCAAGGCGAGTGTAGTCTTTCCGCCGCTCAGGCTAAGTTCTCGGAAAAGCAAGATGAACGGAGGTATAGCGGCGATGCTTGTTAGCACCGGGAACAGTCTGAGCCATAGCAGTGATTCGCCGCCAATTCCAATCCAAACTTTCAACAAAAGATAGAACAGCGGAGGGTGAACTAAATCAGCAGCAACAAAATGCAGCAACTTGCCCCAGGCATGCTCGGCTGCATGGACACTGAAGATTTCGTCGAACCAGAGACAATTGGTCGTTAGCCGCCAGAGTCTCGCAGCTATGAATACACCAGCAACCAGGACGAGCAGCAATCGATTGAGAGGTGTCCGCGAGGAAAAATCGAACATTGTGTTTACTCTTGATTTCGGGTAAATAGACTCAGTCAAATTTCACCCTCTCAATTTGTTTGGCGGCAGAGTCACGAAAGCATTTTAATGACGCACAGTCTAACACGCGCGCTCGGTGCATCTTTCGCGATCTTATTGCTATTTATACTGCCTAGCGGTTTGGCGCGCGCGCAAACCGGCAACAGAGCCGCGTCAATCTCCGTAATTCCGCGACCGAAGCGCGTAACGTTCAGCAGCGAGTCGTTTCGATTCAGATCAGACACCAGGATAGTCCTGGCCGATCCTCATTCCTCTGACGATCGTTTTGCGGTTGACGATTTTCTTCAGGACATGAAAGAGACCGGCGGGCTTTCGTTACGGCTCGGGCGAGGACGTGGTCCAGGGCTGCTGATCGGCACCTTCGATCATCAGTCAATTCAATCTGCATTAAAGCGCCTGCAGATCGAGGTCCCAGCTAATTTCAATGAGGAAGGTTACGTTATCGGCGTGACCAGGAGTGAAGTTGTGATTAGCGGAAAGACTTCTGCCGGCGTTTTCTACGGACTGCAAACACTCAAGCAATTGGTACGCGGCGACGGCGCCGAAGCGTTCATTCCCGGTGTGCGAATTCTTGATTGGCCCACGATGCGCTGGCGTGGAGTTTCGGACGACATTAGCCGCGGGCCGGTGCCGACTGTCGATTACATCAAGCGGCAGATTCGCACGGAAGCCTTCTTCAAGCTCAACATGCACTCCTTTTATATGGAGCACACGTTCGCGAGCGAATCGAACCCCTTGATTGGGCCCGCCGGTGGCTCGCTTACGCCGGCAGAGATTCGCGAGCTGGTCGCGTATGCGCAGCGGTATCACGTTGAGCTGGTTCCCGAGCAACAAACTTTTGGTCATCTGCATAAAGCGCTGCGGTTGGAGAAGTACGCCGAGTTGGCTGAGGCCCCCTATGGGGATGTGCTGTCGCCCCAACAACCGGGCACTTATAAGCTGGTCGCGGATCTATATAAGGAGCTGAACGAACTTTTTCCCGGACAATTCTTTCACATCGGCGAGGATGAAACGTTCGAACTAGGCGAAGGCCAGAGCAAAGCGGAGGCGCAGGCGAAAGGAGTTGGCGCGGTTTACTTCGAACATTTGAATCGCATTCGCGATCTATTGAAGCCTTACAATCGCCGGCTGATGTTTTGGGGCGATATTGCTTTGCATCATCCCGATCTAATTGGCAACGTGCCGAAAGACATGATCGCGATGAACTGGCAATACTCCGCGCTTGACGATTATTCTAAGTCAATCGATCCATTCAAGAACGCCGGTTTAGATCAGTTTGTTTGTCCCGGCGCGCACACCTGGAACCAGATTTTTCCCAACCTCGACGCGGCGTCCAAGAACATCATTAACTTCGTTCGCGACGGTCAAAAGGCGGGGGCGATCGGGATGATGAACACAACCTGGGACGACGACGGAGAATCGTTGTTCGAAATGGCTTGGCATCCGATCGTGCTCGGCGCGGCGGCGTCATGGCAGGAAGGCGCGGTCGATATGCAACAGTTTGACCGCGATTTCGATTGGGCCTTCTTTCGCAACGACGGCGATCAATTTGTGAAAGCGGAGCGGGCCCTCGGCAGCGTTAGTTCATCGATTGGCCCAGGCACGACCGACGAGATTTTCTGGCGCGATCCATTTACCACACAGTTCCAGAATCAAGCGCGAAGCCTGGCGGAGCGAATTCGCAAGCTGCGGCTGACGGTTGAAGATGTGAATGAGTCGTTATTGAAAAACGAAAGCCGCGCCAGAAGAAACGCTTCGGCGGTCGCTGCGATGAAATTTGCCGCCCAAAGATTCGATCATCTCGGGCGGCGGATGGAAGTGATGCAGCGGTTCAGCGATCAATATTGGGATGCTTATTTGAATCTTGGCGATCGCGCAAAGGCCAGAAAGCTCCGCTATTACACCGGCGCGATCTACAACAACCTGCGCGAGATGGCGGAAGAGCTTTCGATCTTGAAGGAAGGTTATCGGAAGCAATGGCTGGCTGAGAACCGGCCTTACTGGCTGGACAGCATCCTTGCTCGCTACGATCAAATGGTTTCGATCTGGCTCACAAAGTCGCGCGCGATGAATGAAGCGTTGCAAAAGTATGAAGCAACATCGACGCTGCCGAATCCGGAAGAGTTTGGGTTAGGGACTCGGCCAGTCGTAGTGCCTCAGAATCGCTAAGAAGTCTGTCCGCAGATTACGCCGATTACGCAGAAAGGGAAAAAGCAAGAAGAATGATCCTGAAAGACCTCACTGAGAGTGATCCGAGGACTTATGCGGTGATTGGGGCGGCAATGGAAGTTCACAAACAACTTGGGTGTGGCTTTCTTGAACCAGTCTATCAGGAAGCAATGGCAATCGAGTTGTCAAAACGAAAGGTCCCCTTCTGACGAGAAGTGCGACTGCCCATTCATTACAAAGGAGAACTGCTCGCGACGGTCTATTGTGCAGATTTTATTTGCTTCGATTCGGTTATTATTGAGTTAAAGGCACTCGCGCACATGAGCGGAACCGAAGAGGCACAAGTAATTAACTATCTCAAAGCTACCGGTTACGAAGTCGGCCTGCTGCTGAACTTCGGATTGCGCAGCCTACAACACCGTCGTTTTGTTCTTTCCCAATCTGCGTCATCTGCGTAATCTGCGGATAATTCCTATGAGCGACCTAGGCAATCGCTTGGTCTCACTCGACGCCTTCGCTGGCGTTCGCTTTCGCTTTTATTCTATTGTGGCTGTTCTTGATCTGGTTGCTTTTTCGGAAGAATGTAGATCATCAAGATTTGAGTTAGTTGCCACCTGATTCAGCGGGTGGGTCTTGCCGGCAGTGATGCCGGCTTTCCGCAGGCGGGGTGCCTGCGTTTCATGGAGGACAACGTGCCAACTTACATTGCATTGCTGAACTGGACAGGCCAGGGAGTCGCGAGTATTAAGGACAGTCCGGGCCGGCTCGACGCCGGCCGCAAAGCCTTCAAGAAGGCCGGAGTTAAACTCAAGGACACTTACCTGACGATGGGCCGCCACGACCTGGTCTGCGTAATCGAGGCGCCGGATGATGAAACATATGCGAAGGCAATTCTCGGCCTGGCTTCGCAGGGAAACGTCAGCACTGAGACCTTGAAGGCCTTCAGCGAAACCGACTATCGAAAGATAATCAGCTCGCTGTAAGGATCGCAGCTGTGCCGCTTGATGTGCTGAAAGCCTCCGGGTTTCCATTAAGCTGTGGATTAATCTCTCTCACCGGCGAGGCTCAGCCTCGCCGCGGTGAGACTAAGATTTAGACACCCGTAAGGCAGAGCCGGCAGAGCCTTACCGTACATCGGGCGGCAAAGCCCAGTCAGCGTTTATTATTGCCGATATCCCGGTCCTCGCAGCACTCGCCCGGCGAGCGCGGGCGTGCGCTGTCCATTATCGACTTCGATCTGGCCGTTGACGATTACGAAATTGATGCCGACCGGATACTGATTCGGCTCTTCGAACGTCGCGCGATCGATTACCGTCTTCGGATCGAAGATGGTGATGTCGGCAAAGTAGCCATGACGAATCAATCCTCGCTGTTTCAAACCCACATTCGACGCCGGCAATCCAGTCATTTTGTGAATCGCGAGTTCCAGCGGCATTAAGTGTAGGTCGCGTACATAATGCCCGAGAATACGTGGGTATGTGCCCCAGCCGCGCGGATGCGATTTCGATCCGGCTAATGGGCCATCCGTGGCGCGCGCGCTGCTATCGGTGCAGATGCTGACTAAAGGAGACTTCAGCGCGGCGTTCATATCGGCTTCGCTCATCATAAAGAAGATCGCGCCGGTCTGGCCGTGATCGGCGATGATGAAATCAAACAGCGCCTCAAGCGGATCTTTGTTTTGAGCGGTAGCAATCTCCGATAGTCGCTTTCCTTGCGAACTTTCCAAATCTCGATTCACCACCGAGCCGATTAAGATCCCGCTCGGACCGCCGCTGCCAAGGTAAATATTCTCCCAATCCTTCGAATCGGCTCCGATCTCTTTCTTCAGACGTTCGCGCGTGGACCTGTCTTTCAAGCGCGCGATCATTTGATCCGTACCACCTGCAAGCGCCCATGGCGGCAAACAGGCACTGAGTGACGTACTGCCCGCGACGTACGGATAAACGTCCGCGGTAATCTTCAGCCCTTGCCGCCGAGCGGCCTCGATGCGTTGGAGCATTTCGGGCATGCGTCCCCAGTTTTTCTTGTACGCAGTCTTGAAATGCCAGATTTCCGCGGGAATATTTGCCCGGCGCGCGATTTCGAAAACCTCTTTCATCGAATCATCGATGGCGTTGGCTTCACTCCGTTGGTGCGAGATGTAAATGCCGCCGTATTGATGCGCTACCTTCGCCAGTTCGACAATCTCATCAGTCTTGGCGAAGCGCGCCGGGACGTATTGCAGCGAAGTTGAGACACCAAGCGCTCCGTCCTTCATCGCCTCGGCGACGAGCTGCTTCATCTGTTCTAATTCGACAGAAGTCGGCGGACGATCGTCATAGCCGATCACGTATTCACGCACCTGTGTCGCGCCGACGAAGGTGCCGAGGTTTACCCCTGCGCCCCGCTTTCCGAGCCGCTTGAAGTATTCGTCGAGCGTACGCCAATCAACCGTCAGGTTGAAGCGTCGATTGAAATCTTCCTGTTCTTTGAGAATGCGATCGTTGATGGGCGCGATCGATTCGCCTTCGCCGGTAATCTCGGTCGTGACGCCCATCATCACCTTGCTCATCGCGCGCGGATCGATCAGCACGAAGGTTTCCGATTGTCCCAGCATGTCAATGAAGCCCGGCGCGACGATTTGTCCGCGGGCATCGATTTCGCGTTTTGCCTTCGCGCCGCGCAGGTTGCCGATGCGAGCGATGCGACTGCCTTTGATCGCGACGTCGGCTTTGAAACCATGCCGGCCTGAGCCATCGACAACGCGGCCGTTCTTTATGATCAGATCGTATGCCGGCGCCGAGCTGAAAACCGTCGACAGCCCCAGCAAACTCGCCAGTATCAGTAGCGAAACCACTGAAATTCTAACAGCCATGAGATTTCACGCCCTCCCAGAAATTTAAAGACGCCGCATCGTAAACGCTGGCTCTCAATCCTGTCCAGACTAATCCACACCATGGGGGCCCAGCCAGGCGAAGCTCAGTGATGGCTGCTAATATGTAACCGAAGCACGAGTTGGACCACTCTGCTAAAGGAATTGAAATGCTTTTGACTTTGGCGTAGTATGCGGCTCGATTGAAGGTTCTGTACGTAACGGTGTCTGTCTTCTCTGGACGCCGGCCTTAACATTCGATTAAGCAAATTATTTTCTTCAAACTAACGCTGATTCGAGTCCTATGATCGGGCGAGTTGTTTCCCATTACCGTATTCTCGACCGCCTGGCAAAGGGAGGCATGGGCGAAGTTTACCTGGCTGAGGATACAAATCTGGGCCGGCGCGTGGCGATCAAGTTTCCAATGCTGGAATCGAATGAACGCGATTATCGGGCGCGCTTCCTGCGCGAGGCGCGCGCTGTTTCTGAGTTAAGCAACCCGCACATTGCTACGGTGTACGACTATGGCGAGACCAGCGAAGGACATCCCTTTCTGGTCATGGAACTGATCCGGGGCCACACGCTCAGCAGAATAATGCGCAAAGGTCAACTGACCGTTGAGCGAGTGTTGGAGATCATCGAAGCGGTCGCGTTGGCTCTGCAAGACGCCCATGCGCGCGGCATTGTTCATCGCGATATCAAGCCGACGAACATTATGATCAATGACCGGGGCCAGGTGAAGGTGCTCGACTTTGGACTGGCGAAACAACTCAACGATGATCGGATTCACGCATCCGAGCCCGAAGCGCATACGCTGTTGGCTGTGCAAACGCGAAGCGGCGCGTTGGTTGGCACACCGGCGTATCTCTCACCCGAGCAGGCTATGGGCGGCAAGGTTGACGCCCGCAGCGATCTGTTCGGGCTTGGCGGCGTGTTCTATGAGTGTGTTACCGGCCAACCGGCATTTCCCGGAACAAGCCTGATTGAGATCGCTGCAAATGTTATTCACGTTGAGCCTCCGCCTCCGTCGAAGATTAACCCGGCGCTGCCGCCGGAACTGGATTCCATTATTCTTAAGACGTTGGCGAAGGACCTGGGAAACACGCTAATCCGCCCAGGATCGATTACCTCGTCAGTTCGGCAGACGACGTTCACAAATCTCTCGCAGCTGCTGGTCCGACCGCGCGTGCCTGTTTGGTACATCCTGGTCGGTGTTGTGGTCGTCATCCTGGCAACGGCGATTGTTTGGAGATGGTGGCGTCCGAGGTTGCACGTTCCCGGCGCGGAAGCTCAGAACTGGTATGCCGTAGGCACCAACGCGTTGCGCGATGGCGCGTTCTATCAAGCGAGCAAAGCGCTCGAGCGCGCAATTGCGATCGACGATAAGTACGTCCTGGCGCACGCGCGGTTGGCGGAAAGTTTGATCGAGTTGGACTACGCAGACAGAGCCAAGGATGAATTGCTCCGCGTGACGTCGCTGGCCAGCGATCGCTCGCTGCTGCCAACAGCCGACGCGCTTTATGTTGACGCAATTTCAGCTACGGTGCGTCATGACTTTTCGGCGGCGATCGAATCTTACGCTGCGATCGCAAAACAATCGTCCGACACTGAGAAGCCGAGCGTCCTGGTCGATCTTGGACGTGCTTACGAGAAGAACGAAGACCTGAAGAAAGCGATCGAAGTCTATACAGAAGCCGCGAACCGAAATCCCCAATATGCGACTGCTTTTTTGCGCCTGGGTATTTTGTATGGTCGACAAAAAGATTTGGTGAACGCCTCCAACTCGTTCGATAAAGCTGAAGCGATCTATCAGGCGCTGGGGAATCTTGAGGGACGAACGGAAGTCATCTACCAGCGCGGGGCGTTGTTCAATCAGCTCGGCAAGCTGGCTGATGCCAAGGTGCACCTGGAACAAGCTTTAAATCTGGCGCGAGCGAACGACATCAAGGCGCAAGAGGTCAAAGCGCTGCGGCAATTGAGTAGCCTGACAGTTGACATGGGCGAAATGGGTCGCGCCACTGAATATGCTCGCGAAGCTGTTGACCTGGCCCAGAAGAATGGCATGGAGAACGTCAGCACCCAGGCCTTGATCGATCTCGGCAACGCCTTCTTGATCAAAGGCGAATACGCCGAGGCAGAGAAGTATCTGGGGCAGGCTTTTGAATCAGCGACCAGAAACAAGGCCAGAAGCAACGAAGCCAGAGTCCGGGTTTCGTTGGCGAATTTGCGGTTGCAACAAAAGAATCCGGACGAGGCCGTTCAGTATCTTCAGACGGCTCTCGCTTTTTACCAACAAGGTGGTTATCGATCGGAGACCTCTTCCTGTCTTGCTTTGCTGGCGCGCGCAAATCTTCGGAAGGGCGATTATTCGGCCGCTGAAAATGCGCAGGATCGCTTGTTGAAGATCGGTGAGGAATCGAATGACCAATCGCAAATAGCGTTGGCCCATGCGGAACTCGGTTCGACGCTGGCGCGCGAAGAGAAATTTACCGAGGCGCTCGATCATGTCACGCAGGCAGTCGTGATCTATAACTCGCTCGGCATTCAGCGCAGTATCGGTTACAACCTGCTCGAGCGAGCTTACGTGCTTGGCCGTTTAGGGCGCTTCGGTGAAGTGGCGGAGCCGCTCAATCAGGCGGCGGCCATTGCTGACAAACCTGGCGGTGAAATCAAACGTTTGTCCCTTGAAAGCAGGCTGGTCGCGGCTGAGATCGACTTGAGCCAGGAGCACTTCGCGGACGCTAGCGGTAAAGCCGAGAAGTTGTTGGCGGCGGTCGGCGCGGATTTTCCCGAAACACAGATGAACGTGACGCGCATTTTGGGTTTGGCCATGGCCTACGGGGGAGCCGCCGCGGCCGGAGAAGGAAAATGCGCGCAGGCTCTCGAGTTGGCTAAGCAACTAAACGATCCATGGCAATTTGCCAAGGCGCAACTTGCGCTCGCCGAGGCGATGCTTCTCGCTGGCGATTCGCCAGGTGCATCTGCTAACGCGTTGCAGGCACAGGAAGTGTTTGCCCGGCTCGGTCAGCAGGCGTCGGAGTGGCGCGGCCTGGCGATCGCGGCCCTGGCTGGTGAAAAGTTAGGCGACAAAACCAAAGCACAAGAGTATGCTCTGCGAGCAAACGATTCGCTGGGCAAGCTGGAGCAGCGCTGGGGCAAGGAGAACTATGGCGCCTTCCTCAATCGTCCGGATACTCAGCGGATGCGAAAACAACTCGAGCAGGTTGCGGCTTCACGGAAGTGATCTCTCAAATCTAATCCGGTTGGTTTGATGATACTGGTACTTTCTTATGCAGGCATCTTCGCGCGGGCGCGGGTTCTCCCGTCTCGCGGCAGTTCTTGACCCCCTAAAATAAGGAGAAAAACAATGCGTAGGTTACTAATTTCAATCGCGGCTATTTGCGCGCTGGCCCTGGCGGCTTTCGCGCTCGCAAATCGACCGCCCCAGGCCCCCGGTGACGATATCATTATCAAAGGCGGCTCGTTAGAAATTCAATGCGGGTACAACCACGGGAAAGATTGCCTGGCACATAGCAGCGGTAGCTACTCGTACCAGCACAAGAAAAACGCCCACGTACTCCACGTCGTGGTTTTGGCCAGCGATGGGACGAAGTTGTTGGACAATGATTTTGACAAAGATCATCAACCGACAGTCAAGGTAACTTACAAGTAATTCGACATTCGATGTTTGGAGCAAGCTTAGTTTGCCTCAACCGAATCGTCGTGGTGTGGGTGGCAAAGTCACGGATTTGATCGCTGCGAAGCAAATCCAGGTGCGTCCGACACTGCGTCGATGATCTCACTCTGCTAGAATTTGAACACCATCAGCCAGGAATCTGCAGAGCGTGATCCAGACACCAGCGCAGCCGGTGACAATCGGCGAAGTAGCCAAAGCAATTGGCGCCGAACCTATCTTCGGCGACGATCTTCCCGTTACAGACGTGACCCATGATTCGCGTCAGGCCGGAAAGGGAAGTCTATTCGTTGCCGTGTGGGGAGAATTGTTTGACGCGCACAAGTTCATTCCGCAGGTGATGCAACAGGGCGCGGTCGGCGTTATCTCAGAACTCGAAAGACCGTCAAATTTTACCGGCGCGTGGATTCAAGTCGAGAATGTTCGCCGAGCGATGGCCCTCGCTGCCGGTAA
>Ga0193747_1000680_pt1 | contig 10535 bp, 10 predicted proteins | sample L1m2metaG_FD_143048 | JGI IMG/M metagenome (GOLD analysis project Ga0193747, IMG submission 143048) | Soil microbial communities from a riparian zone of the East river system, Colorado, United States - L1m2 | ecosystem: Environmental > Terrestrial > Soil > Riparian zone | place: USA: East River...
GAGCCTGCGCTCGAACAAGCTCCGGCCGGCGGGCTGGACCTCGGCCGACGCGGCCGGCCTGCCGATCTTTCCCGGCCTCGCGCGCTACGACGAGGCGAAGCGCGGCGTCATCGACCACGCGCTCCGCTTCACCGTCCAGCACACCCGGCGCGCGTACATCTACCCGGCCCGCCACTACGCGAGCTCGCTCACCGACCCCGATCTGCCGCCGATGGGCCTACGTGTCCGGCTGAAGGCGAGCTTCGACGTGAGCTCGTTCCCGCGCCAGGCGCGAATCGTCCTGATCGCGCTCAAGCGCTACGGGATGATCGTGGCCGACAACGGCTCGAACTGGTACATCAGCGGCGCGCCGAACAAGGGCTGGTCGAACGACCAGCTCCACACGCTGGGCAAGGTCACGGGCTCGAGCTTCGAGGTCGTGGACACCTCTTCGCTGAAGCCCTAGCCGCGCAACTTGCGCAGGGCCGGCCCGAGCGCCTGGCCTCCGCGCAGCACCGGCTCGAACAGGTCACCGTGCTTCTCCACGCGCGCGAGCGCCTCGCGCATGCCGAAGTCGCGCGGCCGCACCTTCGGCCCCAGCTCCTTCCAGCGGAGCGGCGTCGAGACCGGCGCGCCGGGCTTCGGGCGAACCGAGTAGGCCGAGGCGATCGTCTTGCCGTGCCCGTTCTGGCGGTGGTCGACGAGCACGCCGCGCCGCTTCTTCTTGAGCCACTCCGTCGTCGCGAGCCCGGGGTTCTCGGACTCGACCCCGCGCGAAACGAGCTCGGCGAACTCGTAGGCGTCCTTGTAGGTGGCGCGCCGCGTGATCGGCACGAGCACGTGGATCCCGTCCGCCCCACTCGTCTTCACGTACGAGCGCAGCTCGAGCCGCTCCAGCGCCTCGTGGATGAGATGCGCGACCTGGATCGCCTGCGCGAAGCCGTTCCGCGACTCCGGCGGATCGAGGTCGAAGACGACGTAGTCCGGCCGCTCAGGCTTGTCCACCCGTGAGTACCAGGCGTTCATGTCGATGCAGTTCATCTGCACCATCCAGACGGCCGCGGCCGGTTCGTTGACGAGCGCGAAGTCGACGAGCCGCGACCCGCCCTCACGCGGCCAGGTGCGGAACTGCCGCGTCGGCACCCACGCGGGCTTGCCCTTAGGCGCCTGCTTGGCGAAGTAGGGCTGGCCGCGGATGCCGTACGGGTAGCGCTTGAGCGTGAACGGCCGGTCGCGGAGGTGCGGCACGAGCGCCGGGCCGATCTCGGCGTAGTAGTCGGCGAGGTCCCGCTTGGTCACGCCGTCGCCCGGAAAGAGGAGCTTGTCCGGGCTCGTCAGCCGCACGCGCCGGCGACCGACGTGGAGCTCCTGGTCAGACACGACGCGTCCAGTCGAGCACGGTCGTGATCTCGAGCCGGTACGAGGGCTCCAGCAGCGCCAGCACCGCGCGTTTCAGCGCCTCGCGCTCGGCGGATGGAAGCGAGGCAACCGCGCTGACGGTCGCATAGAGGTCGACGACCTCCGCCGCCGACAGATCGGCGGAGCGGGCGAAGGTCTCCTCGACCAGCGGCTCGAAGGAGCCCGCGGCGAACGCCTCGAGAGGAGCGGCCATCTCGGCGCGCGCCGCGGCCCGGCCGGAGCTGAAGTAGACGTCGTCGAAGAGCTTCTGGGCTTCCGCCGGAATCGGCGGATCGAGCGTGTTGGTCGTCCGGTCGTCGCCGTCGCTCCACCAGTGGTTCCAGAGCAGCGCCACACCGCCGCGCGGGCGCAGCACGCGCGTGAGCTCCGCCACCGCCGCCTGCCCGTCGAACCAGTGGAACGCATCGCCGACGAAGACCGCATCCGCGGAATCGTCGGGAAGCGGGATCCGCTCGGCGGTCCCGGCGAGCACCTCGATCCCGGCCGAGCGCGCCGTCAGCACCGCGCGCATCTCGTCGCTCGGTTCCACGGCGACGACCTCGGCGAACCGGCCTGCGAGCGCTCGGGTCAGCTTCCCCGACCCGGCGGCGAGGTCGACGACCCGCGCCTTCCCGCTGAGGTCGAGGACCTCCGCGGCACGGTCGAGCGCCTCGGGCGCGTACTCCGGCCGCACGTCGTCGTACTCCGCGGCAATTCGCCCGAAGCTGAACGCCAGCTCAGACACGGCGCGTCCAGTAGGCGACCGTCCTCACCACGCGGCGCAGCTCGCCCGGCTCGACGAGCGCGCGCAGGCGCTCCGCGAACGCGGCGCGCTCGTCGTCCGGGAGCGCGGCGATCGAGCTGACCGAGAGCAGGTTCGCGATCCAACCCTCGCGGTCGGTGATGAGCTCGCGCTCGACCTCCGCTTCGCGGAGCTCCTCGAACCCGGCCGCCGAGACCGGCTCGCGCCACGCGCCCGAGAGCACGCGCGCGAGGCCGGGCGTGCCGCCGCGCTCGAAGGCCTCGTCGATCACCGCATCCACCTCCTCCCCGAGCTGTGGGTACTCGAGGCCGATGTTCCAGAGGAGCACGAGCGCGCCTCGGGGCCGGAGGACCCGGACGATCTCGCCCACGCTCTCCGCGGTGGCGAACCAGTGGAACGCCTCGGCCGAGAAGACGGCGTCCACCTCGCCGTCCCCGAGCGGGATCGCATCGCCGCGCCCGGCGAGCGCCTCGGCTGCGGGCACGACCTCCTCGAGCACCGCGCGCATGGCGTCGTCCGGTTCGACTGCGACCACGCCAGCGAACCGCGGCACGAGCGACCGCGTCAGCTTGCCGGTGCCCGCGCCGAGGTCGAGCACCGTCGCGTCCGGCCCGAGCCCGAGCTCGGAGACGACGCGATCGAGCAGCTCCTCAGGCCACCCCGGCCGGCCCAGCTCGTACTCCCGTGCCGTGCGCCCGAACGCATCGGGCGGGGCCTCTTTAGGAGACACCTGCCAGCAGGAACGAACGCTGTTCCTTGACCATCTCGCGCGCGATCACCAGCCGCTGGATCTGGTTCGTGCCCTCGTAGATCTGCGTGATCTTGGCGTCGCGCATCATCCGCTCGACCGGGTACTCCTGGATGTAGCCGTACCCGCCGAGGATCTGCACCGCGTCGGTGGTCACGTCCATCGCGACGTCCGTGCAGTAGAGCTTCGCCATGGCGGAGATCTTCGTCAGCTCCGCCCCATCCGCGCCCTCGTCGATCAGCGCGCCGCAGCGGTAGAGGAGGCCGCGCGCCGCCTCGCACTTCGTCTCCATATCGGCCAGCATCGCGGCGATCAGCTGGTGCTGGGCGATCGGCTTGCCCATCGTCTCGCGCGTCTTCGCGTACTCGAGCGCGTAGTCGGTCGCGCCCTGCGCGAGCCCGAGGCCCTGCGCGCCGATCCCGGGCCGCGAGCGGTCGAGGATTCGCATCGCGATCCGGAAGCCCTCGCCCTCGTCCCCGAGAAGATTTTCAGCCGGCAGGTGGCAGTCGTTGAAGAAGATCTCGCCGGTGGTGGAGCCTTTGATCCCCATCTTGGGCTCGATCCGCCCCACCTCCAGGCCTGGTGTTTCCGCCTCGACAACGAAAGCGGAGATTCCTGAATGGCCGGCCTCGGGGTCGGTCTTGGCGAAGACGACGTAGAGCCCGGCGACCCCCGCGTTGGTGATGAAGCGCTTGCCCCCGTTGAGCACGTACTCGTCGCCCTCGCGCCGCGCCTCGGTGCGCATCGCGGCCGAGTCGGAGCCCGAGCCCGGCTCGGTCAGCGCGTAGGCCGGAAGCCACTCGCCGCTGGCGAGGCGCGGCAGCCAGCGCTGCTTCTGCTCGTCCGTTCCCGCGAGCTTGATGCCCAGCGAGCCGAGCTCCTGGACGGCGAGGATCAGCCCGGTCGTCGCGCAGACCTTCGAGAGCTCCTCGATCGCCACCAGCACCATCAGCGCGCCGGTCCCGGTCCCGCCGTACTGCTCTTCGAACGGCAACCCGAGCAGGTCGTGGTCGCGCATCAACTCGACCATGTCCCACGGGAACTCGGCCGACTTGTCGATCTCGGCCGCGCGCGGCGCCACCCGCTCGCGCGCAAGCGTGCGAACGAGGTCGCGGATCTCGCGCTGCTCGTCGGTCAGCGGATCGCTCGGCACGGCGGGAAGACTAGTCCCTGTTGTGGCAGACGGCCTCGACGTTGTTGCCGTCGGGGTCGAGGACGAAAGCGCCGTAGTAGCCCGGGTGGTAGTGGCGCTCGCCTGGGGCGCCGTTGTCGCGGTAGCCGGCTGCAAGCGCTACGCGATGGAACTCGTCGACGGTCGCGTTGTCGGGCGCAGCGAAGGCGACGTGCAGGTGCTCGGTCAGCGGCTTCCCGTCCTCCGCGATCGAGAAATCGCCGCACTCCGCGAGCCGCTTCTCGGCATCTTCCCAGGCGAGCTCGTAGCCGAGCGGCGCGAGCACGGTCGAGTAGAACGCCTTCGACGCCGCGAAGTCGGAGACGCGAATCGTGACGTGGTCGATCACGGCTGGCCGCTGTACTCGAAGTCGCTCTCGTAGCCGCAGTTGCCGCGGAACGCGAACTCGAGCTCCTCGTCGCCGACCTCGAGGCTCTCGGCGACGACCTCGCGGCCCGTGCGTTCGTGGCCCGGGATGACACACGTGACGGCGTGCTCCTGCGGGTAGGGCTGCGCGATCCGCACGTAGACGAAGCGACCGGCCCGGAACCAGCCGCGCCGTCCCCAGGGGCCGCGCTCTGATTCTTGCGTGGTCGATCATCGCCTCTCCTTGGAGCAGACGTCACGCCGAGAAACCCGTTCCCGGCGTGACGTCGTTTTCCTCGGAGCCTATGGGCTGAGAATCAGAAGTGGCAGTTCATCGGATCGGGCTCATCGATCCGGCGAAGCGCGTCCTTCGGCAGGAACTGGACGGCGATGGTCTCGGCGTCCACGCTGCCGTTGTTGCGGAGCATGTGCACGTCGGCTCCGCCCTCGTCGGTGAACGACTGCCCAGCCGAATAGACGTGGGGCGTGCAGCTCGGGTCGTTCCCCAGGTAGTTGGTGATCTGCCCGGCCACGACGAAGATCAGGCTGGGCCCAGGGTGTGAGTGCCAGCCGGTCGTCCCGCCGGGGGTGAACTTGTTGTCGATCACGTAGAAGTCGGAGAACCCGTGCGTGTGCAGGCGCGCGCGCCAGCCACCGCCCGGCTGCTTGGCGTGGCCAAAGAGGTTCACCGGATCGGCGGACAGTGCCTTCCCGAGCGTCGTGGTCGACTGCCCTCCGGCCGGCGTCGCCAGGACGTTTGCTGCATAGAGGCCCACCCCTATCAGGGCGGCGAGCGGAACGAGCGCCCATTTGGATTTCATCGTTTCTCCTCTCCTTCTGGGGACGAGACCGCCTCCACCACCCGGATCGCGTCGAGCTGTGCACGTTCTGCCACCAGAGCCGCATCACGGCCCGAGGGCGCCTCGAAGACGAAGAAGCAGATCTCGTCCCCGGGAACGTGGATCGAACGGTCGAAGCGCACGGGCGTCTCGTTGGCGGTGAGCTCTTCCGCCGCCAACTCTGCTCTACGCTCGCCGGCGGAACGATCGTTCGCGCGATTCGCTGGGAGGTAGGTCTCGACCAGGTAACACGGCATGTCGCCCACGCTACGGCGGACACAGGGCCGTGGAAACGTCAGAACGTCTGAACTTTGCTCGTCGCGTCCTGGAACCGGCGCGCGAGCTCCGTGCGCGAGCGGATCCCGAGCTTGGCGTAGATGTGCGTCAGGTGGCTTGCGATGGTCCGCTCGCCGAGAAACAGCGCCGCTGCAACCTCCCGGTTCGTGCGCCCCTGGGCGACCAGTGCGGCCACCCGGCGCTCGGCAGCCGTCAGCCCTTCCTCGCGCGTTCGCCCGCCGATCTTTCCGAGCTCGGTACGCGCCTTCGCCACCCAGATCTGAGCGTCGAGCTCCTCGAAGCCGGCGAGCGCGGCGCCAATCGCTTCACGGGCGGACCGCTTCTGCCGCAGACGCCGTCGCGCGCTGCCGAGCGCGAGCAGGGCGCGCGCCCGTCCGTACGGGTCGCCGACTGCCTCGTGCTGCTCGACCGCGCCCTCGAGCAGCGTGGCGGCATGGTCGGCGTCTCCCTCCGAGGCTGCCAGCAGGCCGCGGCAGCGCGCAACGTGCGCGAGCACCCAGTCGCGGCCGACGCGGACGGCGTCCGCCTCCCAGGCGTCGACGAGGCGCTTCGCCTCCGCGGATCGGCCCAGCTCCAGCAAGAGCTCGACGTAATCGTCCGTCCACCAACGGAGGCTCGGCTCGTGCCAACGGAGCTCCGAGGCCCGTCGCTCCGCGCCTTCGAGCCCCTCCTCACCGCGGTTCACATCGCCAGCCCAGAGCGCGGCCAGGCCGAGGACCGCCAGGTGCTGGGGCGGATGGAGGCCCAGCTCGAACTGCTGCTCCGCCAGCTCGAGGGCGCGCTCGGAGTGCCGGCGGGCCAGCTCGAGCTGGCCGCGATGCACGGCGATCACCGCGATGGGAAGGTGGTCCTGCGGTACCTCGAGCCCATACTGGATCGAGATGTCGTGGGCGCCGGCGGCCAGCGACGCCGCGAGCTCCCAGCGCCCGGCCCAGAATTCGACCCAGGCAAGGCCCCACAGCGCGCGTGCGCTCCGAGGCTCGTTGCGGTCTCTCCACTCTCGGTGCTCGCGCTCGAGCAGGGCGCGGGCATCCCCCCTCATCGACGCAGGTGCCAGCGTGTTGGCGACGGCCTGCATCGCCTCCTGGACGCGCAGCTCGCCCCCGACCGCAAGCGCGAAGTCGTGCGGCCGCTCGGGGAGCGGAGGCGCGTCGGGGTCGCCGGCGAACCAACCGAGCACCGCCTGCACCGCGCGGGCCCGCTTCAGCAACACCTCGTCGTCCAGCTGCTCCGCGAGCTCGAGCGCCGCGCGCGCATGCTCGGCCCCTTCCCCGAAACGCGTCGCCCAAGCCAAACGGCAGTGGATCACCGACAGAAGCGCCGGGCGCCCGGCCGCCTCGGTGACTGCCTGCTCCAGCATCCTGACCGAGGTGTCGACGCTTTCGAGCTCGGCCAGCAGCACGAACGCCTCGGCGCGGAACGCACCCTCGTCAGAGTCCTCGAGGAGGCCGGTCGCAAGGGCCCAGGCGCGTGTCCACTCCCCGGAGGCGTGATGCGCACGAGCGGCGTCGAGCATACGACGGGGTCTCTCATGCGTTTTCTCGGGCGTCAGCCTCAGCGCGTGCTCGGCGAACTCGGCTGCCATCGCCGCCGCCCCGCGCCCGGTCGCCACCGCGCCGGCCGCGTCGAGCATGCCGGCGACCTCCGCGTCGGGGGTGTCCCGCGCAAGCGCAAGATGCCGAGCGCGCACGAGCCCCTCGGGGGAGAGCTCCGCGATCCGCTGGTGAACGCTCCGTCGCTTCTCGCCGAGATCCTGGTAGATCACGGACGCAAGGAGCGGATGCGTGAAGCGAATCGTTCCCGCGTCATGTTCGATGACGTTCGCCTCGACAGCCGGCCCAAGCTCGCCTGCCACGCCCGCGTGTTCCAGGAGCGGCTCGGAGGCCGTGCTGCCCGCCACTGCTGCAAGCGCGAGGGCCTCACGCGTCCTATCCGGGAGCCCGGAGAGCCGCGCGCGGAGGAGCTCCTCGAGCGTCTCGGGGACCGGCAGCGGGCGGAACGGATCGACGTCAAGGCCGAGCGCGCGGGCGAGCTCGAGCGCGAAGAACGGGTTGCCGCGCGAGCGCTCGTGGATGCGGAGCAATGTTTGGCGTGCAAACGGCCTGTTGAAACGGTCTCTAAGGAGCTGGTGAAGCGCCCCCACGCTGAGCGGCCCGACGGGTAGGCGCTCGACACGCTCCGGGCCGAGCGCCTGCTCGAGCTCCGACGGCTGCGACCGGTCGACCACCCGCCGCGTGAGGAGCAGAAGAAGCCCACTCGTCGAGAACCTTCGCAACGCGAACGCCAGCGCGCCGGACGACGAGGGATCGAGCCACTGGACGTCGTCGACCGCCAGCAGCACCGGCCCACGAACGCACAGCGCCTCCAGCACGTCGCGCACAGCCACGGCGAGCGCTCGGTCGTCGACCGGCTCACCCGAAGCCTCTTGGCGGAGCAGCACGATCTCCAGCGCGCGGCGTCTCGGCGTCGACAGCTCGGTGCCGACGCTCTCGATCGCGTCCTCGAGGAGATCGCCCAGCCCGGCGTGGGCGAGCCGTTGCTCGGCCTCGACCGGTCGCGTGCGGAGGACGCGCAGCCCTGCGGCCTCTGCTTCTGCGGCACCCGCGAGCCACAAGGCCGATTTCCCGATGCCCGGCTCCCCCTCGAGCACGAGCGCTGCGGGCCCCGGCCCTCGGTCCGCCAGGAAGACTCGTAGGGCGGCGAGCTCCTCATCGCGGCCGATCAGGTCGGACACCATAGTGACAACGATGGTGACACAGGCCACGAAGAAGGCATAGGTCTCGGAAGAGCCGTGACGAGCGCCACATCGAGCTTTCGCGGCACTGGTCGCTGACACGGCAAGATGTCTCGGTGATCCTCGAGAACGGCGTCATCCGGACGCTCGATCCTTCGCTGCCGCTCGTCCGTTCCCTCGCGATCGCGGTCGACCGGGTCGCGGGCGGCGTCGGCACCCACGAGACCGCGCTGCCCGGGCCGGAGCGCGTCGACCTCGGCGGGCGCTGCGTCCTGCCGGGCTTCACCGACGCGCACGTCCACTTCCCGACCTGGGCGGTCGCGCAGCACGAGGTTCGGCTCGAGGACACGCGCTCGCTGGACGAGGCGCTCGCGCGCGTGCGCGAGGCGCTGCCCGGGGCGAAGGGCGCCTGGCTTCGCGGCCGCGGTTGGCGGAGCGGCGACTGGTCACCGGCGGTCGAGCCGACCAAGGAGGCCCTGGACGAGGTCGTCTCCGACCGGCCGGTCGTGCTGATGGCCCGCGACTCGCACTCGCTCTGGCTCAACTCGGCCGCCCTCTCGCGCGCAAACGGCGACCTGCAGGTTCCCGGCGGCGTCGTCGAGCGAGACGAGCGCGGCGAGCCGACCGGCGTCCTGCGCGAGGAGTCCTGCTGGCACTTCCGCGACGCCTACGTCGACATCTCCGACGACGAGTACGTGGAGGCGATGCGCGCCGGTGTCCGGCTCGCAGCCTCGCGCGGGGTCACGGCCGTGCACGACAAGGACGGCTGGCTCGGCGCGCTGCGCTTCTGGCAGCGCCTCGAGCGCGAAGGATCGCTCGGTCTTCGCGTCTGGCAGTCGCTCCCGGCCGAGAAGGCGGGCGAGCTCGAGGACGCCGACATCCGCAGCGGGCTCGGCGGGCCGCTGCTCAAGCTCGGCTACCTGAAGGCGTTCATGGACGGAACGCTGGGCTCTCAGACCGCGCGCATGCTCGACGGCTCGGGGGTTGAGATCACCAGTCGCGACCAGCTCGCTGAGTACATCCGCGCCGCCGCGCGCGCCGGGTTCCCGCTCGCCGTGCACGCGATCGGCGACCTCGCCAACCGCGACGCGCTCGACGCGTTCGAGGAGACGCGCGGCGAGTGGCAGCCGCTCGGCCTCCGCCAGCGGATCGAGCACGCGCAGCTCCTCGCGCCCGAAGACGTGCCCCGCTTCGCGGAGGTCGGCGTCGCGGCGTCCGTGCAGTTCAGCCACGCCCCCTCGGATCGCGACCTTGCCGACCGCTTCTGGGGCGACCGCTCGAGCGAGCCCTACGCCTTTCGCTCGCTGCTCGACTCCGGCGCGGTCGTCGCCAACGGGTCCGACGCGCCGATCGAGGAGCTCGACCCGCTCGCCGGGATCCGCGCGGGCGTCCTGCGCACGCTCGACGAGCGTCCCCCTTGGCGCGCGGAGCAAGCATTGACCGTCGAGCAGGCGCTCGAGGCGACCTGCGTCACGCCAGCGTGGCTCTCAGGCGACGAACACCGCCGCGGGCGGCTCCTGCCCGGCTTCTACGCCGACCTGGTCGTCCTCGACCGCGATCCGCTCGCCGTCGAGCCCGCGGAGCTCGGCGAGGTCGGCGTCGTCGCCACCATGCTCGGCGGCGCCTGGACGTACAACCCGCCCCCTTGGGGCTAGCCGAGCTTCTTGATCGTCGCGCGATCGGCATCGAGCACCTTCGCGGGCAGCGGCGCGAACTGCAGCGGCGGACCGAACTTCTGGCCGGTCGTCACGGCGTAGGTCAGGAACGCGCTCAGCCCGGAGGCCTTCGGCGAGCTCTGCGGGACGATCGCGTAGGTGAAGGTCGAGATCGGGTATGCGCCGGGCGCGGAGGCCGGTGGGTTCGTGATCGAGATCGCGTTGTCGGCAGGGACGCTCGTCACCGACTTCGCGGCCGCCTCGATGCTGGGGACCCCAGGCATGGGGAACTCACCGGCCGCGTTCTCGACGAGCACGTAGTCGAGATTGGCGGAAAAGACGTAGGAGATCCCGAGGTAACCGATCGCCCCGTCGTTCCTCCCGAGGTAGGCGGCGACGCCGTCGTTGCCCTTGGCCCCGGTGCCCGCCGGGAAGCTGATCGTGGTCGAGGCGCCCTTCGTCCTCTTCCACACGGGGCTCACCTTCCTCAGGAAGTCGCTGAACGCGTAGGTGTCGCCGCTGCCGTCGCTGCGGAAGACCGGCGTGATCGCAGTCGCGGGCAGCTGCACGCCCGGGTTGAGGCGA
>Ga0193747_1000681_pt1 | contig 10519 bp, 6 predicted proteins | sample L1m2metaG_FD_143048 | JGI IMG/M metagenome (GOLD analysis project Ga0193747, IMG submission 143048) | Soil microbial communities from a riparian zone of the East river system, Colorado, United States - L1m2 | ecosystem: Environmental > Terrestrial > Soil > Riparian zone | place: USA: East River...
ATGTCCCCGATCTTCCGGCGCGTGTCGACGAACCCAAGCTGCGCGAAAGTGATCAGGGATTTGTTCTCGACTGCGCGATGGCCAACCGATCAAGTGAGCAGTTGCTCGGCCTCCGCCTGATCATTCTCGTCATCGATCATTACGGCAAGTTGCGAAGCCGGATCACCTGGACTGAAGAGTCTGAACTACCGAGCTATTCAATCAAAGCCTTCGCCTTTCATCCAATCATGAAGGGAGAACTGCGCAGCACCGATCAAATCTATCTGGGAATCGATGAAGTGATTGGACACGAAACGATTTGGCGTGCGGTCGGAGCCGAGAAAGCACTGCGAGCTTACTCCCGCGGCCAACCCGATGTCTTGCCTGAGGTGCAAACCATGGCCAACAAATTCGATAGCTCGCCAATTAGGATAAGACCTTGACGAAGAGATGAGCCGAGCCACACGAGGATGCGGATGTGCGATTGCGGTGCTCATACTTTTGTTGGGCGCGAGCGCAATCGTGGGCTGGAAATGGGTGCTCCCCTGGTGGCGTACGCGTCCGCCAAAGCCTGCCGGCGAGCTGCAAGTTCACGTGCTCGACGTGGGACCGGTAGAAGGCGATTCCGTCTTGATTATCTCGCCGGCCGGCACAGCTGCTTTGATTGATACCGGCGACACGGGCAAGGGCAAAGTCGTACTCGAGGCGTTGAAGCGTTACAAGGTTGACCGTCTCGATTACTTCATCGCAACTGAGCCGCATTCGGATCACATCGGCGCCGCGGATGAAGTCTTGAGCGGAGTCAAAGTTGGAACAGTAATCGATAACGGCGTCGATCTTTCGACGCCCGCGCCGGAAGCGGCGGCGAACTCGAAGGGCAAGGGTGCGAAGGCGAAGGCTACACCCACTCCCGCGCCGCCAAAGAAAGGCGCAGTGACCCCTTTCTTCGACAAATACCAAGCGGCGGTAAAACAAAGCGGCGCCCAATATGAAAAGGCGCAACCGGGAAAGAAGTACGATCTCGGCGGCGGTGCGATTCTGACGGTGATTGCGCCCAGTGAACCATTCTTCACCAAAGAGCAGATGAAAGCCGGCGGCCACGAGATCAATGCAAACTCGATCGTGCTGCGACTCGATTACGGCGACTTCTCGATGCTGTTCATGGGCGATGCCGAAGCGCAGACTGAGCAACGTCTGCTCGGCAAGGACATCGACTTGAAAGCGAACGTGCTCAAAGTCGCCCACCATGGATCGAAGTACGCAACCTCAGAAGAATTCGTTAAGCGGATCAAGCCTGAGGCGGCAATCATTTCCGACGGCGCGTGGAATCGTTACGGACATCCGGCGCAGGCAGTTCTCGATCGCCTGAAAGCCGCGAATGCGAAAGTCTATCGCACGGACCTGCAGGGTGAAATCACGATTACCACCAAAGGCAAACTTGATTCGGCCCATTTTTACGAGATCAAGCCGGCCAAAGAAACAAAGGAAGATATTTGGGCGGGACGCGAGGCGCAGAAGGACGATTCATCGCGATCCGGCTTCATCGCTTATGGCGATTTTGGACCGCCACCGAAGCCCAAAAAGAAATAGAAAGCTGCCGTTAGCTAATTCAACTCGGCACGCCGAAACTTTTAGGCACAAGTTCAACCGGAAAATTGAAAAGTGACTTTGCGGTGGGGGAAGCGGGTGAGGTCTTCCTTCGAGAATTCGTGCTTGAAATGCATTTCAATACTTCCCGTACATCCGGGATGGATGCCGGCGTCAACTTTGACATCAGTTTGGGCGCGTTCAAGATTGAAACCTGAAACATCCCGGCATTAGACTCTATCAACCGTTGAGCTGATGTATGGCGAAGACTCTTTTCTATCGTCTGTTTGGTTTGGGGAAGATGCCTGAGCAATTCAAAGCAACTCTGAATTCGGAAGGCATTCTCTTGTTCGATGAAGGCATCAAAGCTTCTGTTACCTATCTGGATTTCCGAGCGCCCGGAAAAAGATTTGGATGGAGACGACAATGGTTCTCCGCATGCATCGCGCTAACGCAAGTTCGACTGGTCGCGCTTCAGTATTCAAAGCCGGCCATCAACGTTCCTTTCACGGATGACCGAATTCGTCGCCTGCGATTGTCGATCGAAGGAGACGAGACTTTGCTGGTCGCCTTCGATCCCAATCTCTTTCACAACGATTGGTCAGGAACCATGGAATATCGATTCCGTACTTCGGAGGTAAAAGCCTTTCTGGAAATGTTTCAGGAGCGTACCGCCTGACCGTCCCGGCGTAGCGATGGGAAGGACCGCGTCCTTCACGATCGCGACGAAACCGCAATCGCAGGCAACGATGCCTGCGAACCGCACGCACGGATGCGTGCGCTCCTAAAGCGTGCGCTCACGGAGCGCTCGCAGGTTCAGTTACCGGCTTGCCCGGTGAAGACGTTCTTGTCGATCTGCGTCGGATTGCCAAGCACGACGAAGCGAAAGTTGTGCATGTACTTTTGTGCGACGCGTTGCACGTCGGGGGGTGTGACTGCGCGCAGCTTTTCCAGAAACAGCAGCGAGTTGCGCCAGCCCCCGCCGATCAATTCGTATTGCGCCAGTTCGGCAGCCTGCGCGGCGTTGGTCTCCTGGCCCATGTAGTAGGTCGTGAGGAACTGCGCGATGACCGCGGTGATATCGTCTTGATTGATCGGCTCGCGTTGCAGCCGTAAGATTTCATTAAGCATGACGCGTACGGCCTGGTTCGCGTCGACGGCCGTCACGTAGAGACCGCCAATGTTCGCGCTCTGGCTGCGCAAGAAAGCATCGGGCGCGTACGAGAGGTTTCGTTTGACGCGCACCTCTTCAAACACGCGATCGCGCAAAAGCGACGCCGCGACGCGCATCGGATAAATGTCGGGCGAAGTGATCGGAGGCGCCCCGAATATTCCCTGGACATAGTTGGTCGGCAGCTCGCGAGTGGTTACCTCAACGGTCGATGCTGTGAAAGAGATGGGCGGCGGTGTTTGCAACTTGTAATCGCCGCGGGCGAGTTTACCGAAGGACGCGGCTATCCTTTGCTTCAGTTGCACCGGATCGAGATCGCCTACCACCACCAAAAGTAAATGCGACGTCTGGATGATTTTCTGGTGATAGGCGCGCAGATCGTCCGCCGTCAAACGGCCTACGCTCTCAGCCGTTCCTTCGGGCCGATTCAAATACGGGTGGCCGGCATAAGCGACGCGCTCCTGCAATCTCTGCAAGTAAGTGTCGGGCTCGTCAGCATCGTCGCGCAGGGCCGCCACCATTCGCGCCTGCACCAGCGCCACGTCGTCTTTGTTGAATGCCGGATGCAATGCTATATCGGTGAAGATTTCCCAGGAGCGATCAAAATTAGAACGCGTCGCGGTCAGCGAGAGCACCGAGTAATCGTAGCTTACGCTTTCGCCGATAACGGTGCCCATGCGCGATAACTCTTTGCGCAAACGTTCGCGCGAAAAAGCCGTGCTGGCTTCGCTGGCAACGTTGAGCATCAGCGATTCGATGCCGGCATTTCCCCCATTGATGTTCTCAACTCCGCCGCGAATGAAGAGTCCGGCGGCGACTGTCTGGCTGCCTTCACGGCGCTTGACCAGGACTTTGAGACCGTTGATGTCGAACTCGGAAACCAGCGCTGCCTGCCGGGCAATGATGGACTGGAAATCCGGAGCAGTGGCCTGAGTCTGGGTTGATTGGGCCCGCGCCGCCGGAGCCAGTAGCAGGATTAGAAAGAAGCAGGCAGTAAGAGAAAGCCATTTTCCATTCGTCATTTTCCATTTGTCATTCGTCATGTTTTCGATCTCGCGTTTCGTTATTTCTCAAGCTGTTCGCAATCTGGAGTCGAAGACAGCATTCATTCCGTCATTAGCTTGCTCGCCAAATGCCAAATGAAAAATGTCAAATGACAAATGGAAAATGTATTCGTTACTGCCCAATCAGGTCCTCCGGCGTTAGCTTCACCTGCTGCTGCGCCTGCTCCGAGATCAGCGCGAGCCCGACGTGCGATTTGCCCTGAATGTAAGTCGTAAGATAGCGGCTGATATCGGCGCGCGAAGTGTGACGCAGGTTCGCGAGATAGCCGCGGAAATAATCGATGCCGGTTGACGACCACCAGAAGCCGATGGTCTTTCCATACTCGTCAAACTTCTCGCGCGAGTAAAGATCGTCGGCTTCCAGCAGCGCCTTTGCGCTCTCCAGTTGTTCGTCGGTGTAATAGTCCTTGTCGTTGAAATGCGCGATCTCATTGTAGATAGCGCGGAAAGCTGCTTTTGCTTTATCCGGAGTCGTCTGCGCGACGATATTGATCGGCCCGACGTTCCGCTGTGTGTAGTAGCCGATAAGCACGCCGTTCACCAACCCGCTGTCAACGAGATTGCGTTGAAAACGCGAGTCGGGCTGTTGCATGATGAACGAGAAGACATCGGCGGCGTAAGTCGCGGCGTTGTCCTTGCCGATTGAGGGACCCTGCCAACCAATCTCCATGATCACATTCGTTACCGGTTGCTTGATGATTGACCCTTCGCTCTTTGCCAGCGGCGGATGTTCGACCAGAGGGAATTCGACGAAGGGATCTTTCTCGCGACGCGTCCATTCGCCAAAAAACTCCTGCGCCATTTTGTAAACGTCCGCGGCTTGCACGTCGCCAGTGACGACGAGCGCGGAGTTGTTCGGCACGTAGTAGCGCGACTGAATCAGCCGCATCATCGTAGTCGTAGCGGTCGCCACAGTCTGACGATTGCCCAGGGGTTGCTTGCGACTCGTGTACTTGTAAAACAATCGATCGGTCATCTCCTTGTTCAGGTAATACGCCGGCTCTGATTCGTTGCGATCAATCTCGCCAATGACCACTTGGCGTTCGCGCTCGAATTCTTTCTCGTCAAATAGTGGATAACGGACTGCGTCGCGCATAAAGTTCATCGCTGCGCGCAGGTTCGGGCTGGTCGTGGTGAAGTAATATTCGACGACTTCTTCACGCGTCTCGCCGTTGTAGGCGATGCCGAGCTGCCCGATCTTTTGCAGATACTCTTCCTGGTTCGCGATGGCGCGGTTGGCCTTGAAGAACATGTGCTCGTAAAGATGCGAGAGCCCGTTCAGTTCAGGCGGCTCAGTGAACGAGCCGTTGCGCACCGCCAACTCGATTGTTACCACGGGCACGGAATGATCTTCGAGGACGACGACTTCGAGCCCATTCGCCAGCACCTTGCTCGCAACGTCGGATACAGGTTTCGCCAGCGCGGTCTTCGTCGCGGCAGCGCCCTGCGCGAACGCAAGTGTGGTTGGCTGCGCCGCGAGCGGCGCGATGAGCGAGATAGTAAGCGCGAGAATTACAAGGATTCGTTTCACGTTAACTCCGCATTGTTGTTTAAGAAGTCAGCCAGAGAATTTACCACAAAGGCAGGCAGAGACGCAGAGTGAGCCGGGATCTTCGCTTCTCTTTATCTGTCCCTTCGTGATTTCCTTTCATTCGGGAGCGATTCGATGTCAGGAGACAGAAAATGGATGTTCGGCGTGGAGGTCAGAACCGCCTGCGGTAGCGGGCGGTTGATCTCTGAGTCATCTGCGGATTGATAACCAAGGATCAACGCCCGCTACCGCAGGCGGCTCATCCGGCGCGTACGCTCACTGTCTTGGCGGAACTGCGGAAGTGAATTGAAAGTCGTAGTCAGCAGTTCGCTCGCACGGCGTGAACGAAATCTCTTTCTTCAAACCTGCAGCTTCGTGCAACACCTGGGCGCGAAATCCTGAATCCTGCCTGATGGATTTTAGTTTTGCCGGATCCTTTTCGTCGAGAGGGCGGGCCATTATCCAGTAGCGGCCGGGAGCGATATTCGCAATCGTGAAGGTCCCGTCGCTTTCGGCGCGCACCTCGAAGAATCGCAGCACGTTTGCCGAAGCTTCGCGTTCCGAGGGGACCAGATACACACGAATATTTGGCGGCGCCGGTTGGCCTTCGGCGGTTGCGAGACGACCCTGAAGGCCGGCGCCGCCTTCAGTAATTGTAAACGTAACGCCGGAAATGTTTTCCGCTGACTTCAGCGTAATTCCGTCTCGCGCGAGGTTCGCTTCTGCGGCTCTCACGGACGGTTTTTGATCCGCAGAACCAAAGCCTATAGCCCTCACGTACCAACCGAAGCCGGGTAAGCGAGCTTCAAAGCGATATATTCCCGCAGGCAGATTCCCCAAGTTGATTTCGCCTTTGTCGTTAGGAGCAGCCTCGGAAAAAGTTGGAAGAAAAGACGCCGGCTCAGCCGCCTGTGCGGATTTATCTTTCAAGTTTTTGCCTTCAGGTTTTTCCTCGACTCGATCTCGTCGTACGGAGATCAATGTCTCGCGCAAGGCCGTGTCGCGATGTTTTCCGCAATTCAGTTTTGGATCAGGCTCGAGGTTAACGCGTCCGGTAATCGATGCCAGCGGCGCCAGCGCGAGTTCTATTCCAGTCACATCTGAGCCTTTGACCGTAATGCGCCGCGGCGAGGAGATAACCAAATCAGTATTTAGTCCACCGCTGGCAAACGCACTGATTTCATAGTTGCCATCGGAGATGCCATTTAGCTGGAATGTCCGATCGTCGCCTAGTGCTCCGGTGCTTCCAATTGCCGCTCGACTCTCGAGGTCGACTAGCCTCACGACGGAATTGTATGGCAGCGGAGGTTGCACGCCGGTGACGCGCCCACTGATCGAATGTCCGGGCTCACCGCGATAATGAATGTCAGCGGTGGCTTCCTGGCCCGATTGGACCATGATCTCCGCCGCGGTGTCGCGTGTGGAAGCCGGTGCATAAGTTGGCGCATCGTTCGCGTAGGGATTGGCGCCGAAATATTGTGGTGCTCCTGCTCCCCCCGCAGAGATCACATAGCCGCCCGATTGCAACCCGTAGATTCGATAATAGCCACGGTCGTCAGTAAGTCTCTCTCGCGACGGTGATGCTGTTTGCAGTTTGTTTCCTTCGACATCTCGAACTCGCCAAGCTCGCACATTAGCATTTACTAACGGCTCGCCTGCACCGTTGGTCACCGTACCCGCAATCACTCCGCCTTTGATCAACATAAGCGAGACGGAATCGCCGGGTCGATAGGTCGGTGAGTCGTTCAAAGCAGCTTCCGCGGGTTCAGAGACATAGCCGGGCGAACTTAGATAAATTCGATAAATGCCCGCATCAAGATCCTGGACTTTGAAGTTGCCTTCACTGTCCGTGGCCGTTCTTCGCCTTCCCGAAGATCCAATGGCTGCTACGTAGACATTGGCACCGGCAAGCGGGGCGCCGGATTCGTTAACCACTTTTCCCGTGATCGTACTTGCCGCCAATGGTTTCGATTGAGAATTGTCGCTGGCGGATTGTTGGGCTGTGACGGTGACGGTAAATGACAGGATCAACGACAACTGGACCACGAATGATGCGCGCGTTATGCGAGAGTTAAGACCCGGCATCAAAATCACTCCTTTGTAGTTAGGTCGAGCGTAAACAAAACCTCAGTCTCAGCATTATCCATTACGACTACCGGCTGTCTTTGCGTGCGGGGAAATCCGCGTGGAAACGAGGTCTGCGATCCAAACGATACAATCTGTAGCACAGCCTCGTAATTTCCGGCGGGAACATGCTCGATGACAAATCGTCCACGTGAATCGGCCTGAGCTGAACCGCGACTCGGTGTTCCCTCGCGCACCAATCCAACAAACATGATGACATCGTTCGGCAAGGCGCCGCCTTCGACCTTTACCTGACCGCGAATGACACCTGTGCCATAGGCCAGGTAAATTCGCACGCCTGATACATCCTGGCCTGGTTGGATTTCAATCTCTTGAAGTGCATTAGGGCGATTCTGCACCACGCGTTCATGTTCAATACGCGAAATCGTGAATGCTTGTGAATCGACGGCACTCAACGGCCGTATGTTCAGTTGCGCTCTGCCGGGGGACAATCCGTCTATTTGGAAGGATCCGTCCGGATTAACGCTGGCTGATCCTCCGTTTCCAAACATGATGTTAGTTCCGTTGGCGGGACGTGGGTTCACGATACCGGCTGTTATTATTAGCTTTGAGAGTCGCGTCAAAACAGTCTTGTCCGTAGTTCCTTCCAGAAGGACGCTGCCTGAAAGGCTTAGCGCTCGCTGAGCTTTAATTTCGAGATCTGTTACATCGCTATCAATAACCTCGAAGTTGACCGGATCGCTGTAGACCTTGGCAGCCGCGTTTGGGTCAAGGTTGAACCTCGAAGAAGAAGCAGAGATTACGTAGCGTCCCGGGTCGAGACCCTCCAGGCGAAATTGGCCTTGGGCGTTCGTGGGCGTCCCTGGTGATGCTGAGCCCTCAACGTAGGATTCATTTTGGCTCTTTTGAATTATGCCAAATGAATATTGGACGCCCGGCAAAGGCTGGCCAGTATCGGCGTCAACGATTCGGCCAGTTACGGTGAAGGTCGCCGCGCGACGGCCCAGCTTGATATCGATATTCTTCGCTTCGCCGCCTTCGCTGAGATCGACGACGGAGGCGTTGTTAAGATCCGTCGTGTCGGGGTAATAAGTCTTTGGATAATAACCAGTATAACGCAGGACTGCCATCCGACCGGCTTCATCGCCGGCGCTGATTTTGTAATGACCAGCCGGTAAACCAAAAATGCGGAATACGCCGCGATCGTCAGTCTGAGACATTTGAAAGTTTGACATTCGCGGAAGCTGCTGCCGGGAAGGATGGCCATTCTCGTCAACGAGAAAGAAACTGATTCGCTCTTCGATCACCGGACGGCCATCAGCGTCGGTGATGCGTCCGGTAATGACGCCGCCCTTTGTTAATGTGAAATCGATGCCGTCAATCGATTCGCCGGAAGCCAGATTGATTGACTTGCCTGGGCCGTACATTCGACTGCCCGGAACCACATAAAGAGGCGCGATGGGCGTAATCATAAACTGGCCTGCGTTCAATCCGTCGATGCGAAAGTGCCCATCCGCATCTGACGTCGCTTGTCGCGCGGACATTTGTTGACTCAAGCCATTGACAGCCACCACGATTCCGGGTGCAGGTTTGTCGCCAATGGTAACGCGGCCAGAGATCGATCCCGTCCCTTTCGTCTTCGCATCCGGTGATTGCGCATTCGCAGCGAATAACGGGAACAGAATTGCGCTCGTCACGATCAAAACTTGGTTGAGCAGGCGCGTCAGGCCGGTCATGGGGTTTTGGCTCCTATTCGAGTTTCAGCAGTTTCCTACTACTGTCTAACTGTAGATGCTGGTACGTAAGGCAGATCATAATCGACACGCTCGCATGGCTTGAACGAAATCTCTTTCTTCAAGTTTTCGGCCTCGTGCAGGACTTTCGCGCGAAAGTCTGAATCCTGCCTAATCAGTTTCACTCTGGTTGAATCGTTCTCTTCGGCAGGTCGAGCAATTATCCGGTAGCGGCCCGGTGCGATGTTGTTAATAGCGACCCGTCCATCGCCATCGGCCGCCGCTTCAAAAAATCGCAGCACGTTTTCGAGGCTTTCGCGTTCCGCGGGAACCAAGTAGACACGCATGCGCGGGGGAAGGTTCTGACCTTCGGGCGCGGAGATACGACCGCGAAGACTGGCTGCGCCTTCCGTAAACGTCACCGTCAAACCTGAGAGTCGTTCGCCAGTCTTAAGAATGACGTTATCGCGAGCAACGGCCGGGTTCGAATTTCTGGCGGTTGCGGTCTGCGCCGCCCCAGTCAAAATGGTCCGAAGGTACCAGCCGGACGCCGGCGCGCGCGGATCGATGCGATAGTTGCCAGGCGGTAAATTCCTAAGCGTGAACGATCCCTTCGCGTCCGCAACGCCCTCACTTACAAAATTCGTTGAGGTAATTGACACCTCGGGTGGGGCTGGTGGCTTCGTGCCTGCGTCAGCTTTCTTTTCCCCCTCGTAACGACGGGCGAAAACGAGCGTCTCTTGGGCGGCAGTCTCGCGTCGCTTGGCGCAGCTCGCTTTCGGATCTTTTTCGAAAACCAGTCTCCCCGCAATTGATGCGAGCGGAGCCACAGTCAAATTTATTCCCGCCACATCCGCGCCGCGAACTACGACACGCCGCGGAGTCGACCTCAGGTAATCGCTGTTGTTCGTCACAAACTGCGAGGCAGACAATTCATATTCGCCATCCGGCACGCCGTAGAAAGCAAAGGCGTAATTGTTGAATGTACTCGCGCTCGTATTCATGATCGTGGAACGGTCGCGTACATTAATGAGACCAATCGCCGCGCCCACTGATGCCTGAGTTTGCATCTGGACCAGTCCCGCTACGGCACCGCTGATCGAATGTCCCGGCTCGCTGCGATATTGGATGTCCGCAGTTATTTCTTCGCCATTGCGAACGACCACTTCTGAGGCAGTATCGCGTGCCGAAGATGGAAAATAGATCGGCGAGTCGTTGCCATATGCGCTGTATGCAGTTGGGCCGCCGAATTGCTGTGCGCCTCCCGCGACGATCAGATAAGCGCCCGGGGGCAACCCGTAGATGCGATAAATGCCACGATCGTCAGTGAGGCGTTCGCGGGTCACAACTGCGGAGGGCAAGGCTTTCC
>Ga0193747_1000682_pt1 | contig 10518 bp, 7 predicted proteins | sample L1m2metaG_FD_143048 | JGI IMG/M metagenome (GOLD analysis project Ga0193747, IMG submission 143048) | Soil microbial communities from a riparian zone of the East river system, Colorado, United States - L1m2 | ecosystem: Environmental > Terrestrial > Soil > Riparian zone | place: USA: East River...
TAACGACACGTCCCAATTCCAATATTTAGCGACCCAAACATCATATGATATGCCGAATGGGTTTTCAACTTTTGAAAACAGTTTAACCCCACAGGCGTTGTGTATCCCTGAAAATGTAATAAAAATTGATAAAAACAAAAACGTAATGAGATACAAGTTTGATTCACTAAATTTCTTTAGCGTACAAATAATATTCATGGATCTGGTCGAACAGCGCTATAAAGGTATCCTTTTGGATACCATTAAATACTAACAATAAGTTATATTATTAAGAATACTATTAAATACTACATTAATGCCACAGTTGAAGTTCATAGCACGGGTCACCAGCATGGGTAAGGATAAAGTAATTATCTATGTGCCTAAGGACTTTCACAAAGATATATTGAAAAACTTTAGAGGCAAACAAGTCAAGGTAACCCTTGAGGAAGCCGTATGAGTAAGGAACATCGTAGTCAAGGTTCTGCTATGCTTTGCAAACACAAAGTATTATACAGAAATTGCGCTAGGTGAGATTCTCTTCCTAGTGCTAGTCTGACGTCACCTGATCCTAAGCAGCCTCTGATGAATTGCTTCGACGACGTGACAGTTAGGATCAGCGATCTATGCCGGATTGGTTCTGGGCGTCGTTAACACCTTTTGCGACTCTCTTGCTGGCTACAAGGTAAAGAGTGACCGGTTCTTCTTATTCCTCTTTTATCCGGAGTATTTCATTCGTTTCTAGAACATTGTTCGTCCAAAATATGCCTTAACATTAGGTCTGTACAGATAGTACACGATAAAAGCGCTAATGGCTATACTCACAATATCTCCTGAAAAGTTTGACCCCGTGTTGGAAAATCCCCCCGCAAACGACCTCGGAAGGGAGATTATGTTTACGACAATTCCTATGATTAATACTATTGTGGATATGGTCCATGCCCATCCCCTTCCCTTCCATAATCCATAGCCCATGACGAGATATGCAACACCAATTGCTAGCGATATGGCACCAAATACTACGAAAACTAAACTTATTCCAATAAGCGGTCCAATAGCAAATGATCCTATTCCGATAAGAAGGGTTAGAACGCCAGCTATTACAATTAAAATTGCAATAATAGAAACTCCACGTGGCCTCGATTGTTTCTGCATCTAGCAGTACAATCTCTTGATAAGTATTTTGGCTTTTTAAACGATAAATCTGATACATTTTTCCTACGCTGTGTCTGATTTTTGACACATAACAGATGCGCCTGCATGGACTTTCCTTACTGAGTCAATTTATATCCTTTAAATAAGGTCAGATCCCTACTGATTACTTATTCTCAATATAATTATTAAGAGATGATCATACTTCTTATCATGATACAGCGGACTGTAACTTTATCCACTTCTGACCTGTATTATCGGTATAGATTTCCATATTTTTGTCTTCAATTATATTCTTTGCTACAAGTCTTGTAACAGCTGGAGGAATACGATACCAACCGGCGAGAAGTAGTGAAAGATCGTCGACTTTCTGCGGCGTTTATTTCAATTCGTTAATAAAGCTCCTTACATTTTTACTTTGCATTTTGTGCTTAACCGCAATATTCAACGGCTTCGTTTGTATTTTCTCCAGTCCTAAATGGACTAGATAATGTTATTAGTAACCAACGATGATCTTCTTTTGTTAAGTTTTCTACTAGGTCCTGATTAATTCTCTTGTCAATATATCCATCAAATTCCATTTGATTTGTTTTGATTTCTAATATGCTAATTGTAGTAGAATACTCAGACATCCGATTCATTTTCTCCTGTTGATGGACCATTACAAAGAGAAGCCAAGAATTTCTATGGTATAAAATACATATGAGCATGAATTTTGAGTGTTGTAGTATTCACCGTTGTACAGCTTTCATTTTAGGTCTTCTAATGCAGCATCAAAATTTTGAAACATAATATTTCAGTTAGTCATTTTTCGTGGGTGTTGTCGCTGGATAGACTTATAGCAATATTAAATGATAATGAATATTCAGCTTAGCCGCCCATGATGAAGCAGAAGTCTCCGTTATTTCGGATATCTACTCAGAGTGAATCGTTATGCTATGTTTGAATTAACAATATTTTTAAAATGACAGTTTTCGGGACAAAAGTAGTAGTCATATATGACAAAAAATGGCCTTCACGAACACTACGTTTCTTGTTAAATCTTAGCTTGGTTCATAATAGTCTTTATGAAATATAAATCGGAGACTAGGCGGAGTGATTGTTTCGCAGGGTCATGAATCAAGTTTCATAGTGTCGATAGCCAAAGGCTAATATTAATGTGGATCAGAGATAATAACTGATGTCCAAGTGTTATTCGTCGATGAGCATGATATTGAACGATTGCACGTAGCGACGCATCCTGATAAACTGAAACTATTGCATCGTCTTCTCTGAGTTAGCAGTGACGCTGCATCGCTGGCAAAGGAACTACTGGTAAAAAGGAAGGTTATTTCTGTCCATCTTGGTGAACTCGAAAAATTGGGACTAGTCGAAGAAGATGTTGCGCTAAGTCAAGGGAAAAGACCTCTTGAAGTCAAATACTATAAACTGACACAAAAAGGTAAAAATTTTTATGAAAACATAGTACACTTATTAAATATCCTAAAGGTATCAAGAAAGAATATAGCCCATTGTGGAAAGAAAAAAACTATCGGTAATTTGGCTTGAATTTAGATATTCATCCAGATTGTCTATAATGGTGTCTTTGCCGTTCCCTGTGCGAATCAATAGCACAACTCAAAAATAACAAGTCATCGTAGTTAGAAGGAATCTAAAATAGAAAAAACAGACAACAGGATACTGCTAATAAACGTATTCTTTGGAGGCATTATCACAATTGGACTAAATAGATTCTTGTTCGATTTTCTTCTACCGCAGGAGCCCAAGCTATATCATTTCGATATCGCCAATTAAAACAATCATGGTTCAGGACTTATGATGCAGCTTTCCGTCAACTAAAGGATAGTCGTTGTTGTTAATAATTTCTTCTCTTGTTGACTGCATCAAGAAACATTCATTAACACGCCTGTATAACCACGTGTTGCTTACCTACTTAGTAAGATATTACTACTTATTTTAAGTTGTTCCTTCCATTATATGGACTATTAAATGGAAAATAATGATGATCAATTATCACCCATTGAGCTCAAAGAAGGTAGAAACTCAATTTATGAATTAAATCCCTTGGTCCTCAATCTGCAAGTAACAGAAGTAACCATCAGAAACAGAATCCAGGAATAAAGAGAAAGAGTTGCCTTAAAAATAATTCGATAGCTCCTTTTTGAACTACAGGAGTCATGAAAATATCAGAATATGAGAAATAATGAAGCATTTACGTTTACATTGCGGGCTAGTCGATATCCCTTTACATAGCAGCAACTCCACTACGTTATTGTGTCCAAAGTCGCGCTAAGATATGATAATGGTACCATTTTGATAACAGGCAACGCTTACATACCTTTTGCCTCAGTTGATCCGAGAACACATTCATTAAGGGCAGAGGGTTTAGCTTACCAAAATATTATAGAGTATCTGAAACGAAGCGATATAGAATATGATGATAATAAAGTTTTAGATCTCATTCCATCTCCAAATATTTCAATAGATGAAACTAATTCTCAGCATATATCTTTAAGAGACTATCAAAAGAAGGCGCTTGATAACTGGGCTAAAGCAGCTAAGAGAGGAAGTGTGGTATTACCAACAGGCGCAGGGAAGACTGTTATTGGTGTGAAAGCAATAGAAATGGTAAACTCCGCCTCTATAGTGATAGTGCCAACAATTGATCTTATGGATCAATGGACCTCTGTTCTTTCAAAGTATTTTCCTTACATGCAGATTGGAAATCTGGGTGGAGGATCAGATGATATTCAAGCTATAACGGTGACCACATACGATTCAGCATATATACGAGCAGCAAGTCTTGGTAACAAATTTTCCTTGATTATTTTTGATGAACTACACCATTTGGCTGCACCCGGTTACAGGTCAATAGCGGAACGGTTTGCCTCTCCTTTTAGATTGGGATTAACCGCTACAATTGAAAGGGAAGATAATTTACATAAAGATTTCCCAAGACTGATTGGCGGTGGTATAGTATTTCGTGCCCATGCTGGCGATCTTGCGAGAGATAAACATCTTGCTTCTTATGAAATAGAAAGGAGGCAGGTAGAGATGATGCCACAAGAGGTTCAGGAATACAAAAAAAACTTTGGTGTGTATCAAGTAGCTCTGAAGAAGCTAGGATTAAGAATGAACTACACCGGAGCCTTCCGCAGATTGATAATGATGTCTGGAAGAAACGCTACTGCAAGAGAAGCAATTCTTGCAAGAAATAAAGCCATGGACATTGCGCTAAATAGCAGATCTAAAATAGAAGAATTAATGAAAATCCTTTCAGAAAACAAAGGTCTGAAGACAATAATATTTACTCAACATAACAAATTAGTATTTGAGATATCTGATAGATTTCTGATACCATTTATAACTCATAAATCCAGCAAGGGAGAGAGGCAGGATGCCTTAAGCGGTTTCAGAGAAGGAAGATACAATGCATTAGTAACATCCAAGGTTTTAGATGAAGGAGTTGACGTTCCAGATGCAGAATTGGGTATAATTGTCAGCGGAACTGGGAGCGGGAGGGAATTTATTCAGAGACTGGGAAGACTTCTTAGACCTAAACCAGACTCAAATAAGAAAGCCAAACTGATTGAGATAATATCTTCAGGCACACGAGAGATTGGAACGAGTACCAAAAGAAAAAAGACTCTAAACAAGGTAGACGAACAAGACAACAGCTCCTCGTGATAATTAATTACGTAATGAGAAAATAGTACAAGGATCGAAAGTAAATCACTAGGTCTAAACAAAGAATTATTCAATCTAAATGAGACGATACTCAATGCCATTGCAGACTGCAAAAACCAGATTGCTAAAGAAAGCGAAGATAACGATCCAAAATTACAATTAGCAGACTCGGGACAAGACATCTTTGTACAAGCAGATAAAGGCGGGATTAATCAAGCAGTTTGGACAACGCTATTAAATTTACAAAGGCCGGTAGTATTCGTGGAGCGACAAAAAAGGGGGTCATTGGAGTTGTTGTTAGCATAAAAGGCCAGCAGATTTAAGAAAAAATAAAGGTTGTTCACAATATGCTCTTTAGGTTATTCTGGCTGTGGAGCTGAGTTATTTTCTTAACTCTTGCAGACACTATGATGTTCTTCCGTGCGCAAAAATTATAAAGCTTAAGAGAATATATCTGGTCTAACTTCGAGATTTACTTCATGAAAATATTTCTGACAAGTATCTCAGCGATACTAATAGTAGGAAAGACCGAAAGATAGGAAGACCTGCTAATCATCAATTTGCAACATTCTTTTGCAGCTTCTACCTATGCAATCTCCATGTAGGTTAACCATCTATATTATGCAAATTTAGAAACATCTATTCTAGGTTGTGGATATTTTAATTTCATTTGGTCTAATGTATTGACGATGATTTGAGCGACCGCCCAATTACGGAACCACTTTAAATTTGCGGGGATAATATACCATGGTGCCCAGTGGGTACTACACCTGCTCAGAGCTTGTTCATAAGATTCGGTATACTTATCCCAATATTTCCTGATCAGAAGATCAGCTTCTGATACCTTCCAGTGTTTCGTTGGATCCATTACTCTTTCTTTGATTCTTTTTTTCTGCTCATCTTTGCTAATATGCAAAAAGAATTTTAATATTGTCACATGATTCTCTGATAGGTATCTTTCAAAATCATTGATTTGTCTATATCTTGGAGTCAACTCATTCTTCGGAACCAAATTACGAACACGAACTTCAATGACATCTTCGTAATGAGAGCGATTAAAAATCGCTATTTGACCTTTTGGAGGAGCTGCCATGTGAACACGCCAGAGATAATCATGCGAAAGTTCTTCTTCAGTTGGAACTTTAAATGACTTTACATAGCAACTTTGAGGGTTTAATGCTCCCATTACGTGACGAATTGTTCCATCCTTCCCAGAAGCATCAACTCCTTGCAGTATAATCACAAGAGAGTGGTTATTAGCTGCAAAGAGCTTGTATTGTAATTCGGACATTCGACCAGAAAAATGAGCCAACTCACTCTCAACATCTTCTTTTCTTTTGTCTGCATCATAGTTAGGATCCCAATCATTTAACTTCAACTTTCTTGTTGTTTTTCCTGGCTTTACACGGAATTTCTGATTCAATCCCATCGGTAATCTTAGTCATCACTGTCTTGGATTTAAATTGCAAGATATCTCTTGCTAGATATTGGCAGTCTAAACTGCCTGGTTATATCTTCAGATTGAATAGATGCAGAATAAAGGACGTGTCTTTGCAGGTGTATCATTTTGTTCCGATTTTTCTAGGCTCCAAATAAGTGATATTGAATATTTTTTACATGGGTATCTTGTTCTAAAATCACGTTAGCAGGGTCGACATGTTCGTGAATCTAATAACATAGATAATTTATAATGATAATGTTTTAGGACTCTGGCTAACATTTCTGTTCGTTGAGTTCCTTCCTCGCGTTCTGTATGAGCGTAATGCTTTTGTTTTTCCTCCTATTTTAATTCCACATACCTAGCTAGTTCTCTAAACAAAGTTGATAAGAAAAAAGACTGTAAGATGATGGAGCATCGGTCAGAAAGCAGGAAGAGTACGAATTAGCCAAGTTGTGTACTAATGTGGATCGTTAGATCGATAAGTGTGCCTCTGAGCCTTCTTTGCGATTTGAGAATTCAAGAATCACTCCGGTTACTGGATTATAATCAAATGAGTAAGCATCGTTTGCAGAAATTGGTATCCATTCTATTGCATTTTCCTTACATGAAGGACATTGAACGACAATAAAACTACATCTTAAGTTAAGAGACGATGCGCACCAAAGGCATGAATTACATAATAAGAAATCTATTTTTTTGATCCGTGAATTGTTCCGATCATCATGTAGAATATTATTTTTTGACAGAGGATGATAAATTGTCTCCGCAGAAGACATTAAATGATAAGCACTTCCGTACTATAAAACTATCCCGTGAGTTTTGTCTTAACACTGAAGTGTTAATTATTTGACAATAGTCGGAAAAATCTCTTCAAAGATCAACAACCAGATGGAGAGTATAGTTGATGAATATGTTTCCCCTTGAGAGATATATTGATAGCCCAGCACACTGTTACATCTCATAATAATAATTTTTTTTGACGGTTTTGGATGCTTGATAATTCTCCTGATAAACAGACTTTATCTTTACCATCTATGCTATTCACTTCACGATGAGGTCTCAGCGCAAAGACAACTTGCAAAGGCTGCAATCATTATACACGAAACATCTAACATATTATACACTATCACTACAACATGGTAGATACGGACGTCTAAAAATGACTATTTTCTATGGAATAAAGAGAGGCGAATTATTTTATGGGAATTTATCACTTAAAGTACTGTGAACTCAATGACTACATTGAAGTCCTTTGTAACAAGGGTTTGTCAAAATAACTGGTGATTGTCCTACCTATGCAGCGGCTTATCTAAAAAGGTGGTTTTTACGAAGCATTTTAAGTCGTTACGACGTAAAAATAGTAATTCGTGACGGTTTCAGCATGACATCGTCATAATATTACAACCATCGACCCTGGGTTCATATATATTACTGTATGGTTCAAAAAGAATTGAAGGAAATGAATTGGTGATATTATAAATGCAATGTAAAAGCTGTAATACAACATTACACTATCATACTGCTGGCATGACATGCCGTAACTGCGGGCTGAGTGTTGATCATGAATTGTTGTTACAGGAGAAATGTGTTTCATGTGAACACCTTCTAGAAGAGTCTGAAAAGACAACAGGCATTTGTGTATTCTGTCAATACGATATAGTGAAAAGCAGTAAATAATAATTTCAAACTGGATAAACAAATAACTTACCGATACGCTTGTTTTGTGATTTAAGAAGAAAAATAGATGATGAAAAGTTCTTTTGTTTTGCCTCGGGCTGTCCTTACCGCGTAGAAGCAATAAAGATCCTATCAATCAACTAAATAACAATGCCGGCATGAGGAATTAAGGCATACGCTAACGATAGAATCAGCGCCGACTTTTCCTATCATTCTTATTTATCTTGAATAAGTGCGCCGCAGGTTCGTTGAAACGCTTCGCTATAACCTCTTCGGTAAAGTAGCGCTTTTGAAGCCAGCAAACGGCATTATCTACTTGCCGCTTTGTTTTTGCTGCATCTGCCCCCTCATCTTTTGACATGCGGCTCTTGGTCATCTTTTCCTTTACTCGCCTAGTGTTTAATAGGTAAACTTACGTACTAATTAAGGTGGTAAGTAAAGAACTGGTTAATAGGTGAAGAAAAGCATTAAAGGACAAGGAAAAAAATGCATTTGACTTTAGTCAGAAACCCCTTAATCCTCCTCATATTGTTCCTCTCACTACAGCAGAATTTGCGGCAATACGACCGCATATAAATTTGGCAAGAACTATTGATTGAATATTCCGACGATCTATCCTTTTTATTTCTGTCATTTGTCTATCCTTCCTCAGTCTACGAACCACCCATTACTTAAATGCAAGATCACGTTGAGGGCTAGATAACGGTCCCCCCTGAATAATGATGATCTAAGAGGGCCTGCTCTAAGGCGGCTCATTTGGTTTACTTTTATACGTTTTAGTTGAATCTGACATAAACGAGGCTTCAAGACACGCTGCTAGCCCCCAGGATTTTTAAATAATCTTTTGTAGGCACCAGTTTCAGATAACTATAAACCATTAATATCAACCATTAATTATCATAATTTAGTTTCAGAATTTGGTTAGATCATCTGTTGCTATTAAAAAATGGTTACCATTAAGCATAATAGGAGCGGCAATTTCCTTAGTTACTGCATTGGCACTCAATGTACCTATAGGAAAAACGATTGTTGCAATTGCTCTTGTTGGACTCTTGATATTCAGTGGATTTCTTCTGAGATCGTTCGGAAAGGGAGAAGGAGAAGAGGGATTTACGAATGAAAAGCACCCAAAATAGGGGACAGTACTAAGACGCAGCCTACCCCATGTGTGTAAAAGTAGTTATTTTATCGAATATATGTTAGCAGCTAAAGCGAGATTCGAGTTCATACGATCATTATATCGTATATATTTAACCAATTAGAACTGTGAATATACATTGTCGATAGAACTAAAAAAACTCCTTCAAACTACACTCTGGTTTTTGAGGCGAAATGATTGGGATATAATCAATTATTATAATTTTTTGGCACCATATTTTCTGCGTGCGACTGGCAATAATATGTTAAACTTTGGCTACTGGACCAATAACACCCAAAATCCCATGGAGGCACAAAATGAATTATGCAGATTAGTTGGAAAGGTTGCTGAATTGGACTTGGCGAAGAATTTGGTAGACATAGGAAGCGGATTCTCAGAACCAGCAATACTTTGGAATTCAGTTCATAGTTCGTTAAATATAATCTGTGTAAATATCAATTTTCTGCAGCAGAAAGTTGCTTCAGAGTTGATGAGGCAAGGAAGTAATAATATTGTAAATTCTAAAATGTCTCAACAATCACTACTATCATCATCTCTTGACAATAGCATTACTAATACTATCGAGATTATATCGCTAGTGAATGCCACCGCCAAAATCTTGCCATTTAGAGATAAATGCATGGATAGAATAATTGCTTTAGAATCTGCGCAACATTTTAAACCATTGCTGCAATTTATCCAAGAATCAAGGAGAATTTTAGAATATGGTGGTTTGTTAGTCATTGCCATACCTGTTATGAAACTATCTAAATACTATTCACTATTAACACCAACCATACAAGAGGTCATGAACCTTGGAATCCTTTCATTAATGTGGGCATCAGAACATTATGAATTGAAAAATATAGAATCGATGATCAATAAAGTAGGATTTGAAATTATTGATATTCACTGGATAGGGTCTCATGTCTACGAGCCCTTGGCAAATTACTATATACAAAATAGAAGACTGATAAAAAACATAATGTTGAAAGACGGGAGCTCATCATTATTATCATCTTATATTCTTAATTTCTCTTATGATTTTTTTGAAAAAATTGTTTATAAATCAGCATTGAAATTGAAAGTAGCGTATCAAGAAGGAATTATCGATTATGTCCTCATAAAGGCAAGGTTGGTATAGAATAATACTTATGTTGCTAGAATAATAATGGTCCGAGGAACGAGCTAATAATATTCATAATATCAATAGATATATCACTTGCGAACTAATTTCGTCTGGCAACGTCGATGGTACTAGACAGTAGCCGCATTGCTACCAAGTAAATAAGAAATAACCACTAGATTTAATTACAATATATACGAACAATAGCCTGACAAAGAAAATTGAGTATCAATAATAACAAGCAGTTCATCCTTAACCAACTACTATGGGTTGGAATATCGTTTGCTATAAGCTTGGCCATTTCTCTACTATTCCATT
>Ga0193747_1000684_pt1 | contig 10484 bp, 8 predicted proteins | sample L1m2metaG_FD_143048 | JGI IMG/M metagenome (GOLD analysis project Ga0193747, IMG submission 143048) | Soil microbial communities from a riparian zone of the East river system, Colorado, United States - L1m2 | ecosystem: Environmental > Terrestrial > Soil > Riparian zone | place: USA: East River...
TGTCTTGACGGCACGCTCCGCGATCGGAGCCGCGGGCAGTCGCAGTCGGCGCTCGCGCGCCCAGTCGCGAAGCCGCTCCAGATACCACGGAGCGCCCGCTCGGCGCCAGAAGGTGACGACCCTGTTGAGTTCGGCAGTCGCCAGCGCTCGATCCTCCTGGTTTCCCCGTTCGAGCAGCAGGTCGGCGTGCCGGAGACGTGCGATCGTCTCGACGAAGGGCCATTGGCTGTCGTCCAGCGCTTCAACACATCCTGCCGAGAGCTCGATGGCGCGGCCAAGATCGCCGTCCCGCCGCGCTTGTTCGGCGCCGGCGAATGCCCGGCGCGCTCGCCGAACCAAGGACTCGGTCGCTGCGCCATCGTCGAGGGCAATGTCGATCCAGCCCTTCAATGCAGCGTCGTCCTCAAGCCGCCGCGCCGATTCGATGGCGCAGATGGCGGCGACATCCAGGACGAACCGCTGTGAACCGGCGCGCAGGTGCTCCTTCGCGAGCTGCGCGTGCTCCAGGGCGGCGCGAGGCTCACCCGCAAGGAGGAACACCTGCGCGGTCGAGGTGGCAAACGTCTGCCACAGCATCGCGGCATTGAGGAGTCGGCGGCGAGGCGCATCAACCTCCGATGCGTTCTCGGGTCCACTTCGTGCGACGTGGATCAGGGCGATCAGGAGTTGGCTGCCCGCGCCGTAAGTGCTGTCCGGGCTAACCTGGCCGGCCTGCCGCAGCGCCTCGTCGAAGTGACCGCGTGCGATCGACTCCTCGACCTCGAGTCCAACGAGTTGATCCGTGCTGAACGCGTGCTTCCTCGCGTGGTCGACCATCTCGTCATAAAGCGCGCGCCGCTCGATCGGCGGTGCGCCTCGTTTGCCGGAAACGTCTATGAGGAACAGGCGGGCTCGGAACACGAGATCGGGCGCGTCCAGTTTGAGCGCGAGCCGGAGGGCCTCCCGTAGGTGCACGAGCGCCTCCGCACGACCCTGACTGCCGAGCGCTCCTCCAAGACTGATGAGCCCGATCACCTCGGTGGCCGGCTGGCCGCACCGGCGCGCGGCCTCGATGGTGCGCTCAGCCCAGTCAGACCGAGCTTCTTCGTTGAACAACGCAAGCTGGGCCATGCGGCGGTAAGCGTCGCCCAGCTCGCACGGGGTCCCGAGCGACTCGAGCACGCGAACGCTTTGCTCGGCTATCCGTCGCGCGTCGTCTTCCTGCCCGAGGTACCAGTGCGCGTCTGAGATCTCGCACAGCGCGAGTGCGATACGTCGCTCATCTCCGCGCTTTTCATAGCCGTCCCTCGCCTCCTCGGCGGCGCGCAGTGCACCGCGCGCATCGCCCGCCCACAGGGCCGCCCGCGAGAAACGAAGTTGGAGCTCGGCGAGGTCGACTTCCGCCGGCGCGAGCTCGAGCGCACGTGCGAGGTGCTTTCGGGCGTTGCTGAAGGCGAAGACCTCCTCGGCATGCACGCTCGCGAGGACGTGATATCGAAATGCCGGCTCACGCTCACCTGCTTCGTCGAAGTGGTACGCGAGCTCTCCGGGCTCGATCGCGACGTCCTTCCGCGATTCAAGCGCGGCGGCGACCTCACGATGAAGCTCGCGCCGCTCTCGTCCGAGCAGATCCGCGAGCACGCCCTCACGGGTTAGGGCGTGACGGAATCGGAACCGATCCGTCGTGGATTCAAAGACCTCTTCGACCAGCTGCGCGGCGACGGCCGCGCGCAGCGCTTCCGTGAGTTCGTGGTCGGTCAGCCCGGTGAGCCGCTGCAGCAGGGGAAATTCGAATGAGATCCCAATGACTGAGGCGACGCGGAGAGCGGTGCGAGTTTCACTTGGAAGCGTGGCGAGGCGCGCCTGGACGATATCTCGCACGGAAGCCGGTATGACGAGATCTGCCAGACGACCAACGTGCTGCCACGTGTCCTCCTGCCATACGAGCCTGCCCGTCTCAGCCAGCGCTCGGAGGACTTCCTCGGTGAAGAACGGATTGCCGTCGCAGCGCTCGTGAAGCGCTGCGACCAGGCCGCTCGGCGCCGATGCTCTAAGGCCGAGCGTCGCCTCGACCATCTCGCGCGTACCGGCCGATGTCAACGGGCGAAGGATCACCAGGTCGGCCAGCCGCGCCTGAGTCAGCGCGGCGAGGACGCCGCGTAGCGGGTGCAACCGGTGGAGCTCGTCGGTTCTATAGGTGCCGACGAGAAGCACGCGTCTGTCGTGAAGCGCGCGGGCAAGGTAGGCGAACAGGTCCATCGTCGCTTCGTCCGCCCACTGAAGGTCATCGATCGCGATAACGAGGGGTTCCTCTCTCGCGAGATCGCCGAAGACGTTGGCGAACGAACGCAGGGCTCGATAACGGACGTCGGGATCGGCAACCGCGAGGTCGCCCTCGGTCTGAACCAGACGTGGCACATCGCGCACGCCATGGAGCGAATCGATGAAGGGCCCGAACGGCCGACGCGCCTCCGCCTCCGCGCAGTGGCCGGTGAGGGTGAGCGCACCAGATGCCCGGGCGCGAGCGATGAAGGCGTCGAGCAGCCGACTCTTCCCGACCCCGGCATCGCCGCCGACGAGCGCGACCCGCCCGGTCCTCGTCACTACCTCGGTGAGGATCGCCTCGAGGGATTCGAGCTCAGCGTCACGTCCGACGAGGACTGGGCACAGCATTCGGAGTGGCGGGCGTCGGTTCACTCGTCCTTCACGCGATTGCGGTCGAGACCTCGACCGTCAGGACCTCCTCCGCGTGGCCGCGGTACGTGCCCTGATGCGGAGGAACGTCGCCGTAATCGCGGCCGGTCGCAACTTTCACGTGATAGGCGCTCGCGACGAGATCGTTCGTGGGATCAAATCCGCGCCAGCCGTGTGTCGGCGTGAAAGCTTCGACCCACGCATGCGATGCACCCGCACCGCGGGGCGGCCCGCTCGCAGCGGCCACGGTGTACCCGCTGACGTAGCGCGCCGGGATCGCGACCGCGCGGCAGAGGCCAAGCAACAGATGCGCGAAGTCCTGGCACACGCCGCGCGGCTCGCCGAGGACCTCGACGACCGTCGTCTCGACCGTCGTCACGCCGGCGACATAGTCCAGGCGCTCGTTGACCAGATGCATTAAGCGCTGCACGGCATCGAACGTGTCATCCGCGGACGTCGGACGGTGCGGCCCGGCGAGCGCCTCGAGCTCGGGCACCAACGGAACGAGTGGCGAGGGGTCGAGAAAATCGGCGAGCGCTGAAGGACCGAGCGGGTCGGGCGGCTGCGCCGGGATGGCGAACGGATCCGCGAGGAGCGTTTCGATCTCGCCGGTCGTCCGGAGCTCGAGGTGCCGGTGCGGTCGCGCAAGCGTCACGAGAAATCCGGTGTTGCCGAATCCGTCGCCGTATCGGCGGACCGCACCGGCCGGGTCGACGGCGATGTTGAATCGACCCCACCGCTGGTGCGCGTCGCTGCGCGGGCCGAGTCGGGCGTCGATGACGCTCTCGACGACATCGGCGTCGTAGTCGAAGCGCGTGACGTGCTCGATCCGCACCTTCACTGTTGCTGCTGCGCGGCCATCAGCATTGCCGCGCGCGCGACGCCGACGAGGCGGCTCGGTTGCGGCTCGTCACGCAGGTACGTCGCCGTGACCTCGTCGCTGACCTGCGCGATCGATCGCTGGACTCCGAGGAGAAATTCCTCGAGTCCGGCCTCGAAGACCTCGTCGATCGCCGCATGCTCGACCTCGCCGCGGACGCGCCCAAGCGTGCGGATGCCCGGGCCGGGTTCGTTCGCCGCCGCGGTGCGAAGCGCCGCCACCGCGCTCAGCGCGTCATCGGCGGCGCCGAGCGCGAACCGGACCGACTGGGGGAACACCGGGTTGAGGAGGAGGAATTCGACGATGCGAATGGGCTCGACGCGGAGGGAATAGAAGCGCGCGTACGCCTCCGCCGATCCGCATGAGCGCAGGACCGCGAGCCAGCGGACCATGTCGGCGTCGGTCGTCTCCGCTTCTTCGCGTGGGGCGAGAAGGTGCGCCTGGCGGCTGAGAAGGCGCACGACGCCGTCGGCGCGTTCGAGGTAGGTGCCCAGCGAGAGGAAGTGCCACGGCTCGTCGTGGGCGAGCGTCGACCCGGCGAGTCCCTGAAAATGTTGAAGCCGCTCGCGAACGAGACGCTGGAACGACAGGCTGTCGCCCTGCGCGCGCCGCTGCGCGCCCGGCAGCGCCAGCGATTGGTAGAGGGTGTTGAGCTCCTCCCACATCTCGCTCGAGATCGACTCGCGGATCCCGCGAGCGAGCTCTCGCGCGTGGCGGACCGACGAGATCAGCGAGTCCGGGTTCTTCTCGTCCGACAGCAGGAAAAACGACACGTCTTCCGCGGAGAGGCCGATCGCGCCAACAAGCGGGCCCCAGAAATCGCTCACCTCGGTGCCGACATCGAGCTCGAGATGCCGCGTCACATCGATGAGGCGCGACACCGCGATGCCCCGCTCGACATATCGCGCGGTCCAGTAGAGATCGTCCGCGACCCGGCAGAGCATTACCCGAGCACCCAGGTGTCTTTGGCGCCGCCGCCCTGCGACGAATTCACGACGAGGGAGCCGGCCCGAAGGGCGACGCGCGTCAGGCCACCGGGCGTCACACGGATCTCTTTGCCGAAGAGCACGTACGGCCGCAGGTCGACGTGGCGCCCTTCGAGCGATCCGTCGCTCCAGCTGGGGTGGCGCGAGAGTGCGAGCGTCGGCTGCGCGATGTAGCCGCGCGGGTCGGCCTCGATGCGGCGGCGGTATTCCTCGCGATCGGCTTTCGATGCGTGTGGCCCGATGAGCATCCCGTAGCCGCCGCTCGCGTTGACGGACTTCACGACGAGCTCGGCGATGTGCTCGAGGATGTAGGTGCGCTCGCTCGGGTCCGCGGCGACGTACGTCTTCACGTTCGGGATGATCTCGTCCTCGCCCAGGTAGAACTTGATGATCGTCGGGACGTACGCGTAGATCGCCTTGTCGTCGGCGACGCCGGTGCCAAGCGCATTTGCGAGGCTGACCCGGCCCATCCGATATGTGGCGAGGAGCCCGGGGACGCCGAGGAACGAATCACGACGGAACGCGAGCGGATCGATGAAGTCGTCGTCGACACGCCGGTAGATCACGTCGACCCGCTGGCGCCCGCTCGTCGTCCGCATGTAGACAGTCGCGTCGTCCACGAAGAGATCCGAGCCCTGCACCATCTCGATGCCCATCGCCTTCGCGAGGAAGGCGTGCTCGAAGAACGCCGAGTTATGGACGCCGGGCGTCAGCAGGACCACGGTCGCCGTGTCCGCGATGGGCGGTGCGACCTCGCGCAGAACGCTCAGAAGGTCCTGGGGATAGCCCTCGACCGGCCGGATCGGATAGTCGGTGAAGATCTGCGGCCAGACGCGCTTGAGGACGCGCCGGTTCTCTACGACGTACGAGACGCCCGACGGGACACGGAGGTTGTCCTCGAGGACGTAGAACTCACCGCGGTGGTCGCGGACGAGATCGCTGCCGACCACGTGCGTGTACACGCCGAGCGGCGGCTCCACCGAACGCACCTCGCGCCGGTAACCGCGAGCGCCGAGGACGAGCTCGGGCGGGATGAGACCGCTGCCGAGGATCTTCTGCTCGTGGTAGATGTCGTGGAGAAACAGGTTGAGCGCGCGGACTCGCTGCTCGAGGCCGCGCTCGATGCGCTCCCACTCCTCCGGCAGGATGATCCGCGGGACGAGATCGAACGGCATGATCTTCTCGAGCCCGCTCGGATCCTGGTTCACCGCGAACGTGATGCCGCGAGCCTGAAAGCTGAGATCGGCCGCCCGCTGCCGGCGGGTGACCTCCTGCGCCGAGAGCGTTTCCAAACGACGCGCGAGCGCCGCGTAGTGCGGCCGCACCACTCCCGGCGCCGAGAACATCTCGTCCCAGAACGCCGTCGGGTCGTAGGCCGCGAGAGGCGAACGCTGAGTGATCACGCGACGCCGGCGAATTCGTGGAGCTCGACGATCTCCGCCTGCTTCGTGTACGCGAGCCGGCCGAGAGCCGGGCCACCGTAGGTGCCCGATGTCGGGGTGACGTCGGCGAAGTCGCGACCGGTGGCGACGGTGATGTAGTCCATCCGGGCGCGACGGTGATGTGTCGGGTCGTAGGCGATCACCTCGATCTCGCCGGGAGAGCTCGCGTCGGCGATCAATGCCTCGACCCACGCGTGCGGGGCGCCCTCGCCGAGCATGTGTCCGGAGACGTAGCGGCACGGGACGTTCGCAAGTCGAAGCACGGCCAGCAGGATGTGCGCGAAGTCCTGGCACACCCCCTTCTGGAAATGCAGCGCCATGGCCGCGGGCGTGGTGTAGCCGGTCACCCCGTATTGGTAGGTGATGCTGCCCGAGGCCCAGTCATACGCGCGTTCGGCGCGCTCGCGCGGATCGTCGGCGGACCGCACGATCTGGATCGCGGCGTCGAGCAGCCTCGAATCCGGCGCGGTCAGGGCCGTCGGTCGCAGGTAGCGAAGCGGTCCGAGCTCCGGCACGCGTGGCACGACCACGTTGGCCACACGGTTGCCGAACTGATCCGGGCTCCACGTCACGTCGGCCCCATCTTCCATCCCGCGAATCGCAAGATCGTGTTGGAGGACGCGCTGATCGCCGTCTTGATCGCGCGGGATCATGACGAGGCGCTGCTTCATGTCCCATACCGGGCCGTTGTACGTGTAGCGATAGTGCTGGCGCACGCGATAGACGGCGCGCGCAACGCGCGACCAGTCGGTCACTGCTTTGTCCGCGCGGCTGCCTCCTGGCGGTCCGCATCCTCTTCCGTCGGCGGGCCGCCGGGCCGCTCAGCGGTGATCTCGTCGGACCAAACGACGAACTTCGCGAGACGCGCGTTGCCGAATGCGGTCGAGAGCGCGCAGTCCACGGCATCGCGGCCGCGTCCGATCACCACCCTGCCGACCCGCGGGGTGTTGTGCCGCGCGTCGAACGTGTACCAGCGGCCACCGACGTACGCCTCGAACCAGGTGTGGAAATCCATCGGAACGTCGGGCGGCTCGATCGCGATGTCGGGGAGATATCCGAACGTGTAGCGCGCCGGGATATTCAGCGCACGGCAGAAAGCGACCGCGAGGAGCGCGAAGTCGCGGCAGACCCCCGCGCGCTGCTTGTAGATGTCGAGGGCGGTCGTGCTCGGCGTGGACGACCCATTCCGGAACGTGATGTTGTGGTGGACCCAGTCGCAGACCGCCTGAATACGGGCCCACGTCGGCGGCGTGCCACCGAACAGCGTCCACGCGTCGTCGAGCAGCTGGTCGGATTCCACGTAGCGGCTCGGAAGCGTGAAGACGATCGCCTCGTCGGGCAGGTCCTCGACCGGATGCAGAGCCGCGTGCGGGACGACCGGGTCGGCTGTCTCAGGTATCTCGACGACCGCGTCGTAGCGCACGGTCGTGAGGCCGGGAGGCGCGACGAACCGCCAGCAGATGTTGCCGAAGAGATCGTGGTACTCGTGAAGTGGGATGTCCGAGGGCTCGATCCACTTCGACTCGTAGACCGCGATGTGTTCCGCGTCCATCCGCGGCCGCACGAGCATGAACATGGGGACGGGAGCGTCCGCTTCCCAGCCGAACTCGCAACCGACCCGGACTCGCATCTGCCAAGTCTACGGAGCCGAGTCCTTGAGGACACTCGGGCTGGGCGCGTTTTCGGGATGCCCGCGGGAGGGCTAGACGGTAGCGGGCGCGGTCGCAGGCTGGAGCTGGTCGAAGGCGGACGCCGCCTCTTCGACGATCGACCCCGACATATCCCTCGAGAGCGTGTATCTGACGACGTTGCCCTTGCGCTGCGCGACGATGGCGCCGAGCTCGCGTAGCACTCTGAGGTGCTGGCTCGTTGCCGAGCGGTTGCGGCCGATGACGTGGGCGAGATCGCTCGCCGCGAGCGTCGTGTCGCGAAGAGCGCGCACGATCTTGACGCGGTTGGGGTCGCAGAGCGCTTCAAGGAGCGCACGCATTCGCTTTTCGTTGCGCGGCGTCAGCATCTGCTGCTCAGCCGTCATTACAGCGACGGGATCGATCGGGGTCGGAATGACGCTTGGCATGAGCTTCCTACCTTTCGAGTGTCACGTGTCTTGGCGTGCCGGTTAACCAGAGGGGGCCGAACCACGCGCGAAGCGCCTTTCTAGATCTCAGCCGCCGGGAGCAAGCGGTAGCCGACGCCGAGGACGGTCTCGATGTAGCGGGGTCGGCGAGCATCGTCGCGGAGCTTCCGGCGCAGGCTACTGAGGTGTCGAGCGAGGGTGTTGGTTCGGATCTCGGGGTCGGTCCGCCCCAGTGCGTCGGCGATCTCGCGATAACTGACAACGGCCCCGGCCCGAGCGGCGAGGGTATACAGGAGGATGTGCTCGCCCGGCGAAAGCCGTACCTCGCGCTCGCCCTGACGGACGCGCCGGTGGAGAGCATCGAGTTCAAGATCGGCGACCCGAAGGGGAGCCACGCGGCGGCTACGCCTAATTCGGTTGCGCGGCAACGCGACCAGCATCGGCTAGGCAGGACTTGTTCGCATGACGACGCCGTCATTCCGGCTTCCAAGCAGGGCTCGGAGATTCGTTCGGCGCCGCGTGCTGATTGCGTGACGGACGAACCGACGCTTGACCGGCGTGTCTCATTGCGTCGCCGGCTATTTCGCGAGGGGCAGAGCGAATGCGAACACGCTGCCGATGTCCGAACTGGAATCGAGCCAAAGCCGGCCACCGTGACGCTCCGCGAGCTTCTGGCTGATATGTAGCCCGAGGCCCGTACCCGGCATGTCAGAGGTCCTCGACGTCCGATAGAACGGCGCGAAGAGCCGGGCGCGTTCCTCGGCCGGCACCCCGACCCCGTGGTCCGCCACGCGAACCTGCGCCTCGACACCGTCCACCCGGAGCGAGACCTCGATCGGAGAGTCCGCCGAGCTGTACTTGACGGAATTGTCGAGGAGGTTGTCCAAGATCTGCGCGATCCGCTCCGGGTCACCCCGCACGCGGATGGCGCCTGGCGGCCGCTGAAAGCTCAAGCGCCGTGTCTCCCCGTACTCGTACCTTGATACCGCCGCTGTGAGGGCGCTCACCAAGTCGAAGGCAACCACCTTGAGGCTCAGTGCGTTCGAAGAGAGCCGCGACTGGTCAAGGAGATCCGCGATCAACCGGGCCATACGGTCCATCTGCTGAAGGGCGGTTTCTAGCGCCCGCCGCTCGCGGGTTGGGTATGGTCCGATGGAGCGGAGGGCCAGTTGCGTTTGGCCCCTAATGACGGTGAGCGGCGTGCGCAGCTCGTGTACCACCATGGCGAAGAGGTCCGTTGGAGGCCAGGCAGTGACGATCTGCTGCGTGATGTCGGGGAACACGCGGATCCCTTCATCGGCATGTCTACCGACGTCCCACACAGATGGCGTTCGGTCGACGACACCCCTGACCGTGGCCAGGAACTCCTCGATCACAAATGGTTTGCCCACGATCCCGGCAAAGCTTGCCGCGCGGCTCCGCGTCGACGTGCCCGCCCGCGCTTCAGCGAGGGCGTCGCTGTCCGCGCTGAACATGAGCACTGGTAGGTCCGGATGAGCCCGACGGATCGCGATCGCGTCTTCCCACGAGCGACCCTGACCCGTTGGCAGGACCTCGCCGTCAAGGATCACGCAGCGCGGACTCCAACGCTCAACGGCGGCGCCGATGAGCGCATGGTCACCGATGGTGATCGCGCTGTAGCCAGCCTCATCCAGCAGCCCACCCACGAGCTTGCTGAGTGCGGGATCGTCCTCCACAAGAAGGACGTTTTTCGGGGCAACGGTCGCGATTGCCATCTGGCCCTCCGCGGTGAATAGCGGCCTCGCCGCTCTCCCGGCCAGTGCATGCTTGCTTGGAGTCGCCTCCGTCGCATGACGGTTTCGTAATGTCAAAAACTCAGGTTTTAGGGCCTTCGGTGACCGCCAGAGAGAGCTTGAGCTCGCTAGCTCTTCTCGCCGTCGGACTCGCTGACAAATCGGTATCCGGCGCCCGGTACGGTCTCGATGTACCGCGGCTTGTGCCAATCGTTCTGAAGCTTCGCGCGCAGGGCTCGCACGTGGCGATCGACGACGTTGCTCTCGATCACAAAGTCTGTTCCCCAGAGCGCGTCGAGGATCTGTTCGCGGGTGAGGACGCTGCCGGCGTTGGCGGCGAGAAGGTAGAGGAGTGCCTGCTCCAGCGATGTCAGATGTAGCTCGTGCTCACCCGCGAGCACCTTTCGGTTGAGAACGTCGATCTCGAGATCCCCGATTCGCAGTCGCGGGACGAGCTCTCCGGCGCTGCCATGCGTGCGGCGGATCACGGCGCGCGAGCGCGCGACGAGGTCGTCCGGCACGAAGGGAATACCGATGTAATCGTCCGCGCCACGCTCGAACGCGTCGAGCTTTCCGCGGAGATCGCTGCGGCGGGTGAGCGCGATCACGCCGATGGGCCCATGGTTTCGCGCCTCGTCAATGAGCTGGATCCCGGCGCCGGCCTCGGTGTCG